>MDTG01217342.1_pt1 | contig 15768 bp, 13 predicted proteins | sample 811421 | NCBI WGS metagenome assembly MDTG01 (sample SAMN05326645, study PRJNA326480) | marine metagenome | isolation source: seawater | place: Pacific Ocean: South East | collected 2011 | reverse complement strand
GCTAAATCCATAAACACTGCAACTTGAAAGAAAGATGAACTGTTTGATACCATTTTTTTTTGCAGAAATAATTAATTTTTTTGTAGCAGTCTCATTAATTGATTTTGTTGCCTGATAAAATTTATTTCCTATGGGATCATTTGATATCGCAGCCAAATGTATAATTGTATCAAAGTTGATTAGTTTTTTTAGATTTAACTTTCTAATATCTTTTTTTATAAATTTAAATTCTTTTTTTTTTTAATTTTTTTTTCTAATGATTTTGTAAAATAATTATTATCTACCCCATAGATTAAAAATTTTTTCTCTTTTAGCAAACGTTTAACTAACTCAATTCCAATATATCCATTGCAACCAGTTATTAATATTTTTTTCATAAATTAAAGAATAATTTTAACTTTAAGTTGTTTTTTAATTCTTTTTTCAATAAATTAAATTCTCTTTCATTATCCATACATTGCCAAAATTTTCTATTAATATACCCTGCAACCTCACCCTTTTTGCATAGTCTATTAATTACACCATGTTCAAGATCTTTATTATTTCCGTTAAAGTATTTAAATATTTTTTTTTCCATTACCATATATCCGCCATTAATAAGTCCTTCGGACATTAGCGGTTTTTCATTTAAAGACATTACTTTATTTTTTTTGATTTTAACTTCTCCAAATCTTGATGGAGGATTAGTACCAAGTAATGTCATGATTTTTTTATTCTTTTTGTGGAAAATAAGTTGTTTTTTTATATTAACAATACCAAGACCATCTCCATAAGTAAGAAAAAAGGTGTCATTTTCAATAAATCTTTTAGCAAGTAAAAGTCTATTTTTTTTTAGAGTATTTAAACCAGTGTTTATTAAAATTACGTCGATCTCTTCTTTTAATCTAACTTTAAATTTAATTATTTTTTTTTTCTTTTCATATACTTTATTTTTTTTAAGTGATTTAAAGTAATTTTCAAACTCATTATGCCTATACCCTGTTAATAATATAAATTTTTTAACTCCAAATTTAAAATAATTTACAATTATATGATATACTATTGGATGTTTAGATATTTTTAACAAAGGTTTTGGAATTTTCTTTGTTAACTTCCCCAGCCTTGAACCTTTGCCACCGCAAAGTATTACACAAGGAATAAGTGAGAGTTTCATTTGTAAATAATATATTTTATGCTATTAAAGACAAGAAACTATTAGGTATAATCTAATTTTTTTAATTAAATTATTAAATTCTATTTTTAATAATTTAAATTTTAAAGTGATATATTATCTACTTCATATTTGTTACTATGAATTTTTTTAATAAACTATCTATTATTTTAAATAATAGTATTAAAAGATACTTTTTCATTCTCCTTATATTGATTATTTTTTCAGCTTTTTTAGAGATAATTGGTTTAGCTCTAATAATACCTTTAATTTATATGGTTATTAACAATCCTATTGATGGTGTCATAAATTTATTAAGTATGCTTAATTTTAAAAATTATTTTGATTATGATTTGTCAAATTTAGAAAAAATAGATGAAAAACTACTTTCAAATATCATCGTTTTATCTTTTATTATTATATATTTTTTTAAAAATTCATTTTTGCTTTTTTTAAATTTTTTAATAGCAACTTTTGTTGCTAATACCAATGTATTTTTATCAAATCAGGCTGTTAATTTTTTTATAAAGTCAAAATACGAAAATATAATAAAGTTTAAGTTTTCAAATTTCTTTTCGGCAATTTTGAATGAAATTAATATATTCACATACGGAGTTGTTTTATCAATTATAAATATAATTTCTGAATTAATAGTTCTTTTTTCAATAATATGTCTATTAATTTTAATTGAAGGCATTGAGTCAATTATTGTTTTTGGCTTTCTCTTTTTATCTTCGTTAATATTTATTTTTTTTATAAAAAATAAAATAAAAAATTGGGGAAATAAAAGACAAAAATTTGATCAAGAAAAAATCGATATATTAAATAAGTCAACTAGATTAATAAGAGACATAAAATTTTATAATTTAGAAAAACTTTTTCTAAAAATATTTACAACAAAAGACAGAAATTTAGCTAATTACCAAAAAAATAATGCTGTTGCTCAAAGTATTCCTAAATTATTACTAGAAATCGTAATTGTTATTACAATTAGCATTTATATTATTTTTTCAAAAAATTTTGATAAAAATAACGTCGAACCACTAGTCAAAATTGCATTGTATGCTGCTTTTGCAATTAGATTATTGCCTTCGTTCAATAAAATTATGTTCAATTTTCAACAATTTATTTATGCAAAGCCATCTGTTAATAGACTTTTAAAATATAAAAAAAATTTTAATTATTATTCAAAAAATTCGTCAAATTCTCCCGTAAAATTTAAAGAATTAACTAAATTTAAAAAAAGAATTCACTTAAAAAATATTAGCTTTAAATTTAAAAATAAATTAATTTTAAAGAATTTAAACCTCATTATAAGAAAAAAAAACATAATAGGAATATTTGGAGAATCTGGATCTGGTAAGACAACACTTGCTGATATATTAAGTGGACTTATTAGAAATTTTAATGGTAAAATTATTATTGATAATGATGAAGTTGGCCCTTCTGACAATATAAATAAGATAATAGGTTATTCTCAACAAAATCCTGTAATTTTGCAAGAGAGTTTATTTAGCAATATAGCATTTGGCGAAACAAAAAAAAAAATCGATATTAAAAAATTAAATAAAATCATAAAAATTTGCTATTTATCTGAATTAAAAAACAAACAATTTTCGAGTATTGGATCAAATATTTCAGGGGGACAAAAACAAAGAATTTCAATTGCTAGAGCATTATATTTTGACCCAAAACTGTTAATTTTGGATGAATCTACATCCGGTCTTGATAAAAATTTAGAGACAAAAATAATTGATAATATTAAAAGAAATTTTAAAGATATTACATTAATTATCATTTCACATAATACTAAGACACTTAGCAAATGTAATTTGGTATATGAATTAAAAAATAAACAACTTATGGTAAAATAAAATCATAATCATAGATTATAAAATTTAATAATTAATGCTTTACTCTGATCCATTAATATCAATTATTATACCGACTTATAATAGATGCAAAAAATTAAAAATTGCAATCGAGTCTATTAGAAATCAAACTTTTGATAAATGGGAAGCAATTATAGTTGATAATAATTCCAATGACGGTACTAAAGAGTTAATTAAAAGTATAGAAGATAGTCGATTTAAATTTTTTGAAATCAATAATTCAGGAATTATTGCAAAATCTAGAAATTTAGGAATTGATAAAAGCATAGGAAAATACATAGCATTTCTAGACTCTGATGATTGGTGGGATCCTTCTAAACTACAAAATGTATACACTGCAATTTCAAAAGGTTTCAAGTTTGTTTATCATGATCATACTATAGTAAATTCAAAAAAATTTTTAAAAAAAAAAAAATTTATATCAAGAGATTTGGATAAAAATAATCCTTATGAAGATTTAATTACAAAAGGTCCTTGTTTTGCAAATTCATCTGTTGTTTTAGATAAGGGCATTCTATTGTCATTAGGTAAATTGAATGAAAATTACGAAATGATATCATGGGAAGATTTTGATTTATGGTTAAGATATTTTAAAAAAGAAAAAAACTTTTTTTATATAAAAAAATCATTATGCTCTATAATAATTGACGAAGATAACAATTTGACAGCATTAAAAAAAATTAAAAATATTCTTAGTTTTAAAAAAACTTACTTAGATCCACAAAACAAAAAATTTCCTAATTGGTGTTATGTGGAGTTATTTAAAAATAGTTTTTTTACTAAAGATTTCTCTGAATCAATAAAGTATTTTTCTAAAATTAAATTTAATTTACTCAATTATAAAACTAAATTTAAATTAATTTCTTTATTTATTTTTATTAAATTAAGAGTTTCAAAAAAAAACTAAAATAATCCTCTTTTTATCTTTCTTGCAAGATAATATGCGCTTTTATATTTTTCTAATCTGGGTCTTATAATGTTTTCGGATTTTATTTTTAAGTAATCTAACCAATAATTTGCTGAATTAAATTTATAGTAGTCAAAATATTTTTCTAACTCTTCCTTTGAGTAGGATAAACCGTTATCTCCATACTTTGTTACATAAGGCGTAAAGTCAGGGTATAAACTCGGAACATTTATTAATTTAATCTTCATAAAGTTTCCAATTAACAAATCATCAAAAATATTATGTTTTATGGCAAATATTAATGAGTTTCTTGGAGTATTAAATTCAATGGCCTCTTTCTTTTCTGAGAATTTTAGATTTAACTCTGATTTCCCAATTTTAAAGGAAAATAAACCAAATTTTTCTTTTATATGTGAAAATTTATTGAAATAATTTATTATTAAATTTTTATCTTCTCCATCTAGATCATCATTCCAATTATCTCCAAAATCTGCAGCGGATTTAGCGATATCAGAATTTGTACTAGGATTTATTTCTGTATATTTTTCTTTTATTGTGTCCCAGATAATAAAAGCAGGTAACATTTCCCCTTCTTTGTTATTGAAACCTTCGTAATGTTTTTTTAAGGGAGTTGTAAATTTATTCATATTTAGACTATCTTCCCTAAAATATTTATGCATTGATGAAAACGGTATTGCAAAATTACAATGCCATTTTTTCATGTAATATTCATACGAAACTCCACATGGTTTTTTTTCTGCTGCAAGAGGTAATATAAAATCGTTATGATGGTTATAAAAATTAATCATATCTGCATCTCCCCAATTTATAAGTTTAAGAAGAAACTTATTTTTATAATTTTTTATGATCTTTTTTATTTCTCTAGACCATCCTAATGCTGAACCATCGTTTAAATTTAAAATAATATCTTTCTTATTGATTTCAATTAATAAACATGAATCCTGGTTCCAATCTGCAAAAGATTTAATTTTTACATTTTTAGATATTTCAAACCAAATATTGTTCTCAAGCTTTATACAATTATATTTTTTTTTTAATTCATTAAAGATTCTGTTTCCATAATGGTCACTAATCAAAATAGTTTTATCTTTGAAATACTCCAAAGAGTCAGGGTCTAAGTGATCAGGGTGCCCATGTGAAAACCATACGTATTTTGAATTTATTATGTTATTCATTTGATTTTTTGGTATGTCATAAGCATGTGTCCAACTACCAAAATATGGTTTACCACTAATCCACGGATCTGTAGTTAAAACTGGCTTATCGTCAAAAATAGTAATTGTTGCATTGCCTATAGTTTCAAATCCAATCATCTTACCTAATTATCATAAAATTATTTAAAACCAATATATCCATTTTAGTTCTTTCAAAGCATTTTATCGCATCATTTGGTGTCATTACTATTGGCTCATTTTCGTTAAACGATGTGTTTAATAAAATTGGAACTTTTGAAATTTTATAAAATTCCATAATTAATTGATGAAAATTTTTGTTCATAATTAAAGATACGGACTGAACCCTTCCTGTGCCGTCTATGTGTGTTACAGATGGTATATATTTTCTTTTTTCTTTTATTATGTCTTCAACAGATGACATATACGGGTTTTCTAATTTACTTATAAACCAATTGTCTTTTTCTTCTACCAAAATTGCTGGTGCAAACGGTCTAAAATTTTCTCTTCTTTTAATTTTTTGATTTATAATTTCCTTAATATTAGGATTGCAAGGATTTGCTAAAATTGATCTATTTCCTAAAGCCCTTGCACCAAATTCCATTCTACTATTAAAAAATCCGACTATATTATTTTGATATATTAACCTTGCAACTTCTGAAAATAATTTTTGCTTATCTTCATAGTAATTAATTTTATATTTTTTTCTGACTATTTCTTTATTTATAGCTTCTTCAATTTCTTTTTTGGAGTAGTCATTACCTATATAAGGTGAATCTAAATTTTTTAAATTAGCATATTTATTAATTTTTTTTTGAACAAATAATGCAGATCCAATTGACCCACCTCCATCTCCTGGTGCATATGGTATAAATATTTTTTTAAAAAAACCATGGTCATTTAAAGTTTTATTTGCTAATGAATTTAAAGCACAACCACCAGCATATACAAGATTATCTGAGATATTCATTTTTTTAATATCAACACATATATCAAATAGTTTTTTCTCAAAAACTTTTTGTGCAGAAGAGGCAATATTCTTTTGTATTTCGCTTATATCACTGACTTTAAGGTTTTTTATATTAAACAATTCTTCAAGATTATTGTTATACAAATTATCTTGATTTGGTACCCCCTCAAAGTTGTATGAAAAATTTTTATCAGTGTGATTAAAATATTTTAGATTTAAACTATATTTATTTTTAGTGTCAAATACCTCATTATATATTTTATCAAAATATTTAGGTTGACCATATGAAGAAAGCCCCATCATTTTGTATTCATCGCCATATTTTTTAAATCCAATTAATTGAGTAAAACTCTCATAAAAAACACCAAGCGAATGTGGAAATAGATATTTTTTTAAAATCTTGATATTATCTTTTTCACATTTTGCAATACAAATACTTGTAAAATCACCAAAACCATCAATGGATAAACCTACTGCATCTTTAAATTTTGAAGGATAATAAGCAGAAGCAATATGTGATAGGTGGTGATCTATATAATGAATCTTCAGTTTTCTTTTAATTTTGTCTTTTCCAAAATAATTAGCTAAATCATTTTTTAGATTAATCTTTTTTTTTAGTCTTTTAAATATTTCTGCTTTCTTTTTTCCTAAAATATAATTTTTTAAAAAATAAATAACTTTAAAATTAATATTTGAGAGAGGATTAGTATTTATTGATATATCGGTAATATCCTCAAAATTTAAATTTGTATACTTTAATGCCGCCTCTATTGAATTTAATGGCAAACCAGCCCAATGCTTAACTCTATTTATCCTTTCTTCCTCAATAGCATACAATAAATCTCCGTCTTTAATTAAACAGGCAGATGAATCTGCATGATTACAATTCAATCCAAGTATTAAACTCATTATTTAGATCTTATGATTTAATACAATTAAGACAAATTACAATAATTTAATTATAATTTTATCACAATTGATATAAATATTATTATTTTATGATTGCTTTAAATTTAATTGGCACAAACAAAAATAGTGGAACAAAAACATTTAATACAAATTTGCTAAAGAAATTAAGCTATATAAGTCAAAAAGAAAATTTATTAATTTATACCTCTAAAAATTACCTTAACGATATTAAAGTGAAATTTGGAAAAAACATAAACTTTGTTTCCAAATCAAAAATTTATGAAAATTTTATTATTAGATTTTTATGGATGCAATTATTTTTACCGATAAGCTTAAAAAAAAAAAATATTAAAATTTTATTTTCGTCCACAAATTATTCACCTATTTTATTAAAAATCTTGGGAATAAAATCTATATTATTTGTGCATACTGTAATGCCTTGGGAATATTTACATTTTTTACCCGGTAGTTTTTTAAAAAATTATTTTATTAAAAAACTTATGGAATTGTCGATTATAACATCAGATATAATATTAGTTCCATCAAAGTATGCAAAAAAAATAATTTTAAAAAATTTTAATTTAAAAAAAGAAAAAATAAAAGTAGTTTACCTCGGGGCTGATCATATCTATGAATTAAAAAATTCTACTTTAAAATTAAGAAAATTTAATTACAAAGATGATTATATTTTGTCAGTATTATCTTGTGTAAAATATCATAATATAATCAATTTGCTTAAAGCATATAAACTATTTTTGATAGAATCAAAATCAAATGTAAAACTTGTTTTTGTTATGGCAATTTTAGACTTCGAATATTTTAATACATTAAAAAAATTTATAAAAAATAATTTTGAAAAAAATCAAATTATTATCTTACCAGATGTAAAAAACACTTACTTAGCCAATTTATATAAAAATTCTTCAATATATCTTTATACATCATATTCTGAAACTTTTGGCTTTACTACATTAGAGGCTAAATATTTTAATGTTCCGCTCGTCATTTCGAGGACTTCAGCTCTTAGGGAAATAAATGGTACACAGCCTATCTATTTTTACCCAAATAATATAAAGCAAACAAAACGAAAAATTTCATACGCTTATAAAAATAAAATAAAAATTTGTAAAAATCTAAAAAATAAAAAAAAACAATTCTACAAATTTATGTGGAATAAAACTTTGAACCAAATTCTGAAAATTCTAAAAAGTTCAGCTATCTAGTTTTATAGATTACATCAAAATTTAAAATTTTTTTATGCTTATAATATTTGCTTAATTTATGATTATTTGCTACTGGATATTTTCCATACCAACCCAGATAATAATTAAATCCATTTAATTGATCATTAATTTGATTATATAAAAGAGGTTTTATTGAAAGGTATGGATTGTTTACAAAATTTACATTCGAAATTCTTTTAATATTTTTTAACAAATTAAATGTAATTGCAAAAAAAATAACTAAATAAATAATTTTTACTCTAAAATTAAGTTCTAACTTACCAAAGTATAAAAGTATTAATATAATCGAAGAAAATATAAATATATAATGTGACATCCTAATTACAGGATTTTTAAAAAAGAATATTAACATTTGAAAAAATAATATTAATAAAAATAATTTTAATAATTCAGAATATTTGCTGAATACTTTGTTATCTATTTTATAATTTTGTCTATTAAAAGAAATTACTGTTAAAATTATTACAGCTAAAGATGTGCTTAAAAATTCAAATAATTCAATTTTATTCCTTGTAAACCAAGTAGGGAACCAATTAAAATTAGTTACATACACAGCTTCAGAAAGCTGGCCTTTATATTCTGTCCACGATTTATTAATAACTTCTGATATAAATAATTGATTTTCCGCAACTATTTTTGCACTCCAAGATAAATTATCTATGCACGTAAAAGATAATGGAAACATAAAACATCCACTTATCAATATATTTTTAATAAAATAAGAAAAAGTTAATAAGTAAATTGGAACAAAATACTTAGATGTTAATAGTTTAAATTGTTTATGTTTTAAAATGAAAAACAAAGGTATGAAACCAGTGAAAACAAATAGCAATTTATTAAAAATCATAAAAATAGATAAATAAGTTAAGAGAGTAATATTTATACTTAATCTTTCATCTTTTGAAAAAAAAGTTTTGAAACTAAATAATATAAAAAAATAAAGAATTAAGAATATAGGCCTATCAATTCCAAATTCTTTTAATCTTGTATATTTAATTAATACAAAAATAAAAATAAAAAATAAAACTGGAGCTATTATTGGTACTTTTTGTTTTTGAAAATAATTTGATATTTCTTTGTAAAACAATGATAGGAAAATAAATAAAATTAGTCCATTAAAAACATGAATATCTTGCAGTCTCGAGTAATCAAAATTAAAATATGATTGCGAAATCAACCAGATTGGAGAGAAAGAATACATTTCATTAAGATGACTCATTCCCCAAATATACTTAGTATTATCTGAATTAATTATATATCCGTAATGATAATGATTTAAGTCGTCCGAAAATTTACTTCCATAAATATTAGCAATAACTAATAAAAATAGAACTATATAAATAAAATTAACTTTTTTAATAAAATTTATTTTTCGTTCTTTTATTATTAAGATTGTAAGAATAATAAAAAGGTTAACTATAAGAATTAAGTCACTTAAGGGAAAAAAAAAATTTATAACTTGTGCAACTAACCCAGTAATTATTATTCCAAACAATGAAATTTCAAATATATTAAACTTTAATTCAACTTTTTTAAAAGTTTTCAAAAAAAAATAACCATTAAAAAATGCTAAAAAAAAAAAATAAAAAAAAATTAAATGTTACTGTAATCATAATTATTTGAAAAACAATTTAAGCAATTTTTTTGTTGCATTATTTAGTTACATTCTTTTTAAAAATAAAACAGTACCGAAATATGCAAATAAAGATATTATAAAAATAATTACCGTATTAAAGTAAATACTAAAAATAAAAGGAGAAATAGACATTATTATATAAGGAATAAAAACAATATTATTTTCAAATTTTTTTAGCAACAAATGGTGTAAATGATTTCTGTCAGGTCTAAGTGGAGAATTGCCTACAATAATTCTGTCAAAAATAACTCTAATTGCATCAATAGCAGGCAAAAACATTAAAATTAGTATCTCATCACACTTTAATGACTTATCAATATTATAATTTAATATAAATAAACTTGCTAAAAATATAGATAACAAATTAGAACCACTATTACCTATAAAAATTTTATTTTTAACATTAAATAAAAAAATTAAAACTAGCGGTGCAATCAATGTATATAAATAAGTTTCATTAATTGAACTAGAGCTAATAAATACTATTATCCAAAATATGCTCAAAGATAATGTGATACCATTTGCTCCGTCTGAAAAATTTACAAGGTTATAAAAGAAATAAATACTGAATATAGTAAAAAAAATATTGGCTTGTTTCAGATTTATATCAATATCGATATCTCTAAATACAATTTCATTAATAATTAATTTATCGTGTAAGGGAATTACAAGAAATAAAATAACTAATATGTAAATTGTTTTTTTTGAGGCAGACAAAGATGATTTATCATCTATGAAGCCTAAAATAAAAAAAAAACTGTATAAAAAAATTAGTAATGATAAAAGTTTGAAGCCTAAATTTAAATCTTGAGAAAAAAAAATCAAATTAAAAACTAGGAAAACATAAAAAACTCCACCGCCAATTAAGGGTACTGGGCTAGAATGAATCTTTCTTATTTTGTCAGGCTTATCATATATTATAAAGTTAAAAGGTAACTTTTTAATAAATATTAAACATAATAAGCTAATTAAAAGTAATACAATATTGGACCACAAAAAAATCATAAATTATATATATTTTCAAAAAAATATAATCTTATCAAATTTAAATATCTATAATAGAAGTAATTTTAAAAATGAATTTTTATTTATCAAATAAATTATCAATAAAATCTAAAATGAAACAAATTTTAAAAATTTTAATATATTTTTTACCAGTTTCACTTATTGTTGGTAATGCTGTTTTAAACATTAACTCATTTTTAATTATCATTAATTTATTATTAATTTTTATTTTTGAAAAAAAACTATTTGCAGAATACAAAAATGAAGTTTTTATTTTTATAGCTGTTTTTTTCATAATTTTGATTAATGTATTATTTTCATCTTATAGTGTTATTTCATTAATTTCTTCTATGGGAATTTTAAGATATTTTTTTGTGATGCTAGCGGTACTTTATTGTCTTGAGAAAGATAAAGATTTTTTGATAAACTTCACAAAATATTTATTTTTCATTCTCTTATTTGTTTCGCTAGATACTTTGCTTCAATATTTTATAGGTAAGGATATTTTTGGAATTGAAAATACATCTAGTCATGGTCAAAGATTAAATGGTCCTTTTGGGAATGAATATGTAGTTGGATCATACCTAAGTAAATTATTTTTCATATCCCTAATTTATTTAATTTTAAAAAACAAAAGTTTTGGTCTAATATTCGTATATTTAATTTTCATTTTATCTATAACTTTGCTTACTAAAGAAAGAATTGCATCCTTAATGTTAATTATAACATGCTCTATTTATCTAATATTTACATTAAAAATAAATTTTAAAAAAAAATTTATATTCGGATTAATTTTTTTTATATCATTTAATTCGCTAATATATTTTAATAAAAGTATAAAAGATCACTTGATTCTGAGATCTTTGGAACAAGTGGGAATTAATTTTAAAGCTGAAAATAATCAGGACAAAAGAGTATTTTTCGATAGTAGATGGGGAGCACATTTTTTAACTGCATATTATATTTTTAAAGATAATATTTTAATTGGTTCTGGAATTAAAACATTTAGATACGAGTGTGATAAGGAGGAATATGAAACAATTAATTCATTAAATAAAGATTCTAGATGCAACACCCATCCCCATAATATTTATTTGGAATTATTATCTGAAACAGGAATATTAATATTTGTATCTTTTTGCATTATTAACATATTTTTATTGTATAGATTGTTTTTAAATATTTATAAAAATAAAACTGATGATATATCACTTATTATACTCTGTAGCTTTTTAATGTTATTCCAACCAATTCAAACAACAGGGGCTTTTTTTTCAACATGGAATGGGTTTTATTATTGGTTAGTTTATGCGTTTGTTGCATATGAATTTAGAAGAAGTAAAAGTCTAAAATGAAAAAAATTTTGATTTCTGGTGGTGGAGGATACCTTGGAACCTTTATGGCTCAAGAATTAATAAAAAATTATGAGGTTATAATTTATGATGAGTTTTACTTTCCATGGATATTAAAAAATAAAAAATATTTGAAGAATAATAAAAATTTAAAATTCATAAAAAAAAATATTTCCAAAATTAAAATAAACGATTTTAAAGATATAGATTATGTTTGCGATTTAAATGGCATTTCTAATGATCCATCATCAGAACTTAATGCAAAATATACATGGAAAATAAATTATAAAGACAGAGTAAATTTTGCTATAAAAGCAAAAAAAGCTGGTGTTAAAAGATATATATTTAATTCAACCTGTTCAGTTTATGGTTTTAATAAAAAGAAAGTTAATGAAAATTCAATAACAAACCCACTTAGCACATATGCCAAAGCTAATCTTTCTGCAGAAAAATCAATCTACAAATTAAGAGATAAAAACTTTAAAGTTAATTTATTAAGAAATGCAACGTTGTTTGGTTTTTCTAATACATTGAGATTAGATCTAGTAATCAATATTTTTGTTTTAAAACTAATAAAAAATAAAAAAATATTTATTGATGGAGATGGAAAACAATATAGACCATTTATATCTGTAAAAGATGTTTCTAATATATATAAAATTTTAATCAAAAAAGAAAAATTACCATCATTTGTTTGTAATTTAGTATCATTCAATTCAACAATCAAAGATATTGCATTACAAATATGCAAAATATTAAAAAAAAATAAAAGTATGATAAATTTTAATGATAAATTTTTTGACAAAAGAAATTACATTGTTGGTTCAAAAGTCTTCAAAAAATATTTTGGAAAAAATTATAAATACTCAAGCTTTCAAAACGAGATTCAATACTTAAAAAGAAATATTATTAAATATAAATCAGATTTTAATACAAACACTATTCGTATGAGGTTTTATAAAAAACTTTTTAATTAGTAAATGTATTATAATAATATTTATTTTGAAAATCCTTTATTTAGTTTTATTTTTTCAATATTTCTATCTTTAATTTTAATAAATTTATCTTTGTATCCTGTAATAACTAAAAAAAAAAAAATTAATTTTTTTTCAGAATATCAACCATTAATAATTTTTTTCTTACTTTTTTCTTTTATAGTTTTTATATTTAATATTTTAATTTTATTTAAATTAAGTTTTAAAATAAATATTTATTTTATTTTTTTTTTACTTCTTATATCTTTATGTTTATTCCTATTTAAAATATCCAGAAATAAAAAAAATTTCATAAACTTTTTCAGTTTTAAACAGAAAAAATTAATCTATTTTATATTTGCAATTTTATTTTTAATTTCACTCTTGCCCATATCTGATGCTGACAGTATCGCCATACATCAATTAATAGCAAATTACATTTATCTCAATGGATTAGATAAAATAAATTTGTTAAAGGATGTGGAATTTTTAAGTTTATCTAATACAGAAATATTGTTGATTCTATCACCAATATTAAAAATAGAAAATCTTGGAGCTTTATTAAATTTTTTGTCCTTTTTTTTATTTTCTTCGATAGTTTACAAAAAAAAAAATAATTTTTTTTATTTTTTAATTTCCTGTCCACTAATAATATATTTTATTTCTACCCAAAAGCTTCAGTTATTTTTTGGTATTCTTTACCTATTGCTTTTTATTTTGGTAAATGAAAATTTAATAAAAAAGAAATTAGAAATTTTTGTATTTATTTTATTGATTGCTTTTTATGCGTCCGCAAAAATTAGTTACATTCTTTTTTCTTTACCTCTATTTATATATTTTTTAATAATCAAAAAAGATAATCTAATTTTAATATTTCTTTATTCTTTATTGATATTTATTTTTGTTTTTTGTCCAATATTTTTGATTAAGTATATTTATTTTGGTAATCCACTAGCTCCTTTTTTTGATAGCTTTTTTGCGAGTGGAAGAGAATTATATGATTCTTACGCTTTATCTTTAAGATCATCTGAAGGATGGCTTTTGGCTAATAGTTACAAACCTTTTTTAAGACCTTTTGTACCAACAACAATTTCACAATTAAGTAGTTCATTTGGATTAATATTTCTTTTATTCCTACTTAATGTTGATTTGCATAAAAGAACTAAGTTTTTTCCTATCTTATTAATATTATTAATAATTTCTACAGGTCAAATTCTTCCTAGATATTACTTAGAATCATTTTTAATTATGTCTTTTTATTACTCAGAGAATAAGTTTTCTTTTGCCACCAATATTATAAAAAATATTCAAATGATTTTTGTGATAGGGTTTTCAATTATTTTTCTATATGTTTCATACTTCAACTTAATAGTACTAAAAGACAAAAAAAAATTTTTGGAGAAATTTTCAATGACATTTTTTAATTCCCAACAATACAAAAATATTAATATCAAAGAAAATATTCTTGATTTATATGAACCAAGGACTTCAATTTTTTTCGATAAAAAAATTTTCTCAACAAGATATTTGTATAATCAAAAATTAATGAAGGACAATTTTAAATCTGAAATAATAAAATATATTGATGCTAATAACATTAAATATATTGTAGTTGGGAATGATTTAAAACCAATGTTAGCATGTCTTAATTTAGAAAAAATCGCTGAGATATCAAAGAAAACAGCAGTAAGAAATTTTCTTGTTGAAAAAAAAAAATTTAAAAGCTATTTGTACGAAATTAAAAATTCAAGTTGTTAATTAAACTGTATCTAAGATGTCAGAAGAATATTTTATCAATAAAGATCTAGTAAATCTGCCAAGTGGATTTAAAGATGACAGGGGTATAATACAACCTCTTTGTGACTTAAATATGAAAAGTGCGTCTTTGATTGTGACTGAGCCTAACTCTTGGAGAGCTAATCATTATCATAAAAAAGATTGGCATTTCATCTATGTTATAGAGGGAATATTCGAATATTATTGGAGAAAAACTAATTCTAATGAGAAAACCCAAAAAAAAATTGTGAAAAAGGGAGATCTTTTATTTACTGGTCCAATGGTTGATCATGCAATGCTTTATACCGAAAAAACTCAAATCATATGTTTAAGTAAAAATCCTAGAGATCAGAAAACATACGAAGAAGATACTGTAAGAATTGATTTTATGAATGATAAAAATAGGTTCTAGGAATTCAAAATATAAAATAAAAAAAAAATGTACTTTATGCAAAGGTAGTATTCTTAAGCCTATACTTTCTTTTGGAAAAACACCTTTAGCAAATAGTTATCCAATAAAAAAAAAAAACAATCAATTATTTTTTCCCTTAAGCGTTTGTTTATGTAAGAGTTGTGGTCATTCACAGTTAAAGGAAATTGTTAACCCATCATTGATGTTTAAGAACTATTTGTACGTTAGTGGAACCTCAAAAGTTTTAAGACTACATTTTGAAAGCTATGCAACAAAAATGATAAATAGATTTAAATTAAAAAAAAAAGACTTTATTTTAGATATAGCATGCAACGATGGAACTTTTTT
>MDTG01192821.1_pt1 | contig 15768 bp, 14 predicted proteins | sample 811421 | NCBI WGS metagenome assembly MDTG01 (sample SAMN05326645, study PRJNA326480) | marine metagenome | isolation source: seawater | place: Pacific Ocean: South East | collected 2011 | reverse complement strand
TCAACTAAAGAATTATATTTTGGGAAATATTATTTCTATTCTTGCACCCTTGTCCTTATTATTTGTCGCACTTATTTCTCCGCTATGTAGCTCCACAAGATTTTTTACAATATTAAGACCTAAACCAGAGTGTTCTCCAAATTTGTCGGGTCTATTGCTGTAAAATCTATTAAATATTTTGTTTGTATCTTTTTCATCAAAGCCAGCTCCTTGGTCGGAAACTAGTAGTCCTATTTTGTTCTCATCTTTAAGGAATAATTCGACATTTATCTCTTGATTATCCTCACTAAATGAGATCGAATTTTCTAACAAATTTGCAATTATTTGTTCAATTCGACTTTCGATTCCTAAAATTTCAACTTTTTTTAAATTATTATTTTCAAATTTAATTTTTATTGATCTTTTTGTTTCATAAATACTATTAAAATCATCAACAACAGAATTTGTTATAAAATTTAAATCTATTTTTTTCATTTTTTCGGAAGATATTGCTGCTTCGTCTTTTAACATTTGAGAATAATCTGTAATTAGTCTTTCTATACGTTCTACATCGTGAGATACTATATTTATTAATTTATTTCTTTGATCTTTATTTTCAGTTTCAGATATAATATCAGATGCACTTTTTAAGGAGGTTAAAGGATTTCTAATTTCATGAAGTAAATCAGTAGAATAATTCTCAGCAGTTGTAATTCTTTTATTAAGTTCATTTGTCATTTCATCTAGAGATTTGGATAAAGTTCCAAGTTCATCAGCTCTATTTTTTATATTTTCAATATTTGTTTTTTCAGTACTTTTATTTTTGATTATATTTGTGTAACTGACTAAATTTTTAATTGGCTTTAAAAAATATCTATTAAGAACATAAGAAAAAATTAATATTACAATAATTACAGCTATTGCTGTCCTTATAATAAAATTTTTTCTTTCATTAATAGCTGATTTAATATCGTTTGCATTTTCCGTTATTGCTATGTAACCAGCATTCTTTTCTTCTCTAACTACATTCTTTATAGTGATTAATAAAAATTGATCATAATTTTCTCCTGTAAAGGTAAAAGGTCTTCCTAGTTCCTTTGATTTCGAATAAATTTTTAAATTGTTCTTTATGTAATCTTGTTTTTTATTATTTAAGTCACCATTTTGTATTTTTGTGGTTTTTTGAGCTTTGCTTTGGTCGTCTATCTCAATTTTATCAAGTCTTTTAGAAAATGCTCTTGGATCAAGATCCAAGGTATCAGTATCACCTATTAACTTAAAAGAACTATCGAAAATTTGAACTCTATCAATATTTTGAAAAAGAAATTTTGTAGAAAATAAAAAATCTCTTATTTCATCTTCATTAAATTTTATTTTTAAACGGTTAATATTTTCAATTGTGTTGTTTAAAGTTTTAATATGATTAGAAGTTTTATTCTTTATTAATACTGGCTGAACATTAATTACATAAAAAAAAGTAAGAATTCCTATTAAAATAAAAACAACAAAATTAATAAATAAAAATTTTTGTAAAATTGATAAATTTTTAAGTTTATAAAGTTTCATTATTTAACATTCCAACGATATCCACTCCCATATCTTGTTTCAATCGCTGAAAAATTAATATCAACTTTTTTAAACTTTTTCCTTATTCTTTTTACGTGACTATCGATAGTTCGATCTTCTATATCTGTGTCTTCTCTATAAGCAACATCCATTAATTGAGATCTTTCTTTGATAATACCAGGTCTTTTGGCAAGTTCTTTGACAATTAAAAATTCTGTCGTGGTCAGCTTTTCTGGAAGCTCTTTGCCATCCCATTCGCATTCAAGTTGAGATGGATCTAGCCTTAATTTTCCGTGGGAAATAATAATTTTATTTTCCTCTATGTTTGTATCTTTTTTTCTTAATTGAACCTTAATTCTTTCTACGAGAACTTTGGGTGAAAATCCTCCAGATTTTTTTACAAAATCATCTGCGCCTAGTTTTAAATTTAATAATTCATCAACTTCTTCATCTTTTGAAGTAAGCATTATTATTGGCATTAAGGTTTTTTTTCTTAATTTTTTTAATAACTCTTCTCCGTCCATTCTTGGCATTTTAATATCAACAACAGCTAGATCAGGAGGATTTCTTGAAAGACCAATTAATGCACTTTCCCCATCGAGATAAGTTTGAACATTAAAACCCTCTTTTTCAAGTGTCATTGTAAGACTTGTTAAAATATTTCTATCATCATCAATTAAAGCAACAGTTTGTTTCATTTATAATATTAAAAATACTAAATTGTTTAAATTTGGGCAACTAATTGTTATTAATGCAATTCTCCCCAATTATTACCAGTGTTTATATCAACTAGTAGGGGTATCGAAAACGAATGTAGATTACTGTCTTTAACACTTATCATTGTATCTTTTATTATGTTACATGCAGAACTAACATTCGCAGTTTTTGTTTCAAAAATAAGCTCGTCATGGATTTGTAATAAAATATCAGTTTTAATTTTATTCATTTCTTCAAATAATCTTATCATAGCTAATCGCATTATCTCAGAGGCTGATCCTTGAATAGGCGCATTGATGGCAGCTCTTTCTTGAAAATTTCTAATATTAAAATTTTTATCATTTATGCCTGTGATATGTGTTTTTCTTCCAAATATATTATTAACATAGCCACTTTTTCTACAAAATTTAATTGTATGAGACATATAATCTTTTATTTCAGGAAATTTTAAAAAATATGAGTTTAAAAATTCTTCTGCCTCAACATTTGATACTCCTATCTGCTTAGCTAGTCCGTACTGAGAAATTCCATAAATTATTCCAAAGTTTATAGCTTTTGCTTTCCTTCTCATGTCTGCATTAATTTTTTTTATATCAACTCCAAAAACTTGGCTGGCTGTTAAAGAATGCACATCTTCGTTATTTATAAATGCTTTTTTTAATTGTTTTACATCTGCTAAGTCGGCAAGGATTCTCATTTCTATTTGATTGTAATCTGCTGAAATCAGTTTTTTTCCTTTATCTGAAATGAAAGCTTTTCTAATATCCTTACCTTCTTCAGTTTTAATAGGTATATTTTGTAAGTTTGGGTCACTAGATGCTAGTCTTCCAGTTGAAGTTGCTGCCAAAAGAAAAGAAGTGTGAATTCTTTTAGTATTTGGATTAATATATTCTGGAAGTGCATCCGAGTAAGTATTTTTGAGCTTGCTAGACTGTCTCCATTCTAAAACTAACTTAGGAAATTCATGCCCTTTAAATGCCAAATCCTCCAGGACTGAGGCACCAGTAGCAAAACTCCCCTTTTTGGTTTTCTTTAAAGAAGCTATTTTAAGATCATTATACATGATATCTCCGAGCTGCTTAGTAGAAGCTATATTGAAATTTCTTTTTGAAATCTTAAATATTTTTTTCTCTAAACTAACAATATTAGTAGAAAATTTATCTGATAATTTTTTTAAGAAAGAATTATCAAGTTTAATTCCATTTATTTCCATAAATGCTAAAATTTTGATTAAAGGTTTTTCAAAAATTTCATAAATATTTAATAACTTTTCATTTTTTAGTGACTTTAAAAACAATTTATATAATCTGTAAGTTATATCTGCATCCTCCGCGGCATAATTTTTTGCTTCCTCGACTTTTACCTCGCTAAAATTGATTTGTTTTTTTCCAGCTCCAACTAAATCTTTAAATTTTATAGTTTGATGATTTAAGTGAATTTCAGCAAGTGTATCCATATTGTGCCTATTTTTTCCAGCATCTAAAACATATGACATCAACATTGTGTCTTCCATGCTATTAATATCGATTCCTCTATGCCAGAAAATTATGTAGTCAAATTTTATATTTTGTCCTATTTTTTTGATACTATGATCCTCTAGATAAGGTTTTAAAATTTTTATAATCTTTTCTTCATCAAGATTTTTATAATTTTTGTGACCTAGTGGAATATAACAAGCTTTTCCTATCGCGCATGAAATTGAAATTCCGACAAGTCTTGCTTGATGAGGATCCAATGAATTAGTTTCAGTATCAATGGCAAATTCTCCAGCTTCTTCTCCAGCCTCTAGCCATTTTTTTATTTCATCTTCACTTTTTAATAATGAATAATTTTTATCTGAAATTTTGGTATTTTGATTTATAATTTTGTTTTCTTGTTTTTCAAATGTAGTTTCACCATATGTTGATATCACTGAACTTAATAATCTATTAAATTCCATCTCTCTTAAAAAATTGTAGAGTTTTTCACGATCAACTTCTTTTAACTCAAAATCTTCGAGCTTATCCTTAACTGGAACATCGTTTTTTAATGTTACTAATTTTTTACTTATTATCGCTTTATGTTTATTTTCTATCAAAGTTTCTCTTCTTTTATTTTGTTTAATATTATTTGCTTTTTTAAGAAGGTTTTCTAAATTTCCGTACTCTTTAATTAATTCAGCCGCCGTTTTGACACCAATACCAGGAACTCCAGGTACATTATCTGTGCTATCACCAGCTAATGCTTGAACATCTATTACGCTTTCAGGCTTAACACCAAATTTTTTATCTACATCTTCTTTTGTAATAAATTTATTTTTCATCGGATCATAAATCCTCACATTTTTTTTAAATAGTTGCATAAGATCTTTATCTGATGATACAATTGTTACCTTGGCTCCTATTTCCAATATTTGCTCAACATAAGTGGCTATTAGATCATCAGCTTCATAATTTATGAGTTCAACTGATGGTAAATTGAAAGCTAAAACTGATTTACGTATATAATCAAATTGTGGAATCAAATCATCAGGTGCATCTGACCTATTTCCTTTATATTCACTATATATTTCATTTCTAAAATTTTTTCTCGCTGAGTCAAAAATAACAGCAAAATGTGTTGGTTTTTCCAAATTATCATTCGATTTTGAATCCTCAAGTAATTTGAAAAGCATGTTACAAAATCCAGCTACTGCTCCAACAGGTAATCCATCACTTTTACGAGTTAAGGGAGGTAATGCATAATATGCCCTAAATATATACCCAGATCCATCAATCAGATAAATATGATCTGATTTTTTTATTTTGTTCATATCTAGATTTTAACTTAAAATTTTTAAATATTATAAGAGTAAAATGAACTTTAAGTAAAAAAAAACTAGACTATATTGCATTTAGTTGTATTTTAAGCCTATGGAACTAACAAAAACAATTGCAAATAGTAAAATACTTAAAATATTTTTAATCGCTATTTTAGGTTCAATTTTACTAACAATTTCTGCTAAGATAAAAATTCCATTTTATCCAGTGCCTATGACAATGCAGACTTTCGTTGTATTATTTTTAGGCATCGCTTTTGGTTATAAAGTAGGTGTTTGTTCTGTTTTATTATATCTAATTGAAGGTATATTTGGTCTTCCTGTATTTTCGAATTCTCCAGAAAAAGGCGTAGGCATTGTATATTTTACTGGTCCAACCATGGGGTATTTGATTGGATTTATATTTGCATGTTTTTTAGCTGGATTTTTTAATTATAATAATAGTTTTTTCAAAAATCTTTTTAAAATAGTATTATCAACATCATTAATTTATATTTTTGGAATATTGTGGCTTGGTACACTTATAGGTTGGGATAAGCCAATACTTCAATTTGGTTTATATCCTTTTTTATTGGCGGAATTGTTCAAGATTTTATTAATTACCCTTTTGATAAATAAAGTCAGAAATTTTAGAAAAATTATCTAGGAGATCTTTTAGAAAGTATCCTTTGTAGAGTTCTTCTATGCATCTTTAGTCTTCTAGCAGTTTCTGATACATTCCTATTACAAAGTTCAAACACTCTATGAATATGTTCCCATTTAACTCTATCAGCTGACATAGGATTTTCTGGGGGTGCGGCTTTATCATTAGGATCTGCCAAAAGTGCTTTTTCAACATCATCGGCATCCGCTGGTTTAGCAAGGTAATCTATGGCACCTTCCTTTATTGCTGCAACTGCAGTAGGGATATTTCCATAACCAGTAAGCATTACTATTCGACTTTCTGAATTATTCTTTTGAATTTCCTTTACAACCTCTAGTCCATTTCCATCATTCAATCTGAGATCTACTACTGCAAAGGCTGGTTTTTTTACTCTAACAGATTCGATGCCAACTTTTACACCCTCTGCTTGAGAAACTTGAAATCCTTTCTTTTCCATGGCTCTAGCCAATCGTTCTCTAAAAGGGTTATCATCGTCTACAATTAGTAGGGATTTATCCTCAAATTCAGCGATTTTTTTTACAATTTCTTGTGCTTGCATGACATCTATATGGAGATAAATAAATTAATTTCAATAGCATAATTTGCTTTACATTAAGCGACTTATCGCCTAAATGCTGATTTTAATGAAATTTGCATATGAGATATGCGGGTTTTTTTTGTTAAATTTTTTTTGAGGTAATTATGCAAAAATTTAAATCAGTTGATCACTTGGTAAATCAACTGAAACCAAATGAACCGATATATTGTATTAGAACTAAGTCTATACAATTAGCTTCAAAGTTTTTCCAAAATAAATTTCCGGGTAAGGTATTATATGCAGTTAAAACAAATCCACACCCATTAATATTAAAAACAATTATAGATAGTGGAATAGATTATTTTGATGTTGCCTCGATTAAAGAAATTGAGGCAATTAGAAAATTAAATCCTAAAGCAAACTGTGCCTACATGCATACAGTTAAAGATAGAGAAAGTATTAAAGAGGCTTACTTTAAGTACGGTATAAAAAGCTTTTCGCTAGATACCAAGGAAGAATTAATAAAAATTATTGAAAGTACAAAACAAGCCAAAGATTTAGATTTATTTGTAAGAGTTGCCGTTTCAAACGAACATGCTGAAATAGATTTATCAAAAAAATTTGGAGCCCCAAAATCTGAAGCAATAGGGTTGTTAAGATTAACAAAACAATATGCAAAAAAAATTGGTTTAAGTTTTCATGTGGGTTCACAATGTATGCATCCAATTTCTTACTCAAAAGGTATTGCTGAAATCGGGGATATAATTAAAAAAACTAAGATTATTCCAGATGTGATAAATCTTGGAGGAGGATTTCCAACAATATATCCAGATCTAGTTCCTCAAACAATTCAATCATATTTTGATGAAATAAAAAAAGGATTAAAAAATTTAAAACTTAATACACTTCCAGAAATAATTTGTGAGCCCGGTAGAGCTATAGTTGCTGAAAGTGGATCAACTATTGTTAGAGTCAATTTAAGAAAAAAACAAAAACTTTACATAAATGATGGCACTTATGGTACTTTATTTGATGCTGGTGTACCTAATATAGTTTATCCATCAAGAATGATTACAAGTGGAAGATTAATTTCAAAAAAACTAACTTCATTTGATTTTTATGGTCCTACTTGTGACAGTATGGATTATATGAAAGGTCCTTTTATTCTTCCAAATAATATAAAAGAAAATGACTATATTGAACTAGGTCAGCTTGGAGCATATGGACTTACTTTTAGAACGCAATTTAATGGTTTTTATTCTGACCAAATCTATGAAGTGGAAGATGATCCAATAATGACAATGTATAACAAAGATTCTATGAAAGAGTTTCTTGTTGCATAATGTCAGATAATAAAACTTTACTAAATAATAAAAAAAAGGACTTACTTAAAAAAGAAGTAGAGCATATAGATATAACTTCATTTGATGCTAGAAAAATTGTTTCATCAATGGAAAAAATGTCTTTCGTTTCAAGAGAGACTGCAAATGCAGCTAACATTTATAGTGAAATGATTAAAGACAAAGATTGTACAATATTTTTAACTCTTGCTGGATCCACTTCAGCGGCTGGGTGCATGCATATTTATAGAGACCTAGTTAAGTATAATATGGTTGATGCTATCGTAGCAACAGGAGCTTCTATAATTGACATGGATTTCTTTGAGGCCTTAGGTTTTAAGCATTATCAAGGATCACAATATCAAGATGATAGTGAGTTGAGGAATAATTATATTGACAGGATTTATGATACATACATTGATGAAGATGAGCTTCAAATTTGTGACAAAACAATTGGAGAAATTGCTGACCAACTAGAGCCTAAAAGTTATACATCAAGAGAATTTATAAAACAAATTGGTAAATATTTAAAAAAAAATGCAAAAAAAAAAAATTCTTTGATTGAAGTTGCTTATGACAATAATGTTCCTATTTTTTGTCCAGCATTTACAGATTCAAGTGCAGGCTTTGGTCTTGTCATGCACCAAGAGAGAAATCCTAAAAATCATATAACAATCGATTCAATTAGAGAATTTAGAGAATTAACTGAGATTAAAATTAAGTCAAAAGGATCGGGGCTTTTTATGATTGGAGGTGGTGTTCCAAAAAATTTTATTCAAGACACTGTTATATGTGCTGAACTTTTAGGAAAAAATGTAGATATGCATAAATATGCTATTCAAATAACAGTGGCTGACTCTAGAGATGGAGCGTGTAGCAGTTCAACCTTAAAAGAGGCAAGTTCTTGGGGTAAAGTAGATATCACAAAAGAACAAATGGTATTTGCAGAGGCCACTAGTGTTTTACCACTAATAGCTAGTGATGCATATCATAAAGGTGATTGGAAAAATAGAGAGAGAAAGAATTTCTCAAAAATATTTTAATCTAAAAATAACACAGAAAAATGAAGATACCCATATATCAAGTAGATGCTTTTACATCAACGTTATTTGAGGGAAATCCGGCAGCAGTATGCCCTTTGAGAAATTGGATAGATAAAGATATAATGCAAAAAATAGCACAAGAAAATAATTTATCTGAAACCGCATTTTTTGTAAAAAAAGATAACATATTTGAAATTCGTTGGTTTACGCCGGTGGCTGAATTAGATTTAGCTGGACATCCAACTTTAGCAACTACTCATGTTATTTTAAAAGAATTAAAAATTAATTTGGAGAAAGTAGTATTTAAAACAAACATTAATGATACTCTGAATGTGGCTTATAAAGATAATTTATATTTAATGGATTTTCCTAGTAGAGATCCAAGGGTTGAAAATAATATAGATAAAATAGCAGATGCTCTAGGTAGAAAACCTAAAGAGCTTTATAAGCATCGAGATGCAGTTGCTATTTTTGATAATGAGGATGATATTAGAAATCTTTATCCAGATATGGAAAAATTAAAAAAATTAGACTATCCAGCTGTGATTGTTACAGCAGTAGGTAATAATGTTGATTTTGTATCCAGAAATTTTGCACCTAAGCTCGGTATTCCAGAGGATCCAGTAACTGGATCTGCTCATTGCGAACTTATACCATACTGGTCTAAAACCCTTAATAAAAAAGAATTATTAGCACATCAAATTTCAAATAGAGGTGGAAAACTTTATTGTACTCATCAAGGAGATAGAGTTACAATAGGAGGTGAAGCAATCACTTTTATGAGGGGCGAAATAGAAATTTAAAAAAAAGTTTTAAAATGAAATATCTTTCAAATAAAAATGGTTTTCTAGGAATAGACAATAGATTCGATATTAAAGAAAAAGCTGTAATAGTACCTTTTGGTTTGGAAAAAACTGTTAGTTATGGTGGAGGTACAAAAAATGGACCTAAAGAGATTATTAAAGCCTCACATCAAGTAGAGCTCTATGATGAAGAATTACATTGTGAACCTTATAAAAAAATAGGCATTAAAACGTTAAAGCCATTTAAAATTGAAAAAAATATTAAAAAAGCACTCAATAAGATATCTAAAATAAATAAACAAATTTTAGATAAAAATTTGTTTCCAATGACTTTTGGAGGAGAACATTCAATTACACCTGGTTGTTTAGATCCTTTCACAAAAAAATATAAAAAAATTTGTCTTTTACATTTTGATGCTCATGCAGATTTGAGAGAAAGTTATAATGGTGAAAAGTTTTCTCACGCTTCTGCGATTAAAAGATGTATTGATTATCCAAATGTTTCGGTAATTTCTTTTGGAATAAGAAATATATCATCAAGTGAAATTCCTATTTTAAAAAAAAACTCATCGAGAATTAAAATTTTTTGGGCAAAAGATAAAAGTAAATGGAATCTAAAAAGTTTTAAAAAATTAATTAAAAATAAAACTGTATATTTAACATTTGATGTAGATGGACTTGATTCTAGTATTATGCCAGCTACTGGAACACCTGAGCCAGGAGGACTATTATGGGATGAAACATTAAATATAATAAAAATTGCAGCAAAAAATTCAAAAATTGTTGGTGCTGATATTAATGAGCTATCGCCTATAAAAGGTTTTAATTCTTATAATTTTCTTGTAGCAAAATTAGCATATAAAATTTTATCGTATAAATTTCTATATTAAGCTTTTGCTGCTTTTAGAGTTCCCAATAACAATCTAAATGGAATCAACATTGCAATAGCGACAAATATCTTCACTACTAAATCACCAAGTGAAAGTGTAAGCCAAGGTATTCCTGTTCCATAAAATGAAATAGAGAAGAATAAAAATGTATCAACCGTTGAGCCAATTAATGAGGAAGTCAAAGGGGCAACAAACCATTTTCTTTTTCTTAATTGATCAAATATTTGCACATCCAATAATTGTGCAACTATAAATGCTGTACCAGATCCAATTGCAATTCTTATTGATATGAGATCTGTAAAGTTAGTAGAAAATATAAGTGTAAATAATATTCCTATTATAAATCCTATATAAACAATTTTTCTTGCGATAAGTTTACCAAAAGATCGATTTGCTAAATCTGTTATTAAAAAAGCAATTGGATAACTAAAAGCACCATAAGTGAGTATTTCCTCAAGACCATAGTGTCTTATTGGAAATTGAACTAAATAATTCGATGATAATACAACCAATCCCATTAAAAATGAGAGAGAAAGGAATACTTTATTCATTAAGCAGATTTACTAATTAACGATTTCTTTAATTTTTTTAGTCTTAAAGAAAGATCTCTAGCATTTGCAGATTTTAAAAACTCATCAAAGCTTCCCTTTTTATCCACAGATCTAACGCCTGCATTCGAAACGGTTAGTCTTAAGCTTCTTTTTAAAACTTCACTTTTAAACTTAACTTTTTTTAAATTAGGTAGGAATCTTCTTTTTGTTTTATTGTTAGCATGACTAACATTGTGTCCCTTAAGAGGTATTTTACCAGTGAGTTCACATTTTTTAGACATATTATGGCACTGTATAAGTTCTCAAATTCAATGCGTCAAGATCAATTTTTTGCTCCAATTGCCTCTGAAATATTTTTAAAGCCATTTATTTTTAAAATATCTATTAATTCTGAACTGATAGATGAGGCAATTCCTGGTCCTTTATAAACCATTCCCGTATATAGTTGAACGAGACTTGCACCTCTAATTATTTTTTCATAAGCGGCTTGGCCAGAATCGACCCCGCCTACTCCAATAATTTTAATTTGGTCCCCAACTAAATTAAAAAATTTTCTTATTGTTTCGTTAGACACTTCTTTTATAGGTTGTCCCGATAACCCCCCTTTTTCTAACTTATTTATATTACTAAGATTATTTCTATTTTTATCAGAAGTGTTTGAAACTATTATAATTTCTATTTTTTCATTTAATAATATTTTAGAAACAGTATCAATTTGTTCGTCATCAAGATCTGGAGATACTTTCACAGCTATAGGCACATTAGAATTTAGTTTTTCTTTTTCACTTTTAATCTTTACTAATAATGCTTTTAATTCATCTTCTTTATGAAAATCTCTCAGGTTTTCAGTATTTGGTGAAGAAATATTAATTGTAATATAATCTGCTAAACTATGAAATTTTCTAAAACAGTTTAAATAATCTTCAATTCTATTTTCTGCATCTTTATTTGGTCCTATATTTATACCTAATAGACCTTTTTTATTTACGCTTTTTATTCTAGAGCTTATCTCATCTGCGCCTGAATTATTAAAGCCAAGTCGATTTATCAGTGCCTCATCTTCTTCCAATCTAAATACTCTTGGTTTTGGATTTCCATACTGCGCCTTAGGGGTAATAGTTCCAACCTCTACAAAACTAAAACCGAGGTTAAACAAAGGATTATAAACTTCTGCATTTTTATCAAAACCTGCTGCAACACCTACCGGAGATGATAATTTTTTTCCACAAAATGTGGTTTCTAAAATTTTATCTTTGAAAGTTTTTCGAGGAAAATTATTTAATTTTAAAGCCTTAATGGCTAAAGAGTGTGCAACTTCTGGGCTAAATTTAAATATAAATGGTCTAAAAAAATTAAACATTACTTAATTTACTTTTTATTAACTCCTTTGTTTCTTGTACTCCGAAAAAGCTTATAAAAAAACCCATCCTTGGTCCATTTTCATCTCCAAATACAACTTCATAAATAAGTTTAAACCAATCTCTGAGATTTTCTTTGTAACCATTCTCTTTACCAACTGTATATATATTAGTTTGAATATCCTCTGGCTTCATACTTTCGTCACAACTATCTAAAGATTTGATTAATGCTTCTAAAGCAGTTTTTTCTTTTTTATTAGGTTTCTTATAAACTTTTTTAGATTTTATTACGTCATTAAAATATTTAATTGCATAGCTTATTAAGTTATCGAATATAGGTTGTTTCTTTTCAGAAATATCCTCTTTGTATTTCTTTACAAATTTCCAAAGAAGTTCTTTAGAATCTGCATTACTTGTTTCAACCAAATTTAGTAACATTGAAAAAGACATAATAGACTTATCATCTGGAATTCTTCCGTTATGTACGTGCCAAACCGGATTGAGTAACTTTTGCAATTCATTTTGACTTTTTCCTTTTTCAATAAAATCTAAGTATTCATCAACAGCTTTTGGAACAACCTCATTATAAAGTTTTTTAGCTCTCTTTGGATTTTGATACATGTATAATGAAAGGCTCTCTGGAGAGGCATATTTAAGCCAATCATCTATGGTTATTCCATTTCCTTTCGATTTTGATATTTTTTCTCCTTTATCGTCTAAAAATAATTCATATGCGAAACCAGAAGGATTACTTTTGCCTAATAGTTTTATTATTTTAGTTGATAAAATTGCACTTTCAATCAAGTCTTTACCGTACATCTCAAAATCTACATCAATAGCGTACCATCTCATAGCCCAATCTACTTTCCATTGTAATTTACAATTGCCATCCAAAATACTTTGTTCTAGTTTTTTTCCTTTATTATCAAATATAATTTTAAAATTTTTATCATCTATCTCTAAAACTGGAATTTCTAAAACATGTCCAGTTTCTGGGCAAATAGGTAAAAAAGGTGAGTAACTTTTTTGGCGCTCTTTCCCTAAAGTTGGAAGTACAATATTCATTATGCCATCATAATTCTCTAATATTAATTTAAGTGTAGGATTAAAAGATCCTGACTTATACATTTCAGTAGAGCTTTTAAATGAATACTTAAACTTAAATTCATCAAGAAATTTTTTTAACATTTCATTGTTATGCTCTCCAAAGCTATTATGCTTACCAAAAGGATCTGGTACTTGTGTTAGTGGTTTGTGTAAATTTTCTTTTAATATTTCTTGATTTGGTACGTTGTCTGGAACTTTTCTAAGCCCATCCATATCGTCAGAAAATGTTATAATTTCTTTTGGCATATCAGTTAAGTGATTTAATGCATTCACCACCATTGAAGTTCTTGCTACTTCACCAAATGTTCCTATGTGTGGAAGACCGCTTGGACCATATCCAGTTTGTAATATTATTTTGCCCTTAGAATCTATATTTTTTTTTCTTTCTCTAAGTATTTTTTTTGCCTCAACAAAAGGCCAAGCGTTTGTCTTATCAATATTGGCTTTATCCATCACTTTTTAACTGCTTTTATTTACCTTATTTAATAATTCATATAGAGTTGAATTTTATTTACCATAAAATAATGTTCTTTCAAAATGTCGAATTATAAAACCGTTTTTTTTACCCTAGGCGCTTTACAAATAATTCTAGGATTATCTATGATTGTGCCAATTATGTCTCAATTTATTTATGAGCAAGTAGATAGTGGTTTCATTAGTTCAGGAATTGTAACAGTTATTTTTGGAGTTTTATTTACTTTATCTAACCTTGATCACAACAAAAAATTAAATTTACATCAAGCATTTTTATTAACTGCATTATCTTGGCTGAGTATTGCACTATTTGGGTCTTTGCCATTTGTATTTTCAACTATTGAATTGAGCTTCACAAATGCATTTTTTGAGAGTATGTCAGGGATTACTACAACAGGTTCAACAATTATTACGAATCTTAACGAAACACCAAAAGCAATTTTATTATGGAGAGCAATGCTTCAGTGGTTTGGAGGAATAGGTATAATTGTAATGGCGATTACATTAATGCCAATAATGAATATTGGTGGAATGCAATTATTTTTAGTCTCATCAAACGATAATCCCGAAAAAATATTGCCAAAATCAAAGGAAGTTTCATTAAGACTAATTATTATTTATGTATCTTTAACTTTAGTTTGTGCATCTTTTTACAAAATTTTCGGAATGGGATTTTTTGACAGTATTATTCATGCAATGACTACATTAGCGACCGGTGGTTTTTCGAATTACAATGAATCTATTGGTTATTTTAATAATACATTTATAGAATTGACAGCAATCATCTTTATAATTTTGGGGAGCATACCTTTTATAGCATATTTGAAATACTTAAATGGAAATAAAAAAATTTTTACTAATGATGCCCAGATAGTAACTTTTTTTTATATAATAATTTTTTCAATAGTAATTATGTTTTTTTATCTAGCAATAAAAAACCAAAATATATTTCATGTTAATTTTATGTCTATAATATTTAATGTGGTTTCTATTCTAACAGGTACTGGGTATGTGACAGAAAATTTTAGTAACTGGGGCCAATTTCCATTAGCATATTTTTTGATTTTAATGTTTATTGGAGGGTGTGCTGGATCAACTGCTTGTGGGGTTAAAATATTTCGTGTACAGATACTTTTCCAATTTATATCTAATCAATTAAAAAAATTTATATACCCTAGAGGTATTTTTAAAATTAAATACGAAAATAATAATGTAGATGAGAAATTTATGGCTTCAATTATATCATTTATATTTCTTTACATAGTGATATTTTTTGTAATTACCGCACTTTTAACTATTGATGAATTAAATTTTATCACGGCTATCTCGGCTGCCGCAACATCAATATCTAATGTTGGTCCTGGTTTAGGAGATATTATAGGACCTAATGGTAATTTTTCAGAGTTATCAGATTTTTCTAAATGGGTATTATCTTTTGGAATGATTTTAGGTAGACTTGAACTATTTGCTGTTTTAGTATTATTTATTCCATCTTTTTGGAGGAAATTTTAATGTTAGAAAAAAAAAAATCACTTAACGATCTCTTTAAATATTATCTAGATTTGAGAATGTTGAAAATATTATTACTTGGATCAATTAGTGGTTTTCCATGGGTTCTAATCGCTAGTAGTTTAAGTCTTTGGTTAAAAGAAGAGGGTTTAAGTAGATCAACAATAGGATGGGCAGGTTTAATTTTCGCAGTTTATGCCTTTAATTATTTATGGGCTCCAATAATAGATAGAATCAGAATACCATTACTTACAAAAAAACTAGGTCATAGAAGAGGTTGGATAATCTTAATGCAGATTATTATTTTAATAAGTTTATTAATTTGGAGTTTAATAAATCCAACTCAAAATTTAGCTCTATTAATTGGGGTTGGTTTAGTAATTGCAATTGCGTCGGCCACTCAAGATATAACTGTTGATGCTCTAAGAATTGAACAAATTAATGAAGACGAAG
>MDTG01246555.1_pt1 | contig 15769 bp, 16 predicted proteins | sample 811421 | NCBI WGS metagenome assembly MDTG01 (sample SAMN05326645, study PRJNA326480) | marine metagenome | isolation source: seawater | place: Pacific Ocean: South East | collected 2011 | reverse complement strand
GCTTTAACTAAAGTTGATGAAAAAGTTTCAGTTTTTAACCAGCAAGTAAGTGAGCTTAATAAAAGTCAAGATAATTTTAGTAGAATTTTAAGTGGTGTTAAAACATATGGAACACTTGCAGAATTTGGATTAGGCGCTCTTCTTAAAGATCTACTTCCAGCATCTCAGTTTATTGCAAATGCAAAAATGAAAGATGATACGTCTGAGACAGTCGAATTTGCTATTAAGCTTCAAGATGTTTTATTGCCTATTGATAGTCATTGGCCAGTTGAAAAATATAAAGCAATTGATGATGCTTACAATGCAAACAATAAAGAGGCTCAAGCTGAGGCTAGAAAAGATTTAGCTGCTGCATTTAGATTAAAAGCTAAAACAGTTAATTCAAAGTATATAGCTCCACCTAAAAGTACAGATTTTGCGATTATTTATGTTCCCACTGAAGGATTATTCTCAGAGCTATCAAGCTATAGGGATCCAAAGACAAAAGAACTTTTACTGCAAGAACTTAGAGCAAAATATAAAGTTACCGTTTCAGGCCCTAACACTTTATCTGCTTTGTTACAGTCTTACCATTTAGGGTTTCAAACACTAAAAGTTCAACAACATGCCACTCAAATTTATAGCGATTTGAGAAATATAAGCTCAAGGTTTGAAAAACATTTTGATGGAATAAAAGATTTAAGAAAAAAATTAGAACAAGCTATGACTGCAACCGATGGTTTTGGCAGAGACGCTAGATCTATAATGAATACGCTTGGAAATATAAAGGATCCAGAGCAAGTTACAGATTCCTTGAAAGAAAATCCAGAAAAGATAAAAATTCTTAAGTAAAAATAAATTATGTCAAACTTTGTCTTTTACGATTTCGAGACTAGCTCATCTAATAAGTATTGGGGTCAAATAATTCAAATAGGAGCAGTTTTGACAAATGACAAGCTCCAAGAACTAGATCGTTTTGAAGCAAGATGCAAATTAAATCCTGGCATTATTCCTGAAGCGATGGCTTTAATAGTGAATCAAACAACCCCAAAAATGCTTCAAAGCGCAAATCTCTCTCATTACCAAATGATAAGACATTTTGTTGAGACATTAAAAAAATGGGGTAAAGCAACTTATATTGGATTTAATAGTATAGACTTTGATGAGGAATATTTAAGAAACCCTTTATTTCAAACTTTAGAGTATCCATACTTAACTAGCACTAATGGCAATACAAGAGGCGACCTATTAAGCTTAGCTAGAGCTGCAAATTTTTATTATCCAGATACTTTAAAAAATTCAATTAATGCAAAAGGTAATGCTGTTTACAAATTAGATCAAATGGCTCCTATTAATGGCATCAAACATGATGCACACCAGGCCCTTGGAGATTGTATTGCTACTTTGGAAATTGGTAAAATTATCCTAAGAAAAGCACCAAATGTTTGGAGAGCTAGTTTATTGACTACAGACAAGACTAAAGCATTAGACTTAATTAAAAATGAATTATATTTTTGTACAGATGAGTATTATTATGGCAAATCAGTTGCATTTTGTGAAACTTTTGTTTGTGAGCATCCAGTATATAAATGGCCAAAATGTTTTGATTTAAAAAATGATCCAGAAGTTTACTTAAAAATGAATATTCAAGATCTTAAAGCAGCAATGAGTAAGAAACCTAAATTTATTAGAACAATCAGACACAATAAGCATCCAGTAATTATGAATCCATCATACGCAATGAATTTAGATGAGTATAGAATATTAGGTTCTGAAAAATTAAGAGAAAGAGCTAACAAGATTAAAAGTAATAAAGAATTTTCGGAGAAAGTAGCAATTGTTTTGAGAGAAGAGGTTGAGGAGAAAGAGCAAACTAAATCGCAGGAGGATATACCAGTTGAGGAGAGTATCTATAAAAAATTTACACCAACAGAAGATAATAAACTAATGAATAACTTTCATGAGATTGAATGGGATAAAAAATTTGATGCTCTTGATAAATTTAGAGATGAACGTTTAAAATACTTTGGTCACAAGTTATTATATAGAGAGAAACCTGAATTATTACCGCGAGATCTATATAATAAAATTCATAAAGATGTAGCATCAAAACTTCTAAGTAAAAATTCGGAAAAGTGGAACACAATACCTAAAACATATGCTGAAATTGACACACTTAGAGTAAAATTTGAAAAACAAGGCAGCAAAGAACACTTGATGTTTCTAGAAAATATAAACGCATACGTTGAAGATTTAGAAAAAAAATACTCAAGAGTATAGTTGACAAAAATCATAAAATACTTATTTAGACTATATGGCATTTAAAGATTCTACAGATGAAAAATTTAGCAAGCAAATTGGTGGAAATAAACTTTCACTAATTCAATTTTCAGCATCATGGTGTGGTCCATGCCAGCAACTTAAACCAATAGTGGAAAAAATTTCAAATGATATGTCAGATAAAATCGATTGTTATTATCATGATATAGAAAGTCAGCCTAATGAACCAACCAAATATTCAGTAAGAGGAGTGCCAACAATTCTTTTGTTTAAAGAGGGAAAGCTCTTAGGGACAAAAGTAGGGGCTTCAAGTGAAAAAGATATGCTTGAATTTATAAAACCCCACATTTAATTTTCGTTAAGAATATTTCCACAATTATAGAGACTTCCGAAACAAACAATAAGTTTCTCTCTTTTATTACTAATTTTTTTTAGAGCCTCTGAAAAATTTTCACTTATTTCTGTATCGAATTTATTCTTAATTGATATTTGATAAAGCTTTCTAGCTGAAACTGAACTCCGCTCATTTTCAATAGGCATAGTTATTATTTTCTCAAATAAACCACTAAATTGTTTAATAAATGAATGAGGATCTTTGTTTTTTGTCATTGCCCAAATTCCGTATTTAGGTAATTTGATACTCTTTAAATAGGCCGCTAAGTTTTTAGCATCAGCAACGGCATGAGCTCCATCAATCATGATTTTCTCACTTTTATGGAGTTTGTTAATAATTTTTCCCTTATTTATGTATTGAAAACGACCTTGAAAAGATAGCGAAGGCAAACTTTTCTGAATTATTTTTTTTGAAATTTTAAGGTCAAGAGCAATTTTGATAGCGTGGCAAACGTTTTCTCTAATACCTTTAGAGTGGATATTTTTTGAATTAATTTTAATTTTATTATTCTTATCTTTATAATAATATCTATTACCATTTTTGATCAATCTCCAAGTATTTGGATACACTATATCGCTTTTATTTTTTCTTAAGTAATATCGTATCTTTTTAAGAACAGCTGGAGTTTGTTTAGCTATGTAAATTTTTGTAAAATCACTGAGGTAAGCAACATCTTCTTTTACTACTTGGTTTAGAGTTTTATTTTTTAAAAAATTTAAGTGCTGTTTGTTAATGTTAGTACAGATTTGAATTATTGGAAAGTCAACAACATTATTTGAATCCAATCTCCATAATGCTCCAGTCTCCAGTATATTGTAGTCAGTATTTTGTTTAGATGCATTCAAAATATAAATTAAAGTAAGGCATTCATATACTGTTAGCGGAATTTTCAACTTTTCTATTTCATAAATTGTTTTTTTAATTTCTCTATGAGAAAGGAAGTCTTTGCCCATGTAGAATCTTTCTTTTATATCTGTAAGAGATGGAGAAATATGAGCTGTTACAGTTTGATTATTTGCTTCAATAAATGATTTTAAAGAATATAATGTTGTAAATTTTCCAGACTCTCCTATTACATTAATAACGTTTTTTAATTTTCTCTCTGGATTACCTAGCAAACTTAAAGCTAGTTTAATTCTTTTAAGACCAAACTTTACAGACTTGTTAAATAATTTGTTGTTAGCTAGCTGATTGTAGATCAACTTTGACATTAGATGTTGTCTCAGCTTTTGCTTCTATCTCAGGTTTTTTAAGAAGAATTCTTATCAAATTAGTAATTTTTTCTCTAATTTCCATTCTTGACTCGAAAGCGCCATCGATCATTCCATGTTCAACAATACTTGACGCCTGACCAAAGTCTTGTGGTAGTTCTTGACCCTTATTAACAGAAGCAGAAACTCTTTTACCGGCAAATAAAAGATTCTCACTTTTTAGGTTTTCAGCAAATATAAAGTCATTTCCGTAAACATTGCAAAAAGTTCCACCAGTAATTTTTGAACCGCAAATTCCAATAGTAACTATCCCAGCTTTCTTAAGCATTTTCATAGCCATCATTTGAACAGGCATATTTTTCAAAGAATTTAAATTTCCAGTTACTGCCATACCGCCGCTTTGATAAAAAGAAACTACTGCATCAACTTTATCATTAAGTGCTTTTTGAATTCCAGCTATTAAATGTTCACCCTCTCTTTGAGTTAGTGCAGCTCCTCCATGTGCAAAATTATATCCAAAAGCAATTATACTTAATCCGTTTACAGTTCCTTTAGCTGCAAGTATTGCACTTTGCTGACCTGTTTTCTTTTTGTAAGCATTATACTTGTCTATAAATTTTTTTTCCCCGATTTTAAAATTTAGAGGATCCGGATCCGCCCATTCAGGGCATTTAATTGTTTCATACTCGCCATCATCGAAAAACATTTCCGAAAATCTAGTTTTAGGGTCTAAGTCAAAATGGTGAGAACATTTACAAACATTAAAATTTTTTCTTAAATCCTCTTTTAAATGCATCTGATTACAACCAGGACAATTAATCCACATACTATCAGCCTGGTCTTCTCTAGATGGTCTCTTACGTTTTAAGGTTTGTTTTGCTTTTTCTACAAAGCTTTGTAATTTTTTTTGAATCCAATTCATATAATTTTTTTTTTAAGATTGTATACAACTTTATCTAAATTTGTGACAGGATTTTGTCTCATTCTGAGCGAATTAGTAATATTTTTACACAGCATGCTACCCACAACCAACCCATCTGCTGATTTTAGTGATTTTATGGTCTTTTCAGTGATCCCAAAACCAATTACTAGATTTTTTTTAGAGTTGATTCTTTTTATCTTTTTGTAACTATCTAAAATTTTCTTAGGTGACACATTTAGTTTTCCTCCAGTGGTCGAAAGCATTGAAATATAATAAACCATATCATGTGAGTCTCTTATGATTTTTTTCATTCTATCTTTTGTTGTTGTAGGAGCTAAGAGTTGAATAAAGTTTATGAATTTTTTCTTACATTTTTTTGCAAAATTTTTATTTTCAGGCCAAGGCAAATCTACACAAATAATTCCTGAGACACCTACTTTTTTACAATCTTTTAAAAAATTATTTTCTCCATACTGAAAAATCATATTGTAATAGCCCATTAAAATAATTGGTTTTTTTTTGTAAATTTTTTTGAATTTATTAACTATTTGAAATAAGTCTCTCATTTTAAAACCATTTTTAATTGCTCTATTTGAGCTAGTTTGAATTTGTCCACCATCCCCTACAGGCGTTGAATGGGGGAAGCCTAATTCAATAATATCAGCGTGTTTTGCTATTGAATTTATAATTTGGAGACTCTTTTTTTTATTAGGATCAGAAGCTACAGTATAAGTTAGCAAGGCTGGTCTATTCTCTCTTTTACAGTTTTGAAAAGTCAATTGAATTTCAGATTTCATTCAGTATAAAAACCAAGTTTTTCTTTTATTATTTCAGAATCTTTTAGTGAATGGCCACAACTATCTATGCATAAGACAGTATCTTTGCTCAGTTTAGGTGCCAAAGAAATCGCTGTTGCAAATGCATGGCTTGGTTCAAGAGAAGGAGATATATTTTCCAACTTCGAAACTAGTTTATAAGCATTTAATGCTTGCTCGTCAGTTGCTGAAGTGTACTCAGCTCTACCGGTGTCCTTTAAAAAACAATGTAAAGGGCTCACTGATGGATAGTCAAGTCCGCTAGATAGACTCTCTGTTTCACCAATTTGACCATCACTATCCTGAATACAATAAGCTTTAGCTCCATGAAGGATACCAAGTTTAGAATTATTACTTAAAGGTGCAGCATGTAGCTTACTATTTTTTGAACCTCCTGCCTCTACTCCAATTAGCGAAACGTGTTTTTTATCATAATCTATAAATTCACTCCAAAAACCGTAAGCACTAGAACCCCCGCCTACACAATTAAGCAATTTAAGTTTTTCAGGAATCTTTCCAAATTCATCTATTAACTGTAATTTTAATTCTCTAGAAATTTGAGAAGTGCTATATCCACAAATTTTAACAAAGATGGTTGGACCAACTGTCGAACCAATCACCATGTGGACGTGCTGACAATTTGCAACCCAATATCTCATACACTCACTTACAGCATCAACTAGTGTTTGACTTCCAGAAGTTACAGGCACAACCTCAGCTCCATATTTTCTCATTACATCTACATTTTTTTTCTGACGCACTAGGTCGCGTAAACCCATAAAGATTTTGGCCTTCAAACCAAATTTTTTTGCTACCATTGCTAAATTCTTACCTTGCATACCTGCGCCTGTATCTGTGCACACGTAACGTTTACCTGCTCGTTTCGCAATTAAACAATGTACTATACAAGCATAAACCTTATGTGCGGTGCCAGGGTTTTCGGAAACGACTTTAGCCCATAGCTGCGCTCCGCCTAAATGATCAGTTAAATTATCTAATTTTATTAAAGGTGTCGGGGCCCCTACATAATTTTCAAAATGATAGTCTCTTTCTTTAATAAAACTTTTATCCTTTCTAAGTTTTGAAAATAGCTTTTCTAAATCCTCTATTGGTTTTTTAAGCGTTTCAGGAACAAAGTTCCCTCCAAATTTGCCACCCCACATACCATTTTTATCGTGTTGATCGATTAAGGGTATGCCTTTTCTAATTTTTAAACTCATTTACTTTTTCAATAAATTTTTTTATTTTTTGATGATCTTTGTATCCTACTTGTTTATCTAATTCCAAGCTACTCGACAAATCACAAAAGGTAACTCCTAATTTCACAATATTTTCAATATTATTTTGAGAAATTGATCCTGCAAGTGCATATTTTTCACCTTTCGGAAGTTTTGAGATTAAATTTTTTGGAAACTCTATAGATTTTTCCATGCCTGGTGTATCAAATAAAATAACATCAGCCATATCATATTTTTTATAATGTTCGATATCTGACTCCTTTTTAATTTTAATAGCTTTAATTATTTTTAAACCCATAGATTTAATTTCTTTCACACGTTCGGTTGTTTCTGAACCATGTAGTTGAATATAATCAAAGTTTTTTAAAACTACATCTTTGATAAACTTATCAGTTGGATCTACTGTTACTGCGGCAAAAAATGAGTTTTGTTTATTGTATTTTTTTAATTCATGGACTTCGTTTATGTTTAAATTTCTTGGAGATTTTTTATAAAAAACAAAACCTAAAAAATCTACTCCAAGATCAATACAAAGTTGCACGTCTCTGACTGGGTTTAAGCCACAAACTTTTATTCTCATCTAATTTAATTCTCTAATAAGTTTTTGGAGATTCTTTTTTATATTTCCAGTTAGACTTCTTCCTATAACTACTGATGTAGCACCATGTTTAAAAGCTTCTTTTGGAGTCATTACTCTTTTCTGATCATCTTTGCTGTCTCCGGGCAACCTAATTCCTGGAGTAATTATTTCTTTTTTAAATACTTTTTTTACAGTTTTAATTTCATGCGGGCTGCATACGATTGCATCTAGGTTGGCTTTTGATGCTAACTTAGCTTGATGAAGTACCAATTTTTTTAAATCTTTTTCATAACCAATTTCTCTCAAAGATTTGTTATCAAGAGAAGTAAGTATAGTAACACCAATTAATTTTGTTTTACCCGAAACTTTTTTTGCAGCTTTAAGCGCTTTAAGACCTGAACTTACATGAATAGTAATATAATTTAATTTTAAATCTCTCACAGCTTTAATTGCAGATAAACAAGTATTAGGTATATCTGCTAACTTGTAGTCTCCAAAAGTAATTTTATTTTTAAGAGACGAAACAAACTTTCTCCCATTTTTAGAATTTAATAATTCTAAGCCAAATTTATAGCCAAAACTTAATTTCGAATCTTGCGTTTCTTTAATTATATTTTTTATTTTTTTGAGATTAGTAGTATCACAAGCGATAAAAATTTTTGGTTTTTTCATTTATTTATAAATTTTTTAAGTTTTTTACTTGCCCTGAATCTTACCTTATTTTTCTCTGGAACATAAATTAATTGTCCACTTTTTGGATTTCTGGCAGAATGTTTTTCTTTAATTTTTTTTACAAAGAAAGTTCCAAAATCTCTAAATTCAACATTGTATCCTTTTTTAAGCGATACCTCGATTTCTTTACAAAATATATCAACAATATCTTCTAAATCAACTTTACTTATGTTTGGATTTTTTTCTTTTAGCTTTTTAATAAGATCTGGTCTCGACAATTATTTTTCTTTTTTCTTTTTCTTCCCGATTGCCTTTTCAAAGATACCTTTAAGAGTTTGGCCGGATTTAGTAGCACCTTCTCCAAACTTAGCAATTAAAGATTTTTCCTCATCTAACTGGGCTTCTCTTGGACTTAACTTAATTTTTCTTGTTTTATAATCTAGTTCAATCAGTTTTCCATCCAAGGCATTTCCAGGTGAAAATATATCAATTCTTTGATCAGCAGCCTCTTTAGCCAGATCTGCCTTTCTAATAGTAACAATTAATTTTTTATCTTTGTCTATAGAAACTTTAACTCCTGTTTTTAGTACTTCGTGAACTCTTGTTGTGATTACATCGCCAATTTTTTTATTATTATCTTTGAACCAATCTAAAGGATCTTTGTCCAAAGCTCTTTTTGAAAATCTTATTTTGTCATCTTTAACCTCTAAAATTTTAACTTTGATGATGTCATTTTTTTTAAACTTTTTTAAATCATCTATATTTTCGTCATAAGATATTTCTTTATAATGCAGCATTCCAGTCAATCCAGTTGTAGTAAGTTCTCCAAATATTGCTTTCTCTGTAACACTATTCACTTTTATTTCGGTTTCTTTTCCGATTTCATTTTTTATTTTATCCCAAGGATTTTCTTGTGTTGCTTTGTAAGATAAAGATATTCTTTTAGTATCCTTATCAATATTTATAATTTTAAATTTTATTTTTTGGGAGGGAGAAAAGATCTTGCTAGGTTTAATATTTCTATTTTTATGATCAATCTCTGACTGATGTATAAGCCCTTCTACTTCTGAACTTATACTTACAAATGCTCCATATTCCATAACTTTAGATATAATACCTTCGTATATTTCTCCTACTTTGTAATTTTCCTCAATTTTTAAAAAAGGATCTTCAGAGAGAGCTTTAACAGAAGCTGATACTCTATTTGTTTTTTCATCTATTTTAGTAATTTTTACTTTGATGGTGTCATTTATTGATACAAGATCAGAGGGTTTTTTTACTCTTCCGTGTGATAGGTCACTTACATGGAGGAGTAGTGTTAATGATTTATAAGTTAAAAATATTCCCCAGTCGACTATCGCGTGAACCCGAGCTTCTACAACATCGCCTTCTTTAATTTCTTTTAACGCTTCTGCGGTTTCTGCATTTTTACTTTTTTCTAAAACTGCTCTTCTAGAAACACAAACATTTCCCCGAGCTTTATCGATTCTTGTAGCAATCACTTTAACAGGAATGTTCATTAAATGATCGATTTTCTTAAGTGGCCTTACATCAATTTGAGAAGATGGCATAAAACATGGCAAACCTTCAACTGTTGCCAAATATCCTCCTTTAACCTTGTTTGTAATAAATGCAGTTAGTTCTTCTTGAGACTCAAAAACTTTAAGAAGTTTTTTCCATGCACGCATCTTTCTCGCTTTATCCCTCGATATGATAATCTCTCCCTTAAAACTTTCTATACGTTCAAGATAAACTTCTATCTGCGATCCAACTTTTAGTTTTGATAATTCGTCATCATTTTTAAATTCATCTATAGGAATCATGCCTTCCATTTTAGCTTTACAATCTACTACAATAAAATTTTTAGTAATTTCAGTGACGGTTGCTTTAATAATTTCGTTTTCTTTAAGTTTTCTGTCTTTAAAGTCTTTATCTAGAAGATTTTGAAATTCTTTGTGAATTGAGTTATTATTTTTTAGGTCTGTTTCAATCGACATATTTATTTTTTTAAAACTTTTTCCACATTTTTTATCATTTTTGCTAACATAGCCTTTTTGTTTAATTTTCCGGTGTCCACAACTACAGCATTTTTATGTTTTTTTAAAGGGCTATGTTTTCTTTTTTTGTCAGAAATATTCCTTAATTTTAAAGCTTTTTTAACATCTACAAGCTTAATTGATTTATTATTTTTTTTAAGCTCTTTATATCTTCTTTGTGAAGCTGTATTTAAATTACATTTAAAGAAAAATTTTACATTAGATCTGGGTAAAATATTTGTAGATATGTCCCTACCTTCAATGCAGCACCTTTTATTTTTTTTAGCAAAATTTAATTGAAATTTCTTCAAAATTTTCCTCAAACTTGGTTTTTTAGCAATTAGAGCACTATGTGATGATATTTGTGGCGTATGAAGATTTATCTTTAATATTTTTTTATAATTTAAATTTTTAAATTTTTGATTTATAAATAAAATTTCATTTCTTGGAAAATGTTTCAAAATTAAATAACTCGCATATCTATATAATAGGCCAGACGAGAGAAAGTGTAAGTTGTACTTTTTCGAAATCATTTTTGCTCCTGTTGATTTTCCGGTTGCAGCGCCACCATCACAAGATATTTGTAATATTTTATTTTTGTATTTCAAATTTTGCACCTAATAATTTCATAATTTTTAAAAAAGATGGTGAAGAAGTGAATACGGTTTCAAAATTTTTGATATTTATTTTTGCTCCTGTTAAAAGAGCCAGGATAAAAGATGACATACAAATTCTATGGTCTCCTAGTTTTTTTACTAAAATTTTTTTATTTTTTGCATCAATAAGCCCTCTGCCAAAAATTTTTATCTCATTTTTAGAGGAAATACTTTTTACGCCTATTTGTTTTAAAACATTTTGCATTTGCTTAATTCTGTTACTTTCTTTATTTGCAAGGTCAGCTATTCCTTTAAAAATTGAATTTCCTTTGATTAACGCAGCTATAACAAATAAAATTGGATATTCATCAGTAGAATTTACATAATATTTTTCTGGTGCATTAATTGGTTTTATTTTACAACTTTTTACAGTTATATCACCTCGAACTTCATTGTTAATTTTTTTTAAATTCTTAAAACTAATTTTTGCTCCATGTTTTTTAAGAAGATCATAAAATCCAATTCTTGTTATATTTAATCCAACATTTTTAATTTTAATCTCTGAATTGTTGTTTAACAATGTTAATGCCGTAAAAAAAGCAGCCGAAGAAGGATCACCTGGAACACTAACATTAATAGAATTCAAATATTTTTTTCCAAAAACCCTAATTACTTTATTTTTACCTTTAATTAACTTTATTGCTCTAGTATTTTTTAAGAGCATATTCTCAGTATGGTCTCGGCTTTTATATTTCTCAGTTATTTCAGTATTTCCGTATGAATTTAATCCAGCAAAAATTACTGCACTTTTGATCTGAGCAGATACACCTGCTGTATAATTTATACCAATAGGCATATTTGAGGATATAATTTTTAATGGAAATTTGTATTTATTTTTGGGTAAAAAAAATGCTCCGAACTCTGACATTAATTCGATTAAATTTTTCATACTTCTTTTATTTAAAGAATGATCCCCCTTTAATTTTAATTCTATATTTTTTGTAGTTGAGAGAATTCCAATCAAAAGTCTAGCTAGTGTTCCTGAATTTCCAAAATTTAACTCAGCTTTTCTTTTAGCAAATAATGACCCAAGACCTTTACCATAAATAAGATAATTTTTTGGACTCTGTTTTATAATTTTAACTCCAAGTTGTCTTAAACATCTTATCGTAGATAATACATCTTCGGATTCAAGCACATTTTTAACTGATGAAATATCTTGGCTTATCGAGCCAACTAAAAAACTTCTTATCGATATAGACTTATCAGAGTCAACCATTAAAGTTTTTTTAAAAGGAGCTATTTTGCTATTTGAGATTAAATTAAAACTTTTTAATGACATTATTTATGAGAACTGAGAACCAAAATAATGTTCAATTGCTTTTGAAGATTTAAGTAGTTCTCTTGAAGTACCTTCCGCAATAACTGTATTTTCTCCTAAAACATAACTTCGATCAGTAATATCGAATAAGTTTTTTACGTTATGGTCAGTAACTAAAATCGCTGTACCTATAGACTGAATTTTGAGTATATATTTTTGAATATCTTGTATAACCAATGGATCAAGTGCCGCTAAAGGTTCATCCAATAAAACTATTTTTGGTTTATTTATCATAACTCTGGCCATCATCATTCTTCTTATTTCACCTCCTGAAAGAACTGATGCATTTAAAGTTCTCAAATGCTGTAAATTAAATTCGTCTAAAAGTTTTTCTGTTATTGCTTTTTGCTTATCTGTCCCACTAATTGAAATTTGTGCTACTCCTAAAATATTATCATAGACAGACATATTAAAAACACTTCTTTGTTGAGGAAGGTAGCCTAAACCTTCTTTTGACCTTAAATGAATCGGTACTTGTTCTATTGATTTACCATTAAGATAAATCTTTCCTCCTTCTACTGACTGCTCACCTATACACATTGAAAATAAAGTTGTTTTGCCACATCCATTGGGTCCAAGAACTCCAACACATTCTCCAGGAAAAACTTTTAAAGAAAGTTTTTTTAAAATTGGTCTACCATCAAAAGATTTACTTACATCTTTTACCTCAAAAATTGGTTTATCTTTTTTAAACTTTAATATTCTAAATCCTTTTTTCATTTTAGATTAATATTTGCATTCACTTTTCCATCATTAAAAGATGCAATATTTAGTTTTTGTTTTTTTATATCAAAAAGAAGTTTATCTGCAACCATTGTTCCCATTAAATCGTTTATCTTAACATTACCATCTATTGAAAGAAAACTTTTTGTATTTGAATATTTTGCTTTTTGAGCAAAAAGCTTACTTCCTTCATATTCAGCTCTCACATTACCATTAAAAGCCATATCCAATGTTTTGTTATTATATGCACCTGTGTCTGAAGAAACCTGAAGAGTTGTATCATCCTTAAAATAAAATATAGCTTCAACAGATTTCATTAACACAATATCTTGATCCGATTTTTTGTTAATTGCTTCTTTTGATTTAAGAACATATCTATTTCCTGTTAAATCTAAACCAGAATACTCGATATTGTAAAAAATATCACCTTGTTGAGAGTTATTATCTATTTGAGACTCAACTTTTTTTTGAATTTCACTAGTAATAATTGTTTCTTTTAGAGGTTTATTTTTTTCAGAATATGTAAAAATTATAATTAATACACCTAACAAAAATAAACTTGCCTGAATAACTCTTAATTTCCTTTTCCTCTCAATCATGTAACTCCATTTTTTAAAAGAAAATGTATGTGTATAATACCTCTTAAAACTTTTTTTGATTTAGATAAGTCCTTATCTGACACCACGAGTAAACTTGTAATTTTTTTTTCACTCATAATCGCAAGAGCTTTAGAAGCAGGCATATTTTCATTTACTGTTAAAGGTGATTTAGTCATAAATTTATACAATCTTTTATTTTTTGAATAATTATTTAATTCTCTTCTCAAATCCCCATCGGTCACTAAACCATTTATGAATTTATCTTTTTTTATTACTACAATACCAAGTTTTTTTTGATTCATTATCTTTAATGCATCATTTAACGTTTTTTTATAACTGATAACAGGCAGCTTATTTCCCGAGACCATTAAATCTTTAGCTAGTAATAATGAGTTTCCAATATTCCCTCCAGGATGAAAAACTTTAAACTTTTCTTTTGAAAATTTTTTAATTCTCATTACCGTAGTGGCAATACAATCTCCCAATAAAAGAGTAATTGAGGTGCTAGATGTTGGCACTATTCCTGTAACATCAGATTCTCTTACTTTGGGTAAAATTAATTTAACATCACTTGCCTTTAGTAAAATACTATCAATTTTAGAAGCCACTCCTATAATTTTAATTCTATACCTATTTGCATATTTAAGCATATTTGTTAATTCGGAAGTATTTCCAGAGTATGAAAATATTATTAATATATCTTTTTTCTCGATTTGACCCATGTCACCATGTAAAGCCTGAGCAGGATCACAGAAGAAACTTGGTATGCCCACACTGGAAAATGTTGCTGAAATTTTTCTTCCTATCAAACCGCTTTTACCCATCCCTGTACATATCACTTTTCCTTTACAATTAACGATCATATCAACAGCTTTGACAAATGAATTATTAAAAATTTTTTTTATTTTTTTTAATTCATTGATCTGAATATCTGCAGATTTTTTTGCAATTGATATATAGTTTTTATTTTTCATTAATGATCAAATATATCTTCTTTAAAACCTTTCTGATCTAATTCAACTCTAGTATTTAAAAAACTTAAACATTTTTGATATAATTCTATTCTATTTTCTCTTATTAACATTTTTTCTAATTCGGATTTAATTTCATGTAAATAAATTACATCATTTGCTGCGTATTCTAATTGTTTATCCGAAAGTTCATCAATATCTTTGTTCCAATCAGAGCTACCATATTTTTTATCAATTTTTTTTCCACAAAATTCTTGAACTAAACTTTTTAAACCGTGCTCGCTAGTATAGGTTCTACATAAACGACTTGCTAGTTTTGAACAAAAAATTGGTGTCATGTTACATTTTAAAAAAAAATCTAAAGCGTTTTTATCGAATCTTAAAAAATGTCCAATTTTTAAAATTTTCTCATTCTCAAGAACAGAGACTAAATTGGGAGCTTGATAATTATTTTTATTAGGTTGAATAATGTAGACGTTTTTATTTTGGTCACAAATTTGAATAAGACTAAGTTTATCACGTTCAGGAATTTGTAGACCAGTTGCTTCGGTATCTATCGCAATACTATTCTTGAATGATTTGGCAATCTCTGGTGTTATGTCCTCTTTAATCTTAGTTATTTTCATATATAAGTTTAAATACCATGAAAAATCAAATTTGCACAATCTTAGGTGGCGGTGGATTTATAGGAAGATATCTTGTTCGAAATTTGACCAAGAAAAACTATAGATGCATCATTACTACAAGAAAAGCCTTTCAGAAAGGGTATTTAAAGACTCAAGCCACACCTGGAGCTATTGAGTTACTGGATTGGAATCCAAATAATTTCTCTGATTTAAAAGAGGCAATTAAAAATTCAGATGTAGTCGTAAATTTAATTGGTATCCTCTTTGAAAATAGAAAACAAAAATTTTACAATATCCATTCAAAAATTCCTGAAGCTATCGCTAAGATTTGCTCAGAGACTGATGTTAAGAAATTTATTCACGTAAGTGCTATTGGAGCTAATGATAAATCAAAATCTCTTTATCAAAAATCAAAATTTCTAGGTGAACAAAATGCACTAGATAATTTTAAAAAAACTGTAATCATAAGACCAAGTGTAGTTTGTGGCCCTGAAGATAATTTTACAAATCTTTTTTCAAAATTAAGTATATTACCTGTTATCCCAGTTGTAGGCAAAAATTATAAGTTTCAACCAATATTAGTTTCAGATGTCGCAAGCTCTATTTTAAAAGCAATCGAAATTAAAAATAACGAAAGTAAAATTTATGAAATAGGCGGACCAAAAATAATTAGTTTTGGAGATATGGTTAAGTCAATTTTATCAACTATTAATAAAAAAAGATTTGTTGTTGAAATGCCAATGGCT
>MDTG01211898.1_pt1 | contig 15769 bp, 14 predicted proteins | sample 811421 | NCBI WGS metagenome assembly MDTG01 (sample SAMN05326645, study PRJNA326480) | marine metagenome | isolation source: seawater | place: Pacific Ocean: South East | collected 2011 | reverse complement strand
TCGAACACGGGTTCGTGGCTCCGCAAGCCACTGTGATATCCAGGCTACACTATGGGGCCAGTGCAGTCTCGGCGACCTGCCTTCCCCATTTAAGCGCGACGGGCGCATCAAACACGCCATTCAAATTGCGTCCACTCTTTCTCTTTAGCAAGAGATTTCAACCCGCCTTCAGCATTAACTGCGACAGGATTACCAGTAATTGACATAAAGAACGAATCGGCGTATGTATTCCCATATCCCCAGCAATCAGCTAAGTCATGCCCTACAGATTCGGCGTCTTTTTGCACAATGGGGACTTTTCCCTTGCGACGCGGGACGCTCCATCCTCTCTCAGAGCCACTCATTATTCCAGTCATTTCTTTGGGACCACAGCCATAAACAGCATCCATATTGAGATCATCAGCCATCGCTTGAGCCATTGGCATTACTGTAGCTGTTACCAAAACTAACCTATGGCCTTGTTCTCGATGCCATTCTAGTCTATCACGAGCTTCTTTAGGAACCATCTTTGATAGTTTTGAATCAACTAATTCGGAAGATAGTTTTCTTAGCGTGTCCCAATGACATAGTGCCAAATGGCCCCTGTTTCTTGCTGCATCATATACTGAACGAGCACGTAGCAAATTGCCGATAAAGCCGAGAGCCCACATTGTTGCTCCAAGTGGTATTCGCCATGGTCGTCGCTTTGATAGCAACGCAGTCAGGCTTTTTTCACTAGAAGCATCCAATAGGGTGCCGTCAAGATCGAAGTACGCCGTGACTCCACTCATGTAATCGTGGTAAACAAGGTGCCCTTTCATGCTGTCGATTAATCAAAATCTTCTGGGCCGTAAACTCTTCTTCCGGCAACATGGTCTTGCCACCAAATTAGATGGGATTTCAAATGTCTTGGAATAAAGAATCCTATTTTCCTTGGAGTTAACCCATGATTCCTTAGTTTCTTATCGTGTGAAAGATGTGCCACTATGGATTGGGCACTGCATCCTGGATTTGCAAAAACAAATCTCTTGACCTCTTCCTTGAGTCTTTGTAGTCTAGCCTTTTTTTGTGTGCCTTGTCCGATAGTAGGTGGTGACCTGCCTTAGACATCACTGTCAACCCATATCAAACACTAGGGTGAAACCCCATGCCCCCATAGAATGCGAGAGATTTTGAATCCCCGCCCTCTCGGCAGGACTGGTCAACATGGTAGATTCCATCGATATCAAGCGAGTCAACATCCGCGATTACCTTTCTGTCGACCTAGAAGTTTGGATGAACAATCCAAACGACATGGACTTCAGGCCGAGGGCTCATGTTAATGGCAATATGTTCTCTGTATCTTCAATTACCACAGGTAAAGAGATGGCTAGTATCGAATTAGATGATAGCCAGTTAGAGGCTGCAGAACGTGAACGCAAAGTTGAGTTGCGCGTAAAGTTTGGTGTACATGGAATGCATGGAAGGCTAAACAAGATTCACCCTATCATAGCAGATGGCAAAGCAAAGAAATTAGCTAATTCAAATTGGAAAACTATCCAGCCGATTCAATTCAGTTGATTACTCGTAAGCCACTTCAGTCAGAACTGGAGTTAGTACTGTAATTACTATGTTGAGTTCCCAATCATTACCGCTATCTGGATCTGGTTGGCCGGGGAAAGTAGAATCGGGATTAGCATTTTGAGCGACTACTGTCCAAATCCATTCTCCCTGGCCAAAGCGAGCACCCGGTTGATTTAGCAGCCCTTCTAACAACTGATTTGCACTATCTGCTTCCAGAACTTCTTCCGCACCTAATGGGTTAAGATTGCTAGCATTTAATTCTGCAGTTGTAGACTCGTTTCTAGTGATATTGCCCGGACTTGTATCGGCGCTACGGCGATGGCCATCATCCAAGATATTCAGTGATAATGTGAAATCATCTGGAGGTAATACCAAATCTTGGTCTAACTCAAGCATTGCCTCATAAGCCAAAACTCTTGCACCTTCACCAGGAGTCATGTTATTACTCCAACTATCTCCTTGTTCTAGATACTCGTCGAAATTCCATTCAAGAGTGGTTTGAAGCCAAGAGACCTTGAACCGGCGAGTTTGGACCTCGATGGTGAATTGCTCAGCAGCAACCCCTCCTTGGTTATCATCTACTGTCAAAAACCCAATAATAGTGCCACTAGATTCTGTTGGCAAATATACTACTTCTTCTGTTGAGTCGATGTCGTTTCTTGCATCGCCATCGCCGTCACTATCCTCTAGGAAATTTAGATCCCAAGTGAACTCTAGGGGGGCTCCTTCGGGGTCAATGGTTCCTGAGGCATCTAGCATAACAATGTCTCCACTTCTAACAACCTCTGGTATTGAAAGATTGAGGATTGGGGCGCCATTAACGCGTACTAAGGTGCTGGTTGTATCTGAACCTCCTTGATCGTTTACAACTGTAAGCTGAACATTGAATTGTCCAGAGATTAAAAATTGATGAGAAGTGAAGCCGGTAATTGTTGTCTGTTCTACCCCGTCACCGAAGTCCCATTGGAATTCTGTAATCGAGCCTTCGATAGCGTCTGAGGAACGGGCATCAAAGGTTACTTCTTCGCCCTGTTGAATGTCGTTGGATGTTGCTGTCAAAACGGCTCTTGGCTCAACAGTGTCATCTAAAACACTCGTACATCCTGCCAATAAATGAATCAAAATTAGAGAGGTCAGTAACAAGCCTCTCTTTCGGTTCATGACCCTCCATAAAGAGTATCATATCTAATTATGACCCCTGTATGGATAGGATTAATCCTATTCGAAATCGACTTCTTCTGGCAAATCACCTAATATTTCAGCACCGGTTAACATATCTTCAAACTCGGTTTCTTCAACAGTATTAAGTTCATAATTTGAAGACATTTCATCTTCGAGTAACGCATTCATATCAACATCTCCGGCATCATATTCAGGAGTTGAGTCCACGATTTCTTCGGCTTCTAACTCTACTTCATCAGAATCCAATGTTGAAAATGTCTCTTCGAATAAGGCGTCCTTATCTAATTCAGGTAGCTCAATCGAAGGCTCTACTATCTCCTCGGTTGTTTCAGGCTTTCTCCTGAACCAATCCTTGATACCCATATGGGCCCGTCATACTATCGTAGAAATAGCAATTGTGTAGTGATGTTCATTTGGTTCGGACTCTAGCCCTGTAATATGGTCGATATTTTAGAGGGGCAAAGAGTCCTTGCTTTCGACTTAGAAACTACTGGTGTTTCGACAAATAATGACCGGGTTGTGCAAGTCGCTCTGATCGGTGCAGAGGCAGACGGTAGTACGGTACATTATGACGTTTTAATCAATCCTCAAAGGCCAATCCCTTCTGGCGCATCACAAGTACATGGAATATATGATTCAAAAGTCAGAAATGAGCCTGTGTTCAAACATTATGCAAGTGAATTATTTGATTTGATGGACGGAGCAGTAATTGTTGGACATAATGCTAGAAGGTTCGATATGCCTTTACTTCAAAATGAATATTACAGATGCGGGATGGTCCCTCCAAAACCACTTGTTGTGATTGATACTCTGGAAGCTGTTAGAAGATTGAAAATCCCAAGGCCTCACAATTTAGGAGCACAGTGTGCCCGTCACGGAATTGATCTTTCCAATGCTCACGATGCTGCTGCTGATGCTGCTGCCTGTTTACTACTACTTTGGAGAGTAATGCGAGACCACCCCTCGAATTTCAGGCGCTCTCTAGAAGAAATTGAAGATTGGTTAATCAATGGAGATATTCGTAAAGATGAAAGTGAATTAGGTCGTTCTTTGGGAGACTTAGAATCTCTAGACAAACAAGGCCGAATAAAAATTGATGATGGCGCTTACATAGTCGCTTTTGGAAGGCATAGAGGCAAGGATTTACAGACTATTGGGAGAGAAGATGAGCGATATTTGAATTGGCTATTATCTCAAAATGGAGTTGAAGATGATGCCGCAAGAGAGACCTTGAAAGAATACATTTCAAGCGTCAGAGATTGGTGACCAAGCCAAAACATCACACCAATGACCAACTCGCCAAGTCTCGCGATTTGTCATGGCGCTACCAATGAATATTGGACCTTGGTGGCCGGTTGCCAATAACTCCTGTAAGGCTTCTTTGCCACGCCCATCAAATGTTATTGGAACCTGTAATCCGGTAGGCATCGGCCTTCCCTCCGCATTAGCAGGTTCACAAAGTTCGGCTACACCCGATCCGTTTACTTGATCAAAATGATGCAAGAGAATAACAGAATCTGAGAAATCATCACTACCTAATGTTCCATTTTTTGCCCGCCAATTCCACCAATGAGGACACCATGCCTTCCAATCACAAAATCCTCCGCAAGAAGACTGTCCCGGCGTTGCTTCCAATGGTTTTTCTGTTGGCTTTGTTGCTTCCCATGCTGCCAATGCGTCATTAAGAACAGAGGTGCCATTCGCAGTGTAACGAGTTGAGTTAGCCGTATACCAGCCTTCGGTTTTGACTGGTGGTGCGTTCTCATTATTTGAAAGCAAAATGTCTCTGTAAAGTAATAACTGTCTTTGAACTTCTGGTTTCAATTCTTCTTCAGGTGCGCGTCCTGTTTTCAAATCCGCCACAATCCATCCCTTCAAATTGCCATTCGAATCTACATCAGCAAATAGCATATCTAAACGGCCCATTAACCGATTATCTTTGGTTCTTAATTCGCCCTCAACTGCGATAACTCGCGAAAGTAAACTCTTCCATATTGCAACTGTTGTTTTGAGTGGTGTGAGGCCTTTAGCGCCTACGAATTCGAGAAGCATCTTAATCGCACCTCTCTGCATTTTCTTTGCTTTATCCCATTCCTTTTCTTTCCACATCGGCCTGCGTGGTGTAGCATGGAAAACTTCCTTCTCTTCTTCCCAGCGTTGTTTCAAGAATTTTTCAGCCATTTCTGGAAGCCAATGTGTTTTGTCCGGCTTTAATCCTGAAAGATCTACTTGCAGTAAATCCTCGACAGATGCGTGGACTGCAGTGCCTAAACTAGCGGCCATTCCAGCTTTACGAGGAAGTTTTTGCCTACTAAGCCAATACATTCTCGGACATGTCTCATAACGGTTCCATGCCGATGGAGAAAGTGTATGTGGCCTTTCCTCGCCCATATATTGGCTTGAACGCTTCACCTTCAAATCGCTTGGGATTGTTTTGAGCATCGAAGGGGGCGAGATTATACACGAGTTGGTTGTCCTAATGCCATGGAAGGGGCGAAGGTCTGGCTGGACAAGAATGCTGATATTGAAGATGCACTGGTTGTATGTTGCTTCCCTAGTGTAGGGATGGTTTCGAGTGTTGTCGCTCATTTTCTAATCGATCATCTTGAGTTGGAGTTTATTGGAGGTGTTGCTCATCCAAAACTGCCAGCAATATGCCTGGTACAAGATGGAGTTCCTCTCCCGCCGATTCGCGCATACTCCGGTAAACCAATTTGCAAAATCGAAGGTTGTGACAAGGTTCTATTGCTTATGAGTGAGTTAATTGTTCCAGATCCGCTTGTTCATGAAATTGTAAGTGAAATCTTCGCTTGGTCGAAAAATGAAAAGGCGGCCATGGGAGTCTTAATCGATGCTTTTGCTCGTAAAGGGATGAAAGGTGGATTGAATGGAAATGAACCTATGGTCGAATACGAAGACACTGATGATGTTGATGTTCTTGGAGTTGCAGCAACTCCAAAGATGGTCGAGTTATTGAAAGAAATGGAAATCCCATTACTCGAACAAGGTGTGATTAAGGGAATGACTGGAGCTATGCTAAGCGAAGGAGGAAGTAGGGGGCGTAATATCATGAGCATCATGGTAGAGGCCGACCCAAGGTTCCCTGATGCAAGAGCTGCTGCCGTAATCATTGAGCATCTAAACAAGATGCTTCCCGTTGTAGATTTAGATCATGGCCCACTACTAGAGGAAGCTCAGCAATTAGAAGAGCAAATACGCAGCATGATGGAAGGCGCTGATTCTGAACCAACACCGGCTTCAGCTTCGATGCTTTACGGCTGATTTTCCTAAAATCACTAGCCCTAATAAAATCAAAATTATACTAGCCCATATTGGGAAGATTATGACAGTTTCTTTTGGCACGAATAATAGAAGGGTCTCTCCTCTAGAAAATTCGCCGCCCATTCCTGCAGTTACAAGCATCAGTCCAACTGCAGTCATACCAATACCGGCATGTCTCGAATCTACTTTTCCTCCCATAAAGCGTCTCAATAGTATACCAATTGCCAAGCCAGCCGAGGTCATGGAAAGCAGTAATTTATTCGCTAAAATGGGGTTGTCGATACCGTCTCCGGGAGAAGCATTGACGCCACTAATTATTGCAATTGGTGTTGCGATAATTCCTCCTAAAAGCGCCCAATGTGCAACTGCCTCTCTTGAATCAGGCCCCTTCTTTAGAAGACAAAGTAAGAATGCCACTCCGGAAAGAGCAAACATTCCAATTGTCAATTCAGTCGATATGACATGTAAGGTTCCTGCTGAGATCATTGGACCCCCTCCTTGGCTAGGTTATCAAGATGCTCTTGGCCATAGTACGCCCACTGCTCCATTGTCCAACCTTCGGGTAAACCAGTAGCTGGTAAAGGAGGAGTTTGTTGTACTTGAGGAGTTGTGGCAATCTGTTCGTTGACTACTTGCTGCGGATTGTTATCTTCTTCAGTAGATTGTGTGGATTCATTTAGATGAGCAGTATTGTCGTAATCTTTCAGATAATCTTCTTCTTCAGTTCTCATCAGTACAACTAGTCCTGCGCACAATAAGAATAAGGCAACCCCTTGCAGATATAGGGCGGTTTCATCGACTTCCCAGCCCGGTTCTTGCGCAGTTAATCTAAACCAAGGAGAATACTGAGTTGGCCCCTCTCCTTCCATAATCAACCTCCATTGTACAGTACCAGGGTTTACTGCAGCAGGTATTGTAAATTCATTATCAACTACTGGAATTGTAATTATCTCTGCACCATTCATCAATTCGACAGTTGCTGAATCGACATTTACTGTATCGATTGTGATAATTGTTTCAACTCCGATTTCTCTCAGGTTTGGAGGAGTCCAATCTTCGGATAAACGAGGTAAATTCTCTGGTACCTCTTCTACTGTAACGGATTTGGCCTGAGAAATGCCACTCATTGCAACCCCTCCCTCAGGAGTTCCGTGTTGTACTGCAAGATACAATTCGTAAGTTCCTGGATTCGAAGGGGAACGTAATGTCCAACTTCTATTTACAATATTTTGAGATGAAAATGAATCTGTAATCTCAACATAATTATTTGTGCCACCATTAGGATCTGTCACTATTTCCCAGCCATCATTTGCTGGCAAATCTTTGGCCCCATCAGAATTGATTAGTAAGGCTATACCAACCATGTTATTGGAACTAACATCGACATTCCCCACTGATGTTTGGACTTCGATTAGTAACCCTGCATAAACATCGTTTGGAAAGTTAATGTCAAGTGTTGCTGTAGAAATTCCATTCGAAGACGAGGATGCATGACATGAACCTGCGCAATCTCTAGAACGAACATCGTCGCCTTTACCGCCAGGATTGGCAGTGGAAACTGTTGTTGACAATAACAATACTAGCAGAACGATGACTATCTTTAATCTCATTCAATCCCTCCTAGGGATAAATGAAATTGCAACTCCAGCAATTCCTACAATCAGAAGAATAATGCTGAAAACCATTCCTGCCGTCTTACTTGGTCCCGGTTTTTCTGGTACACTGTCAGAATTTAATTCTGCAGAATCTGTAGATTCACTGCCGCCCCATTCAATTTGTTGCCCATCTACAATTGGCATGATTGAATAAGTATGTTCGCCTTCAATAGTAGGGGAGTGGCGATATGTTTTCTCAGTAGTTGTATCTATGACTTGTCCGTTGTGTACAATAGCCCATTCGTTAGCATCTCCATTCCAAGTCAACACAATTTCTCTTCCATCCGCTTCAGCGACAGTGTTACTTGCGTAAGGTGGCAAATCTCCGTTAAATGTCTCTGAAATAGAATCTGTTTCGCCCATATCATCAACCACTTTGAGGCCGATCGTTGCTTGCTCGCTCATAATTGTGGTAAACATCATTCCGTTATGGGCGACTACTCCATCAATACTCCAAATCGCATTTACCACAGCGCCATCAATATCAGTTGATTCTTCTGCTGAAAATGTCACCGTTGAACCTTGCAACAATGTTTCCGGGGCTCTTATGACTGCAACTGGAGCTGTGTTTGATATTGTAAATTCTACCACTAATGCTTGGCCGTCTTCTATGCCATCGTTAGGAGTTACTATCGCAGTCCATGTATCTCCTGCCCCTAAGTTAGAGGATAGTACCAAACTTTGATTGAAATCGGTAGTGAAACCATTTCGTAACCATATCCAAGATATTTCAACCAAGTCGCCATTTGCATCATCTGTTAAGACGGTGGGGTTCAAGTCAGTCAATGCATCCTGAGTTGTAGTTCCATCATAAGTTGCAGTCGGCGGGGAATTCAGAATTTGAACTGTATCTGAAAGAGTTTCTGCTGCTGTAGTAAAGCCATCATTAATCTCTAGAGTTAAAGTTAGAATATCGCCATTCAAATCCCATTGTTCTACAGCCGAAATATCATCTCCGTCTACATCTGATGCATCATATGAATAAGTCACTTCGTTCTGGAAATATACTGAATCTTGATCGATTGAAAGGCTAGATAATACCGGAGGGCTATTTGAAATGAATACAGAGGCACTAGTCATCCAATCGGATTCAATCTTCCCATCGGAAACTCTACACTTTACTCGCCAGCCTTCATCCTTAGTAGTTTGAGAAGATGGCACAGAATTAGTTGTGAAAGAAGTAGACATCCATTGTGATTGTGAATATGATTCCCACTGCCACTCATATGTCAGCAGATCCTCGTCTGAATCTTCGCCTACAGCTGTTGCAACTAATTCATCGACTGTTGTATATGGTCCACCAATCGATACACTGACCATCGTTGGAGGAGTGTTGTCACTGCCTATTGAAATGACTTGAGTTGTAAACCAAGAGCTACTTGCCTCACCATCGTTGACTCTTACTTTAGCATACCAGTTATCACCATCTCTAATCGCTACTGAAGGTACAACTAGATCGTTGTCGAATGCTGAAATCTTTGTATCGTCTACATACCATTCGGTTTCATAACTCAATGAATCATTGTCTGCATCTGAATAACTAGTCATCAATGTCAAATTTTCATTTTCTGTTGCATTTGCTGGAGAAATAGATGCTGTGAGAACAGTAGGTATAGAATTGACAACTACCAAATTTGTCGAATGTATTGACGAACCATAGTCCGTTCCATCGCTTGGAGTTACGCTTGCATTCCATGATTCGCCCTTGGTAGTTAAGGAACTAGGAACCGTGGTTTGATTATTTCTAGATGTCTCCAAAACTCCATCCTTATACCAATGGATTACAGTATCGGTCTCTACGTCTCCTTCTGAGTCGTAGTAGGAATAACTCAGAGATAGTGTGTCGGTTGTAACAGGGTTTGACGGGCTCAATTGTAAGTTAGAGGCGCTTGGAGGTGTGTTGCTCGGCGCACCAGCCTCTGGAATTTGGAAACTAATTGCATCCCAGTTATCGCCTTGATTGTTACCATTTCCATCTGCAGCATTGCCTGCTAAATCTAAAACTGCCACTCCAGAACCAGAAGCTGGAGCAATCCAATCAATTGACCACGAACGTTGGCTGCTGCCAGTAATTGAGTGAGTTGCGCTGTCTTGAGCGCTGTTGACATTGACTGCAAAACCAATTCCAGCTGAGAGAGTTCCTAGACTGACATCTAGACTAAATCCACCATTATTGGAGTTAGCCCCGCCTGTAACTGAGATAGAAAGAGTGTAGGTTTGTCCGGGAGTGTAATTAGTTGGTTGCCCGGACATTGAAACAACTGCATTAGTGTTGGAGCCGTGACAATATCCTCCTCCACAACCAGATCCTTGGTTGTAAATTCCATTACTATTGCCGGTACTAAGTGGTGCTAAAGAGCAAAGCAATAGCAGCACCAATGAAATTGGCAGTAGTTTTCTTTTCATAACTTTGGCATGCAACTATCTCTTTTATGTCCGTTGGTCACATGTCATAATCAAATAGCGTCTTAGGGCCCTTTTTCGGCTCAGCAATCCGATTATACAGTTCCTGTTCAGTCCAAACTTCAACATCCAATTGTTGGGCCTTGGTTAACTTAGAGCCTGCTTTTTCTCCTGCGATAAGGAAATCAAGATTGCCGCTAACACTACTGACTACTTTTCCTCCTGCATTCTTTATTGCAAGAGCTATTTCTTTTCTGGGGCGAGTAAGAGACCCTGTAATGCAGAAGGTGTTGCCGTCGAGTACACCACTGGATGCTTCTGCTTCTTCTGTAATTTTGATTATTGAAGAGAGTTCGTCGATCAAAATTCGTCTTTTCAATATTCCATCCCTGAATATTGCTGCAACCTTCTCTCCTATTCCGTCGATAGTTGTCAATTCCTCGTCTTCCCCCTCATCGGCCCAATGCAATAATTTGTCTAAAGTAGTAAAGTGTTGAGAAATTGTAGTTGCAACTTCTGGTCCAATTCTTTCCATTCCCAATGCATGTAGGAATTTTGCAAGATTGAGAGTTCGTGTTTTCGAAAGTTCATCCAATACATTGTAAGCACTCTTGTCACCCATTCTATCCAAACTAGTAATTTGTGAATGTGTCAATTTATACAGATCGGTAATTGATACAACTAGGCCCTTCTCCAGTAATGCTTCTATCAGTTTCTCACCGATTCCGTCCATCTCCAGAGTTCGACACCAGTATGTTAGTGCCCTTGCGGTTCTAGCATCGCATTCTAATGCTGTACATCTCAGGAACGCCCCCTCCATGTCAATCGGTCGACCACAAGCAGGGCATTCGATTGGAATGGTTATATCTCCCTCAATTAAATCCCCTGAAAACTCGGTCCCATCAGCATGAAACCGCCCTTTTAGATCTTCAAAATTCGCTGCTCCTAGATTCTCAATAATCTTTGGAATAACGTCTCCTCTACGAGTGATTGTTACTTTATCACCCAACCTTATTCCTAATCTTTCTACTTCGCCGACATTGTGCAGTGTAACATTCTCGACTGTAACTCCTCCAACCATTTGTGGGGCAATTCTGGCAACAGGAGTTATCGCGCCAGTTCTTCCTGTTTGCCAATCAACTCCTAGCAAAACCGAATGTGCTTCCTGTGAAGGGAACTTCCAAGCTAATGCCCATCGAGGATGATGCGCCGTCATTCCCAAATTCTCTCTTTGAACTAAGTCATCTAATTTGAAAACAACGCCATCAATCTCAAATTCGTATAATGAGCGTTTATCACTCCATTCCCGCGTATATTGAATCATTTCTTGTTGAGGGGGGTCCGATTCAAAAATCTGCCAAGGCGCTGGTTCAATACCTGCACTCTGTAACCAATTTAGCAATTCACTATCATAAATTGCATCTGGCGATTCGTTAACGAACTTGACATCATATGCACAGAAAACAAGATCTGAAGCGTCTGCTTTACCATCGCCATGTTTCTGACGCAATGCTCCTGAACAGAGATTTCTTGGATTCGGCGAAACGTTTCGGTATTTTTCTTCGAAGGTTTTCAGAGGCATTACAACTTCGCCTCGAACATGGCAATCTGCTGGAATGTTTAGTCGGGACGGAATATTTGCGATCAGTTTTGCATTCAAAGTTACGTCTTCTCCTCTTTCCCCGCTTCCTCTTGTAGCGGCTCGGTAGAGATTTCCTGCTACATATTCGAGAGATAAAGCTGAACCGTCTAGTTTAGGTTGCGCCAGATACCTCTTACCGCCAAATGTCGATTGAGTAACAAAATGGATTATGTCATCATCCGAGGTTCCTTTGTCAAGAGAACGCATAGGAAATCTATGTTGAACTTTCTCAGTCCCAGGTAATGGTTCAGGGCCTACTTCATGCAATACAGCATTGGTCGGATCTAATTCTTTCAACTCATCCCACAATGCATCGAATTCTGCATCACTAATTTCCGGAGCGGCGTGGTTGTAATACAATTCGCGATGATATCGCACCGATTCGGCGAGTTGGTGAATTCTCTCCGCTCCGCCCATGTTTGTTCACCTCCGCCACAGGCTATGAACATCACGAAAATTGTAAGCCTAAAAGTTCAACATCTGCTAGAGGGCATCTTGTCATTATTGCCTTTGATAGAATACGAATATGTATTTCCGCCACCACATGAACAACTGATTGAAACATGTGTCCCGCGTGAACATTATTGTCATCATCTGACCAACAACAATGAATATGGGTGAAGGCTGAACCATCTTCCTTTCTAGCGATATTCCCTGAAAGACTTACTAATTCCGAAGGTGAGTTTAGTTGTCTACGCCGATATATTCCCTGTTCATCCATATATCCGTAGATATTGTCTCGAGCCCTGCCGATTCCACTTGTAATCGCTGCAGCATCAAAACCAACTTCATCTGCAAGAGATTGTAATGACTCATGTATTTCTTCATCGGGATCGATTCTTACAAACAAATCGTCATCACTACGTACCCATTCCATGCTATTACGTTCAAAAGGCACCTGATTAGGGTTCGCCTCGATAATGATAGATTAGAATAATCTGAGCCTAACATTCGTACGAGCATTATCATAATCGGAGCCCTTAGCACAGACATGACTGAAGTCGGGCCGTTCAAACGGTTGTTACGATATATGACCCCACACAGAGGGACTATTCGTCTTGCGACGTTCTGTTCTGTTCTGAATAAGATTTGGGATTTAGCACCACCATTATTGATTGGACTTGCGGTTGATGTAGTGGTACTCAAGGAAGAATCGTTTTTGGCGGGGTTTGGTTATGAAAATCCTTGGCATCAGTTGATTTTACTTTCCGTTCTAACTTTCATTATATGGGGACTTGAATCACTTTTCGAATATTTCTATGGCATTCTATGGCGGAATTTAGCACAAACTGTTCAACATGAATTGCGTCTAGAAACATTTGCTCATGTCCAAAAACAAGGGATGGGGTGGTTTGATGAAAGACAGAAGGGCGATATTTTAGCAATATTGAATGATGACATTAACCAACTCGAACGATTCTTGGACAAAGGTGCTAATGATTTCTTACAAGTAGCTACAACAGTTGTAGTCGTAGGCGCAGTGTTCCTAGCAATTTCTTGGAAAGTTGCTTTGTTTGCAGTACTCCCGATACCGATTATTGTGTGGGGATCATTCCTCTACCAGAGGAGTTTGGAGCCGAGGTATGCCGATGTTAGAAATACTGCTGGGAGATTGAATGCATTACTCGAAAATGATCTGTCAGGAATGTCAACAATTCAATCGTTCACTGCAGAGGAAAGAGAATTGAAGAGAGTTGAAGAATTAAGTGAAGAATATAGGGCTGCGAATAAGAGAGCAATCAGGCTATCTGTAGCATTCGTTCCAATGATTAGAATGGCGATCCTATGTGGTTTTACAGCGACTCTATTGTTGGGAGGTTGGCTAACTCTGAAAGGAACTTTGGCAATAGGGGCATATTCTGTTTTAGTCTTCATGACCCAGAGATTGCTTTGGCCTCTCACTAGGTTGGGGGAAACTTTTGATCTATACCAAAGAGCGATGGCATCTTCTACTAGAGTGTTAGATGTCTTGACTTCACCTACTGAAATTGAACAAGGTAATTTCAAGCCTGATGCCAATTCAATTGCTAGCTCAAATCTTATATTCAGAGATGTTCATTTTTCATATTCGGGTAGAGAGAAGGTTTTCAGTGGCTTGGATTTAGAATTAAGTGCTGGAAAAACAACAGGGATTGTAGGCGCTACAGGTTCTGGAAAGACTACTCTGGTCAGATTATTACTGCGGTTTGCAGAACCAAGCGATGGTAAAATTGAATGGGCTGGTGACGAGTTGCCCGAATGGGATTTGCAAACACTTCGTTCATCGATGGCGCTTGTTGATCAACACATCACCCTATTCCCAACAACTATACTTGAAAATATCAGATATGGGGGCCCAGATGCTTCTGATGAAGATGTCAAAGAAGCCGCATTTGTAGCTGAAGCGTCCTCTTTCATCGAAGAATTGCCGAATTCGTGGGATACATTAGTCGGAGAGGGCGGTCACAGGTTATCAGGGGGGCAAAGACAGCGTCTAGCAATTGCACGGGCTGTTCTCAAAGATGCTCCTTTACTAATTCTTGACGAAGCTACCTCTGCGGTTGATAATGAAACTGAAGCGGCATTACAGCGCTCAATTAGTAAGGTTTCTCAAAATCGAACAGCAGTCATAATCGCACATAGACTTTCCACAATAAGAAATGCTGATAGAATCTTAGTTCTCGAAAAGGGCGAAATTGTAGAAGATGGAAATCACGAGCAATTAGTGGCTCAAAACGGAATTTATTCTAGAATGTGGGCTGTTCAAACCGGAGAAGTTTGTGAAGGTTAATGAAAAAAAACTGTATTTTATAATCTAATTGAAAACGTCGTTTTTTTGAGAAACATGTCTTTTGATAAATTTTCTAGAACAACTAGCCTGCTTTTAGTCGCAACAATTGCCTTAGCAATGGCAGGCACAGTAAGTGCTTCGAGTATTGTTGACCCGGCAGAAAAATACGATGGTAAACCTTTACAATTGTTGACCTTCTTCTTATTCTTCGTAGGATATATCGCAATGGGTGCTGCATTCGTATTCTTCATGAGTGAGCGCAACAATGTTGCGCCACAATATCGAACAACTATGACAATCTCTGCATTGATTGTAGGAATTGCTGCTTTCCACTATTATTACATGCGTGGCGTGTACACAGACCTAGGTTCTGTATCCATCGAATATCGCTACATGGACTGGATCATTACTGTTCCATTAATGGCTCTGAAATTCCCTTCACTCGTTGGAAAAGAAGCAATTACTGATGCGAAATTCCTTGGAATGGGATTCACAGGAGTTTGTTTCACCGGAGCCCTAATCATGATTGGATTTGGATATGCAGGCGAAGCAGGTTTGATGAACGGAGTTCTTGGCCTCGTTCTTGGAGGAGTAGGATGGGCAATGATAGTCGTTGCCACCGGAACTCCGTGGACATCAGGAAAAGGAGTAGATAATGACAAGATTGCACCTGAACTGATTTGGAGTGCTAATGCTCTAAGATGGTTCATTGTGGTCGGATGGGTAATTTACCCAATTGGATATCTATTCAGCCCTGGATCTGACATGCTCAATGGTAATCAGGAAGTGATGGCCGTAGCTTACAATATTGCTGATATCATAAACAAGATTGGATTCGGTATAGTAGCATGGATCGGTGCGAAGAAGGCAACGGAAGCTCTGAACGCTTGATTACTCTTCTTCGTTTAGAATCGAGTTAATCTGTTCTAATGCTTTTGAAAGTGATACTTTGTCTCCGCCAAGGGGCAGGGGCCCGAAAGGGCCCCACCCCTTGCGAAGCAACATTATTCTCTTCTTAGGTTGCTTTTTTGCTAATTTCAATCTACTCCATTCATATCTCTGACCATCTGCAAATAGATGAGTAGATGTTACTGCGTATCTTTTTGGAATTAATAAAGAAATGAGGTGCAAAGCCAATAATGCATCCCAGATCCAAACCCATAAGATAGGAGTATCTGATAATTCGGCTAGCATCCAAGGAAGGACCATCATCGCCCCCATTGTCATTAGGTTAGCCCACTGTCTCGACACTTCTTGAGATTGATTAGATTCCCAGGCATAACCAGAATTAGG
>MDTG01181732.1_pt1 | contig 15769 bp, 12 predicted proteins | sample 811421 | NCBI WGS metagenome assembly MDTG01 (sample SAMN05326645, study PRJNA326480) | marine metagenome | isolation source: seawater | place: Pacific Ocean: South East | collected 2011 | reverse complement strand
TCATTTTATTACTGATAAATTGTGCTGCGGCATAGCGATGTCCCCAACGATACTGTGAAAGTGCCTCACGAATACTTGTGCCACCTGTTTTGGCAATGTGTACAAAGAGAAACTGTTTACCGTGGGAAAGTAGCACCGGGTATTACCCTTCTCATGGCCAATATAGGTATCAATACAGTGTGGCAGTTAAATGTGACAACTATATGGATGCTTAGGTCATACCAACTATGGAATAAACGTTACTTAGTGGCGAAATTGGATGGCTTTTGCTTTTTGTTGGTTAAGAGTAAAGCTATGATAAAATACTGTTAAATGAAGGTTTGAAAAGTTATGTGTGGCGCAGAATATTAGCATGCACAAGGCTTCAATCAGTACACCCTATCGCCACTGATGACAGCACGAAAATGAAAGTGAAAATGGAAACTAAATGGTAGACCAGAGTTATTACATTGGTGTGGATGGCGGCGGTACTCATTGCAGAGTGCAGTTAGAAGATGAGCAAGGTAACGTATTAAGCTGCACCGAAGCCGGTTCGGCCAATATCATGACCAATGCTGCGGTCGCAATGCAGTCAATTATTAACGCTAGTGAGAAAGCCATTAGCGAAGTAAGTAGCCCCATTAGCGCAACAGGCGAGCGCGAAAGATCAGCAATCAAGCTCAATCAAGTACATCTTGCCGCAGGGCTTGCTGGCGCAAATATCCCAAGCGCGTTAAACGAGTTTCTAAGTTTACACCACCCTTTCAAAAGCATTACCGTCATCAGCGATTTGCATGCCGCATGCCTTGGGGCACATAACGGCCAATCAGGTGCATTGATTATCTGCGGCACTGGTTCGGCGGCTACGGTTTTTTCTAGCACTGGCAACAGTACTAATTCGCATCAGTTTAATGATAAAGGCGGTTATGGCCTTTCAATTAGCGACAATGCAAGTGGTGGTTGGTTAGGCATTGAAGCGGTTAAGCACAGTTTGTTGGTGTTTGATGAACTTATCCCTCAAAGCCTCTTATTTACATCGATTTGTGATAGCTTAGCCGTACCAAATGCACACGAATTGGTAACAAAAGTGTCGGGATTCAAAGGGAAAGAGTTTGGTGCATTGGCACCATGTGTTGTGGCGGCCTATGAAAAAGGGTGCCCCGCAGCCGGGGGACTTATTCAACAAGGTGCTAGCTACCTCAACGCTGTTGGTGAAACACTTACAGGCAAGACAATTGTCGATAAGACATCACACGAGAAAGCATCCAATAATCAAGATTTACCCCTTTGTTTAGTCGGTGGACTAAGCCATGTGTATCAGCCATTGTTAAGTGCTGATCTTCAAGCTAGGCTAATTGAACCAAAATCGTCACCTCAAGCAGGGGTTATTCAATACGTAAAACAACAGGCAGCACTGGTTTAATGCAAACAATTACCGCACACAAAGTACTGACCATATCAGGCATTCAGTTTAATAAAACGCTATGCATGGAACAGGGCGTGATCCAAAGCATTCGAGATGCCACAAAGCAAGAGCTTGCAGATAAGTACGAAGGTACGCTTATTCCGGGGTTCGTCGATACCCAGGTAAATGGTGGCGGGGGAATACTGTTTAACCATACGCCCACTTACGATGCGTTAAAAACTATGGCGAATGCGCATTTGCAGTTCGGCACTACCAGTATGTTGCCTACGCTCATTACCGATAATGCGAAAATGATGGCTAAGGCCGCCGATGCGGTTAGTGAAGCCATGGCAGATAGTCACCCAAATATTGAAGGTATTCATTTCGAGGGGCCGTTTTTAAGTAAAGCCAAAAAAGGCGTGCATGAAGAAAGCTTTATTCGTACGCCAAGTGATAGTGAACTGGCAACCTTGTGCCGAAAGGATATTGGCAAGGTACTGTTAACCGTGGCACCTGAAAGTGTGAGCCCCAGTTTTATTAAAGAAATGGTGGCAGAAGGGATAGTGGTTGCATTAGGACACACCAATGCCAGTTTTGAACAAGTGAGTGAAGCGCTTACCGCTGGGGCAACTGGGTTCACCCATCTATATAATGCAATGTCGGCGTTTACGTCTCGCGCGCCAGGCGCTGTGGGCGCAGCTTTGTTATTTGATAATGCATATTGTGGATTAATTGTGGATCATCATCACGTACACCCCAAAAGTGCCGAGTTAGCCATAAAGGTTAAAGGCAAAGAAAAGATAATGCTAGTGACCGATGCCATGGCGCATGTGGGAAGCAACCTAAATACGCTTGCGTTTTTCAATACAGAAATTAAGCGTAGTGGCAGTAAACTCACCACCCCAGATGGTACCTTAGCCGGTTCATGCTTAGATATGCATGGGGCTGTGGCGAATACTTGTCATGACTTGGGCGCAAGCTTAACCGAAGCAAGTGCAATGGCAAGTAGTACGCCTGCTACCTTCATGGGAGTACAGCATAAACTAGGTAGCCTCGCCGCCGGGCAATATGCGAATATTTTATTAGTAGATGACAATATTAAGTTAGCCAATATTTGGGTGAAAGGAAGTCTTCAATAACCCAAGCTTCAAGCGTATATTACCCTAAAGTGCTGTGGATCAGCGTTCTGAGAGTGCCTTCTCGGTGATTCAAAACTATTGAATTTTCTGGAGCGTAACATGACCTACCGCGTTGCAATTGCCATATCAGGCGCCGTTTCTTTGGGCTCTTATGAAGCGGGTACCCTTTATGAAATAATCAAAGCGCTAAAAGAACATAACGAAAACCCAGCCAACCCAAAAATTGAAATAGACGTGCTTACTGGCGCTAGTGCTGGTGGCATGACCGCGGCAATGATAGCGCAGAAACTCTTATATGATGGCGATGCTTTATCGGGTGAAAACACTAATGTGGGTTATGAAGCATGGGTGAAGTCGGTTGATATCAACGGATTATTAACGCCTTTACCCGGCGACAATGCCAAAAATTCACTGCTCTCAAATGGCTTTGTAAAAACCATTGCTGATAAGCTCATTAACAGCCGGTACGTGAAATCACCAGCGCAGAGCGCTGAGCAAACCCTGCAAACCCAGCTAACACCACCGCTAGTGCAAACACCACATATTGCCAGCGCGACCTCCATTAGGTTGGGTTTGGCCATGTCTAATTTAAACGGTGTAGATTACGAGGTAGATACGTACGCGTATTTAACTGAAACCTTGGGACAGGGTAAGTTCACCCAAACTCGCCATCAAGACCGATATACTGCCACGCTGGACAACACAACAGATAACCACGCTATATGGCATGAAATCAGTTCGGCGGCGAGAGGATGCGGTGCTTTTCCTGTGGCGTTCTCTCCGGTATCGCTCACGCGAAACTGGATGCACGGTGACTACAGTGGTCGCGGCGCTGCTAAGTTTGAAAACAGTACCTTTAGCTTTATGGATGGTGGGGCGTTCAATAACTATCCTCTGGGAATGGCCGTATCGTTAGCTGAACAAAATGATACACACTATACCGATTACGAAAACCGATTTTACTTTTACATCTCACCTAACCCTAGGGAAAGTGCTGCTAATCCAGAGTTTGATGCTCGCACAGCGTCCTTCGCAGACAGTGCCAAGCAAATGCTTAATAGCGTGTTTCTACAAAGCGGATTTCAAGAGTGGTTAGTTCAAGAGCAAGATAACGAAAAGATCATTAGGTTAGATAAACAAGCCGACACGTTACGAGAAAAGTTGTACACCACAACCAGTGAAGATGTTGTCGCAGAGCAAGCTATTATAGATTCAATAATTACGGTGGTTTATGGCGGTAATACAAATGAATATGCCGCCGATGTTGCTCGACTGGCTACACAATATCGGGTTGATGTTGAAGAAAAGCCGCTCCCGCCAAGCCATTTCACACTATGGATAGACACAATTGCGGTGTTAGAGCATGCAGCAGGATTGGGGCCAACCAATTTAAAGACCATCTATACTATTACCGCAAAAAAAGACGAGCTTAGCGGTGAGCTACTCGGCGCTTTTTTAGGTTTCTTTGATGAGCGCTTTCGCCAGTATGACTACGAACGGGGCAGATTAAATGCCATGCTGACCATTAATGGAATATTAGATAAGCAGCGAGACGAAGGCGTTATTCAAAAGCAATTACCACTGAGCATTGAAAAGCGTGATTATCATAGTATTCAGCAGTTTTTAGATTCATCGCATTTAAATCATGCATCTATGGCTGATGTGCAATATGAAAACAGGCAGTTGGCGTACAAGCGCGTTAAAGCGCGTTTTTTTGCATTTGCAAAAGACGCCGGAATAGCAAGTGTTGCTCGCTTTTTTGCTTGGAATTTCATTGTTAGAAAAACGGTAAAAAAGGTATTGGTGCTATAGCTTAAAAAGCCATTTTGGTAGGTATTTCAAAGGTGTTTTTGAGTCAATAAACTAAAAAGCCCAGCAAGGTAAATTTACCATGCTGGGCTTTAGCAATAAGATTAACTATTTACAGGTTTACTTGCCTTCGCTATGCGCCAAGAACTCTTCGTAGTTACCTTCAAAGTGGTTAAGCTTATTATCTTTAATTTCGATGATTTGCGTGGCCAATGATGAAACAAACTCGCGGTCGTGGCTTACAAAAATAACCGTGCCGTCGAATTTATAAAGCCCATTGTTTAGCGCTTCAATAGATTCCATGTCTAAGTGGTTGGTGGGCTCATCCATAACCAATACGTTAATGTCTTGCAGCATAAGCTTACCAAACAACAAACGGTTCTTTTCACCACCAGAACATACCGCTACTTTCTTGTTAAAGTCGTCTGAGCTAAACAGTAAGCGGCCTAACATACCACGAACTTGTAGGTCGTCATGCTTAGGTAAGCGCCATTGGCTCATCCAATCAAACAAGCTTAAATCGGACTCAAAATCTTTAGTGCTATCTTGCGGAATATAACCAATCGCGGCGTTTTCAGCCCACTTTATAGTGCCATGCTCTGGCGATAGTTCATCAACCAAACATTTCAATAGGGTAGTTTTACCTGCGCCGTTCTCACCAATAATGGCAAGGCGAGAGCCCGCTTCTAACAATAAGTTTGCATTGTTAAATAATGGAAGCTCAGGATAACCATGGCCTACATCTTCTAGCGTAATCGCTAAGCGGTGAAGTTTCTTGTGTTGTTCAAACACAATATAAGGCTTACGACGGCTTGAAGATTTCACTTCTGCAAGTTCGATTTTTTCTAAACGCTTAGCACGAGACGTAGCCTGCTTTGCTTTAGAGGCGTTTGCAGAGAAACGCGCTACGAAACCTTGTAGTTCTTCAATTTCTGCTGATTTTTTCGCGTTTTCGTTAAGCAACTGTTCCTGAACCATCAACGAGGCTTCAATGAATGCATCGTAGTTACCAGGATAAACACGCAATTCGCCGTAATCGATATCAGCCATGTGGGTACATACCGAATTTAGGAAATGACGATCGTGCGAAATGATCAACATGGTCGACTTACGTTTATTTAGCTCATCGGCTAACCACGTAATGGTGTAGATATCCAAGTTGTTGGTTGGTTCGTCGAGTAGCAAAATATCAGGGTCGGCAAACAAGGCTTGTGCTAGTAATACACGAACTTTTTTGCCTGGCGCCACTTCTTTCATTAAACCAAAGTGATAATGTTCTTCAATGCCAGCGGCATTCAGAATGTCACCCGCTCGAGCTTCGGCGGTGTAGCCATCCATTTCCGCAAATTGAGTTTCCAAATCGGCAACGCGCATGCCGTCTTCTTCACTCATATCTAGCTTGCTGTAGATTTCGTCACGCTCTTTTTTCACTTCCCACAATTCACGGTCGCCCATGATCACGGCGTCAACTACACTGAACTCTTCAAATGCGAATTGGTCTTGGCTTAAGATACCTAATTTAGTACCTGGCGCCATAGAAACGTTACCCGCACTTGGGGTTAACTTACCGCTCAAAATTTTCATGAAGGTAGACTTGCCGCAACCATTAGCGCCTATAAGGCCATAGCGGTTGCCGTTACCAAATTTGGCAGAGATGTTTTCAAACAAGGGTGCAGAACCAAACTGCATGGTGATATTGGCGGTGGTAATCAAAACAGGTATCCAGCGGGTAAATCAGAAGAAAAAAGATAGCTTGTCGATAAACATAAAATAGAGGTTTTACACGAGTAAGCTTTGGGCGCGCACTATAAGGAATTAAGGCTGCTGTGTCGAGGAAATTTTGAGCTATTGGGCGTATCTTCACATAAATGTCGTAAACAGCCTACTTATGTTAACCAACTGTCACGAAATTTAGAGAAAGGGGCCAAATAGCCCCTTATAAATTCATGCGACGCTGTTCCCTGTTACCCTACTGAAAGGTCGCCAAGGATAATGTTGTCGGCGTAGCTTTGATAAGCTTCTTCAAGCTGTTTTGACATTGGATCTGGGAACAAGTGGAAGTCGCCAGCTTTAAGCGCTTCAACAATCCCTTGGGCTACAGTATCTGGGCCTGGAGCATCTTCAAAACCTGCACCTTTGCCCATGTCTGTTGAGATAGGGCCAGGGTGAACACTTAATACGGTTACGCCTTTTTCGCCAAACTTCTCTTTCAAGCCTTGGGTAATTGAATACGAGGCTGCTTTTGAGGCGCAGTATGTTGCCATATCGCCAAATGTTTTAATTGAGGCTATAGAGTTTAACTGAACCAAAGCGCCTTTATTCGAAACAAGCGTAGTTTCAAATGCTTGAGCTACCCGAATGAGGCCGAGCACATTAATATCAAATTCATGCTTGAGTGATTCCTCAGCATCTTCAGCTAGCGGAGAACTAAGCTTCATTACCCCAGCATTATTGACTAGGATATCTACATCGGTAGCATTTTCTGCTAGCGCTTTTATTGATACCGCATCAGACACATCTGCTTTAAGGGTAACGACTTTGTCACCGTATTGTTCTGTCAAACTTGCTGTAGATTCTGGATCCCTAACCGCTAAATAAACCTTTTTAGCACCGTGTTTAAAAAATTCTTCAACAATTGCTTTTCCAATTCCACGGTTTCCACCTGTAACTAGTGCAACTTTACCTTCTACTGAAATTCCCATTAATTACTCCAAATTTATCAAATTGTACTGATTGGTATGTAATTAATATTGTACCTATTGGTATGAAATTCAAGGGGACGTAAGAAATTGCATATAATATAATGATAATTATAGATATTCTTTGATTAGAGATTAGAGATTAGAGATTAGAGATTAGAGATTAGAGAGTAGAGAGCAGAAGGTAGAGAGTAGGGAGTACAGAGTGTGCACTTTGGTAAAAAGATAAAAAACCGCTTTGAAGCGGCTTTAATATAGAATTGATATATTTATCACAGGCCAATGCCTGTTAACGTATTATCAATTACTCCATTCAATTGAGCACAAGGTACTCCAGCTCGTGCCATACTGGCTGCGCCTTTAAGAACGGTGTAAATAGTTAGCGCGTGTATTTGCGCATTTTTGTCTAAGCCCTTTTCGATAGACTCAGGGTCACTTTCAAATAACGACAAGAAAATAGCTTTGGCTTCAACGTCGTATTGCTCCAAAACACTTACAGCCTCGCTGGGTATTTCATCACTGACTATTTCAGACTGGCATAAAACTAAGTAGCAACCACGGCCTTGAGACTGTTCTGTTTGCATAGCAATAACACTTTGCATGTACTGCATTAATTTATCTCTGAGAGATAGCGATGGCGCGCTTAGAATTTTCAGATGTTTCGCCATATGTGACTCGACATAATGAGATGTTGCCTTAACAAATAAGGCCTCTTTGTTGCCGAATGTGCTGTACATACTGGGCTTGTTTATACCCATAGCTGCCGTTAGGTGGGATAAAGAGGCGCCAAGGTATCCTTTTTGCCAAAAAACGTTCATAGCCGCATCAAGCGCTACGTTTTCGTCAAAACCTCTTTTTCTACCCACTGTCATAGGAGCCCCAAAACTTACTTGTATGTATAACCAAAGCGTATGTATATAGGCTAAAGCTGATTTACCTATATTGTACCAATAGGTATATTTTTGTAAACCTAGGGTTAGGGAGCTCTTATCAGTTTACTGGTGTTGATTATGACTTACGCTGATAAGCGCTGAGGCTCTGTTTGCTTCGACGCTAATTGAGCACCTGCAACGTTAGCAAAGGCTGTTTCATCAATGTTAGAAGGTTTCTCAACGACAATTGATTTTGCACTTGTTTGCTGCATTAAATACTGTCTTCCTGCATCAACGCCTACTTTATAGTCGTGACGAAGGTCGATATCGGCGCTACCCAATAATTTGCTGTGCAATTTAGTGCCCGCAAAAATTTGAATAATTTCCACATCCGCCGGTGGATTAGCAATAAACGCTAATTCTTGCTGATAAGCTTGTTCATGTTGAACTAAATAGTTAATCGTTTTAGGGCAATGACCGGTTGCACACACTAATGATTTAAGCTTGTGTAACCATGCTGATTGCGCTTGGAAATTTACATCACCAGTACGAATAACCACGATTTTTCTAGCCCCACGCTCATAAGCCTCACGGACAGGCAAAGGCGCACCTAAACCACCATCTAGATAGTAGTCGGATTCAGGTTGTGCCTGAGGAAGCACAGTGGCTACATTTTCGCTGACCGAAACTGCATTATGTTCAGTGGTGAGCTTTACACCTTGCTTGTATAAGAAAGGTAAAGCGCTAGAGGCTTTCAACAATTCACGCCATTGGTTGCCACTGCCTTTAGGGCTTAAGAAATAGGGTTTGCGATCTCGAGAGTTAGTGGCGGTAATAAGTAGCTCTCTGTCCCCTAAGCTTTCTTTCGCGGCATTAAAATCTAATATGCGGTTAGCTTCTTTCGTTTTATCGAAATACCAATCTAAATCGACAATATGCTTCCCCACAAGGCCGCGGCCTAATTGGAAGAAGCGCTTATGACGAGATAAGCCTCGAATTAAACGCTTTGCGTAGCCTTTTTGCCGCGCTAAAAAACTGGTTAAGTTTTGCGAGCCAGCAGATGTACCAATGAACATATCAAAAGGGTCGTAACCTGCTTCAAGCCAAGCATCCAATACACCAGCAGTAAAAATCCCTCGCTGCCCACCACCTTCAGCGATAAGCGCAAATTTATTGCTCTTGGTGGCATAAAGAGGAAAGGACGTGGGCGCAGCAGAGGAATTCATTTCATTACCTGTTTAAATCTGTTTAGTTGATTTAAACAAGTGTAAAGATAAATTCGATATGCCGAAAATTGAAAGAATGAATCGGTATGATAGGAAAAAACCTACAGGATGTTAGACACCTGTTGCTGTATTGCTCGCTCGATAATCTGCTTTGAATTTACAGGAAGGTATTTTGTGTGCGCTTCGATAAAAATTGGCTTTGAGTAGATACTTTTTATCGCCGCGTTTACTTTCTCAATAAATGCCAGCGATTCCGGCGTTTTACCGCATATCATGTGACCAGACACGAACTTTGGGTTGTTCGCAATAGCGTAACTTCTCATTTCAACAGGCTGGGTATCGCCAAATGATTGATACAAAGACGCAGGGAATATAAGGGCAAAGTCGGCTTTACCTGCAGAAATAATCTTCATAAAACGAGTAAAGAATGTTGAGTTGCTCAAGGTTATTATTTGACTGTCATCAATGTTGCTTAAGTCATTATCTACCCGCTCACCAAAAGAATAGGTTTCTGGCAGCACAATGGCTGATGCTTTAAACGCATTTAATGCCTTTTGAATGCTAACTACTTCGCCATTCTCGTTTAGTAATTCTGGGGCCAAAGGCGCGAGTGATGCAAGCTGATAGAGTTTTTGCGTTTGAAAGAAGTTAAGCGGCAAGGAAATAGTGTACTTCTTTTCTCGCTCGGCTGATTTTATCTTGTTGATAACACAAACCGATTCGCCATTCTCTATCTGTTGGAATGAACGTTTAAGTGAAACTTCTAGAATAGGCTTATTATAGTCTATGGCATCAAGCAATAGTTGCGCAGTATCAACACTTGCCGAAAAAGGGGCATGTGGTTGATTAATTCTGCTCGTTAAGTGGTGATCGTCAGTATGAAGCGTTATCGATGATGTGTTGATATCGTTTCCACTTACCAATCCTGAAATAACTAAGCTAAGAAAGAAAGCGACCGAAAGGGCGAAAAAGCGCATAGTGAGAAAGTTTTTTACTCTTAATTATTATGTCTAGAAGAGTAAACCTATTTCACTATTTTTTAAATACTGGATGGTAAAGAGCTAGAGTTAATATATTCATTCAAAGCCCAATATCGAAAATTAAGCCCGCTGACTCTTGAATTGTTTGAACCTATTTTTCATTTTGTTTGTATAAAATTTAGTGTTGTAGATTTTATAAAGAGAAAAGGAACCCCTATGAATTATATGTCTAAGTTGTTGGTTGGTGCAGCGACCGCTTTTGTTGTTACTACTGGAACGGTACAAGCTGAAGCGGTGACTTCTCACAACGTGATGCAGGCACAAGCACATGCTTACAACAAACAGCAACTCATTGAAATGGTTAGCCGCGCTGATGTGCAAGAAAAACTGGTAAGTCTGGGTGTTACCCAGGGCGACGCTATTTCTCGCATAAACGGTATGACTAACAGTGAAATAGCGCAGCTCAACAGCCAATTGAACGATGCACCTGCCGGTGGTGTTGTTGGTGCAGTACTTACTGTACTCGCCATTATTGCTATCTTAGATTTAGTAGGTGTAACTGACGTGTATCCTTTTATTCGTCCGATTAATAGTTAATATGAAATTAGATGTTTTATTCAGAGCCTGCTTTATTGCGGGCTTTTTATTGCTAAGTGGGTGCCAGGGAACGCCGCAGGCAGACCGCTTAGCGCTACAAAAACCTTCTGGGGTACCATTAAGCCATACCATAAACAATGTCCCATTTTATGCTCAAGAACAGTATTACTGTGGCCCCACTACGTTATCAGAAATATTTGAATATTATGGGCAAAATATTAGTGCGAATGACATAGCGCCCAAAATATTTATTCCTGATAAAGAAGGAAGCTTACAGCTAGAAATGATTACGGCAACGCGTCAGTATGATTTTTTACCTTATACCGAAAGGGGGACGCTAACTAAATTAATGCAGTTAGTGAGTAGTGATATACCTGTCATTGTATTTCAAAATTTATCTATTCAACTGCTACCCCAATGGCATTACGCGGTAGTGACCGGTTTCGATTTAACCACTCGTACCATGACCTTGCACACGGGCTTAACGCCCAATCACACTATGTCTTTCGAACTATTTGAAAAAACATGGGGAAGAGGAAATTATTGGCTTCTAGCGCCAGTTCCTCCAAATAAAATCAGCGATAAGATGAATCCGTTTACTTACGTTAGTGCTGCTTACGATATGCTAGAGGTGGGAAAGGACGAGCAAGCTATTGCCTTTTTACGAGCGGCAACCAAACAGTGGCCCAATCAATGGTTAGCCTATTTTCTATTGGGCAATTACTATTTAGAAGAACAGCCAGAGAAAGCGGTAGAATGGTTTAAGCGGGGGTATCAGGTGGGTCAGAATCAGGCTGCGTATATGAATAACTACGCTTATGTCCTTGCCAAAAGTGGAAACATAACCAAGGCTCACGCATTAATTGATGATGCCCTATTGCGGTTTCCCGAAGATGAGAGTTTGAAAAAAACGGCGTTAACCATAAAATCATACAAGTGACTTTTGCAAAGGAAGTGATAATTTCCTTTGCTGATCAATTGGTTTTGAAGAGCGCAAGTTTTTAAAACCCAGACTCAGGGACCAAGCTCTAATGTATGATTGACCCAACAGCAGGAGCTTCTTTGATTTTTATTGCGCCATCGGTGTTACTTAACTCGCTAGCTTCTTCGACAAGCGCAGTCATCGCGTTAATGATATCAAGAAAGTTGGATAGCTGGTCTTGTGACAAATCATTAGATAGCGTTTCAATTTTACTAATAAGTTGTTTGGTCGGTAGGCGCATAGTGTCAAAATCTCGTTGTTTAGTGCGTGTTACGCAGTCATTTGGTCAATACCTACTCTTGAACTTTCAAATAGCTTGCCAACTTTTTTTGACACTAAACTCAGCCTATAAAATGCGTTATTGATACTGAAATAGAAAAGCCAGCTGAATAGTAGCTGGCTTGTTGTTAGTCAATAGCTACGTTTTATACTTAGAAAGTATATTTCACGCCTATCTTAATTCGCCACGTCGATTGCTCTTCATCAAACGAGTCATAGTTGCTGGTATCGGTACCGCCGTAAGCTTCAGAATAGACATACTTGCCGGCATCGTTGATATCGTAATCAAACAGTATTTGTTGCGGGTAAGTCATTTCGTATACTTTACCCCAATCACTATTTAAGAGGTTGGCAAAGTTATCGATATTCAGGTAAATCCTACCTTTGTGACCTTCTACAAACCCAGGGATTTCTTGCGAAATAGCTAAGTCTACTGTTGTTACCCATGGCTGGGTTGATGAGTATTTACTTACATAGCCGCCAGCGCTGCCTGCTACACCTGCTTGCTCAGCAATCGCCATGATTTCGTCGTAGCTAAGGCCACTTGTGAAATCTACCGCTGCGTCGTTAGCACCCGATGGAATGTAAGGTAAATAAACGTCTGCATCGTCAAATTCAGACTGGTCTCCCAATCCACCGTCTTGGTAAGCACCAAGTACCCAAGAGAAAGGCTGACCAGAACGGCGTTCAAAGAACAAATTAACGTTAGTGTTGTAGCCGTCAAAAAACTGGTGAGTGTAACCAAGGTTTACTAGAAAACGGTGTTTGATTTCGTAGTAAGCCGTGCCCACTAAAGGGTCGTTACGATTAACTGTAACTTCATACTGATAGTTAGACTCAGCTGTTGAACTTGTACCAGGGTTCACCTCAGTAATATCTTGATGGGTATAAGAGGTATTAAGGCTGATACCGTTATCCCATTGTTTGGCCAACGCGGTGGTAAACAAGATACTGCGGCCACCGTCATCAGAGTTGGTTAGCTGAATATCATAGTTGTCTTCATATTCAGTGCCGTCATAAACGTTGTCCCAAATGATACGGCCATCTGGGGTACTATTGCCGTTATCGATACGAGATAAGTCTTCCCAGTAAGCTGCATTTTGACGATCAACGTAAGTTAGCTCAGTCGTCCACGCAAAGTTATCACCAAGGGTAGGGATATCGAAGGTGTAGTCTGCAGCAATTTGATAGCGCCAGTCAGAAGGCAATTCAAAATCAGGATCGATTGAGTTCGTGCTTCCCGCACCTTGCATCAACGCACTTTGCGCTTCGGTAGGAACTGAAGTGAAGTCTACCGAACTTGCGTCAAGGCTCGAAAAAGTTACCGAGTCATTGGTTACACCATCGGTGGTGTATGCGTTTGAGATCCAAACCAGTGGCATTCCACCATAGAAGCGGCCGGCACCACCTCGCAGGGTTAAGTCGTCATTGATATCCCAATTAAAACTTACCCGAGGAAGGAAAATATCGAAGCCATCAAGGTTTTCAGTATTCGTAAAACCGTAAGTGTTGCTAAAGTTATCGTTTAGCTGAGGAGAGTCTTCAACAGTAAGGTATTCATATCGCAAGCCTGCAGTAACCGAGAAGTCGTCGAATAATTCATAGGTTGCATCACTATAAAGCGAATAAACAGTACTTTCAACATTATAAGCAAGATCTTCAACATCATTGGTATACGCATTAGCGTATTCGAAATAAGAAATTTCCTGATTAGCGAATGCCTCAGTATCATCAAAATACCACGTACCTAAAGAGTCTCGGCCGTAAAGGTTGTAGTTCCACGTGTTTTCTATTTCAGTACCGAACTTGTATTCAATATCTCCCGCTAAATAAGTCGCGTGTAAGGCGAAGTTCCACACTTCATTGGCGAGGACATTGGCATGACGGTTTTCATCCGCCCCACCCACTATGCTGTAGCCACTGTCTGAACCTGCTGCAGTGTCGATATTGATTTCACCCCAATCAGAAGCCGTGACAGAAGCTTGCTCAAATTCTTTGTATGAAAGACTCACTTCTGTTTGAAGGTTATTTGACCAATCTGAATAGACGTGGGCGGTGTAGTACGTATTTTTCTGCGCTAAGGTCCAAGCGCTTGATGATAAGAGAATAGTTTCTGAATCATCGTTATAGTTTTGTGCAGCGGTATTTTCTTGATAGCTATAAGTAAAATCAGCGCGGTGGTCGTTGTTAATGTTCCAATCTAATTTAATGAGGTATTTTTCGTCTTCGTCTGCATCAGGAGCACCTGCAATCGAATCTTCAAGGCCATAAGTGTCATTTAGGACAGTAATCACTTCCTCTGCCGCACTAACGAGTTCAGTAGGGTATGCAGAAGAGTTAAAGCCCGTATCAATTTCTTCTTCCCATTTTTCATAAGAGCCAAAGAAGAAAAGTTTGTCTTTAATTAATGGACCACCAAGCGTAAAGCCGTAGGACGATTCGTCGTTATCAACATCATATTCTGTGTTGTAAAGTTTGGTGTCTTTGGCGGTGCCAGAAAAAGGCACTTCTTCATAGAATGCCGTACCATGAAATTCGTTGGTACCCGATTTAGTTACCACATTCACGTTACCGCCACCAAATTTACCAGCGCGGGCAGTAAAGGGCGTAAACTCAACAGATACTTGGCTGATGGCATCTAAAGAGACTGGAGGACGTGACGTTGGGTAACCGTTACTTTGCAAGCCGAAGGTGTCGTTAACGCCTACGCCATCAACAGTAAAGGTATTATATTTAGGGTTAGAGCCGGCAATACTTAATTCTTCGCCGTCTGCACTTACGACTGCTAATGGGTTTGAGCGAACAATATCTTTGATGTCACGGTTAAAGGTAGGCATGTTTTCAATGGCAGATTCGCCAAACACGGAATTTGATCCATTGTTTGAGAAAAAGTCACGAGTACCAGTAACCGTAACGCGCTCCATGTCTGAGGCTGATTGAAGGGCCGTATCAAGCTCAAACGTGTCATTTAATTCTAAATACACATCTTCAATAACACGACTTTGGAACTTTTCTGACTCTACAACAATCATATATGGACCACCAACACGTAAACCCCTAGCAGAGAATACCCCTTCTTCGTTTACGGTAACTTCTTTTACCGTACCTGAAGGTTGGTGAATGATGGTAATGGCGCTACCTGCAGCAGGATTACCTTGAGGACCCAAAATGGTGCCGCGCATTGCTGAAGATTGTCCGGTGGCTGCAACGGCTGTTGTTGCGACCCCAATAGACAATGCGACAGCCATCGCGATGCGATTAAACTGAGTTTTATTATTCATGTATTTCTCGTTATTTATAATAGTGAGTTTTAGTGCTCAGCAAGCCACGCATGCTTACTAAGCACGTCTTATTTGCTGGTGCCTTAGGTAGCGCAATTGTTGGCTATTTTTATTTCATCTTTATTTCATTTGTGTAAATCTGTGATTACATAAGCTTATGAAATAAAAGGTTATTTGAGCTGTTGTGAGGCTGGTGAATCAAGCGGTTTTACGTGTTTTTACACGCTTTACGTGTGTTTACGTAAAAGTGGTCTGTGGATGTGTATTTCAAAGAGATACAGCAATATAAGCGAGTGTACTATTTGGAATAGGATTTTCTATCGGCGCGCGGTTGCGTGAAAGCGAGTGATGCAAGTAAATAGTATCGACTCTTTGAGGAGTAAGATATTTTGGAGAAGAGATTAAATATAGACGAGTGATTTATAGAAAAAATGGTGGCCCCACCCTGACTTGAACAGGGGACCTGCCGATTATGAGTCGGATGCTCTAACCAACTGAGCTATGGGGCCATATTTGAAATT
>MDTG01160352.1_pt1 | contig 15769 bp, 12 predicted proteins | sample 811421 | NCBI WGS metagenome assembly MDTG01 (sample SAMN05326645, study PRJNA326480) | marine metagenome | isolation source: seawater | place: Pacific Ocean: South East | collected 2011 | reverse complement strand
TTTGCCATTAATCTGAACTGGTACTTCAATAATATCGTCAACAGTTTTCAATGCATCCCAGGTTAACCAGGTTTGATCGCTTACCTTTTTTTCTAAACCAAGTTGCTGCCAAAGCTCTTCTGTTATATGTGGAGCAACAGGGTTTAGAAGAATCAATAAGGCTCTGAAATCTGCTGTATTTATTTTCTTAGTATTATAAAACTCGTTAACAAGTGACATCATTGAAGCAATTGCTGTATTAAACTTAAGGTTTTCATAATCTTCGCTTACCTTTTTAATACATCTATGAATGCTAGATTCTAGCTTCTTTGAATACGTGGAACCTTCCACTATAAAGCTTTGAAGTCTCCAAACCCTATCTAAAAATCTTCTGCATCCTCTAACTCCATTTTCTGACCAAGATACGCTTTTTTCAAAATCACCTATAAACATTTCATAGAGTCTCAAGGTATCGGCTCCAAATTCTTCTACTACATCATCAGGATTCACTACGTTGCCCCTTGACTTAGACATTTTTTCACCATTATCGGCTAATATCATGCCGTGGGAAGTCCTTTTCTTATATGGCTCAGGTGTTGGAACCAATCCTATATCATATAAAAATTTATGCCAGAATCTTGAGTATAGCAGGTGTAATGTCGTATGTTCCATACCACCATTATACCAATCCACAGGTAACCAATAGCTCAAATCTGATTGGCTTGCAAACTCTTCGTTGTTATGAGGATCAATATATCTTAAGAAATACCAAGAAGAGCCTGCCCATTGAGGCATTGTATCTGTTTCTCTTTTACCCATTTTCCCGCACTTAGGACATGGAGTAGATACCCATTCAGTAATATTTGCCAAAGGAGACTCTCCCGTATCCGTTGGTTCATAGTTTTCTACCTCTGGAAGCTCTATGGGAAGCTCATTTTCTGGAACAGTAGTCCATCCACAGTCATCACAATAAATAAGCGGAATAGGTTCACCCCAATATCTTTGTCGAGAAAAAACCCAGTCCCTAAGCTTATAGTTAACTTTTCTTGACCCCAACCCCCGCTGTATTAACCAATTGCTTATCTTGCTAATTGCATCTGAGACCCTTAAGCCATTGATAAAACCAGAGTTTATTAGAATTCCGTTTCCTGTATCTGTAAAGGCTTCTTCTTCAATATTACCGCCCTCAACGACTTCAATAATAGGCAGATCAAACTTCTTAGCGAACTCCCAATCTCTGCTATCGTGTCCAGGAACCGCCATAATAGCACCTGTACCATAATTCATCAATACATAATCAGATACCCAAATTGGTATTTCTTCACTAGTGGCAGGATTAATGGCTTTAAGATCTTTGACCTCGATACCAGTCTTGGTCTTAGACAGTTCAGTTCTTTCAAAGTCGGATTTTCTACCGGCCAATTCTCTATATTCATTTAGTTCATCGATGTTAGTAATCTTACTTTCATAGGTATTTAATAATGGATGCTCTGGAGCAATGACCATATAGGTAGCTCCAAAAAGGGTATCGGGCCTGGTGGTGAAGACAGTAAGATGTTCTTTAGAAGCTGATAGTTTAAACTTAATCTCCATGCCTACAGACTTACCTATCCAATTTTTTTGTTGAGTCTTTACCCTTGGGATGTAATCAACCAAATCTAAATCCTGAATCAGCTTATCTGCATATTCAGTTATCTTTAGCATCCATTGGCTTTTATTTTTTCTTACAACTTCACTGCCACAACGTTCGCATACACCGTTAACTACCTCTTCATTTGCAAGACCAACCTTACAATCGGTACACCAATTAATTGGCATTTCTTTTTTATAAGCTAAGCCCTTCTCGAATAACTTTAAGAAAATCCATTGAGTCCACTTGTAGTAGCTTGGATCCGTTGTATTTACTTCTCTAGACCAATCAAAGGAAAAACCTAGGGACTTTGACTGTTCTTTGAACTTTGCTACATTTTTTTCTGTAACCTTTTTAGGATGAATTTTATTCTTTATTGCATAGTTTTCTGTAGGAAGCCCAAAGGCATCCCACCCAAAGGGGAATAGTACGTTATAGCCTTCAAGTCTTCTTTTTCTAGCAATGATATCCAATGCAGTATATGGCCTTGGATGACCTACATGAAGACCTTGACCGGATGGATAGGGAAACTCTATTAACGCATAGTATTTAGGTTTTGTCTTGTCATTAGAAGTATAAAAGGTTTGCTCACTTTCCCATATATCCTGCCACTTCTTTTCAATTTCTTTAGGATTATAATCTTTCATAGATTTTTCAACCTCCATTTTAGTAATTATCAAATTTATTAACACCTTAAAACGCATATTTTCTATTATTTTACTTGCATCCGTCCAATGGCTGATAGCTGATGGCTAATAGAAAAACATCAAAGTAGAACCTATTAGGAAGACTAAAGCACTTGGAGCGTTTAACTAACCAAGGGCTATCAGATTCCCAGGTTATGTGTTAAAATCATCGATTTAAACGTACTTCGCACTCCGCACCTCGCATCAAAAAGCTACCTAGTAGCTTTTTTCCAAATAAAAAAGCCCCCTTCGTCAATATAGAGACGAAAGGGGTCGCGGTACCACTCTAATTGCAGCGAAATATATAAATCACTGCCACTTAAAAAGTATAACGTACTTCCCGGTTTAGACTAATTATAGATGTGTGATCCAAAGAATTTACATTCAATGTCTTCGCTGTTAGCTGTAAGCAGTTAGCCAGATAGAAGTAAATCTTAGGAAAAACAATCTGTGGAAGATGAATAGTTTTACAATCACGCAGCTATATTTCTTCATCTAAACAGCTCCGGGACGAGTTCAGCTCATATTGATGCCATTTTCCAGCAAACAATGGCTCTCTAAAAACAATAATTAAGATAAGCCTACTACTTCCCTTCAAAGCTTTTAAAATTTAAGTTTAAGTATTAATTTCTAGAAAGTATAGCATAAATTTCCAAGTAGTGCAAGGCAGAAATTTGATAATTATAAAATTCATTGTAATAAATGATATTGACAAAATGTAAAAATAGGAGTAGAATATGACTAAGAAGTCATATGACTATGCAGTCATATTGTGTTGGAGTTGTTCTAAAGATAAATTATATTTAAAATTTTTTTGGATACTATATGACTGAAGAGTCATTTTATAAGATTAAAGGGAGTGGTGTAATTGCCAAAACAGACTTTTTTCAACTTACAAGAAGATAAAAGAGAAAGAATAGTGACGGCATCCATAGAGGAATTCGCAGAGCATTATTATCATAAGGCAAGTATAAGTAGAATCGTTAAAAATGCAGGAATTGCTAAGGGTAGCTTTTATCAATATTTTGAAGATAAAAAGGATTTGTTTAAGTTTATTGTTGAAAAAATAGGCGAAAGAAAAATGGAATACTTGGGACCAGAAATGAGCAGCATTGATAAGTCTGACTTTTTTCAAGTCGTAAGAAGTATGTATATTTCAGGAATAAAATTTGCCATGGAGAATCCGAGACTTCAAGAGATAGGTAATAACTTTGTAAAAGATAATGATATGAATCTAAAGGAAGAGATATTAGGAGATACCATACCGAAAAGTAATGAATTATTTGTTTCGCTGATTAATAAGGGTATAGAAAAAGGAGATATTGATTCCAGTATAGATGCGAAGCTAACGGCAAATATTATAACTAACCTGAGTATCATAATAAGCGATTATTTTTTTAATGAAACCAACGGAAAGGACTATATGGAAATAATGCCATTGGTGGATAAGATGTTGTATATTTTGGAGAATGGTATTAAGGGTTAGTCAAGAGTAGAAGGAGGGAGTAGTATGATTAATGTAAAGAATCTTTATCATTCCTATACAAATGATGAGAACTACGCAGTTGAAGATATTAGCTTTGAAATTGGAAAGGGTGAAATATTTGGATTTCTGGGTCCAAGTGGAGCTGGAAAATCTACCACTCAACAAATATTAATTGGACTCTTAGCCCTGCAAAAAGGTGAAGCAAATATTGGAGGATATGATATTAGAAAACCTAAGGAAGAACTATTTAATTTGATTGGAGTATCCTTTGAACACCCTAATGTTTATAAGAAGCTTAGTGGACTTGAAAACCTTGAGTTTTATAAAAAAATGTTTAGTGTTGAAACTGAGGATTCTATGAAGCTCTTGAGAATGGTTGGGCTAGAGGATGCGGCAAATAAAAAGGCGAGCGGATACTCAAAGGGCATGCTTCAAAGGCTTGTTTTTGTAAGGTCAATGCTGAACAATCCTAGGATATGGTTCTTGGATGAACCGACATCAGGTCTCGATCCCAATACAGCAAGTGAAATCAAGAAGATAATTAGAAAGAAAAATAGTGAAGGGGCGACGATTTTCCTAACTACCCATAATATGTATATAGCTGATGAACTATGCGATAGAATAGCATTTATAAACGAAGGGAAAATTGAACTCATAGATTCCCCACGAAACCTGAAATTAAAGTATGGCGAAAAATTAGTAAAAATAGAATATAAAGAAAATGGGAAGCTGAAAAAAGAAAGTCTCTCAATTGTTAATGATAAGGATAAAGAGAAGCTAAATAGATTAATAAACAGCGGACAAATAGAAACAATGCATTCCCAAGAAGCAACCCTAGAAGAGATATTTATCAAAGTTACAGGGAGGGGGCTGAAATAAATGCTAAGAAGATATTTTGGGTTATTAAAGAAGGATACAATAACAGGTTTTAGGAATTACTTTTTCTTAGTAGTTATTTTCGTTGCTTTAGTCTTTGTAGGAATTATTAACTTTGTTATCCCGGAAAATGCAGAAATAAAACCCAATGTCTATTATTATGTGGATTATGAGGGTGAACATAAAGAAACCATCCAAGATGTACTAACTCAATCTGAGATGAAGCATAGCAATATTTACAGTGTCACCTCTAGGGAAGAGATAGTAAAGATGATGAAGGAGAATTTTAACAGCCTAGGAATGGTTATAAGTGAAGCTCAAAACAGACCTAATGTAGAATTTATAATGCAGGGATATGAAAACAAAGAAGTAGTTAACACCCTCGTACTATCTATGAAGGATGATTTGGATAATAGAGTAAGGGGCGATATTGATATAGAAACATTATCAATTAATAAGGATGCTTATCAAGAGAATATTCCCCTGAATAAAAATGTGCTTCCCATATTTTTAGCAATGGAGCCTACGATGCTTGGGCTTTTTATGATAGCAGCCTTTGTATTTATGGAAAAGGATGAGGGTACCATCAGAGCTTATAAAGTATCCCCAGGGAAAATACCTGAGTACCTTGCTTCAAAGATAACTCTTATGGTAATTTTGGGATGGATTTCAACCATCATAAGCACTGTTTTAGTGGTGGGACTTAAAGCAGACTACCTAAATCTATTGATTATTGTTACTGTTGGAAGTATATTTGCTTCTGGCCTTGGGCTGATAATTGCAAGCTTCTTTGACAATATATCGCAATCGATGGTATGGATTTTGGCAGCAAGTATAATCTTTTCTGTACCATTTATTTCATACTTTGTTCCAAGTTTTGCGCCGCAGTATATTAGGATACTACCCACTTATCCATTGCAGTTTGCAATAAGAGAAGCAGTATTTCCATCTGGAAATACTCAGATTATATATTCAACTATTTTAACCTTTACAATACTTTCTATAATAAACTTTATTGTAGCAGTATTTGCATATAGACGTAACCTAGGAAGTAATTAGGGAGGTTAATATCTATGAAAAGAATATTAGCCATATTTAGAAGAGATATTTCCAGCAGTACAAGGGATTTTCTTATTGTATATATGATTATTGCACCTATCTTATTGGCTGTAGGACTAAAGTTCTTTATACCTAGCGCAGCTTCGGCTTCCTTACAATTTGCAATTAATGACAAGCTCGGAGCAGAAGTGGTGGAAGAATTTGAAAAATACGGTAGGGTAGAGATATATTCCTCTGAAGATGAGATAAAGGATAGAGTAAGCAAAATAGATGATATAGCAGGTATAAGTATAAATACTGAAGGGAATTTTAAAATAATCCTTGAGGGTAATGAATCCCACGATACAAAGGAAATACCTCGGAAGATAATCAGAAATATAGTCAGTAATGAAGAAATGGATGTAAATTATATCGTAAAGGATATCGGAATACAGATGTCACCTATTGCGTGGATTGGAGGAATATCCCTAATAATTACCGCTATTACAATGGGTGGAATCCTTATCGGACTTAATATCATCGAAGAAAAAGAATCAAAGACCATTAAAGCCTTGAATGTATCCCCCATGAGTCGTCTTGAGTTTATACTTGGAAAAAGCTTTATTGGGATAATCATACCAATAGTAGATGTATTTATAATACTGTGGATATTAAATATGCTTGATGTAAACCTATATATGATATTGGTTATGACCTTAGTTAGCTCAATAATAGGTGTAATAGTTGGCTTTTTAATTGGTGTAACGAGTCCCAATCAAATAGCAGGTATTGCCAATATGAAGGTATTATTTCTTGTAGTTGGTATGTCGATTATAGGTGCAATACTGATCCCCCAGAGTAAGCATTTCTTTTTATATTGGGCGCCTACCTATTGGGCATTCATGGGGCTTAAGGGTATTATATTAAAAACAATGACCTGGGCACAGCTAGGGGTATATATAATATGGATACTTGGACTAACGGCTGCAATATTCCTACTGCTTAAAACGAGAATAAGGAAAGGATTGACATAGAAAATAGAAGGGGGATTAGAATATGACGATGAAATGGTGGATAATTATCGCAGTTGCAGCAATAATAATAGTACCAATAAAACTTAGAGTTCTAAAAAGTCTAATGAACAAGGGAAAAAATGATGAAGAGAATTATTAGCTTTCTATAATCAGGGCCTCTGCAATAGTGCAGGGGCTTTTCTGTATAAATAGCTTATAAAACTGAAAGAATTGTAGTATAGAAGTTTGTTAAATCTTATTATAACAACTGTTTTTAGTAGATACCTAAAAGGAAGACTCGAAACATTGAACTTAGAACTTAGAACATAGAACTTTGAACTAACAAAGAGCCGTTAGGCGTCTTTGTCCACAAGGAGGCAAACAATGGCAAAACTTAAAATAACTGAAACGATACTGAGAGATGCTCATCAATCTTTAATAGCCACAAGACTTAAGACAGAAGAAATGTTACCTGTTTTGGAGTTGTTGGATGGAGTGGGTTATAATGCAGTTGAGATGTGGGGAGGAGCTACATTTGATACCTGCTTGAGGTTTTTAAACGAAGATCCCTGGATCAGGTTAAGGACTATTAGAAGATCTATAAAAAATACTAAACTACAGATGCTACTTAGGGGACAAAATATACTTGGATATAAGCATTATGCCGATGATGTAGTAAAAGAATTTGTAAAAAGATCCGTCTATAATGGTATCGACATTATTAGAGTATTTGATGCCCTTAATGATGTGAGAAACCTTAGGGTTGCTTTAGAGACTGCTAAAAGGGAAAAAGCCCATGCTCAAGCATCCATATCCTATACAATTAGTCCTGTACATACCACTAAGACCTATGTTAAGCTAGCAAAAGAAATGGAGAGTATGGGCGCGGACTCCATCTGTATTAAGGATATGTCGGGTTTATTGACTCCATATTATGCATTTGAGCTTGTGCGGGAAATAAAAAGAGCTGTTAAGATTCCTTTGGAGCTTCACTCCCATGCAACTAGCGGATTAGCCAGCATGACCTATTTAAAGAGCATAGAGGCAGGGGTTGATATAGTTGACACAGCCATTTCTCCCTTTGCATTAGGAACTTCACAGCCACCAACGGAGCCTCTGGTAGCTACTTTAAAAGGAACAGAGTTTGATACAGGTCTAGATATGAACAAGCTCAATGAGATAGCAGATTATTTTAGGCCCTTAAGGGAGAAATATATTGAGAATGGATTACTTAATACCAAAGTACTTGGGGTAAATATTAATACTTTAATTTATCAAGTTCCAGGGGGGATGCTCTCAAATCTCGTAAGTCAATTGAAAGCACAAAATGCCCTTGATAAATTTGATGAAGTCCTTAAAGAGGTACCGAGAGTAAGGGAGGATCTAGGGTTTCCTCCACTCGTTACACCCACCAGTCAAATTATTGGAACACAGGCTGTACTTAATGTAATAACGGGAGAAAGGTATAAGTTAGTACCTAAGGAAGTAAAGGCCTATGTAAAGGGAATGTATGGTAAGTCAACTATTCCATTAAATAAAGAAATAATAAAAAGGATTATCGGAGATGAAGAGGTTATCACATGTAGGCCAGCAGATTTGATTGAACCTCAACTTGAAGGCTTTAAAAATGAGATGAATGAATACTTTGAGCAGGAAGAGGATGTACTGTCATATGCATTATTTCCACAAATAGCATTGAATTATTTTAAATATAGAGAAGCCAGTAAATATGAGATCGATGAGGATTTAGTTGATGAAGAAGAGAAAACTTATCCTGTGTAGAGCGAAGGTAGATGGCTTCAGTAGTTTTAGGTCCTAAGTTAAAAGTTCTAAGATTTGGGTCATTCTTATAATAGCGTTATTAAAGAATAAGTAAATGAAAGTATAAACGCCGTTAAAAAGTAGCCTAAAGGCTACTTCGGGTATGTATTAGTTGTTTTGAACAATACCTATAAGAATGACATAAATAATCCTTCATTCTTAAGCGATAATATTTAACCACAAATGCGTCTAGCGACGCATTTGTCCATGATTACGTAAAGTACTCTATTCTTGCATTTGGAAAGTATTCCGTTATTAGACTAGAAACATGCTCCTTTATCTCCAAGGCCTCTTCTTTTTTATATACATATTTCATCCTACCGTATTTACCATATTTTTTCTTGCGTAAGGCTTCATCCATTTCAAGCTTTGTATTGGGGAACCTCTCTAGGATGATATTTTTTGCATTGCTTGTAAATCTGTGTTGGATAAGCTCGAAACTTATGTCGTCATTTTCTGCAAAGGCTATGTGACTGTGGAGATTTTTAATCAGGTTCTCATATTCTGCCTTCCAGTTTTCATGACGAATTATTGGCGCTATAATGAATCCAAGGGGATACTTTGCTTTTCCAACTTTTTCAGCTGCTTTTAACCTATCCATTAGGCTATCGGTATTATGTTCAAAATTCCTAATAACATAATCAGAATTAATGGAGAATCTGAACCTCGTATGGCCGTTATGAGAAGCATCTAAAATAGGATCAACATTGGCAAATTTTGTTACAACCCTTAATCTGCCATTGCTCAGGGAACCAAAAAACTCTATGGTATCCTTTAATGAACCAGTTATATGTTCTACAGCCAAGGGATCTCCAGTACTTGCAGCTTCAAATACAGTGGTTTCTGGGAGTCTTTCGGATATGTACTTTTCTATAGTGGAATATAAATCTTCAGTATTCACATAAATCCTTACATAGGGTTTTTTGCCTTGAGTAGAGAAAAGGTAGCAATATTCGCAGTTACCAGGACAGTTTGTCATCAAGGAAAACTGATAATGGGCAGAGGGCTTACATACCTCAAGCTTTAAGCTTTTTTTAGTTCCTACGACTAGAGTCTTCTTAGCATTTGCATATTTAGATTTTTCATCCTTGCCTGGTATGTTTCTTACTTGATTATGGGAGGTTGTTTTTAATATTTCAATATTTTTTTCTTTACAAAAACTATGTATTTTTTGCCCTAAGGGATATTCTAAGGATAATGGTTCAAAGTATACTCTATCAGGCATCCAAATAATCATTGCTGGCCTCCTTGTGATACACTTTTTAAAATAAAATAGGTCATTGATACTAATTTTTGCAAAATTTCTTGATATATACATAAATTCAATTTAATATTTATGTTATAGGGAACTAATCTGAGCATTAGAGCAAATTGCATAATTACCTTCTTAAAAAACTTACTTCTCTATATGGTTATTAAATCTCTAGAGGAAGATAAGATATATTTATTATGCAATTTCCTTATTATAAATATAGTTATTTAGTATTTTATATTTGAAATTTATTATGACTTAAAGTTAATTATCTTAAAGATATAAAGAAAACTTGACGAAATACTAATATATACAATGTTAAACTTACATCATTAGGAGAGATTGGGTATGGAAAGACAAATAGAGATTGACAAAATGATCATTAAGAGAAAGAAAATACCAGTACTTATTAAGGATAATGCATGGGAAAGTCTATTTAAGGAAAATCAAACTGAAGAAATGAAAGAATTAAGTAATAAACTTGAGGAGTTAATTATAGAAGAAAGGGAAGTAGAAAAAGAATTAAAGGAGACCCATAGACGGAAAAAGATCTTGATGAACAAGGTTTTAAAGCTTTCTGATGAGGCAAATTCCAATAATGATAAGGTAGCTTTGGCAAAGCTGGAGGATACGAAGGATAGAATATTGGAAGTTAATGATAAAATTGACGAATTACAATTTAGATTAGAAATGCTACCTAAGGAAATACATGATACTAATTTTGAACTGCTCAAAGAGACTGTGGCTATATCCTATGAAGATATTACAGAGGGCAGAGAAAGGGTAGGACATCTTGATGTTGAGATCCAAAAGCTGAGAAAAGTATTAGGGAAAATGTGGGAAGAAAAATTTACAAGGGAAAAGCGAATAAATGATTTATATTTATATCTGCATGGAACCTTGGGTCATGAAGAAACAGATAAGTTAGATAAAGAATTTTTATAGTGAAATAAGATATATGATAAATACAACCTTCAATGCTTATATGTATTGGGGGTTTTTTCTATATAATTATTTGGGTATAATTATATATACAATCAATTTGGATGTTTTTGGATTAAGATTATTGATTTAGAAGTTACAGTTTTTTACTAATGATGAATCTGAGGAACATTTTTTTAGATTCAAAGGAAAGATATTAATCTTAGAACTTTCAGCTTTGAACATAGAACAAGCAAAGTGCAGTAGGCATCTTTGTTTTACGAGGTGATAAATATGATTAAAGGAACAGGCATAGATATTATAGAGATTGAAAGAATAAGTAAGGCGATAGAAAATCAAAAATTCTTAGAGCGAATTTTTACAAAAAACGAAATAAAGTACTTTAATACAATAAACAATAATATATATACTATTGCAGGTAGTTTTGCATCTAAAGAAGCTGTTGTAAAGGCTTTAGGCACTGGCGTAAGGGGATTTAAGTGGATAGATATTGAAATAGTAAGAAATGAGCTAGGAAAACCCATGGTAGTTTTATATAGAAATGCAAAAAAAATAGCTGAAGAAAATGAAATAACTAAGATAGAATTATCAATATCACACTGTAAAGAATATGCAGTAGCTCAAGCAATTGCAATATAAATACCGGTACATACTTTTTAGAATCCTTAATAGTCCGTTACAAACTTTTAGGTCGAAACTTTTGGGAGTGTTACATTATTTATACTTTTTCTTAAAGTTTTTTGTAACCGACCATATAGAATGACCAATTAGGTTGTAACGTGTAACGGACATAATAGAAATGACCTATAAGAGCGTAACAATAAAGAAAAATTTTGCTTAACAGTTCAAAATATTGAATTAAGTATATTTTGTTGCTTTATTTTTATCCATTTTACAAACAAGGTGGTGAGATCATGAAGGTAGCTTTAAGTGATGAAATGAAGAAGATTGATAAACTTGCAATTGAGAAGTACGGCATACCTGGAGTTGTTCTTATGGAAAATGCTGGTATAGCTGTATTTAAGGAAATATTAAAGGAATTTGGCTTAGATTCGAGGATAACTATAGTTTGTGGTCGGGGAAACAACGGTGGAGATGGTTTTGTTATAGCAAGACATCTCTTTGATAGGGGTTATGATATTAGAGTATTTATTATAGGAGAAAAAGATGGTATCAAAGGTGATGCTTTAATAAATTATAAAATAATTGACAAATTGGGTGTAAATATTAAAGAAGTAATTAATGATGATGACCTAATAAAGCTAAATGAAAATATAATTGATTATCCTATAGTTGTGGATGCACTATTTGGAACAGGATTAAATAAAGAGGTTAATGGTATACCTGAGAGGGTAATAAATATAATAAATAAATATAGCAAATATACTATTGCAGTAGATATACCATCTGGGGTTGTAGGAAATAACGGAAAAGTACATAAATCAGCCGTTAGGGCTAATAAAACTATTGCATTTGGTTTACCTAAGTGTGGTAATTTGATCTATCCTGGGGCAGAATATAATGGAAAACTTATAGTTACAGACATAGGAATACCTAATATAGTAACAAAGAGTGTAAAATTAGACCATAACTTAATAGACTTTGAAATCGTAAAGGCTAATTTGCCATCAAGGGAAAAGGATACACATAAAGGCTCTTATGGTAAGGCAAATGTTATAGCCGGCTCATCTGGGATGACTGGAGCTGCAATTCTATCATGTAAATCAGCTCTTAGAACTGGACTTGGACTACTTAGACTATTTATAGGAGAAAGTTTAAACCATTTAGTTAAAGCTGGAGTACCGGAGGTTATTACAGTTCCTTTGCAGGAGATGAGAAAAGGTGTAATTGGAATAAACCATATAGAGAAAATAATTGAAGAATCAAGAGATGTTAGTGTTTTAACCATAGGACCTGGATGTGGAAATACAGCTGAACTATCAGAGATAGTAAAGCGTGTTTTAGTGGATGTAGATGTTCCTATTGTTATTGATGCCGATGGTCTCAATGCTTTATCAAAAAATACTGAATGGCTTTTAGAGAAGAAGTCAAAAATAGTAATTACACCTCATTTAGGTGAAATGTCAAGATTAGCTGATATTCCAATAGATGAAATAAAGGATAATTTAATAAATGTAGCAAAGAACTTTTCTAAAAAATGGGATGTGATTGTGGTTTTGAAGGGTGCCAGTACTATTATTACATCACCTGAGGGAGAGACATTTATTAATGTAAATGGAAACCCTGGTATGGCAACGGCTGGTAGTGGAGATGTCCTTACAGGAATAATAACCGGACTTATAGCCCAGGGCGTAGAACCTTTGAAGGCCGCTGTAACAGCCGTCTATATTCATGGGCTGACTGGAGATAGGGTAGCACAGGACAAAGGCGAATATGGACTACTGGCAGGAGATCTAGTTGAATGTCTTCCGTATACAATAAAGGAGATTGTAGAGAGTTAGGATAGAGGTTTTAAATTTATGTAAATATGAATCTGACATATTAGAGATGACCCTAAGACTTTGAACTTTAAACTTTGAACTTTCAACTGACCCAAATTTTTTACCATTGAGACTAAAATTTGAAAGGAGAGATAACATGAAGGCTAAGGATATTATGAACAAAGATGTAATTTCTGTTAGAGCAGAAGATAAGGTGGAAGATCTTGTAAAGATCTTGCTGAACAGTGGAATAAGTGGTGTTCCAGTTGTTGATGATCAGGAGAGCGTAGTTGGGATTGTAAGTGAAGCCGACTTGATATACCCCGAGAAAAGCTTACATCTACCTGCATTTATTCCTATTTTAGATGGTATAGTGTTTTTGGAGAGCTTTAAGAAGCTAGAGAGTGAAATTAGGAAGATGACAGCCTATAAGATTAAGGATGTTATGAATAAGAATGTTATTACAGTAAAGGAAGATACAGAGGTTGAAAGGGTAGTAAACATATTATTAGATAAAAAGATAAATAGGGTTCCTGTAGTGGATGATGAAAATAAATTAGTTGGAATAATAACGAGAAGCAATATTTTAAGGCATATTTACTAGGCGAGCAAGTTGCTTAAGTCTCAAAGGTATACCTATATATTATGAAAATTAGCCAAGTTACAAGTATGCGATTCCCTTAGATAAGACAAAGGATTTGATGAGGCAATAGACTTATACTCGAAATTTGTTCAAAAATTAGCTAAATTTGTTGAAAGGGATATTAATATAAATAGCGAATATATTCTTTGTTGGAGGAGGTTATTTTGAAGAGTAAGTTATGTATTGTATTTTTTGTAGTGGTTTTACTAATGAGTGGATGTAGTGAAAAAACCGATGAAGAAATATTCTATAAAGCACAAAAACAAATGGTAGACATGGAAACCTATATATGTACTGCTGACATAACTATTTATGGAAATAAAACTCCAATTAAGTACACTGCTAAACAATGGTATAAGACGCCTAATAAATACAAAATTGAAGTTGTCGGACCCGAAACCCTAAAGGGTAAAGTAACGATATATAACGGGAAGAGGGCTTGGGTGTCTCATCCAAGAATAGGGCAAGAGTGGCTTATGGAGGACTTCTCCACAACAATTGAGCAAAAGTTTTTTCTGGGCTACTTTCTAAACAATTTTTTAAACACAGAGAATCCTCAGCTTAGTCGAGAAACTGTTGAAGATAAAGAATACATTTTAATTGGAGCAGAGATCCCGGGTAATCATCCATATTTCACCAAGGAGAGACTCTGGTTTGACATTAAGAAATATTATCCTCGCAGACTTCAGGTTTTAGACACAAATGATAATGTTATAATTAATGTAGAATATATTGATTTTAAATTTAATGAAAATTTAGATGATAATATATTTAAAATAAAGGGAGACATATAGTAATTGGAGGGCTAACATGCAAAAGATAAAAGAACTAAGACCTGCTTGGGCAGAAATAAATTTAGATAATCTTGCCCATAATATTCAGGAGGTTAGAAGAGTTGTTAAACCTGACACAATAGTTACGGCAGTAATTAAAGCAGATGGGTATGGTCATGGGGCAGTTCAAATAGCTGAAACCTTAATTGAAAATGGTGCAGATAGACTTGCTGTTGCAACTTTGTCCGAGGCCATACAGCTGCGAAAAACCTACAAGGATATACCTATACTTATATTAGGCTATACGCCAAAGGAAAGCTCTTGCTTAGTCGTGGGAAATAATATTACTCAAACCATATATACATATGATCAAGCAGTTGCTTTATCAAATGAAGCAGTGGCGTTGAATGGTGAAGTAAAGATACATATTAAGATTGATACGGGCATGAGTAGATTAGGAATGAAGCCAAGTGACGAAACTGTTGAAATAATTAAGAAAATAAGTGAACTTCCCAATCTAATAATCGAGGGAATCTTTACACATTTTGCAGTTGCTGATGAAGAGGATAAAGAGTTTACCTATAAGCAGGTTGAGAGATTCAACTATCTTTGTCGTTCTTTGGAAAATGAAAATATTGATATACCTATAAAACATGTATCCAATAGTGCTGCTATTATAGATTTACCAAATCTGAACTATAACATGGTTAGAGCGGGGATTATGCTCTATGGTCTATATCCATCTAACGAAGTGGATAAAGAAAATATAAAGCTGAAGGAAGTAATGTCTCTAAAGGTGAAGATCTCACACCTAAAGGAAATTGAAAGGGGTACTGGAGTCAGCTATGGATTGAAATTTAAGGCACAGAGAAGGTCAAAAATAGCTACTCTTCCCATTGGATATGCCGATGGATATACAAGGTTATTAAGTGGAAAGGCCAATGCGCTGGTTAATGGTGAAAAGGTCCCTGTTGTAGGAAGAATATGCATGGATCAATGCATGATCGATGTAACAGGGCTAGAAGTAGCCAGTGGTGATACCGTTGTATTGTTTGGTGAAGATGGCAAAAATTATATAACTATTGATGAAGTTGCAAATAGTATTGATACTATAAACTATGAAATAGTGTGTATGATAAGTAAAAGAGTTCCAAGAGTATATGTAAAAAATGGTGAAATTATTAATATT
>MDTG01185616.1_pt1 | contig 15771 bp, 17 predicted proteins | sample 811421 | NCBI WGS metagenome assembly MDTG01 (sample SAMN05326645, study PRJNA326480) | marine metagenome | isolation source: seawater | place: Pacific Ocean: South East | collected 2011 | reverse complement strand
TCAACTCCCTCTAAAAATGATGCTTCCATTAAATTTGTCTGGAATCTCAACATTGGAACTAAATAACTTGCTACTTTGGTCTCTCCAATCCCGACTGACCCTTTAATACCAACTAAATTAAAAACCATATCTTGATTTTTAACAACCTTTTTACAGTTGTCTGCATCGGTAAGATCATATTTTTTGAAAATTACATCTGGCCCTAAAACTTTTAAAGCATATTCTTCATCATCCATGGAAACAACTGTCACATTTGCCTGTTTAGCTTGGAGCTGTTCAACCACTTGAGCTCCTATTGTTCCTGTGCCTCCGGCAACTAAAATATTTTTACCTTCAAACATTTTTAAGCCAATCATTTATTGATTCAGCAACTTTTTTGCCATTAAGGTTATATAAATCTAGAAGATAATCTCTTGTTCCATAATCAAAGCAAAAATGATTTTTAATACCCAATTTAAGAAATGGTTTATAAATTGATTTTTCTGCTAAAAGAGCTCCGATCATTGATCCCATCCCACCATCTAAATAACCCTCTTCTAAGGTTACAATTTTATTTGTATCTTGAATTAATTTTATTAAAGCATCTTCCGGTAAAGGTTTGATTCTATATAGATCGATCACACCGATATTAAGATCTGATTCTGCCTCTAAAATCTCTACTGCTTTTAAGGCTTCATGGACTATTGCCCCAGTTGCTATTATTGTTAGATCATTTCCATTAACTATTTCTGAGACTCCTGATAAAAAATCTTCATCATTTTTTCTTTCCAGTAGGGGTAACGTTCCTTTTTCAATCCTTATATATTTTGGACCAGAATCATTTGCTGCAATTTTGGCAAATGCCTTAGTAGATATGGGATCTGATGAATTATAAATTGATATCTGGGGCACAGTTAAAATTGCTGGGAGATCTTGCAAACCTTGATGAGAAGGCCCGTCAGTACTATAGGTGAATCCAGCTCCAACACTCACAATATTTACATTTGAATTCATTGCTGCTAAATCAAGAGTAATTTGTTCTAAAACCCTTAAGCTTACAAAAGGAGTAATCCCATAACCAAAAACGGTTTTGCCACTTAATGCTAGACCTGAGGCAACACCAACCATGTTTTGTTCAGCAATACCTATGTTGATATACCTTTCACTGAAGTCCTCTTCAAACTTTTCCAAACTAAATGCCCCATGATCAACACTTAAAAAAATTAAATCTTTATTTCTTTTTGCTTCATCGTATACAGCATCAAAAAAGGCATCTCTCATATCTATGTTTTGAGTATCTGACATAATTATCCTTTATTTAATATTTTTGTTAATTCGGATTCAGCTTTTTTAAATTTTTCTTCATCTATACCGCCATGATGCCAAGATGGTTCATTCTCCATAAAAGAAACACCTTTGCCTTTAACAGTATTAGCTATCAACAATGTAGGTTTCATGCTTTTATTTGACCATGAATTAAAAAAGTTAGTTAATTCATAAAAGTTATGAGCATCTATTTCTTCAACTCTCCATCCAAATGATCTCCATTTATCATTCATTGGCTCAAGTGAGTTTATGTCTTCAGTACTTCCATGAGTTATAAGTTTATTTCTATCAACAATGGCACATAAATTTGATAGATTGTGATGAGCTGCAAAATTAGCACCCTCCCATACAGAACCCTCATAACATTCACCATCTCCAAGGATGATATATGTTTTCCTTTTGACTTTTTTATCTAACTTATCTGCTAAAGCCATCCCTGCTGCAACCGGCAAGCCATGACCAAGTGATCCTGAAATTGTCTCTACGCCGGGAATAAATTGATCGGGATGCTCTCCTAATATTTGCTTGTTATTTAAAAAGTTAAGTTCCTCTTTTGGGAAAAAACCAAGATCTGCAAGCACTGCATATAATGCAATTCCAGCATGACCTTTACTTAAAATAAATCGATCTCTTTCTTTCCAATCAGGATTCTTGGGATCAAATTTAAGAAAACCACCATGGAATAATGCTACAAGAATGTCAACAATTGAATATGAACCCCCTATGTGTCCCTTCTTTGCAATCTTAATTGCACTTAGAATATCAATTCTTATTTGAGTTGATTTTGCTTCAAGTTTATCAATATCCAATTAAAAAGGTCCTTTAAAGTGCTTATAAAAATCTGTCATTGATTCTTTTTTTGGAAGTTTTACATCATTTTCATCTCCAATGACCAAGCATGCAGAGGTTTTTACAATATCATGAACATCAGGGTAATACATATCCTCTAATGCTTTTGCTGTTGGACATGGGGTACTAACCATGCCAAGAGATTTTGTTGGTGATTTAAGAATTTTTGGATTATGTTCATTAATAATTCTATTTATTTCAGAACATACCCCATATTCTGGCCATGATGTATCGACAACAAGAAGTCTCCCAGTTTTTTTAACACTTTTTAATATCATTTCCTTATCAGGATGTGATATGGAATGGAGATTGATAATTTCAGCAGATATACCAGAATCCTCTAAGTGTTTAGCTGCTCTTTTTGCTTCAAGTACCATTACTGATGTAGCAACAATTGTTATATCCTCGCCCTCTCTTTCTAATTTGGAGCCAAATAATGGATGTGATAGTTTGTTATCGTCATCTTCAAAATCTAATTCATATAACAATCTGTGCTCGAGCATTACAACAGGTCCCTTATGCTTTTGAACGGCATATCTATAACTCTCCTCAATCGAATTTGGGTCAGCTGGCATTACAACTACTAATCCTGGTATATGTGCCATTAGTGACTGAAGACTTTGAGAGTGTTGCGCACCTTGACCCCAACTCCTACCAATTACCATTCTAAACATACATGGAACTTCAAATAATCCTCCAAACATATATCTATATTTTGCAGCTAAGTTTATTAACTGGTTAAATATTAATAATCCAAAATCTGCTCTAATGTGCGTATTTATTGGATAGCCTCCGTTTAAAGAAGCTCCAATACAAATCCCTGCAACCGAATCTTCTGCTAAAGGAGTTTCAATAATTCTGTCTGGGTATTTTTCAGAAAAGCCAATCATGGTATCAAAAATACCTTTAAAATCAGTAACGCCTTGTCCGATGATAATAGTATTATTATTAGCCTCCATTGCCTCACTCATAGCATTTGCAATGGCTTTTTTGTAAGTTTTAGACATCAGAGAGAAGATCCTCCTCATCAGGTAATGGAGAATTGATACCAAACTCAACAGCCTGATTAATTTCATCTGTAATTTTCTGAAAAAATTCATCAAACGATTCTTTGTCATTTATGAGTGGGTCTTTTGATTTCCAATCATCTATTTCTTTTTCACTTCTATAACCAGAACTAAAATCTTCTCCAGGGCCGACATGCTCCTTATATCTAGCTGTTTTAATTTTTAAGAAGGCCGATTTGTTAGAGTTGCGAACATAATCAATAGCCTTTTTAGACTCATTTTTCACAATCACGGGATCATAGCCTTCTTCAATTGAAAAATATGGTATGTCATATGCTTTGACTAAATTCTCAATTGAGAAGGATTGCCTTTCATGCTTTGGAGAATGAACAGCTAAATTATTATCCTCACATAAAAATAGAACAGGAACTTCATAAAGTGAAGCAAAATTTAGAGATTCATGAAGAACTCCTTGTTCAAGGGCTCCATCACCAAAATTTGTTACATAAATATTGCCTTGATTTTTAATTTTTGATATTAATGCAGCTCCTACCGCATGTGAAATTGTAGAACCAACAACTGCAGATGCACCCATTACTCTATGTTCAGGTGATGCAAGGTGCATTGATCCTGCTTTTCCCTTACTAAGGCCCTTCTGCTTACCCATCAACTCAGCAAATAATTCAGGCATTGGGCCTCCTTTGGCTAAATAAAAAGCATGTCCCCTATAATTGATGAATATCCAGTCATCATCATTTAAATTTGAACAAACACCAACAGCTACCTGCTCTTGTCCAATAGATAAATGGACAGGACTTTGAATTAAATCACTTGGATACAACTCAATAATTTTCTCTTCAACAAGTCTTATTCTTAATGACTGATAAAAAAGAGATTTATATTCTTCGTTATTCATATTTATCTATTTTACTTTAAATAACTCTTCTTCAACAATTTGGCATAGAATATGACCAATCAAAATATGGCACTCTTGAATCCTTGGAACTTTCGAAGATGGCACCTTTATACAATTACAAATACTTGCTAATTTTCCACCACTTTCTCCAGTAAGGGCTACAACCTTTAAATTTTTTCTCTGTGCCTCTTTTGCTGCATGAATAAGATTTAGGCTATTTCCAGATGTTGTAATAGGAATAAAAATATCGTTTAAAGATCCTAGAGAAGATATTTCTCTTGAAAATATTTTTTCATATCCGTAATCATTTGCAATTGCACTCATACTTGAGCTATTTGTCCCTAATGCAATAGCTGGAAGTGAATCTCTATCAAATAAGAATCTTGATGTAAATTCAGCGGTAATATGTTGTGAATCTGCAAAACTTCCTCCATTACCAGCGAAAAAAATCGTGCCTTTATTATTAAGACACTCAATAATTTCTTGGGCAGTATTAGATATGCTTTCTATTAAGTCATCATCTTCAAGAAATAGTTTTTTAGTATTTATACTGTCTTGAAAACTATTTTTTATAATATTTTTCATACTTAACTATATAAAATTGATTTAACCCCAAAAGATATCGGAATTGTATCATCAATAAACTTAATTAATAGTATTTTTAAGACATATCTATTAACGACTGAAGTTTAATTAAGTTCTTTTAAAATACCGTCCTCTAGATGATAGATTACATCGTAATTTTCTAAAATCTCTATTCTGTGAGCAATCATAATAATAGCTGGTTTATTTTCTAATTCGTTGAGCGCATTGATTACATTTGCTTGCGTTTTTTTGTCTAAAGCACTTGTGCCTTCATCAATAACAAGAAGTTCAGTATTTCTATATAAAGCTCTTGCGATTGCGATTCTTTGTTTTTGACCAAATGAAAGATTTTTTCCATCTTCACCTACGACATAATTAATACCATTTTCAATTTTTGAAACAAAATCATCAAGTTGTGTGATTTGAATAATTTCGGAGATTTTTTTGAAATTTATATTTTCTTTTTCTTCACCAAATGCAATATTAGATGCAATGGTTGTATCAGCCAAATATATATTTTGAGGTACTAATGAGATATTCTTCTGCCAACTATCTTTGTTCTTATCAAAATTAAGCTCAATATCATCAACTAGTATTTTTCCTTTTGTAGGCTTTAGAAAACCCATAATCAAATCAATTAATGTACTTTTTCCCGAGCCACTTACACCTGTGATTCCAATCTTTGAAGCTCTAGGTATTTCTAAATTTATATTTTTTAGAATAGCTTTATCATCATTGCCATCATAAGAAAACGATAGGTCTTTCAAGTTTATTGATTTTTTGAAAGGTAACTTATCAACATTTATAGCAATGTTGGATTCATCTAAAATTTCACTTTGCTCAATATAAATAAGGGTATCTTCTATAATAGCTTTAGCTCCTGATAACTTAGTCCAACCAAAATATGCTTGTTGCAAAACAGGCAATAATCTTTGAATAGCCATCACAATTGCGCCCATTAAAGATATTAGTTCAGAGGATCCTTCCGAAGTATCAATGAATATAAATACTATCCAAGCAAAAACTAAAAGAGCAAATGTTTCAATAACTGACCTAGGGAAAATACTAGCAAAACTAATATTTGCTTGACCGGTTCTTAGAGTGGTTTCAGATAATCTATGAGCTTTTACAAATATATTTTTTGAAGATGTCAAAATTACATATCTGATACCTTCAAGTCCCTCCCTGATTATTCTCATAACAGTATCAAAATTATTATTGATTTCGATACTAGCTTTTTGAATATGTTTTTTTGTAGCTTTTGCAATTAAAACATATACAGAAAAAATTAATGAAAATACTAAGAATGTAACATAAGGATTGATATAAAAAAGTAGTGAGCCTATTGCAACAACAGTTACAAATGCCAAAAGAAAACTCAAAAGTGGATGAATGATGTTGTCAGCAACAATATTAGCTTTGTTTGCAATCGTGGATATAATTTCATTACTATTTTTTCTTAGATGGTAATCATAAGGCTTGGACAAAGCCGAAGAAAAAACCATGTTACCAATATCAGCGGCTACACCATAAGCCAATCTGCTTTGATACCATGACAAAGAAACTTTTATTAATCCAGCAAAGATAACGGCTAACGAAAAACATGAAAAAAGAAAAGTCTGAATTTCTTCTGTTGTATTTATCTCAAAATAATTTTTTACCAGTACAAAAAATTCAATATCATTTAGCTGAATCGGATCTGTAAATACTATAATAAAAGGTACTATCGCACCTATGCTCACTAAATCAGCGAAAGCAGATATTATTGTTAAAAAGGCATAGATATAAATTCGATATTTTTTATCCTTTTTAATAAATGGCCATAATCTAATTATGCTATTAAAGATATTATTTGTTTTTTTATTCATATTTAGTTAGAGAATATTACCATTGATTTATAAATAATTTTTTCCCTCTTTTAATGAACATATAGATGGTTCATAAACGAGACTAGAATTTTCTGATAATTCTTTGTATAAAATATTAGTCTTGACTCCAGCTGCAACTCCAGCTTCAATATCACTAATTTTGTCTCCTATAAGCACTGATTTGGTCATATCAATATCATATTTTTTTTGCGCCTTTATAAGCATGCCTGGTTTAGGTTTTCTATCATTTGAGTCCTTTAAAAACTTTCCAATTCCCTCAGATGGATGATATGGACAATAAAAAATATCGTCTATAAAACAGCCCTTATTAAATAAACATTCATTCATATATTGCGAGATCTTATTAAAATCATCAACAGAATATAACCCTTTACCAATTCCAGCTTGATTTGTGATAACTATAATTAAATAATTTTTATTAATTGCATCCTTAATAAGGATCTCAATATCTTTAACAAAGACAAAATCTTCAACTTTATATACATGACCAAAATCAATGTTTATTACTCCATCCCTGTCAAGAAAAAGTGCTTTATTTACTTGCATATATAACTTTGATTAGATTTTATAAAATTTTCTATACCAATTGATAAACTTTTTTACACCAACATCTATTGAAGTTGAGGGCATAAACTCAATCCAGTCATTTAATAATTGATTGTCGGATGAGGTTATTAGTACATCTCCAGGTTGTGCCTCTAGAAAATTCATTTCAGCTTTAACTCCAATATTTTCTTCGATTGCTTTGATGTAATCCATTAGATTAGTTGGCTGTCCACAACCAATATTAAATACCCTATAAGGTGCATCACTAATTGAGGCATTTGGATTATTTGCATCATGCATATTTGATGGTAATGAAATTTTATCTGTGACTCTAATTACACCTTCTACAATGTCATCAATATAAGTAAAGTCTCTAACCATTTTTCCAGAGTTATATACATCAATAGGTTTGTTCTCAAAAATATTTTTAGTGAATTTAAAGAGCGCCATATCTGGTCTTCCCCATGGACCATAAACAGTAAAAAATCTTAAACCAGTAGAAGGCAATCCATATAAATGACTATAAACATGAGCATGCAATTCATTAGATTTTTTTGTAGCAGCATAAAGGCTTATTGGATGATCTACACTATGATTTTCTTTAAAAGGAGTCTTTGTATTCCCACCGTATACACTTGAGCTACTTGCATAAACAAAATGTTCTACCTTATTGTTTCTACAATTTTCGATAATATTTGCAAATCCTAACAAATTAGATTTTATGTACTCGCTAGGATTTTCAATAGAGTACCTCACTCCAGCCTGAGCAGCCATATGAACTACTCTATCAAACTTGTGCTTAGAAAATATATTCTTAATTTCATCTGAATCAGATATATCAATTTTTTTAAAATTAAATCTTTCAAAGTTATTTAGTAATTTTAATCTTTCTTTTTTTAACTCGGGATCATAGTAAGAGTTTAGGTTATCTATACCAATAACACTGTCTCCTCTTTCGAGAAGCTTCGATGCAACGTGCATTCCTATAAAGCCGGCCACACCTGTAAGTAGTATTTTCATATGAAATGAATTTTAATTTTTATTATGATGCTTTTTTTCTATAAAAATGATTAATTATTGCGAAAAGGCAACCCAAAAGGCCTCCAAATAAAGTAGCTACAATTACAATAACTCTTCTGTTTGGAGAGAACTTATTTTCAGGAACATAAGGTTGATCTATTGGTCTTATAAGATAGTGTTCATCGATATTGGATAACATTTGAACCCTTAATTCGCTCTCCATTAACTTTGAGATAGAGGATGAAACCTCTTTTTGTTTTGTTTGAGAGACTTTTTCCTCTAAATATAATAATGAGTTTTTCGATCTTTCAAAGTCTCTTGTTCTTGATAATGAATTAACTTCTTCAATAATAGTTGATAGTAAGTAATGTGCAAAAAATGGAGATACGTGTGCATATGTAATCTCAATAAAGCCAGTATTATTATTTTTCTTAATTTTAAGATTCTTCGTGTAAATTGGATAAACTTCTAGATATGAAGGCGTAACATTTTTACCTTTAGGAGGATTTCTAACCCATATGCCTTTTTTAGCATCATAAGAATCTTTTTCATAAATAATTTGATTTAAGCCAAAGTCATATCTCTCAGCAACATATATGTTTGGTAAAATTTCGGCTTTTTCAGATAATCTTTTGAAGAACTCTTTTGAAGTTATTAAGGCTATTGCGTAGTCACCTTTGTCAATTTCTCCACCAGATATATTAATTCCTAACATTCCAGCAGCAGCGCCACCAAGACCTGATGCCATTGAAGATAATGAATTTTGATTATTTGATTCATTTGGAACTATAAGAGTAGCTGATTGGTACTTATTAGGTATTGAAAGAGCTATGTAGATACTTGAAACTATAAAGACAGCCGTCACTATTAAAACTATAAATTTTCCATTCCAAATTGCTGTAAAAAACTCTTTAAAGTCTATGTCATCATTAGATATTATACTTTGCTGATCAGATAAGTTGTTATTCACTTTATTTAATAATAATTAAAATAATGGCTATTATAGACGACTTTTTAATTTTAGGTCTTCTTTGCAAAGTTTTTTGCAATCATAAATGATTGACACATAGAGTGAAAGGTATGAGGTTTGCTTGGTAAAAATGGCATTGAGGATGCATCTGTAATAAAAAAATTTTTATTGCCATAAAGTTCTCCATTTGAGTCGCATTGATATGGCCCCGGATTTTTTTTAATAGGCAAAGTGCCGCCATAATGAATATCGTCTCCCGGCTTAAGAAGCTTGTTGAATAATGGTAACAAGAAGTAGCCCTCTTTTTTTAGATCTTTTTTTATTTTTGTCATTGTCGATAAATATTCTGCTTTTAGTTTTTGAGATGTTTCTGACTTAATATGAATTTTTTTATCTATAAGACTAATGACATTTGATGAATAATCACTGGTAAAAAAAAGATTGCCAACATAAAAATAATGAGCATATTTCATAAAATATTTAAATATCCTATATTTTGAAGAACCAATTACACTCTCTACTAAATTAGATGTTATAGGAAATATATTTCCTGTGAAATAATCGTTATTGAATAATTTATATGTTACTCCTTGCATAATTGAAGCTTGTTGTTTTTCAGATGTACTTCTACCAAATAATATAAACCTTGACATTGGAGTACTAAGCAAACATAACTCCTTATTTTTATTTTCCATTTCTAAAACAATTTTTGTTGTTGAGATAGTCCCAAGTGAAGAAAAAATATTTAAAGTTTTAAATATGTATTTGGTTCCATCTTTTATATCTTCACAATGAACTTCATAAAAATTATTACATTTATATATATTCTTTATGAGCATATTTTTGAAATAATGAATCTTGTTTTTCTTAATCAAACTTTCAATTTCATATTTGCTATTAAAAATACCTTTGTTACAGTTTGCACACCCATTTTTACAAGTAAAAAGCAGATCACATGAGTTATGGTTAGATTGTTTTTTATTAAATGCTATAAGAGATTTTAAAAATAGGGTCTTTGAGGCTTCTTTCCTGTGATTTATTGATTTTACTAACTCATCCTCGAGACTACTCGTATCATTTGAGCCAGAAATTATTTCAAAAATTTTAGAGTACAAAATTCTAATTTCATCAAAACTGTAAGGAAATAATTCCAAATCATTTGAAATATATGGCTGTATACCTCCACCCCAAATATTTGAAAGACCACCTTTTGCTAAAGAGCCAGTCAAATTAAAATTTTTAAGATTTATGTCCATATAATTATTGAAGCCTTTATAAACATAATGATTGTAATTACTATAAAATTTTGGAGAGCTCTTTTTATTGAGATCATTTTCTTCAGTCATAGAATCTTTTTCTGTTTGTCCAGCATCTATCACAGAAATTTCTTTATTACTTTCTAATAGGCCATGAATAGTTGCCAGTGCATTGGGCCCACTTCCCAGAACAACATTTGAGTTAGTTAAATCTATAGTTCTAATTTTTTTTTTCATAATTTTAAAATTTTTACAGATTTTGAAAGCTCATCAATGTCTTTCAATTCAATTAGGCCTTTTATTCTTTCTGATAGGAAATAAAACTTATTAAAACTAAATATATTTAATAAATATATAAACGTTCTCCAAAAATAGTTTGATAGATAAAATGTGTGAATATTATGAAATTCTTTTAGAAAATCCTTAAAGCACATATCTTTTGTACCTTTAATAAGATATGTTCCTTTTATATTTTCATCAAATGAGAGTTCATAAATGAGATTGATAAAATCTTTTACGCTAATAGGAGATAATTTGTTTTTATTTGTGGGAATAGGTATTTTTAAGAAATTAAATTTTCTTATTTTATTGAAAATTTTGTTGATACCATCTTTTTTTGAATAAATTAGACTGGGTCTAAGAACCAAAGATTCATGATTTGCTAGCAGAGTTTCAGCTAAATATTTTTGAAAATTATAATTGGTTGTATTTTGATTTAAGTTAGGTGTAGAAATATAAATTAATCTAAAATTTCTATGTTCTTTGAAGCTCGAGAGAATCTCTTCCATGCCACAGTAGTTAATATTTGATTTATCATTATTTGGATCATTAGCATCATATGCAAAATGAAAAAAAATCACACTGTCTTTTAGATTAGTAATATCAATTTTGTCTCCAAGACAAAAATTTATATGCTCTTCATTTTCATATAGATTTATTATTTTTCTTGAAAGTACTTTTGTATTAATTCCTTTTTGAAAAAGGTATTTTCTTAGTACTTTGCCCAGCTGACCTGAGCCACCAGTAATGTAAACTTCCACATTCTTAATCATGTTAAACTGATGTTATATTATTTAAATATGTATATACATATTTAGTAAACAAATATAATTCTTATATATGATATCAATAAATAAAAAATCATCAGTATTGTACTCACTATCAGTGGGTTTTTTTTTATTCTTCATTGTTGGTCTTACTAAGAATTCTCTAGGCCCTGATGAAGAGACTTATCTTAATATAGGAACAATTTTTCTTGATAGTGGTCTGTACACTTATACAAAAGCGCATCCACTTCTAAGTATTGTTTCAGCAATAATAAATAAAATAACTTATAACCCTTTGCTCACATATCAAATTATTTATGGTATATCCGGAATGATTCTTTCATTTAGCACATATAAAATTTTAGAAGAGATACTGAAAGATCAAAGTAACATAAAATTTAGTCATATTTTTGTTCTTTTAACTCCAGGGACACTATTATTATGCTTATATGCTATTTCAAATATATTTTTTACCTCAATGGCATATCTTTCAATTTATTTTTTTTACTTAACCATCATAAAAAATTCATTTTTTTATTCGTTAATTTCAGGTTTTTTAGTTGGGCTGTCTTATCTAGCTAGAATGGATGGAATAGTTTTATTTTGTGGACTATGTTTAACTTTACTGATTTTGGGATTTTTGAATAAAACATCATATCTTAAAGTTCTTTTAATTTTTGTATCAATATTTTTCCTGACGATTTTACCTTGGCAGATGTACCTAAATTCAAATGATATGATTTTCAGTTCTGTTTTAAGAGGTGGCTATGCTTCAGGGTACTGGACAGATGGCATAGCTAAGTACATTCTAGGAGATGGTACTAGAATATATTTTAGTGAATTAAATTTTTTAAGCCACTTCTTTACTCCGACAGCTAAAAATATTGTTATTTATTCTGAGAATATCTCATCTGTGAAATCTTTTCCATTTTTCTTGTGGGCATTTGTATTGTTTGGATTTTATGAAATTAATTTTAAAAAAGAATATATTATTTTTGCAGTTCCATTTTTAACTACCCTCTCATATCTTATATTTTTTGTGGAAACACGATACTTAGTCTCTGCAGTTCCATTATTAGCCATAATGTCATCTCTTGGATATATAAATCTTATTAATAGAAATAATCTTAATAAGAATAAATATTTATTTTTAATTCTTTTTATAATCTTGATGATAGATGTTTCTTTTATGATTATGTGGTTGAACTAAATTTATGAATGAAAAAATTAAACAAATAGATTTAAGTGATTCGTCAATAAAACAAATATCTGATTTTCTTACTTCGGTTTATGATGATAAAAAAAAGTTTAATTATGATTACTTATCATGGTTGTATAGAGACAATCCAGATGGAGAAATTATAGGTTTTAACGCATTTGATAAAGATAATAATATTATTGCTCATTATGCTTTGCTTCCAAAACTAGCAAATTTTCAAAATAAAAATATTAAGATTGCATTATCAATAAATACTGCCACACCAAAAAATGCTCAAGGAAAGGGTTACTTTAAAAAATTAGCAAACTTATCATATGATTTAGCTAGGGATTTAGGTATTGAAAAAATTATTGGGGTTGCTAATCAAAATAGCCTTAATGGCTTTATAAACAGCCTTGGTTTTAAGAAAATATGTGAACTTGAAGCAAGAATATCTTTCTTGATGTTTGTTAAAAAAAATAAAAGCTCTAATAACAGTATTTTTAAGCTAGTTTATGATCAAAATAGAATAAATTGGAGGCTCTCAAATCCAAATAAAAAATATAAAATTCTTAATAAAAAACATCAAATAATTTATACAGATACAAATATATTTTTTAGACTAATAATGATGATTTTTACTGAACAAAAAACAACTGTTCAAAATTCTTACATAAACCTTCCTAAAATTTATTTATGGATAGGAAACAGCAAAGTAATTCAATGGAATAAATTTTTTAGCTTTAATATTCCCTCTTTCCTCAGACCTGCTCCTTTAGCCTTTATATGGAAAGATCTAATTAACGATCAATCAATATCAAATGATCAATTACATTTTGAATGCATTGATTTTGATATTTTTTGAAGTTTTTACATAACAAATTTGTCCTTATATTCTTTGAATTTTTCATAAGATAGCATCTTTCTTCTTTCATATAGCAATAATCCTTCATGGGGTCTATCTATTAAATTATTTAGATCAGCTTTTTGTAAAATTTGAGTTTTTTTTAAAAACATATGGAGTAAATATGGAACTGACAAACCAAAAATTGCTTTAGGCTGAACATTAAAATATGAAAAAAACAGCCGAATAAAAAGAACTCTATCCATAAATGATATGCTTTCTAAGATAACATCTTCATTTTTTTTAAATGGATCAAATATTTTAAAAAATATCCATTTTGAATCCTTGCCAGAGTAAAGAGGGAACTGAAATAAAACATCATCTAGTGATAGTTTTTTACATAACATTCTAATAATAATATTTGCAGCATCATGATCGGGATGACCTCCCTCATAACTATGAGTATATATTTTTGTTATTGAGTCGTATCCTTTAAAAATCTTAAGACAATCTAAATATACATTTTTTAAATTTTTATAAAGTTTTAAATCTGGGACATTATTGAGCTTCCCATAAAAAATTATGTTTTTTTTTCGAACGCCAAAACGCTTTAAAACTGAAATAGTTTTGTTTTCTCTTTTAATATTTTCTTTACCATCTAAACTTGACGAAGTTAAATATACAATTACCACATTATGATTTAAAGAAGTGTGATACTTTATTCTTTCAAAGATACCTATTTCATCATCATAGTGTGCAAGAATAAAAATCGCATTTTTTTTATATAGTTCCCTTTCACCTTGATCAGACATATAGAAATTTTACATTAATAAATTATATAATAAGCAATGAATCAAGTTATTAAGTATTACTTTATAACTATAATTTTTTATATTATTGAGTTATTAGTTTTTAGTTTTACTATTAACTTATGGCTAAGTGATTTATTTTGGTTAAACTTAATTATAAGATTTATTATAGTAATATTCTTTACTATTTTTATTAGGAAAATAATATTTTTTGAAGCTGAGAATTTTTATAGAAAAATATTTATTCTTCTCGCACTAAATCCATTAATAGCATCTTTATTTTTAAAATTATTTATTGCTACACTCGGCGGTATCAGCATTCTGTTCATTAAATTCCTTGCTGATGTTGTTAATTCACTTTTATTTTATTTAATCTTGAAAAAAGTAACATAATTAATCTTTATCTTCTCTGATTGCATCTTTAAGTGCTATTAACTTAGTTAGCTTTGATATTCTTTTATTTAGGGCGTCCATTTTGTTAAAGCTGTAAGCGATATATAAAAAGAATGTAAAAAGACCAGTGTATAGATATATGTCAACGCCTCTTTTAATACCAACGAAATCAGCAATATCTTGAGTATATTCAAGGCCAACAAGGGTTAATATCCCAAAAATTGATCCAAAAAGAATAAATAACCTAGCAGATATACTTGAAAATGGTCTCATAAGTGAGTATAGAAAAATCAAGCTAAAAAAAGTAATAAATATATATTTAAAAATCATTTTCTACCTCTAGATTTAAACAAATCTTCAAGAATTAAAAAACCACCCAAAATCTTTTGGCCTTTCTTCATTGAATAATCAGTATATTTAATGTTTGTCGGCATCTCTTTATAACTTAGCCTGTTTTTACCAACACTATTTACGATTTGAGTTGCAAAGCCAAACCCATCAATGGTTATAAAGATTTTGTCCAAGCAAGACGTTTTAAATGCATTCATTCCATTATGAGCATCTGTTAATTTAACTTTTGTAATTCTATTAGAGATAAAAGTAACAATTGATAAAATTATTTTTTTTATGGGTGGAATGTTTTTAGAATGTTTTATGAATCTGCTTCCAAAAATTACATCCTCAGAGCAAGAGATAATTTCATGAGCAAAATCATTTGCGTCTTCAACTGAATGTTGTCCATCAGCATCAAAAGTTATAACTGCTTCTATATTTTTCTTTCTTTTTATATGCTCAAATCCAGATGATATTGCTGCACCTGCGCCAAGATTTATTAAATGATTTAAATTTTCAACACCAGATGATTGCAATATATCACTTGTTTTATCTGTAGAGCCGTCATTAACAACTAAGATATTTTTGAAATATTTCTTCAAATTGTTTATTACCAAAAGAATTTTTTCTTCTTCATTATAAACTGGGACTAAAACATATACTTTTTCATTCATTTGATGATTATATATTAATCAAGAAATAAGTTGGTACCCGGAGCCGGACTTGAACCGGCACGCTATTGCTAGCGAGGGATTTTAAGTCCCTTGTGTCTACCAATTCCACCACCCGGGCATTTGTAAACTTG
>MDTG01357422.1_pt1 | contig 15773 bp, 15 predicted proteins | sample 811421 | NCBI WGS metagenome assembly MDTG01 (sample SAMN05326645, study PRJNA326480) | marine metagenome | isolation source: seawater | place: Pacific Ocean: South East | collected 2011 | reverse complement strand
TAATATATATCAGCATATACCTACAATGTTAATGTGTTTTTTGAAAGGGAATTGTTATGTAACATCTGAAATATTATGCAATAAAGGAGTACAAGAATTTAGACGTTCTAATAATTCTTTTATTTCAGACGAATTTATTTCTGATTCTAAGGATTTACCATTTTATCATCCAATTAATAGAGTAAAGCAGTTAGTATTCTTTGCTGATATGACAAGATCAATTACAACGAATATTGATCAAAGAAATATTATTTATAAGTATTTTGGTTATTGGTCGGTATATACACTTTATTCTAATTTTATAATCAAAGAATTTGGTAAAATAAATAAGAATATAATTAAAGATATAAGTAAAATTGAAGGTATTGGAAAACACTTTCAAATTTCATTATTTAGATATAAATTAATTTCTTTATTAAGAATTCCATTGAAAATATCCTTCATAAGAATCCCTTTGGTATCAATTAAAAAAAATATCAGTGAATACCTTTCTTAAAAACATTTCTATTTACAGTATAGGAAGGATCTTACCTCCTTTCTTATCTTTTTTATTATTACCAATTTATACATCTAACACGACAATTCTTGATTATGGTATTATTTCCTCTATGCAAATTCTGAATATTTTTATAGCTTTAACATTTACTCTCGCACTTGACCTAGCACTTTTTAGAATTTATCATGATTATAAAATCGAAAAGGATAAAAGAGATTTGTTAGGTACAATATTCATTTTTTTTTTATTAATATCATTTTTTTTTAGCTTAATTTATTTTCTATTTCAAAACAATCTTATTTTAATATTCAAATCAATTGAATTTTCACCATATTATATAATTACCATAGGTTATACTTTTCTAAATATTTTCTCTATTATCCCCCTAATCTACTTACAAATCAATCATAAATCTAAAAGTTATGTAATTTTATCTCTTTCGTCTACTGTTTTGTCAATATGCTTTATTTTATACTTTCTTGTTTTTAAACAGCAGGGAGCTGTAGGATATTTAAAAGGTGAATTCTTTTCTAAACTAATTTTGTTGCCAGTCTTTCTTTACTCTACAATTAAAATCATAAATTTTAAATTTTCTTTTCCTAAACTAATTAATACCTTAAAATTTTCATTACCAATGATACCTGGACTTTTGTCTGCATGGATATTGAATTTATCTGATAGGATATTTATAGAACGATATTTTTCACTAAATGAAGTCGCTATATATTCTGTTTCCTATAAAATTGCAACTATTGTACTCATCTTATCAGGTGCTTTCGCAATGGCTTACAATCCCTATTTCTATGAAAAAGCGGCCTCGCCTAATCAAATTTGTGCAAAAAAAGAACTTTCATACATAAATAATATATATGTTATAGTTTCGTTTTATTTTTCAGTTGGAATTATATTATTTGCTAATAATATATTTGATATATTTTTTAATGAAGCATATTTTTCTGGTTATGCTATTGTCCCATTAATCGTATTAGGTTGTTTTTTCAATTTAATTACTGGACTATTAAACTTAATGTTTAATCAGGAAAAAAAATCACTTCAGCTAATGTATTTTACTTTTATTGGTGCAATTTTAAATATAATTTTAAATTTTATTTTTATTCCAAACTTTGGTATGCAAGGTGCAGCACTAAGTTCATTTATTTGTTTTTTATTGATTTTTTTAATTGTTTATAAATACGCTAAACTTTATTATTTCATTGAGTTTGATTTTAAATTAATATTTAGGACTTTAATTCCAATGTTATCTTTAATCGTAATATGTTTTTTCAATAACACAACATCTAGAATGTTACTTTTTAAAATCTTCATATTTATAGGTGTTGGGTTAATTTCAATCCATAAAATATCACCTACTTTTTTTACAAATAGATTTAAAAAATTATGAATATATTTATAACAGGTGCTACCGGTTTCATTGGGACTAACCTTATTGATTTTTTCTTAAAAAAAAATATTAATCTAACTTTAAATATTAGAAAAAACATTCCAATTAATATTAGTCAAAGAGTAAATACTTTTTCTCTTCAACATGGCTCTGTTGAGGATGACATAATTTTTTTTAAGAAAAATAAATTTGATGGTATTATTCACCTTGCCTCTTTATATCTAAAAAGTCACAACCAATCAGATGTAAAAGATTTAGTTGATAGTAATATTGGTTTCAGTACACATGTATTAGAGTGTGCTGTTCAGTCAAACGTTAAATGGTTTATTAATACAGGAACTTTTTTTCAAAATAAGAACAAAAAAACCTATTCCCCTGTCAATTTGTACTCTGCTACTAAAGAAGCATTTATGACTATGGCCAAGTATTATTATGAAAATGATATGATTAACTTTTATACTATTAAAATACCAGACACTTATGGGCCTAATGATACAAGATCTAAACTTATAAATATTTTACTAGAATCTATTTTTTCTAACAAACAAATTTCTTTGCAAGGCAATCCAAATCAATTATTAAATTTAGTTCATGTAAATGACGTGGTTAATGCTTTTTATCTTTTATCGACACAATTATTTAATAATAGTGATAGTTTTGAAAACGGTTTTGTTTTTAGCTTAGATGCGTCTGTAAAGTATACATTAAAGGAAATTACTGATATAATTAATTTATGTTCTAAAAATAAGTTGAATATTTCTTGGCAAAACTCTTCAGATAGTCTATTCATTACTAGTCCAAAAAATATTGATAAGGTGCCTAATTGGAAACAGAAAATAAGTCTCAAAAATGGAATTTTAGAAATGTTATAGTTTTTTTTATTCTCAACACACTTTATTCAAAATTCATCAATTAAATGATAGAAAAAATTAATATTTTAATAATTTCTCATGAACCGTTAACTCCATCGTTAAAAGACATGTATTGTTTTGACGAATTAAATAAAACATTTGATGTAGAGTTTTTGTCTCTTAGATCTTTTTTTTATGATAAAGATGAATTTAAGTTTAAGGATGAATTAACAAATGAATTTAAAGACTTTTCAAATATTTTTAAATTTCGGAGATACATTTCAACATTTAGTGTCAATAATACTTATGTCTTTTTAGAAAACTCATCTACACATTTATCTTCATTAATTATTGATTATTTAATTAAAGATTTTAAACTATGTAGGTATTTATTGTATCGGAGCTATTTATCTAATAATAGTATAATCTCTAAAGAAACACGAATTCGAAAATTATTAAATCTTTTTAATTACAGTAATTTATGTTCCTTTATTGTAAATAAATGTTCTTTAAAAAATTTTTTAATTGTTTTCGCTTCAGGGTTAAGTAAACCTTTGATAAACTGTAATAAATTTATTTCACTCAATTCTACTATTTTTTCTAACGAAAAAAAAAATGAAGATGAAATTATAAATTCAAATTATGTTGTATTTATTGATCAGGGTTATCCATCTCATCCTGACTTAAATAAATTTGGTTATGAGCCAAAAAACGAAATCGATTTTATAAAATCTTATAATAGATTTTTTGATTTTATTGAAAAAAAGTATTCTACCAGAGTTATAATAGCTAAACACCCAAAATCATCAGTTAATAATAATTATTTTGCTGGAAGGGAAGTAATTGTAAATAAGACTAAAGGGTTAATATTGAATTCTAAATTTGTTATTGCTCATTCCAGTTTAATCAATTTATTTGCAGTATTAAATTATAAGAGGATATTACTTGTATACAACTCTGAGCTTAAATTGTTTCCCTGTAATATATATTCAAATATGAAAGAATTTTCTAACATGCTTGATCTAGATTTAATTAACATTGAAAATGAGGCGGATTATTTTAAAATAGATTTATCAATAAATAAATTAAAGTATGACTTGTTTATTAAAAAGTATATACGTCTTAATGATGAGCCTAATCACAAATTAATTGTAGATGCTATAATTTCTTATCATAAGTTAAATATGATATGAAAAATTTAATGATGCTTTATTTTTACTGATCTTAAAAAAAATATGATTAACTACTAAAAAAATATAATAATTTTTATAATATCTATAGATAAGTTTATACTCTATAAGATTTTTAATTTTGATAGATGGCATGCAACGACTGTTGTTGGAAATAATTATGTGCCCTTAATCATAAAAACAGTTAACTCCTCAGATGCTTCAAATGTTGTGGAGATTGGTTGTGGTTTAGGTGAAATTATATTAAATATTGACGCTAAAAACAAACTTTGTTTAGATAAAAGCCAGGAAGTATTAAATGCCGCATCATTAATCTCTAAATTAAAATTTAAAAATGCTGTTTTTAAAAAATTTGATTTTACAAATGATATTTTGAAAGATAAACATGATGTTATTATTATGGTTAACTGGCCTTATGTAATTAATAAAAAAATTCTCAAAGATAAATTTTCAATTCTTTTTAGTAAAAACTTATATGATTCAGGTTTTATAATTATTGATACAGTTGCTGATAAACATTACAGACATAATCATGATATCAACGTAATTACGGAAAATCTAATTTGTGATGTTTCTGAAATTGGAGAGTTCAAGCCAAGAAGAACTCTTTGGAAGGTAGTTAAAAAATAAAATTTATAAATCACATATTATTATATAACTAATTGTTAAATATATTGCAATTTAAAATGCTATAATTATAAATTTAATAAATTAAAATGATATAAATGTAAATGAAATCAATGATAAAAGTATTTAAAGATTTAGCTTCTTGGTTTCTCTGGAAATTTAATAATAGACTCTTTTTTGATCAATGGCAGTTACTTTTTTCTTTTGAAAATAATTTGAATTTTAAAAATTTTTATAAAATTATCCCTCCAAAAGATAGATTTTGGGCTGATCCGTTTTTAGTAGAATATGAAAATAAATATTTTGTGTTTTACGAAGAATTAATTTATGCTGAAAATAAAGGCCACATATCATGTTTAGAAATTGATACATATGGAAATGTGTCAAATTTTCAGACAGTTCTCAAAAAAAAATATCATTTATCTTATCCTTTTATCATAGAACATGAAAAATCCTTTTATATGATTCCAGAAACTGGGGAAAATAATACAATTGAGATATATGAAAGTACAAGTTTTCCTAACGACTGGAAACTAAAAAAAATTCTAATACCAAACATAGTTGCTTTCGACACTACAATACTTCAACATAATTCTAAATACTGGTTATTTGCTAATGTAAGGAATCCTGAAAATAATTCAACTTGGGATACTTTACATCTTTTTTATTCAGATAGTCTATTAGAGGATGTGTGGAAACCTCATCCTTTAAATCCAATCGTGTTAAATATTTCTTGTGCAAGGCCAGCAGGTAATATTTACAAAAAAAATAATAAAATATACAGACCTGCTCAGAATTGCTCTCTTCATTATGGTTATGCTATAGAAATTATGGAAATAACCATTTTAGATGAATATAATTACGCTGAAGAAAAATCAAATGCTATATATCCGTCATGGAATAAAAAAGTAACTTCCATACATACAATTAATTCATTGGGTGGTATTACTATAGTTGACGCAAAAATTACAAGAAATAGATATTTAGATTGATAATTTGAAAATATTACACGTATTAAGTTATAATGGAAAGGGAGGTGCTGAAACACTTGTTGAGAATCTTATAGGTTTACAACTTAAATCGTCTTATGCTGAATTTGTTCACGTTCTAACGTTTTCAAATGTACATGAAGTCATTAAGTTTTCTCAAAGCACAAAAAAATTTCGTCATCATCATTTATTCGTAAATAGCAAGTCCTCATTAATTCAGTTTTTTCAGATATCATTATTCATTTTTAGAGTTATAAATAAATATTCTTATAATATTATAAACTCACATCTATTAGCACCTCTTTATATTTTTCTATTCCCACTTTTTTTCAAATCCTCCCAATATGTACATACTTTCCATTCTCAAGCTGAAAAAGAGTTAGGGTCACATAAAGATTCTATTCATTATTATATAAGATATTTTTATTATAAGAGAATTAACCTAGTAGCAATTTCAGAATCAGTAAAAAATTCAATTAATTTATTTTATGGTTTTAATAGTAAATTAATTTTTAATGGAGGTTTATTTCAAGAAAATTCAAATAAAATACCAGATACCTTATTAAAAAAAACTTCAAACAAAACAATATTGCTTGCAGTTGGTCATACTAGAATAGTCAAAAATTATGAATTATTAATTAGCTCATTTAAAAAAATAAATGACAATTGTTTACTAATAATACTTGGTTCTTTAGTGGATAATTTTAAAGACTATAATATAATGTCTGAAAGAGATAATAATATTTATTTTATGGGTTCTGTATCAAATGTTCAAGATTATATGAAAATTGCAGATTTTCTTTGTATGACTTCTAAACACGAAGGCATGCCTATTACTTTGTTGGAAGCTAAAGCTAATGGACTAATTCCAATCGTAACTCCAGTAAGAGGAATAACAGACTTAGTTATACATAATTATAATGGAATAATTGCTGAGGATCTTAAGGTAGAATCTTTCGAATTTGCAATTAAAGAAGCTTTAAACTTGTCTAGAGTTAAAAAAGAGTATTTAAAAAGTAACTCCAAAAAAGAATTCCAACAAACATACAGTATTGAAAGTTGCAGTAAAAATTATCTAAGTTTTTATAAAAAAATAATAATTAATAATTCATGAAATTAAATTTAATTCTCCCAAGTAATTACATAAATTATTTAGTAAAGAGTGTCGTTTCAACTAACTTTTTTAGATCTTACTAATGATTAAATCAAATCCAAAAATATTAATTATTGGTAATGGTTATGTTGGTAAAATAAAAAATAGTTATTATTCTCAAGGAAGTACCACCGATTTTATTAACGATTTAATAAAACTTGGAATTGATGTTAACTATTTTCATTTTTATAAAGAAATTATAGCAAATGAAAATATTTTAGATAGTGAACTTAAAAGTCAATTTATTAGAACTGTTTTTAATGATAATAATTTTTTATTAAAAATTATTTCATATTTTAAAATTGTCTTTAAGTTACTGTTTACCATACATAAATTTGAATATATATATGTTTTTTATCCGGGACATCATAATTATATAGCTTTATTAATTTCCTTCATATTTAATAAAAAATATGGTTTGTATGTAAGGGGAGAGTTGAATTATAATTTACCCTTATTAAAACTTATATTATCAAATGCAAATTTAATTGTAACGAACACTCCAATAATTAAAAGGAAGATGTTGACTTTTAATCACAAAACAAAAATGATAATATCCTATAAGAAACTAGGTAATCAAATTCCTGTTTTACCAAATAAGTTTGAGAAAAAATCTTTAAATTTTAATTCTACTTTTAAGTTACTTTTTGTTGGGAGAGTTGAAGTTAGAAAAGGTATTATTGAATTAATTGACGCTTGTAAATTACTAATAAAACATAGAGTTAATTTTAAGTTAGTAATAGTTGGGGGTGGTGAGCTTTATGACTCAGTTAAAGAAAATATAAATAGTGATATGGATTTGAAGAATCATATTGAATTAGTTGGTTTAATAAAAGATCCGGAAAGATTAAAACTTTATTATTTGAATTGTGATGCTTTTATTTTCCCATCTCATACTGAAGGCTTTCCTAGAGTAATTTTTGATTCTATGTTATACAATTTGCCTGTAATTACTACAATGGTAGGTGGGATACCAGGTTTTATGAAGCATAATTACAACTGTTTAGAAATTAAAGTAAATGATCCTAATGATATATGCAATAAGATAATGTTATTACACAAAAATGAAAATCTAATAAATAAATTACAATCAAATAATTTTGATAATTTAAAACATATTTTTCATAAAAATTTGGTGTTACATATAAATTTAATCAAAGATACTTTAGAAAAAATTGCTCAAAGTAAAAATAATAATTTTTAAGATAAGTAATGAAATACGGTATTTTAAGTTTATTGTTTTTATTAATAGTTACAATTATACTCCCAATCTTTATTTTTTTTGATATAACTACTTATTTTGAATTTTTAGTTATGTCGATTTTAGTTAGGCTGGTTTTAGTTTTTTTGACTCCAAAAATTTATTCAGGTTTAATTAACAACATTTTTAATTTAGTCCAAGGTATATACCTTGTTTTAATTTTAATAATGTGGAGTCATGCACATAACGATCTTGGTATACTAGACACATCAAAGTTAACAGGAGACACTGAAATATATTTTCTGGAAGCAATTAATATGTCTTTAGCTGAAGGAAAGTCTTTCTTAGATATTGGGGCATTATCTCAAATTAATTATTTTTTATTTCAGTATGTTTTGTCTAAAGTCATTTTTCTTTTTAAGTCAAAATATTTAGCTAGCTTAATGTTTGTAATATTTACGGGATTATTAAACCTTTTACTTTTATTCAAAATTGGTATTTTGTTAAAACTCAATAGAGAAATAATTAAAACTATTGGTGTTTTTTATATTGTATTTCCTCATATTCTAGCTTCAAATATTGTTTTGCTAAAAGATTCTTTACTTGTTTTTTCGTTCCTTTTGATTATTTACTCTGCTCTTTGTGTAAATAAAAAAATAAATAATAATTTTTTTAAAATATCTATATATTTAGTTTTGAGTCTTTTTTTGTGTGCTTTTCTGAGATTACCATTTATAATATTATTTCTTATTTGTTTTTATTATGTAGTTGTCGAAAAATCCTCGAAGATAAGGAATATCATTATTTTTGGTCTTTTAAGTTCTTTTATTTTAATAACTTTTTTTTCAAGTCAAATTGATGAAGTTCTTTTAGCTGCTAAGAGTATAGATAAAGCCATGAAGAGTGGTGAGGTTTATGGTAGTGGCCTCACTAATTTAATAGTTGGATCATATGCGTCAGATCCATTTTATCTAAAAATTATTAAATTACCATTAGTTCTTCTTGTTCAATATACCCACCCAATTAATATTTTCTCATTTTCTCACTCTAACCCTTATGAATATATAAATATCAACTTGAAAATAATTTGGTTTGTGTTTTTTGGACCATTATTTATATTTAGTTCTATTCAACAAAAATTTTTAAATCCATTACTTAAAAAATTGTTAATAATAAGTGTTACAGGGTATGTTTTAATTGCATATATAGAAGCAGGTATTGTTCCAAGGTATGCTTTATTATTTATGTGTTTATCTATACTTCCGCTAGCATATATTTTCGAAGAAATTAAAATTAATTTAATTCTAAAAAGAAAATACATAAATTTTATTAGAACGTATTTTTTTATTTTTATTTCATTAGGCCTTATTTATAACATTATGAAATTATAAAATATATTTTCGAAAATTTCGAATTATTACTTTACTGATTCCAATAAATTTTATTTTAACTAGCGTTTCTTATTGAGTACTAATAGAACTAAATAATACTATATTTACTGTCAAGAATTTAGATAAATATAATTTAGTAATTCAAAAAGTGGTAATTAATAGCTACAAGGAAATTTTTATTTTTTACAATCTTATATCAATTGGATGTTGAAAACTTATGGGCTAGTTTTTGTAAGGACTCATCTTTAGTTTCTTTTTCAAGATTATGGTCATTGATAGTTTTAGAGTATTGGAAATAAAAAAAGGAATCGATGACTAAGAATAAGGTTTTAATTACTATTGATTGGTTTTTGCCAGGAACAAAATCAGGAGGTCCTGTGCGTTCTTATGCAAATTTAATCGAGCATTTTAAAAGAGATTTTGATTTTTATGTAATTACAAGAGATACCGATTATTGTGAAACTATTCCTTACCAACAAATTCAACAAAATACTTGGAATGTGTATAATGAAAACACACATGTATTCTATGTGAGCAAGGAAAATTTAAATTCAAAAAAAATAAAAGAAGTTTATTTTAGTAAATCTTTTGATGTAGTGATTGTAAATGGTATTTACTCATGGTATTTTTCTATACTTCCTTTATTTCTATTTAAGAATAAACCAGTAAAAACAATAGTATCTTCACGTGGCATGTTGAATTCTCAAGCATTCTCTGTAAAATTAAAAAAGAAAAAATTTTTTTTATTTTTAGCTAAACTTTTAGGTTTATATGATGATGTTATATTTCATGCCACAAACCAAATAGAATCTGAATCCATTAAAAATCAATTAGGCAATAAAATAAGTGTAATTGTAGCTCCAAATTTACCTAGGCTATCTTTCAGTAGAAATCGAAAAAATGCAAATAAAAAAGAAGGAATTTTAAATTTAGTTTCAATAGCTCGAATATCAAAAGAAAAAGGAACATTACAGGCGCTGAAAGGTATTTTAGAATATTCTTCAAGTAATGAATCCAAAATTAAATTTGATTTATTTGGCACTTTATATAATAAAGAGTATTGGGAACAATGTGAAGAAGTAATTAAGATATTACCGGAACATGTTGAAATTTCATATAAAGGGAGTGTAGATAGCGAAAAGGTACCTAGTCTACTTGAAAATTATGATTTTTTATTAATGCCCTCAGAGGGTGAAAATTTTGGTCATTCTATTTTAGAGGCATTATCCGTTGGTTTACCTGTTATTATTTCTGATAATACACCTTGGAAAAATTTAGAAGAAAAAAAAGTAGGTTGGGATATTTCATTAAATAATTCACAAAACCTTCAAAATGTTCTTGAGATAGCAATAAATATGGATCAAATTTCATACAATAAATGGTCTATAAATGCATTTAATTTGGCAACTGCATATTATAACAACGAAGAAGTAATAATTGCAAACAGGGTTTTACTTGAAAGTTAAATAAATGTAAGCTTAATATGAAAACAGAATTATCAAAATATAATAATGATACCTATATACCAGGATCAAAATTAAAAATCATGTTATGGTATTTAACTAACGTAATATTTTTTTTGAATCCATTTATTCCTTACTCGAAACTTAAAATTATTTTATTGAGACTCTTTGGAGCTAAAATTGGGACGGGTGTTTTTATAAAAACATGTGTTAATATAAAATACCCATGGAAATTAGAAATAGGAAACTATTGTTGGATTGGTGAGAATGTTTGGATTGATAATTTAGAACTAATTTCGATTGGAAATAATGTGTGTATTTCTCAAGGTGCTATGTTATTGTGTGGAAACCACAATTACAAAAAACACACTTTTAATCTCATTACTAAACCAATTACTCTTGAGGAGGGTGCTTGGGTAGGAGCCAAATCAGTGGTATGTCCTGGAGTAACTTTAAAAACGCACAGTATTTTAAGCGTTGGTTCTGTAGCTAATAGAGATTTAGAGGCTTATGCTATTTATAAAGGGAATCCTGCTTTAAAAATTAAAGAACGTATTATTAAATCATGAAAGTAACAATTATTACCGTTTCATACAATAGTGGAAATACTATTAGAAAAACACTAGAATCTGTGAAAAACCAAACATACAATGATATTGAGTTCATAGTCATTGATGGGCATTCAACAGATAATACTGTTTCTGTCGTTGAAGAGTTTGATAATGTAGATGTGTTTATTTCTGAGCAGGATAGTGGTTTGTATGACGCAATAAATAAAGGAATTTTACTTGCTAATGGTGAATTGATTGGCATATTAAATTCTGATGATGTATTTTTTGACAACCATGTGATTTCTAATGTGGTTGAATATCATAAACACTGCAAAGTAGATATTTCATTGGGAGACATTGTTCAGTATAAAGAGGATATACAAAATAAAAAAAATAAAATAATAAGATTTTACAGTTCTAAAAAATGGACTCCTAAAGTCTTAAAATATGGATATATGCCTCCTCATCCATCAATGTTTGTAAAAAAATATATATACAGTGAATTTGGTCTTTATAAATTAAATTATTTAATTGCAGCTGATTATGAAATAATGATAAGGTATTTTCTTAAGAATAATGTTTCGTGGGGGTATAGTGGAGTTACTACAACTAAAATGCTTTCTGGAGGTGTTAGTAATACTGGTTTTAAAAGTTATAAAATCATAACTAAAGATATTTTCCAAGGATTTTCTGAAAATGATATTAAGTTTTCCAGAATTTCTGTATGTCTTAGATTTATTTTAAAAATATTTGAGTTTTTTATCATACCTATTAAATTTAAAAAAAACATTGAAAAATAAAACCATCTTATTAGGTCTAAATGAACTTAATTTTGATTATGTAAAATTTTATATAAATTCAGGATTATTACCTAATTTCAAAAAAATATTTGAAATACAAACTCCTTTTGAAACAGTTTCTGAAAAGAAGTACAGGCTTTTAGAACCCTGGGTGCAATGGGTGACTGTTCATACAGGGAAAACCTTTGATGAGCACAAGGTGTTTCGTTTAGGAGATATCGTTAATAATCCTGACCTACCCCAAATATTTGAAGAATTAGAAGCAGAAGGGCTTTCGGTTGGAGCTGTTTCTCCCTTTAATGCCGAGAATCGTTTAAATAACCCTTCTTTTTTTTTTCCAGACCCTTGGACCAAAACGAATCCCTCCGGAAATTGGATCTTAAAATCATTGTATCAGGCCGTACGTCAAACCGTAAATGATAATGCGAGAAGAAAACTAAATTTGAAATCAGTGATTTCATTATGCATTGGGGTTTTATTATATGTTCCGATTTCTAGATGGATTCATTACGTAGAAACTTTTTTAAAAGCAAAAAAACCAGGAGCTAAGGCAGTTATTTTAGATAGTTTATTGGCAGATGTGCATCTTACACTCTGGAAAAAATACAAACCTGACTTTTCAAATTTATTTTTAACTACTGGTGCTCATATACAGCATCATTATTTATTTAATTCAAAAGCATATCAAGGAGGTTTAAAAAATCCTGACTGGTATTGTCCAGAGGGTTTTGATCCATTAATTCAAATTCTTTCAGAATATGACTATCAAATAGGTGAATTATTGAAGTTGAAAGAAGTTAAACTAATTATAGCTACCGGTCTACATCAACAACCTCACGAGCATTTAACTTTCTACTGGCGTCTCAAAGAACATTTAAAGTTTGTAGAGATGATTGGTGTTAAAAATATTTCAGAGATTTTACCAAGAATGTCTAGGGATTTTTTAGTAGAATTTAATAAAGAATCTGATTCCATAGATGCAGAAAATTTATTAAATAGTTTTTGTATCTCTAAAGATAACACTAAAATTTTTGAAGTTAACAATAGAGGAACTAGCTTATTTGTTGAATTAGTTTACCCTAATGACATTGAGGATGACGATTCAATATACTCAAAAGAAACAAAATTCACATTAGAAAAATTTAAATCGCACATAGCATTTGTAGCTATAAAAAATGGAGGACATAATGGAATAGGGTATGTGACCTCTAATTTTGATTTAAAACAAAAAGAAAAAATTGAATTATCAAGTTTAAAATCAATAATAAAGAAGGTCGCTTCTTCTGAAAACTAATTAGTCATGTCATTCGAATCAAAATCAGCTAGTGAAGCAGGGAAGTGGTCCAAAAGAGGCCCAATTAAAAAAGAACTACCATTAATTAATGAAAAGATGGAAAGGCTTTATGAAAAAGTGCTGGATGATCTGCATACAAATAAAGATAAGTCCACAAAAACAAAACGGGTAAAAGTATTTGTAACGTTCTATAATTATATCTTCCCAAAAACTAAATCTATACTTTACAATATAGTAACATACGTGCAGAAATTTGGCATTTATTCTTCTGGCACCCTGAATTTTCAATGTATTATAGCTTAACAGAAATCCAAAGGAATAAAACGATGCACATTGACAATACCAAATTAATAATAAATAGTATATTTAAATATTATTTATAATTTTAAAAATTTAAAATTTTATATCAATATTAGTGATTTTATAAATATTTAATATGGGAAGAAAATCGATTTCAAATTATAAATTAAAAAAATTAAAAAAATTTCTTTCCGATGGGAAGACCTCAAATGAAATATCAGAGTTACTAAAAGTATCCACAGCTACAGTTAGTAATTACAGGGCATATTTTAAAAAGAAAGGGGAATCTAGTTTTTCAAAAAAAAACGATGTCTTTACTAATTTATCACAAAAAAACAAAGCAAAGCAGCCTTCTAAATCAAATGGTCCAAGTTCATTAATTTCTTCAAGTTCAAAATATAAATATGTTATAAATGGAACGAGTATTAATTTTAAGCAAAAACCCAAGTCTTTGATTATCGGAAAGGGTGAGTTTATAGTAGAAATATAATTCATATACTTAAAAAAATAATTTTTTTACTAATTAATAAATTGATCATATTTCTCTTATTAATTTAATTCCATTAATGATTCTAATTTTTTTTATAAAAATTGATAATTCTAGGTCTGTGCTTTTTATGTAGGAATCAATTGGTGTTGAAAACGACTTTTTAATATAATAAAATTTATAACAATGGAAAGAGATACCCCTAATTTATCAACTAATAAACTTAATAATCCACAATATTTTATCTTAAAAACTGGTAAGATCTTAAGAAAATTAAGCCTAGATGAATTACCATATCTTTTTATCATTATAAAAGGACAAATGAGTTTTATTGGCCTAGACTAGCACTACCAAGTCAGTCAGAATTAAATTTTAAGCTAGAAAAAATCAGTATATACATATTAAAACCTAGAATTACCGGGTGGGCTCAAGTAAATTGATGAGATGAGATAAGCATTGATAAAAAAGATGAATTGGATTATTATTATCATCAAAACAAATCTTTTTTTTTGATTTAAAAATCATATTTCTAACACTTTTTAAAGTTTGTCAAGCATATAATTTACACGCTCACCACTTGATGGACATCAGGATCTTTGATTATATATACCAAAATTCAGATTGGGTATATAACCCCGTTCTGCGTTCAATTTTTTGATTCTCACTATTGTTAAAATAAACATAAATTGAAGCGTATTTTTCACTGGATCGAATGCGAAAATAACCTTTGTTTTAAGAATATTCTTATGTAATGTTGATTAACATCCACATAAACCTCGCCATTTGTAGATTTTCTTAATGTTTTTAGGGGTAAGAGAAAGTAAATCAGAAACCCACTGACCAATACATAACCCGATCAGTTTCCATGCTCTTGCGGTCCGTTACCTAGGGGTAATCCCACTGATTTACTGAACCAAAATAATTTGAAGCCTTACATGGTTTATCTGTATTGATAAAGTCAACGCCCATGTCAGAAAAAACTTTCCAAGCCTTTTTTGAATCTGGAGTAGCCCAAAACCTGAGAGGTTTATCATAGGAATGTGCTTTATCAATAATGGATTTAATTTTCTGGTGATCTAAATCGATCAAACGGCCTTTACCATTCCATTTCGATACTTTTTTAAAGCTCAAGCTGATCATGGAGATTTTATTCCAAATTTTAGGATTATCAATCGGTTCAAGGCTTTGATAATCAAAATTGATATGTTCCGGATAATCAAGGTATTTTTCTGTTTTAGGCATGTTGCCTGAAACCACAATGTCGATACTTTGATTGAAAATGATCTTTGGATAGCGCTCAAGTGTTTCAATCAGTTTATCAAGTGTTCTGTAGGTCTCAGACTTTATGTCAACTAATAACTGTAGTTGTAAATCATTTCTATAGTCTAATTCCAATGCGTTTTGAATCGGCTTTAAATACAAATTCTCGATATAGCGATTTTTGATGATTTCAGATTTAGAGTGGGTGACGAATAGGGTGTCATTTTTTAAAACAATATCAATCTCAATTGAATTTAATCCGCATGAATAGGCTTCCCAAAATGGTATTTTTTGATAGTAGTCATTGTGGGAGTGAAT
>MDTG01375612.1_pt1 | contig 15776 bp, 15 predicted proteins | sample 811421 | NCBI WGS metagenome assembly MDTG01 (sample SAMN05326645, study PRJNA326480) | marine metagenome | isolation source: seawater | place: Pacific Ocean: South East | collected 2011 | reverse complement strand
ATTAGATTTTCATAAACAAAAAAAACCTGGCAAGATTGAGATCATTTCTTCAAAAAATATGACAACTAAAAGAGATCTTGCGCTTGCATATTCTCCTGGCGTTGCGGCTCCAGTTAAAAAAATTAGTGAAAATCCAGAAGCAGCTTATGATTATACTAGTAAAGGAAATTTAGTAGCTGTTATAAGTAATGGCTCAGCTATTTTAGGTCTGGGAAATCTTGGTGCTTTAGCGTCAAAGCCAGTGATGGAGGGTAAAGCGGTACTATTTAAAAGATTCGCTGACATAGACTCAATAGATCTGGAGATCGACAGCAAAAATTCTAGAGAGATAATCAACTCAATTAAAAATTTTGCTCCAAGCTTTGGTGGAATTAATTTAGAAGATATAGCAGCACCAGATTGTTTTATAATAGAACAAGAATTAAAAGAAATTTTAGACATACCAGTGTTTCATGATGATCAACATGGTACTGCAATTATCACTACCGCTGCATTAATAAATGCTTTGGATATTAGCGGTAAATCTATTAAAGAAATTAAAGTTGTCGTAAATGGTGCAGGAGCATCTGCTCAAGCATGTACAGAATTATTTAAAAACTCTGGAGTACTCTCTGAGAATATAATTATGCTAGATAGAAAAGGTGTAATCTACAAAGGACGAACAGAAGGTATAGATCAATGGAAATCAAAATATGCAATTGAAACTAAATTAAGAAATCTTGAAGAGGCAATGAAAGGTGCGGATGTCTTTCTAGGACTATCCGCGAAGGGTGTTCTTAAAAAAGAGATGGTTAAAGATATGGCAAAAAATCCAATTATATTTGCTTGCGCAAATCCCGATCCTGAAATTTTACCAGAAGAAATTACCGAAGTAAGAAATGATGCAATAGTAGCAACAGGGAGGTCTGACTATCCAAATCAAGTAAATAATTTGATTGGATTTCCTTATATTTTTAGAGGTGCTTTAGATGTTAGGTCCAAAACAATTAATGAAGAAATGAAAGTTGCAGCATCACAAGCTATCGCTAAACTTGCAAGAGAAGATGTTCCTGATGAAGTTGTAGCTGCAATGGGTGGTGAAAGACCACATTATGGAAAAGATTATATTATCCCATCCACATTTGATCCAAGATTAATAAGTGTCATCCCAGCTGCAGTTGCAAAAGCTGCTATGAAAAGCGGAGTAGCTAGAAAAAGTATTGAAGATTTTGAAATTTATAAAGACCAACTTAAACAACGATTAGATCCAACTGTAACTATTATGCAAGGTATAAATTCGTTTATTAAAAAGAACCAAAAAAAAATCGTTTTTGCTGACGGTGAAGACCAAAATACTTTAAAAGCTGCAATCGCATTTAAAAATTCGAAATTGGGAATTCCTATTTTAGTTGGTAAAGAAAGTAAAATTAAAGAGCAAATTAAAAAAATTGGATATAGTGAAAACTTTGATATAGAAATTGTGAATTCAAAAGATGAAGAGAAAAGAGAAAGATACGCCAAACATTTGTTTAAAAAATTACAAAGAGAACAAGGTTTACTTGAAAGAGATTGTGATAGATTAATCAGAAATGATAGGGTTATTTGGGCGACAAGTATGGTTGCATGTGGTGACGCTGATGGAGCTGTAACAGGAAATACGAGGCGCTTTGGGGCTTCTCTTGAAAAAATTAAACAGGTAGTCAATGTGCGGAAAGGTGAGATTATGTTTGGCCTAAATATGGTTGTTCATAAAGGTAAAACAATATTTATAGGTGATACTAGTGTTCATGAATACCCAACATCAGAACAAATGGCAGAAATTGCAATATCTACTGCAAGAGTAGTAAGACTTTTTGGTTTTGATCCTAAAGTTGCATTTGTGTCTCATTCCACTTTTGGTCAGCCTCTTACAAGTCGAACTAAACATATTCGAGATGCTGTTGATATTTTGAAGAAAAAAAAAGTTGATTTTGAATTTGATGGTGACATGCAACCAGATGTGGCTTTAAACTCAGAGTATCAGGAGCTTTATCCATTCGCGAATATTGTAGGCAAAGCAAATATTTTAATTATGCCTGGTCAGCATAGTGCAGCGATTTCATATAAATTAATGAAAACAATTGGAGACTCGAAAGTTATTGGTCCTTTGCTTATTGGTCTCGGTCTACCAATAGAGATTGCTCCATTAAGATCATCAACATCCGAAATAATTAACTTGGCATCAATCGCTGCGTACTCATCAAAAGTTATAGATTATAAAAAGTAATTATTCTTTTAGAATTCTTAAGTCTTCAACAAGTATTATACTTGCTATAACATTTTCAACATCTGGAATTTCTTTAGCCTCACTAATTACTAAATCTTTCTCTTCTGATGTGTTAGCAATGCCATAAACATATATTTTTTTCTTATAAGTATCAATTTGGTAGTTGCTCGCTTTTACATTTTTACTTACAATTAATGCTGTCCTTAATTGAGTGGTAATTAGAACATCTTTTGCAGATTGCTTGAAATTAAACTCTTCTTTAATTTTTAAATCGTTTCTAACAGACCTAGCACCTTTAGTTTCCCAGGCAATTTTTGTTATTTGCAATTTTTCCTCAGGTCTGTCAACTTTTCCGGTTAAAAAAATTCTTCCGTCCAAAACTTTAGATTTTACTGATAAAAAGTATTTTTTGTCTTTTGCTAAAATTCTAGCTGATAAACTTTTTTGCATTATAGAGTCATCTATCTGTGTACCCAAAGTTCTTGGATCTAAAGCCACAGAAACACCTGTTCCAAACAATCCTTTAGAGCCAACACCAATACAAGATGACAAAATTAATCCAAACAATACTATAAGTAAAAGTTTAATCTTCATTTTTTAATTTTAAACAATAGTTATATACAGTTTTTTTTGAAACCAGACTTTTTTGACAAATTATGTCTGTTATTTCTTTTATTGTAAATTTATTAATCATTTTATTTATTATATTGATATCAGATTCACTCAACATTTTAGAACTTATTGTGTATTTTTTTTTCTCTGAAATAACTACAGTAATTTCACCTTTGGGTTCTTTCTGAAACAATTTTAAATCATCTACGTTTACTCTAATAAATTCCTCATATAATTTTGTGACTTCCCGGCAAAAAACTATTTTTCGCTCACTAAAATACTTTTTTATTTCTGGTATAATTCTATTAATTTTTTTAGGAGATACAAAAAAAACTAGGGTGAAGTTTAATTCTGAAAGTCTTTTAAACTCATTTATGATTTGTTGCTTTTTATCTGGAAAAAAACCATTAAATAAAAACTGATCGGAAAATCCACTAATTGAAACAGCAGTAGATACTGCTGAGGGGCCAGGTATTGGTATAATCTTAATATTATGTTTAATACACTCTTTCACTAATACTAAGCCAGGATCAGAAATTACTGGTGTACCAGCATCAGAAATTAAAGAAATTAATTTTCCAGAATTTAAATATTCGATAATTTTTGAAATATTTTTTTTTTCATTAAATTTATGATTAGAAATTAATTTTGAATTTATCTCATATTTGTTAAGTAAATTTTTGGAAGTTCGCGTGTCTTCACATAATATGAATTCTGATTTTTTTAATATTTCTAACCCTCTAATAGTGATATCTTTCAAATTTCCTATTGGTGTAGAAACTAAATAAAGACTATTTTTGTTATCTTTTATTTTAGATTTTTCTTTTATGTTCATAATTTGGCTTTAAAAACATTATACTATCATCTAAATGATAAAATTAATTAGAATTATTGCAATTGTTATTTTAAGTGGATCTTTTTTATTTTTACAAATTGGAAATACTAAAGAAAAATTAAAAATTGGTTTATTAGTTCCAATGACTGGTAACGATAAAGAGATTGGAAAATCAATTATTAAAGCTGTTAGTTTGGCTATCAAAGATATTGACAGTAACTCAATTGTAATTTATCCAAAAGACACAGCATCAGAGCCAGACCAAACTCTTAAATCAGCATTTGAATTAAAGGAGAAAGGTATAAAAGTTGTTTTAGGTCCTGTCTTTCACCAAAGTTTAACATATTTGGATGAAATGAAAGATTTAACTTTTTTATCTTTAACTAATAAAACTTTAGATATTCCCAATAATATAATTTCAGCAGGTATAAATTCTACTTCTCAATTTAATACTATAAAAAAATTTTTAGAAGAAAATAAAGTTGAGAAAACCATTTTTTTAACACCAATTCGTGATTACGAATTTGAAATAAAAAAAGGAATGAAAGATTCAAAAATAAAAATTTATAAAGATTATGAATACAGTACGGAGCCAACTAAACTTACAGAACAGATTGAAAACATAACAAAGTATAAAGTTAGAAAACAAAATTTAGAAGATGAAATCGTAAGATTAAAAAATTCAAATGATCCAAAAAAAGAGACAAAAATAAAAAAATTAGAAAAAAGATATACTTTAGGGGGTTTAAACTTTGATGCAGTAGTTATTGCAGATTTTGATGAAAGCTTAAAAAGTGTAACTACGTCACTTTTATATACTGATGTATTACCAAAAAATAAATATTTCATAACGCTAAATCAATGGTTTGATGAAAGTTTGTTAGAACAAAAAGATATTCAGCCGATATATTATCCTTCGATCAATAAGGAAAATTTTGAGAATTATAAAATAAAGTATTTTAATGCATTCAATGAAGATCCTTCACATTTATCATTATTAAGTTATGATTTGATTGGTCTTGTTTATTATCTATCATTAAAATCAGATCTTTCAAATTTAAATAGATTATTTAAAAAGCAAAACTCTTTTAAGGGTAAAATAGGAATTTTTGACATAAAAAATAATAGAATTAATCATAGATTAAATTTTTATAAAATTGAAAATAAAGAGCTTACAAAAATTTTCTAAGTTTTTTAAAAGCACAATATCTATGGTCTATTTTATATTTTCTTACAGACGTAATTTCTCCAAATGTTTTTTTTTTTCCTCTAGGGATAAAAATAGGGTCATAACCAAATCCATTCCTCCCTCTAGGTTCATATGAAATATAACCCTCGATTTTGCCTTGAACGCATGCAATTTTTTTAGTTAAATAAGAAATGGATAAAGCACATATAAATCTTGCTTTTATTTTTCTATTTTTCCAATTCTTATCTTTTTTATATAACTCTCTATAAACTCTGTTGATAGCTTTATTAAAATCTCCTTGCCTCCCAGCCCATCTGGCGGAATAAATACCAGGATTTTTATTCAAAAGGTCTATTTCTAAACCAGAGTCATCAGCTAAACATATGAGGCCTGTCTTTTTTGAAAAATATTTAGACTTGATTAAAGAGTTTTCTTTAAATGTCTCGCCATTTTCAATTGGACTCTTAAGATTAAATTCAGAAGTAGAATGAATTTCAATGTTTTTAGGTAATAAACTCTTAATTTCTTGCAATTTACCTTTGTTGTTTGTTCCAATTAGTAGTTTATTAATTTTTTGTATAGACATCTAGAAATTATGAAAATGCTTACCATATAACACTTAATGGAAAAAGAACAAAACCAAAATACAACTACTGAAGATCGAAATCAGGACTCTCAAAAACAAACATCTAAACCTGAAGAGAAATTAGATATTGAAAACAAACAAGGTATAAAACAAGAGCCCAAAGAAGAAATTAATGAAACTTCTCCAGAGGAAAAAATTGCTGAACTTGAAGACAAATTAACAAGAACTTTTGCTGAAATGGAAAATCAAAGGAGAAGATTTGAAAAAGAAAAGGAAGAAGCATTTGAATATGGTGGATACAATTTTGCTAAAGAGGCGTTAAATTTAATTGATAATCTTGAACGTTCAAAACAAGTTTTGGAAGCTGACGAAAAGTTAAAAGATAGTGAGGCTCAAAAAAAATCCTTAGAACACTTAGATATTATTAAAAAGGACACGATCTCAATTTTTGAAAAAAATAATATTAGAGCAATTGAAAGTTTAAATAAAAAATTAGACCCTAACTTTCATCAAGCAATGATGGAAATAGAAGATGACACAAAAGAGCCTGGAACAATTGTTCAAGAAATTCAAAAGGGATTTACCATCAAAGAAAGGCTACTTAGACCTTCTTTGGTAGGTGTATCTAAAAAAACTTTAAAAAAAGAAGAAAAAACTGAGGAAAATAAAGAAAATACTGAGGATAAATAATTCCTAGATCAACTTGTAGATTAGAATTTAAACCTTATATGACGAATAGGATATATAGATTATGAGTAAAATTATCGGAATAGACTTGGGTACAACTAATTCATGCGTTGCAATAATGGAGGGAACTCAAGCAAAAGTGCTAGAAAATACAGAGGGTGCGAGAACAACTCCTTCAGTTGTAGCCTTTAATGATGAAAAAGAAAAATTAATAGGACAACCAGCAAAAAGGCAAGCCGTAACAAATCCAGAGAATACCATCTTTGCAGTTAAAAGATTAATTGGAAGGAACTTTGACGATCCAACAGTTAAAAAAGACGTAGAAGCTGCTCCTTTTAAGATTATAAATTCTGAAAAAGGTGATGCCTGGATTGAAGCTAAAGGAGAAAAGTATTCTCCGTCTCAAATATCTGCTTTCATTTTGCAAAAAATGAAAGAAACTGCTGAAAAATATTTAGGTCAAGCTGTAAATAAAGCTGTTATCACAGTACCAGCATATTTTAATGATGCACAAAGACAGGCAACAAAAGATGCAGGAAAAATTGCTGGATTAGAAGTCTTAAGAATTATAAATGAACCAACTGCTGCATCGCTTGCATATGGCTTAGACAAAAAGCAAAATAAAAAAATTGCGGTTTATGATTTAGGTGGAGGAACATTTGATGTCTCTATTTTAGAATTGGGAGATGGTGTTTTTGAAGTTAAGTCCACTAATGGCGATACATTTTTAGGTGGTGAGGATTTTGATAATGCTGTTGTAGATTATTTGGTCTCCGAATTCAAAAAAGATAATGGTATTGATCTTAAATCTGACAAACTTGCTTTACAAAGATTAAAAGAAGCTTCTGAAAAAGCTAAAATTGAATTATCATCAGCAGAACAAACAGATATTAATCTTCCATTTATTACTGCGGACAAAACAGGTCCTAAACACATTAATTTGAAGATGACTAGAGCAAAACTTGAAGCATTAGTAGAAGATTTGATAGCTAGAACAATACCACCATGCAAAACTGCCTTAAAGGATGCTGGAATTAATGCAAGCGAAATTGATGAAGTTGTTATGGTGGGTGGAATGACGAGGATGCCAAAAGTTTTGGAAGAAGTTAAAAACTTTTTTGGTAAAGATCCAAATAAAAGTGTTAACCCAGATGAAGTTGTTGCTATGGGAGCTGCAATTCAAGCTGGTGTATTACAAGGTGATGTTAAAGATGTTCTTTTATTAGATGTTACTCCTTTATCACTTGGTATAGAAACTCTTGGTGGAGTTTCGACAAAACTAATTGACAAAAATACAACTATACCAACTAAAAAAAGCCAAGTTTTTTCAACTGCAGAGGACAATCAACCAGCTGTATCTATTAAAGTTTTGCAGGGTGAGAGAGAAATGGCTTCTGATAATAAAGCTTTAGGCAACTTTGAATTAGTAGGAATTGCTCCAGCTCCAAGAGGAGTTCCTCAAATAGAGGTTACTTTTGATATTGATGCAAACGGGATTGTAAATGTATCGGCGAAAGATAAAGGAACTGGCAAAGAACAAAAAATTCAAATCCAAGCTTCAGGAGGATTAAGTGATGAAGAAATTGAAAAAATGGTAAAAGATGCTGAGTCTAATAAAGAAGCTGATAAAAAGAAAAGAGAATCAGTAGATGTTAGAAATCAAGCAGATACTTTAATTCACTCAACAGAAAAAAACCTAAAAGAACACGGTGCAAAAGTTTCAGATTCTGAAAAGAAAGCAATCGAAGATGCATCGTCAGCTGTGAAAGAAGCTTTAAAAAGTGAAGATATTGAGGATATCAAGAAAAAAACAGAGGCACTGGTGCAAGCTTCAATGAAACTTGGCGAGGCAATTTACAAGTCACAACAAACTGCAAAACCAGAGTCTGAAAAAGATGATGGTGGTGATGATGCAGGTAATAAAGATGAAAATGTTGTTGATGCTGATTTCGAAGAAGTAAAAGACGACAATAAAGAAAAAAGCGCTTAAACCGACATTTAAAAGTCTGAGGTAATTAAATGGCTAAAAGAGACTATTACGATGTCTTGGGTGTGAACAAAAGCGCAAGTCCTGAAGATTTAAAATTAGCATACCGAAAGCTAGCCGTAAAATACCACCCTGATAAAAATCCAGGAGATTCTAAAGCTGAGGAAAAATTCAAAGAAGCGAGCGAGGCCTACGGAATACTCTCCGATAAAGAAAAAAAACTAAACTACGATAACTTTGGACATGCTGCATTTGAAAACAGAGGTGGAAGATCTAGTGGTGGTTTTGGGGGATTCAGTGGAGCAGATTTTTCAGATATTTTTGAGGATTTTTTTGGGGATTTTGGTGGCAGCGGAAGATCTAGAAGTAGAAGAACTAATAACAGAGGAGCGGATTTAAGGTATGATTTATCTATTTCTCTTGAGGAGGCTTACCATGGTAAAAAACAAGATATTAAATTTTCTACCACAGAAAAATGTGGAACTTGTAACGGAGATGGTTCAAAACCAGGCTCTTCACCTACTAGGTGCTCGTATTGTGGTGGCAATGGAAAAATAAGGTCAAACCAGGGATTCTTCACTGTCCAACAAACATGTCCTCAATGTAGTGGGAATGGGGAAGAAATTACAAATCCTTGTGGAAACTGTAATGGCCAAGGAAAAATACAAACTTCAAAAAAAATTACTGTGACAATACCAAGAGGTGTTGATGATGGCACAAGGATACGGTTATCCGGAAAAGGAGAAGTGGGAAGTAGAGGGGGGTCAACAGGTGACCTTTACTTATTTATTAACGTTAGTTCTCATAATTTATTTAAACGATCTGATGAAAATTTATTTTTTGAATTTCCAATATCTCTTGCAAATGCCGCTCTAGGAACAACAATAGAAATTCCAACTATCGATGGTGGAAAAGCCAAGATAAAAATACCTGACGGAACTCAAAATGGTAAACAATTCAGATTAAAAGGAAAAGGAATGCCTTTTATGCGAAGAGGCGATTATGGAGATTTATATGTTCAAGTTAAAACTGAAGTTCCAGTATACTTAAATAAAAAGCAAAAAGAATTACTTGAGCAATTTAGAGAAATTGAAAACGAAAAATCAAATCCTAGTATAAAAAAATTTTTTCAAAAGGCCAAGGATTTTTGGAAAAAGTAGGCTCAAAAAAAACATTAGTTGCTAATTTGATCAAATAAAGTTTAATATCTTTATAAAATTAAGTAAAATCTAATGATTATATGGCTAGCATCATATCCTAAGAGTGGAAATACTTGGGTCAGATCATTTATTAGTGCACTTTTTTTTAATATTGAAGGTAAAAATGATTTTTCAAATTTAAAAAAAATTAGACAATTCCCTAGTAAATCAATTTTTAAAAATTTTACAGAAAATTATCAGAAAATAGAAGAAGTTTATAAAAACTGGATTAATGCTCAAAATTACTTAAATCTTGATAAAGAATTGAAGTTTCTGAAGACCCATCACATTAATTGCATAATAGACAATTATAAATTTACTGATGATAAGAATTCAATAGGTGTAATTTATATAGCCAGAGATCCAAGAAATGTTTTATTGTCAGTAAAAAATCATTTTTCACTATCTAATTATGAAAGTGCAAAAGATTTTATTTTTAGAGAAAAACATTGGATTGGAATTGAAAAAACAGAAGAAGATAAATCTAAAGATTACATGATTCCAACACTAATTAGTTCATGGAATATGCATTATAAAACTTGGAAAAATAAAACAAAAAATTACTTATTGATAAAATATGAAGATCTTCAAAAAGATCCACAAAAAGAGTTTTTTAAAATATCAAAATACTTAGAAAAAATTACCAATAGAAAATTTGACAACAATAAAATACTTAAGGCTGTTGAAACTACATCATTTTCTTATATGCAAAAATTAGAGAGTGAGGGTTTTTTTGATGAAAATGCAAAAAGTGAAAGTAATACAAAAGTAAAATTTTTTAACATGGGTCCAAAAACTAGGTGGGAAGAAAATTTAAACAATGAATTAGTTGAAATAATTAATACTAAATTCAAAAACGAGATGATAGAATTAGGGTACTTATAAATATATTAAAATTAAAGGATAATTCACTTGAGTTCATGGTTTTCAAATTTTAAAAAAGAAAAAATAAAATTTAAGGACCAAAAATATGGGGATGTTGATATAACTTTTAGGCACGGTGGAAAAGGACAACCATTATTATTGTTGCATGGCAATCCTATGACCCATGTCACATGGCACAAAATCGTGGACAATTTAAAAGATCAATTTTATATAGTTGCATCAGACCTTAGAGGTTATGGTGAAAGTGTTGGACCTGAAGAAGGAGGCCAAAACCACATAAATTATTCTTTTAGAGCAATGGCAAATGATCAGATAAGACTTATGGCTAAACTAGGCTTTAAGGAATTCAGAGTTGTTGGTCATAATAGAGGTGCTAGGACTGCTCATCGAATGTGTCTTGATTTCCCAACAAAAATTAAGAAAGTTGCGATATTTGATATCATGCCTAACAGGCATATATGGACCGTTCAAAAAAAAAATTGGGCCATGTCTAAATGGCATTGGCTATTAATGATGCAACCATACGATTTACCTGAAAAATTATTATCATCTGTACCTGCTGAATATTATATGAAAAAAAAATTATCTAAAAGAGGTGCAAGTCTAGACTTTTGTAAAGAAACTTTTGATGAATATGTAAAATGTTTTAATTATAAAACTATTCGTGCTTCATGTGAAGATTACAGGGCTTCTCCAAGTTATGATCTAGATCTAGATAACGAGGATTTTGAAAAAGATAATAAAATTCAATGCCCAGCATTAATCCTTTGGGGTGAGAAGAGCGATACTGGAAAAATTTGGGGTGATGTCTTAAATGTTTGGCAACAATACTGTGAAGCGAAAGTTACAGGGAAAGGAATAGACTGCGGACATTACTTACAAGAAGAAGAGCCTGAAAACGTTTTAAATAGTCTTAAAAGTTTTTTATAATGTTTTCTTTTATAAAAAAATTGTAATAAAATAATTTAGTGAGAAAAGTAAATTTAGCAATAACTGGTTGTATGGGTAGAATGGGTCAGCAACTGATTACATCCTCTAGAGCTGACAAAAATATCAAATTAACAACGCTTACAGAAAATAGATTAGTAAAAAAAAAAATTTCAGGAATAAAAGTAAGTCTAAATGATGAAAAATCATTCAAAAATGTTGATTTAATTATTGATTTTACTGTGCCAAAATGCACTTTTGAAGTTCTTAAAATAGCATCGAAGCTCAAAAAAAAAGTGGTTATTGGAACTACAGGATTTACTAAAAAAGAGGAAAATATAATTAAGAAATTCTCAAAAAAAATTCCAATACTAAAGGCTGGAAACATGAGTTTAGGGGTAAATTTACTAATGTACTTAACCGAAATTACGTCCAAATCTTTAAACGATAAATATTTAAGTAAGATATTCGAAGTCCATCACAAACATAAAAAAGATTACCCTTCTGGAACTGCTTTGATGCTAGGAAAAGGGATTGCAGATGGAAAAAACAAAAATCTTTATAATCTGATTGGTAAAAAATTTTTAAATAAAAAGTCTTTCCCTTATGGAAAAAAAATTAATTTTAATTCGATTCGAAAAGGAGAAATAATTGGTGAACACGAGGTAAAATTTTCAAGTGGCAAGGAAGTAATCACTTTAAATCACGAAGCGTTTGATAGAGCCTTATATTCTGATGGTGCCTTAACAGCAGCTAAATGGTTAATGAAAAAAAAATCTGGTTTATATTCGATGAGAGATGTGCTTAATTTTTTCTAATGAATGAAAAAGAAAAAGCGAAAAAAATAATTAAAATTTTAAATAAAATTTATCCTACAGCACCTGTACCACTGAAGCACAAAAACATTTTTACTCTTTTGGTATCTGTTTTATTATCTGCACAATGCACCGATGTTAATGTTAATAACGTTACAAAAGATATTTATCCTAGATATTATAAACCAGAACACTTTGCAAAATTGGGAAGAAAAAAAATCGAAAAACTAATTAAAAAAATTGGAATTTTTAGAGTCAAAGCAAAAAGTATTTACTTAATGTCAAAACAGATTCTAGAAAAACACACAGGGAAGGTACCAAAAACCTTCGAAGAATTAGAGAAATTACCAGGCGTTGGCCATAAAACTGCCAGTGTAGTGATGTCTCAAGGATTCGGATACCCAGCATTTGCTGTCGACACTCATATTCATAGACTAGCTCAACGGTGGGGCTTATCCAACGGAAAAAATGTTTTTCAAACAGAAAAAGATTTAAAACGAATTTTTCCAAAGAACACTTGGTCTAAACTTCATCTCCAAATAATTTTTTATGGAAGAGAATATTGCAAAGCGAGACAATGTTATGGTTTAACTTGTAAAATATGTACTACTTGTTATCCTAAGAGAAAGAAACCTATAATTACAAAAAAAGCATAAACATGAAAATTTTAGGAATTGGAAATGCAATTGTTGACGTTCTTTGTAAGGTTGAAGATGAGTTTTTAAATAAACATTCACTTATTAAAAGTACTATGAAGCTTATAGATGAAATCGAATTTAGAAGCTTAATCACCAAAGTTAAAATTGAACAAACTATTTCAGGAGGGTCTGTTGCAAACTCAATTGTTGGGCTGTCTCAGTTAGGTAACGATGTTGGTTTTATAGGTAAAGTTAAAGATGATGAACTCGGTAAAAAATATGAAGAAGGTTTAAAAAAAGAAAATGTAAGTTATTTATATACAAAAAGAGATGAACCTTTCCCGACCGGAAGTTGTTTAATATTGATTACACCTGACTCTGAGAGGACAATGTGCACCTTTTTAGGAACTGCTGGAAAAATTAATGATAAAGACGTTAATTCAGAGGTAGTCAAAAATGCAGGCATTACTTTTCTAGAGGGTTACTTGTGGGATGAGGGTGAACCAAGAAAAGCATTTGATAAAGCTATAAATAACTCTAATAAAGTTGCAATGTCGTTGTCAGATCTTTTTTGTGTGGAAAGACACAAGCCTCAATTTTTAGATATGGTTAAAAATAAGTTAGATATTACTTTTTGTAATGAGCAAGAAATAAGTTCGTTAATCGATGCTAAAGATTTTAATGAAGTTATTTCATTCTGCAAAAGTATTAAAAGGCTAGTTGTTGTAACCCGAGGTGAAAAGGGAAGCGTAGTAATAGATAAAAATGATATTGTAGAGTGTGAGAGTAAAAAAAACTTAGATATTAAGGATTTAACTGGCGCCGGTGACCTTTTTGCTGCAGGATTTCTTCATGGATATATTAACAATTTACCTTTAAGAGAAAATCTCGAATTAGGAACAAATATGTCATCAAAAATCATTCAGAAAATTGGAGCTAGATTAAACTAGTTTTTTTACGTTTGAAGCTTCCTTTTCCTTTTTTGGGTTTCACAATCTTTAACTTGTATTTTTTTGTATATAATGAAGATAAATAAGGGTTTTTTTTATTTAATTTTTTCATTATAAAGTTAACTAGTATTAGCTATTAAAATTATAATATCTATTTGAATGATAAGTAACAGAGAAATTTTAAAATATTTTCCTCAGCCTATATTTAGGTATAAATTTGAGAATTACAAAACTTTTAACAATGAATTAGAGGAATATATTTATAAGCTTAAGAAAGAAGACGAGGAAGGAGTAGTTAGATCAAATCGTGGAGGCTGGCATTCAAAATCTTTTGCCGTTAGAGAAAAAGGAAGCATACAGCATAAATTTACTCAAGCACTATCCACATATATTTTTGATGCTATAAAATGTTATGGGTGGAAATGTATTCCTGAGAGAATAGTAGTCTCTGAAATGTGGGCAATTATTAACAAACCAAGTGATTTCAATGTTATTCATACCCATCCGAACTCATATTTAAGTGCAGCATATTATGTTAAAGCTCCAGAAAAAGCAGGAAAATTTGTAATCGAGCATCCCCTTTCTGTAGCAAAACACAGTTATCCAGCTATTGAAAAAAAAACAGAATTTAACGTTAAGGGTGCAGCCTTAAATATTGAAGAAGGAGATTTGTTGCTATTTCCAGCATACCTTCCTCATAAAGTGAATGAGAATAAATCAGATGAAGATCGAATTGTAATAAGTTTTAATGTCCAAATAAATCATTTTAGTAATGATTAATTCAAATTGATCTTATAACCATCCTTCTTGCTAATTATAAAATTTTCGTTATTAAATTTTTTATGAATTTTTTTTCTCAATCTGTAAATATGAGTCTCAACAGTATGAGTCTCGAGTTTTGATTGATATCCCCATACTTCAAATTGTAGTTCATCAATACTGACAGATTTATTTAATTTAGACAAATAAACTATAATTTTAATTTCTTTTTCAGTGAGTTTTAAAGTATCACTGTTTAATTTTAGCTCTCTTGAATTAATATTAATTTTATATTTTCCTAAATTTACTTCAGATTTATGTTGATATTGATTTTTAAGAAATTGAATATTAATGGTTTCAATAAATTTAAAAATTTTAATTGGAAATTTAACTAAAATAAAGTGTCCAGAAATATTGTGATTTTTTTGAGAAGTTATAACAAGGTAATTATCCAATTTATTTTGAAGTTCTTTGCATTCTTTCTCATTTGTAGCTTCGAAAACATTTAAATTTGTAATTGATTCAAGTTCTTTAAGAATATTGTAAAAAATTTTCAGTTTAAATATAATTAAATTTTGTTTATTCATATGTACTTAAAATATGTTAATTTTGTTAAAAAACAATTATACTCTTCAAGTAGACGACTTTCATTTTAACTGTAGTATAGGCAGAAAAGGTACAAGTAAAAAAAAAATTGAAGGAGATTATAAAACTCCTGTTGGTATTTTTTCTATAGAGCATCTCTATTATCGAAAAGACAGAATGCCAATGCCCAAAACAAAATTAAAATGTGTCTCAATCAAAAAAAATATGGGTTGGTGTAATGATATTAATAACCCGCAAAATTACAACAGATTAATCTCAGTAGATAAAAAAATTTCAAAAGAAAAGCTTTATCGTAAAGATCATAAATATGATTTACTAATACCAATTAAATATAATTTTCAAAAAAAAATAATTGGGAAAGGAAGTTGTATATTTTTACACCTTACCAAAAACTACGCTTCTACAGCAGGATGTATAGCCATAAGTAAAAAAGATTTTGTAATTTTATTAAAATTAATAAATAAAAATTCAAAAATAAAAATTAGCTAATTTCTTTTTCCAAAAATGCTAGAACCTATTCTTAAGTGAGTTGCAGAATGATCCAATGCTACTAGATAATCTGATGACATTCCCATACTAAGTTCATTTAAGTTTAAGTTTTGATTGATGGAGCTCATCTCCTGAAAATATTTCTTTGGGTCTTCGTCAAGAGGGGGAATACACATCAAACCAACAATATCAAGTTTTAATGCTATACAAAATTGATAAAAATCAGAAAGTTGATTTTTATTAATTCCAGATTTTTGTTTTTCATTTCCAATATTAACCTGAATAAAAATTTTGATTTTTTTACCCTGTTTAGTTTCCTCATCAGCTATTTTCTTTGCAAGCTTTTCACTATCTAAAGAATGAATAT
>MDTG01333092.1_pt1 | contig 15776 bp, 15 predicted proteins | sample 811421 | NCBI WGS metagenome assembly MDTG01 (sample SAMN05326645, study PRJNA326480) | marine metagenome | isolation source: seawater | place: Pacific Ocean: South East | collected 2011 | reverse complement strand
TTTATATTTAGATAGTCTTTTTTTTGTAAAAGCCTCATGTTATAAACATCATATTCTATATCAAAATAATTATTTTCATTTATCAAATCATACTTAATAAGAAGGCTTTTCTCCTCTCCAGCTGATTTAGTAAATGGATCAAATAAATCCAAACTGTACCCAATCATATTTGATCTCAACTCACCTGTTATTTTTGGTTTATCATCATATTTTTCATATTTTAATTTAAGTAATGATTCTGATTTTCCTTCAAGAGAATTTAAAATATCTGTCCCTATAAAATTTTTTATAGATCTAGAGGATAAATCGCCTAATGCTTCTAAAGTATATGTATATTTATTATTTTCTATATTACTATCTATTCGAAAATTGAATACATCATCATTAAAGTTGACAACAGATAAATTAGAGAGCACAAAACGATCAAGAAAAGATAATTTTATTTTTTTTATACTTACATAAGCTCCCTTAGAATTATTTGCATAAATAAGATTTTTAAATTTAATCACACCATAACTTTTAGATTTATCGTTATTCTGTATAAATGTATAATCTAAATCATAATCTGTTTTAAGTTCAGTACTCTCATTATTGAAATAATATTTAAAAATATTTAAATTTTTTAAAAGCGAAGTATTTCCCTCTGACTTGAAATTTATTCTCTTACGATTATCTGATAAGAAACCATTTATTTTAAAAATTTGTGTATTATTGATTTTTAAATCATCAGAGTAAATCTTATAATTACTCCCTTTTCTTTTGAATGCTACATTACCTTTGAATGATTCAATATTAATAAATTCATTATCCATACCATGTATTATTAAATCATCTGAAGATAATCTACTTACACCTTTTTGTATATTTCCAATAAAATTACCATTTAGACCGGTTACATAATAATCTTTGTAAGGCACCTTTACAGTAATATTTGAGTATTCTACGAAATAACTCAGATTGACGATGCGGTCTATATTATTGATTATAATATTCTCGAAATTTCCTGTATCTCCGAGAGCTATATTCTCTATATTGAGTTTTTTTGTTTCCGGATAATACATTTGATAGAGATCGTTAATATTTTTTGCTGATATTTCTTTTACCTTTATACTAGATAATTTATTGTTATTAAATTTCATAGAAACTTTATTATTATTATACTTCTTGTCACTTATGTTTATATTTAGACCATCGAAAATAACTAACTTCTTATTTCCATTTACTTGATAATTAAAATTGGCTGTTATATCTCTAATGACTTTTGAGCTCCGATTATTATTTCTTCGTATTTCCACCTCATCGCAAATAAAGTTACCCTCAACGTCTTTTATTTTATTATCACTAAAATTTGCCCAAAGAGAGAAGCTTGAGTCAGATATAACCAATCCAATTTTTTCATTGATAAAGATATCAGGAGTTTCATCTATATTTAACGCTTTAATATACAAGCTACCGTCATATAAATTATTACTGTTCCTTGTAAATTCAGAAGCTAAGTGTATTAATTGCTCATCAGTTTGATGATTAAAAGTAGCAAAAACTTTATAGGAAATGAAATCGTTAAATATTACTGCGTTGATATTATTTAATATATAGCTATTATTTCTGTCTTTATCATCGATATTTACTATAGATTCTGAGATTCGATATTTAATATTTTTTCTCTTAATATTATTTTTATCCTCAATGTTCTTGAATAGTTCGTAGTCATTTAATATGATTGTATTGCCTCTCAATACAAGATCCAACTCAGAGCCAACGATATCAAGTTCATTTAGCCGTAATGGAATTCTATGTAAGTCAAATATATATTCAAACTTAAGTATTAACTTTCTACTTTTTAATATTAGTTTTTCATTCTCATACAAATGTATATTATCTAATATCATCGATGGTTCGATGCCATTCCATTTTATTTTTATAGATTCAAATCTGATCTTAGAAGAGGAATTATCCTCAAAATATGATTTGACAGAATTTTTATAATACTTATCAACGAGAGAGGTATTTTCTGTTGTGAAGATTATTATAAAAGTTAAGATTATTAAGAGACTAGAAAAATTAATAAAATATGAAAATAAATTTTTCATCAATTAATTTGAATTTGCTTCAGGATTAAGGTTTTCATCCCAAAGTTTCTCAAGAGAGAAAAAATCTCTCGCTGTAGGGTGCATTACGTGAATTAGTAGATCTCCATAATCAATTAATATCCATTCAGATTGATTATACCCCTCAATACCAATTGGTTTTATTTTGGATTTTTTGAGCTTGTCGATCAAATTGTCGGCAATAGCTTGTATATGTCTTGTAGATCTTCCAGATGCTATCAACATAAAGTCAGTAACTGAAGATTTATTTTTAACATCAATTAAAGAGATATTCTCTGCTTTATTTTCCTCTAGGATATTCTGTACATCTATTATTAAATCTGTCATTAATAAATTTTACTTTCTAAGAGCCAGTTCTCTAAATTTTCATCTACTAAGCCTGAAATAGTCCTCCCATCTCTGAGCCTTGATCTAATGTCACTTGATGCAATATCATATGTCATAGTATTCTCTAGTATAATATTACCACAAGACTTAGGATTTAATACAGAAGAGTAATCAGTGATTTTATCATATAAATCTGATGGTAGATGGGCTATCACTTTATCTGACTGACTATCACCTCTCTGTGTAACAAGAATATTACATAAATCCAGCAATTCCATGTATTTCCTCCAGCACTGAAATGTTATCAAGACATCAGATCCAATAATTAAATATAATTCACTATTTTTATTTTCACTCTTTATTGCTGAAATCGTATCAAAAGTATAAGATATTTTCTTGCTATTGATCTCTCTCATATCAATACTGAACTTATAATTTTTCAATGCTATCTTTAGCATCTCTACTCTTTTGCTAGGAGAGGCTTCGATCTTTTTTTTCGAATTTGGTGTACCCGTTGGAATAAATATAATCTCATCTAACCGATATTTTTCTTGTAACTCTTTTACTGGTAGCAAATGTCCAAGATGAACTGGATCAAAAGCGCCACCGAAAATACCGATCTTACGAAAATTCATGATCTGTTTATCTTACTTTTCCATTACTTGTGACTATGTATTTTTGACTGGTTAATCCTACCAGTCCTACAGGGCCTCTTGCGTGAAGCTTATCCGTGCTTATGCCAATTTCCGCACCAAGACCATATTCAAAACCGTCAGCGAACCTAGTTGAGGTGTTAACCATAACAGAACTCGAGTCAACACACTTGAAAAATTTTTCAGTTATTTTTGAATCTGTAGATATGATAGATTCTGTATGCATAGACCCATACTTTCTTATATGAGATATTGCTGCATCTATTGATTGCACGATTTTTACAGAGAGCACTGGCCCGAGATATTCCTCATACCAATCATTTTCAGATGCTTTCTTTGCTGTCTTATGTATTTTTCTTGTACTTTCACATCCTCGTATTTCGATACCGCGGTCTTCTAATTCTTTTAATATACTTTTGAGATTTTTAACAGAGTACTTTTCGTGAATTAATAGTGTCTCCATGGCATTGCAAACTCCAAGCCTCTGAGTTTTAGAATTGACAGCTACTTTAAAAGCAACTTTATGATCTGCTGACTTATCAATATATACGTGACAATTACCATCCAAATGTTTAATCATAGGTATTTTTGACTCTTTGATAATGGTCTCTATTAGACTTTTACCACCTCTAGGGATTACGATGTCAATATAATCAGATTTTTGTAGTAAAATTTTAACAGCATTTCTATCTCTGCTTTCTATAAATTGAACTAGGTTAGTGTTCATTTTGACATGGTCGAGTGATTTTTTTATAAGACTTACAAGATACTTGTTGGTATTAATCGTATCGGATCCGCCTTTTAAAATTACTGTATTACCAGATTTAAGACACAAGCTAGCGGCATCAATTGTAACATTCGGTCTAGATTCATAGATCATTGCTATAGTGCCCAGTGGTACTCTCATTTGAGACAGATAAATACCATTAGCTTGCTTTACTTTTTTTGTTCTCTTATAAAGAGGGTCTGGTAGCTTTACTATCGCTTTAACACATTTTATCATTCCATCTATGCGGTCATTACTCAAAGTCATCCTGTCTATAAAACTTTCAGCAAGTCCTTTTTCATTTGCTAATCTTAGATCTTTGCGATTTTGCTCTAATATTGAATTTTTATTATACGACAAGTTGTCACATATTTTCTTCAGGAGCTCATTTTTTTGATCAGTAGAATAAGATTCCGAATTCAATCTTGATTTCGAAGCATTTCTACATATATTTTCTATATGTTTATTAATATCCATAATCTTCAACCCTTATGTAAGGATAATCAGATCTACGTGAATGTGTTAATTCTATAAATATTCTCTCAAAATTATCCCAAACATAATTATAGTTTGAGCTTGATTTTATATATTTATCTATTTGGAAGCAACTACTCAATAAGTTTTCGAGGTTATTAGTATCCAGACTATCAGCAATTTTACTATACTGATTTATCTTAAAAGATGGAATATATGGAAGTGGTTCAATTTTTTCTCGTATATAAAGAAATTTTCTTACCTCAGACTGTAGCAAGTGTAGTAAATAAACTTCAGAGAAATTTGATTCTCTAAGATGCTTTATAATTTCAATTCCTTTTGATCTATCTTGACCAAGGATAGCATCAACCAAATCAAATTCAGAGTATTTTAGATGCTTGGAATTAGACTTGAGATGTGTATCTACATCAATGGATGTATCCAAAGACATTTTATAAATCTCTTGCGAGAGAGCAGACGTATTCCCATCAAATAATGCTCTAAGCATCTCAATTGACTTATTAGTATGTTTTAAACCGCTATTATTCAGTCTTTTACTAATCCAATTATTTAAGTATTGTCCTTTAAGGTTTTTGACTTCTATTGCAACGAATTTCTTCTCTATATGCGAAAAACTTTTTGATTTTTTGAGAGAGGCATTAGGAGTATTAATCTTTGCAATCATCACTATGTCCTTATGAATATTCATATCTTGAAAATATGTCGAAAGATTTTTTGGAATAGATGGTGACAAAATATTTAGAGTAATCATAATTTTTTCTGAAAATAGAGACGTAGATTCAATATTATTTCTTAATTCATCTATTGGGGAATCAGCCTCAATATGGTGTGTAGTGTTTCTATAATCTTTAGAAAATCTTCTCTTTATAGAAGAATAAACTTCGTTTATTAAGTGAAATGGCTCGCCATAAATTAAGTAGAATGATGAATCAGGTATTTGGTTTCCAGATAATATCTGGTTTATTGTTATTTTCATATCAAATTTCTTTCAGATTTAATACAATATATCATGGAATCAAATTTAACGCATTCTGAAATAGGGTTTATAGGTTTAGGGATCATGGGTAAACCTATGGCATTAAACTTAATAAAATCAGGATATCATGTTAATTTTTACGCTAGAAAAAAATCGGTTATTAATTCTATGGTAAAAAAAGGAGGTGAAAATGTTAAGTCAATTTCTGAATTAGCTAATAAATGTAAAATTATTTTTCTAAACCTTACTGACGATCAAGCTATTAATGAAGTTATTTGCGGTAAAAATAATATACTAAGTAATATAAATAAGCATAGCATAATAATTGATATGAGCACTATCTCTCCTTTAACTTCGATTAATCTTGCAGAAAAACTTGCTAAAAAGAAATGTGATATTCTTGATGCGCCCGTTTCCGGAGGGGAAATAGGTGCTATAAATGGAAACTTATCCATCATGGTTGGTGGTAATAAAAAAGCTTTTGATAAGATTAAACATATTTTGAATTGCATTGGTCGACATATCACGTACATAGGCCAAAGTGGATCAGGCCAAATTGCAAAGGCGTGCAATCAAATTCTTGTAGCTGGGTGCATTACAGCCGTAAGTGAGATTTTTGCCCTTGCAAGAGCTTCGAAAACTAATCCGATTTTGATACAAAAAGCTCTCATGGGCGGCTTTGCTTACAGCAAAGTCCTTGAATTGCATGGAACAAGAATAATAAACAATGATTTCAAGCCGGGATTCAAGACTAAGCTTCATTTAAAGGATCTTAACATTGCTTTAGAGTTGTCTAAAGAATATGGCTTGAACTTAGATAATGCAAAATCTTCAAGAAGAATACTTAAAAAAGCTGTAAAGGAAAAATTAGGCGAGAAGGACTCATCAATTATGAGTAAAATTGTTGAAAATAACTCAAAATAGCGTTTAATATTTATACACTTTCATTATAATAAGACTATGATTGATTGTATAAAATTTCTCAAAGATAATAATATAACTCCAACTAAACAAAGAGTGGATATTGCTATGCTAATCTTTGATAAAAACCAACATTTTACTGCCTCAGACTTAATTACATTGGCGAGTAAATCATCTTTACATATCTCACAAGCAACAATATATAATACATTATGTTTATTTGAGCAAAAAGGGATACTAAAGACTATTGATCTACAAAATGACAGAAAGTTTTATGATACTAATCTCTCCTTACATCATCATATTTATAATATGACAACTAAAATTTTGACTGATGTAGATGATGATCAAATAGAATTTTCAAAACTTCCTGATTTACCTAGCAATCTAGAACTAGAAAAAACCGAAGTCTTAATTAAAGTAAAAAATAAGAGTTAGTCTAAATCCTCTAAGATATTATTAGAGATATCTTTCTTAATCATTATAGAACACTCATATTCTGAATGGCTACAACCCATAAATACATTCGATGAATTTCTAAGCCCATTTATATATTCAATGTCAAATTGAAATCGTAGAAAATGCACTGCTGATGTTTTTTTTTCATTTGCTCTCTCTAAATCTTCATCGGGGATGGCGAATACTCTCCTTTTATTATCAAAATTTATCCAAATTTCATTTTCAATTCCATTAAGCTTTATAAGCATATTCTTCCTCACAGAGACATCTGGATACATAATAAGCATTGTTGCCTTTAAATTATCACCATCAGGGATTAATGGAGAATAGGCTTCTAATTCACTTATGATCTCATTCTTACGAGAGATATTCTCTATTCTTAACATTTCTTGAACTTGATACTTTATTGTCTCGTAATCCTCAAATAGTAACAAGAGATGTTTTCCCACCATTACTGTTCTATTCCTCTTATGCTCCATCACTTTCTTTTTTATAACGTCTCTTCTTTCTTCATATTTACTCAATGACAAGATATCTTCCAGTACTAGTTTTTTCATCGTTATATCCTTTCGTCTAATCCATAAGCACGCTTAATAAGACTTATCGGGTGACATGCTTCAATGTTATCACCAGCTATGTTTGCTATATGATTACCAGCTAAAGAACAATCACTCATAAATTTAATGTCTGATCTTTTGTTTATCTCTCTTATAATAGGTGCTGCAATCTTCACAGATATCTTAAAAGATTCATTCTTGACTCCGTAAGTACCGTCGTGGCCAGAACACTTTTCAATTGACTCGATATTTGTCCCAGGGACTAACTCAAGAACTTTTTTTGTGAGTTGGCCAATATTCTGAACTCTCTGATGGCAGGCTACTTGATAAAAAATGTTCCCAAGGCTATTTTTGAAATCTGTTTTAAGTGATCTATTTTTGTAAAGTAAATGCAAATACTCAAAAGGATCAAATATATTTGACGATATAGTTTTAAGATGTTTATTCTTCGGAAAAAGTAAAGGTAATTCTTGCTTAAACATTAGAACACAAGATGGAACAGGTGCTATTATCTTGTAACCTTGATCAATATAACGCACCATCAATAATGAATTCTTTCTCATTTTAATCTCGACATCTTCTAGGTTACCTAATTCTAGCTTTGGCATACCACAGCAAGATTCATTTTCGATTATCTCTACAGTTATGTTGTTATGTTTGAGTACTTCGGCAAGATCAGAGATAATTTCTGGCTCGTTATAGTTATGATAACATGTTGTAAATATAGCTACTTTTTCTGTTGATTTTGACTGGAAGTTAAATATATTTGCTTTAGATTTAGCGGTATGAGAGGAGTATCGTGGTAATCTAGCATTTTGATGAACAGATAATATCTTTGATAGCAACCATCTAAATGGTTTTAGTGTATTACAGTAATTTATAACAGGAGAGAGAATCCTATTAGAAAACATTTTCCCGAAAATCTCTGTGGATGTCAGTATCTTATCTCTGATTTTTACATTATTTTTTTTGAATTTTATCGTTTTTGCACGAAGCATTAAATGTGGGAAATCTATTTCCCAACTATGGGGAGGCACATATGGGCATTTTGTAAGGAAGCATAGATCGCAGAGATAACAGTTATCAAATACAGATTGAAAGTCAGTATAACCGACACCATCAACATCGAATGTGCTTGATTCATCTATTAGATCAAACAAAGATGGAAATGAGTTACACAAACTAACACATCTTCTGCATCCATGGCACGCGTCTGCAACTCTGCGGAGTTCTTTTTCAAACAGTTCCTCGTTGAGATAGTCAGCATTTTTCCAATCTATATCATGACGAGTTGGTCGCTCTAATCCACCTTCCATTCTCTCCCCCGAATTCCCCTACAAGGAAACTTCTAGCTCAACCAAGAGTTTCTAAAGCTTTAGTGAATCTATTGGCATGTGATCGTTCAGCTTTTGCGAGCGTTTCAAACCAATCGGCAATTTCATCAAAGCCCTCGTCTCTGGCAGTTTTTGCCATTCCAGGATACATGTCAGTGTATTCATGCGTTTCACCTGCGATTGCAGCTCGCAAATTAGACGCACTATCACCTATTGGCTCGCCAGTCGCAGGATCTCCACACTCCTTCTCAAGGTACTCCAGATGACCATGTGCATGACCAGTCTCGCCTTCAGCAGTAGATCTAAATACAGCGGCGATGTCATTCTGACCCTCTACATCAGCTTTTGCAGCAAAATATAGGTATCTTCTGTTAGCTTGTGATTCGCCAGCAAAAGCATCTTTCAAATTTTTCTCTGTTTTCGAACCTTTTAAACTCATAATTCTCTCCCAAAAACTACCTTAGTTTTTATAATTCTATTTAGAATGATTCTAATTTTATTTATAATCTATGTCAACTTATATATGATAAACTGGAATTGTATTGATTCTCATTATCAATAGGGAGGATAAGTAGGTTTTATTTAATCTATACAAAAAAATTATTTTTCTTTTCCCGCCTGAATTTTCTCATAATATTACTCTGGGCGTTGCAGAGTTAATTTTTAAGACACCACTGAGAGAATTAATAAAATCGGAGAATCCTGTGAAAGAGATATCAGCAATGGGCTTAAAATTTCCTGGAATTTTAGGGCTTGCGGCAGGATTTGATAAAAATGGTGATTATCTAAATTTCACAAACAATATTGGTCTTGGCTTCATTGAATTAGGTACTGTTACTCCAAATGCACAAAGAGGAAATAAAAAACCACGCGTATTTAGACTCACTGATGAATTAGCTATTATCAATCACCTAGGTTTTAATAATAAAGGGGTTCTTTACTTGAAAAGTAAGCTGAGGGGTTTCAACAAGAAAGCCCCCATAGGCGTTAATATTGGCAAAAACATTAATACTCCAATAGAAAATGCATATGAGGATTATACTTATTGCATGGATCATATTTATAACTTATCTGATTATATTACACTTAATATTTCATCACCAAATACAAAAAATCTCAGAGATCTTCATGACGATAAGTATTTAGATGGTTTTCTTCATAAAATAAAAATTAAACACGACTTTTTAGCGAAAAAACATAATAAATACAAACCTCTTGTTTTAAAAATATCTCCTGATCATGATGAAGAAAAAATAGAAAAACTATGTTCACTAATAAACATTCATGACATTTCAGGAGTAATAATATCCAATACGACAATTGATAAATCTGTTATAAAGTCAGGTAAATGCGATAATTATAAAGGTGGTATAAGCGGGCTCCCAATTGCTAATAAATCAACGAGTCTGATAAAAAAATTTCGTAATCTGTTAAATGATGAAGTAAATATAATTGGATGTGGAGGTATAATGTCTAAGAAAATTGCAAATGAGAAAATTGATGCAGGGGCCGATCTTCTTCAGACATACACGGGGCTAGTATATAAAGGCCTAAAACTTATTGATGAAATTAACAAATAATTAATTTGGCTTCCAAATTCCAAAAGACTCTTGAGAGGCATCCTTTGAGGTTTGTGTCGGAGAGCTTCCTTGGGTCTGTTGCTCATAAACGTATTTGACGAAATCTAGTATCTGATTGAGTATCTCGTCCTGTTGATCTTTTGGAAGATTAGATGTAGCAACAATAGATCCAACTATTGCTGAAAGATATTGAGCCGCCAAAATTGGATCTTCATTAGCGGGTTCATAATCAATAAGGACTTTCTGTATTCCTTTAATTAATTCGGGTTTTAAAACTATTTCAGTCATAAGTATATGTTAACATAAAATTAAAATATACTCATAATATGAATCAGCATAAAGCTACATTTACAATAAAAACATTCGAAATAGGGCCCATGGCTAATCTTATCTATTTAATAACAGATATCCAAACAAGGAAGTGTGCAATTGTAGATCCAGCTTGGGATTTGAGGGGAGTATATGAATATATAAATCAAAATAATCTTGTATTGAATAGAATTTTATTAACACACAGTCATAATGATCATATCAATGCAATAGATGAAGTTTTAGGATCATATGATATTCCTATAAATCTTAATAATGAAGAAAAGAACTTTTGGGGTACGAATTATGATAACTTCGACATCAATTATGGAGGCGATCAGATAATCCTCGGAAAAACTCTGATAAAAGCTTTACATACTCCGGGGCATACTCCTGGCTCTACATGTTATCTGATAGATGATCAGCTAATAGCCGGGGATACTCTATTCGTTTTTGGATGTGGAAGATGTGATCTTCATGGAGGTAACCCTGAAGAAATGTATCAATCTTTGAATCAGCTACGTCAATGCCTCGGAGATAGTACTATTATCTTGCCCGGACATAATTATTCAATAAAGAAAACATCTATGTTCAAGGACGAGTTAGAATCTAATCCTTTTTTCCATTTTCAAAATCTTGAGGATTTTGTTCAATATAGAATGAGCATTCATGATAAAGTTCGCTCATCACCTTATGGTCCTGTAAAAAGTAACACTAAGGTTTATTAAATTCGCTATTAACTTTAGCTATTAATTTATTAAAAATTAGAGTTGATGCAGTCGATATCATCTCATCTTTTAGTCTCTCCTCTCTATCCGTATTACCCATCATATTATCCTCATCATATGAGTAATCTCTGTAAAGAGTGATCTTTTCACTACTAGACTTCTCATTTGGTTTATTAATCTCAAAAATAACATCATAAATAAGCTCGTACTCATTAACCCGTCCAGAAATTCCAATTGATAGTTGTCGTCTATTAAAATTCTCTGACACAATTATAATTCGATAAAGTTCTTTTTTTAAATTTGTGACAACTTCAATATTACTATTTACAAGAGATGTATTTAAAGTATTTACAAGAGAGCTGTATTCATTTGATGTAACAGAAATTTTCTTTATTTGGGGAGGTATATTGACTTCTCCTCTCATTGTAAAACCACATGCACTAAGTGTGAGTACAATTAATAACAATGTAAGTTTTTTAAAGTTTCTCATTTTAATACGTAATTAATAATCCTATCTTTAATAAAAATTATTTTTTTTTCTTTTTCGTTTAGGTACTTTGCTATTTTTTCATCTTTTCTAACAAGTTCGTCGACATCTTCCTTTTTAGAACCCGATGCTATAATTATCTTACCCCGTAACTTACCATTAATCTGAACTACAATCTCTTTATTCACCTCTATTAAAGCATCTTTATCTGGCTTAGGCCATGCTTCATCCATCAAGGTCTTCGAATCAAAGCAATCCCACCAGATTCTCTGAGTTATATGTGGTATGAATGGCGCCAGAAGTTTGACCATAATTTCTAAACCAGTATAACAGAGATTTTTATCCAAATTCTCCTCTTCAATATATCTAGAAAAGTCATTTAATAATTCCATTATAGAGGCAATCGCCGTGTTGAACTGTTTTCTCTCAAAAATATCATATGTTACTTTCTCAATAGTTTGGTTCATCTTTGTATTTATTTCCAGATATCTTTTTGAATTCAAGTCAGTACATGTATCACTCATTTGATTAACTTTCTGTGAAAATACCCAAAGTCTTTTTAAGAATTTATAAGATCCCTCAATTGCTGAGTCTGACCACTCAAGATTATTTTCAGGAGGTGCTGCGAACATTATGAACAATCTCAATGTGTCTGCACCATAAGCGTCAACGATGTGGTCAGGGTCTACAGTATTACCTTTTGATTTAGACATTTTAGAGCCATCTTTCAAGACCATGCCTTGAGATAATAATGATTTAAAAGGTTCAGAGCATTGGACAAGATTTAAATCCCTCATGAGTTTGTGAAAGAATCTAGCATAAAGTAAATGAAGAATGGCATGCTCAATACCGCCTATGTATTGATCAACAGGCAGCCAATGATTCATATCATCAGATAAAATCTCATTATTATTTTTAGATGAAGGAAATCTGAGATAGTACCACGAAGATTCAAAGAATGTATCGAATGTATCTGTCTCTCTTGTAGCATTTTTTCCTGTATATGGGCATTTGATATACTTCCATGTAGGGTGAGATACCAAAGGATTCCCATCAGCATTTAAATCGATATCTTTTGGCAATTTAATTGGTAGGTCTGATTCTGGAACTGGATACATTGACCCATCTTCATGGTAAAAAACAGGAATTGGACAACCCCAATACCTTTGTCTTGAGATACCCCAGTCTCTCAGTCTAAAATTTACAGATGATGAACCAATGTTTTTTTCAGTAATATATTTTACTATCTTCTTTCTTGCTTCAGATGAACTTAATCCAGAGTAATCAGCAGAATTTTCCACAATGCCCTCACCAGTGTAAGCCTCATTTGCTTTAAGACATCGAGGAGATTTAATTACTGTTTTAAAGTCAATCTTATATTTTTGTGCAAATTCAAAATCTCTTTGATCATGTGCTGGAACTGACATTAAACATCCTGTGCCATAATCGGATAAAACATAGTTTGCAATCCAGATAGGAATTTTTTCTCCAGACAATGGATTGATAACGTCGAACTCTGTTTTTATCCCCTCTTTTTCTAATTGCGCAAGTGTCTCTTCAGATACTTTAATTTTCGAACATTTCGTAATAAAATTTTCTATTTTTTTCGAGATTTTCGCCTGAGATTTAATAAACGGATGATTAGGCGAAATACCAATAAATGAAACACCAAAAATTGTGTCAGGTCGTGTCGTGTAAACCTCAAGTGACTCATCTGAATCAAGTACTTTGAATTTTATGATTGCTCCCTCAGATTTTCCGATCCAATTCTTTTGCATCGTTGTTACGGAATTTGGCCATCCATCAAGATGATTAAGGCTTTCAAGTAACTCATCGCCATATTCTGATATTTTTAAAAACCACTGAGGGATTTCTTTTCTCTCTATAACTGCGCCTGATCTCCAGCCTTTGCCGTCAATGACCTGTTCATTTGCTAAAACTGTTTTATCAACTGGATCCCAGTTTACTTCAGATTTCTTTCTGTACACTAAATTCTTTTCTAAAAGCTTAAGAAAGAACCATTGCTCCCACCTGAAATATGACGGATCTGATGTTTTTAGTTCATAACTCCAATCATATGAAAACCCAAGTCTTGTTAGCTGATCTTTCATATGTTTGATATTTTTTTCTGTCCATTCTGCAGGATGAACCTTATTCTGAATTGCTGCATTTTCAGCTGGAAGCCCAAACGAGTCCCATCCCATTGGCTGAAATACATTTTTTCCCATCATCCTCTGAGCACGAGATATTACATCGCCAATAGTGTAATTACGAACATGGCCAATATGTAGATTACCGCTGGGATATGGAAACATGGATAAACAATAATATTTATCCTTTTCCCCAGAATCTATTTTAGTTGAAAAACAATCATTTCGATTCCAATAGTCCTGAACATTCTTTTCAATTTCTTTGAAATTATATTCTTTTTTCATAAATGCGGTATCTTAATAAGTACAAAATTATAATAATGAATATTAACATCAAAATAGGATAATCACCAAAACGACTATATGGGGTCATACCCTTTAAGCTATGGAAATGCGATTCGATTGCTCCTTCTTTATTTAGCCCTATCGTAGTGACTAATCTCCCCTTCTCATCTATGTGAGCAGAGATCCCAGTATTTGCTGCTCTAATAAGATGTCTCTGATTTTCAAGAGCCCTAACTTGAGCTATCTGTAGATGTTGATATGGCGCAAAAGAGTCTCCAAACCAAGAATCGTTACTCACTGTTAGGATCACACTATATTTACTTTCAGGGATTGCTACCAGTGATGGGAATCCTGATTCGTAACAAATGATAGTACTTATAAAATAATTTTCTAAATCAAATCCAATTTGATCCTTTGAGCCAGATGATAGGTTCGACATTGGAATATTTAAAATATTAGCTAATGGAGTAAAAATACTTTTAAATGGAGTGTACTCTCCAAACGGTACAAGATGTCTTTTATCGTAGTACTTTTTTTTATTATCTAGTAACAGCATACTATTATAAATATTTCCATGAGCATCGATCCGAAATATTCCAGTAACTAGATTTTTTGATTCTTGTAATATATTTTTTTCGAAAAAGTCATCGTTGGGGTCATAGATTATCGGAAGCGCAGTTTCAGGGAGCACAACTAAATCATAAGATGTACTTGTTGTATATTTAACATATTTATTTTTTAAATTAGATAAGTCTTTTTGACTAAATTTTATATTCTGGCTTATATTGGGCTGTATAATTGAAATTGAAGTTCTTTGTTTTAATTTTTCTACCCAAGAGAAATTTAAATTTATCTGTAATAGAATAAAAGATGATAGTATTGACAATACCACAATATATTTCTTTCTGAAGTTAGTCATAAGTATTACACAAGTTAGATTTGAGATTAAAACAACAATAAATGTTATGAGAAATGTGCCCCCCATAGGGAAAAAATTGTTATAAATTGTATGAATTTGGCTAGTACCTACTAACAGCCATGGGAACCCTCCAAAAATAATAGATCTAATAAACTCAATTAACACCCAGAGTGATGGTGGGAGAAGAACTAGATAATAATTATTTTTTTCGTAAAGATCTTTATTAATAAAATAACCATATAAGGCGAAATAACTTGATTGCAAAACAACGAATAAGGTTGTCATCAACAGAGATACGAAAATATTTTCACCACCATAGAAGTATATGCTATTAAATACCCAAGAGGTACCAAAAGCATAAACTATTAATCCAAATAATACTGATATAGTGATTGAGTTGGATCGTGAGGATGTTAGCGATACATAGGAGAAGGCAATTAAAGATAGATACATAAAAAATTTATAGTCAAAAGGAGGGAATGAAATCACATAGAGGGTACCCGCAGTAATTATAGTAATTATATTTTTAGTTTTCACAAAGTACTCTTATGAATATCAAGACTGTATAGATGATTTGATAACCTGAATTCTTTTAATTTTTTTTGAGTCAGCAGATAAAATCTTAAATGACAAATGTTTAGTTTGAAGAACTTCTGAGACATTTGGTACTTTTTCAAATCTATTTATGAGGTATCCTCCAATCGTCTCAATATCATCATCCT
>MDTG01267693.1_pt1 | contig 15776 bp, 16 predicted proteins | sample 811421 | NCBI WGS metagenome assembly MDTG01 (sample SAMN05326645, study PRJNA326480) | marine metagenome | isolation source: seawater | place: Pacific Ocean: South East | collected 2011 | reverse complement strand
TCTTTTTCATCAGTTGATGGATTCCATACATTAGTTTTTTTACCTTTGCCTGTTCTGATCAAGCTTGCTGATTTGAGCATGGCCCATGCAGCTTTGCTGTCAATCTTTTCTTTATTTGCAATAACACGATTTTGAACATAAATATTTCCTGCGTCAAGAACCTCTTGCGCCCTTTTGCAGGAATTTCAACCGTTCCTGAAATATCCCCAATTAATTTTTTTACTCATATTTCCTCCTAATTAATAAAAAAAGGTAATTGAAATGGAGTTTAGCGAATACTTCCCACATAATCAAACTCTTTCATTTTGTTTTTACTACTTAAATAAAATTTAAAATACTCTTCCCACACGCATAGAAAGTTCCCAGCAAACTTCCTTATTTAAATCAGTATTTCCCCAGACGTTTCTTAGACGCTCAGAGATTTCTAAAACAGGGTCATAGCCTTCGCGTTTTTTAAAATTTGCTACTGCTGACCAGCTTCCAAGTATACCGATCATACTATTGAAATTCCAGATTGCTTTCATTTCAAAACGTGGGGATCTAATTTCACGAAATGGGAAAGATAAAGTACGGTAGCTAGTTTCTACAAGACGACGTTCTGGATCCCAGTATTTACCTAGTTTGTCTGAATAAAATCTGTCAATCTCTTGGTCAATTTCAGAATTAATTCGGAACAATTTGTATGACCAGCATGCTATCAATCCATGTTTTTTAAGAACTCGCTCAGCTTCTGCATAGAAAACTTCGGTATCAAACCAGTGAAGGGCTTGTGCGACAGAAATTAAATTTACCGAGTGTCTCCTAAGGGCAGGTGCCTGTTCGTTTGAAATAGCATATGTTATGTTTGGCTTACTAACAGCATTGAAAATTTGGGTTGAACTTGCATCGGTTGCATATACATCCTCAAAATATAGGGCAAGCTTGTGTGCTGCCTGACCGTTCCCAGTACCGGCATCCCAGGCAAGTTTACATTCGCGACATTCTCCAGTGAGAAAACGGAATAAATTTTCAGGGTATCCCGGTCTATAAGCAGCATAATTAGCAGATTGAGAAGAAAATTTATCTTTAAAGGATCTTGGGTTTTTATGAAATTTAGCTTTGAATCGCATTATATTTATGATCCAAAAGATTTTAGGTAATTACTATGTTTTCTGGCTTCACCTTGAAAGAGAGAGAAAACTGATCATGTCATATTTTCATTGTCCTTTAATTCAGCAAGTATTGTACTTCCCATTGCATTATCTGCCAAATTACGTGTTAAATCTCCAAGTACATCAAGTTTTGATTTTAGAGTCTGAGCATCTTTACCCTGCATACTTTGTCTTACTGATTCCATTTGTTTCCTAATTTCAGCTCGCTCATTATTTGATAAAGTTTTTTCAGCAACCTCCCATGTTTGTTCAATTCCTCGAAAAATTCTTTCAGCTGTTTGACAAAATTCAATTAGCTGTCTTTCATTAAAATCATCCACTGCATTTTCATATGAATCCTCGATAATGCTTTCAATTTCGAACTGAGTTAAACCATGAAATGGAATAACTTCTATTTCGGCTTTTTTACCACTGCGTTTTTCATTGGCAGAAACAGTGAGAATACCGTTTGCATCAATTCGGAATTGTACTTGCACTAATGGATATCCACTTTTCATTGGTGGGATGCCTTTTAATTTAAACTGCCCTAGAGCACGACAATGCTTGATTAGTTCTCTTTCCCCTTGATAAATATTCACATCAATAGAAGTTTGATTATCGACATTAGTGGTGAAAGTTTCGCTTTCTTCTGCAGGTATAGTTGTATTGCCAGTAATGATTTTGCTGAATGTTCCTCCTAAAGTTTCAATTCCCATTGCAAGTGGAATAACATCAAGCAATAAAAAATCTCTTCTTCCACCTGCAAGCAAATGACCTTGAATACCTGCACCTATAGCCACCACTTTATAAGGGTCAATTGCAACATGAGGTGGATTTTGAAAAAATGATTCAATCTTTTTTCGAACCTTAGGAATAATTGTTGATCCTCCAACAAGTACAACTTCATCAATTTTTTCAACAGTAAGATTCCCCTTACGTAAAACTTGTTCACAACTTTTCAGAGTTTTCTCAATCATTGGATTTATCAAATTTTCAAACTCCTCAAGTTTAAATCTTCCATCGAAAGTTAGTTCCGCATCAGAAAATTCCATTGAGTAAGAAGTTTCAGTAGAAAAACTTAGTTCTTTTTTGATGGATTCAGAAGTTTTTTTCAGCAATAGCTTCGATTCGGAATCGTTAAATTTTACTTCCGGATGTATCTTTTGTATTTTTTTCTTTATTTCATCTGCTACTACTTTGTCAAAATCATCTCCACCAAGATTTGTATCGCCATGAGTTGCAATTACCTTAAATATTTTTCCTGAAAGTTTTAGAATGGAAATATCGAAAGTTCCTCCACCTAAATCATAAACTGCAATATAACCTTCTTTTTTTTCATCTAAACCATAAGCAATAGCTGCTGCAGTAGGTTCATTAATGATGCGAGCTACTTCCAGTCCAGCAAATCTCGCAGCATCACGCGTAGCTTGCCGTTGAGCGTCATCAAAATAAGCAGGGACAGTTATTACAGCTTTATTAATAGGTTCTCCCAAAACTGATTCAGCATTCATTTTTACTTTTTTTAGAATTTCAGCAGATAGTTCTTGGGGGGTGTATTCCTTTTCTCCAATTCTGACTTTAATTAACTGTCTCTGAGCTTCAACAATTTGATAAGGTAATTCATTTACATAATTCCCCAAATCTTTTAAGCTGCGTCCCATAAGCCTCTTTATTGAGAAAATAGTATTCTCAGGATTGGTGGTACTGGATTCACGTGCCTGTTCCCCAACAAGCCAGCCTGATTCTGTCATTGTTAGAACTGAAGGTATAATAGAACTCTCTCCTTGAGTTTCAATGACTTCCGGACCTTCATCAAAAACAGTAGCTCCCAAACTATTTGTTGTACCTAAATCAATACCAATTATTCTTTCCATTTTAAATTTGGAGTCACTTTAAGGTTTTCAATAGAGATTTTCAAAAAACCAGATACAAGAATTTATTTTTTAACCAATTTGATAGAATTTTATTAATTTTGGTTTTTACCTTAGATGAATTTTGAGAGCTTTTTATGAATTTATCCGGTCTAACAACCGCCTGAGATACCTTTCTATGTTTAACTGTGTCTGCAACTGCTGAAGTATTCCAGAGCTATCTGGAGAGGTTTCAAGCTTTTTGAACAAATCAGCATAATTAGATTCTGTTAAATTATACCTTTTTTGCAAATCATCTTTAATTTTACTCAGTGCTGATTGATCATTTGAATCTAGCTTTTCATCTAGTGATTCTTGTAAACTAAACATTTCCTGTAAAAACCCTTCAGGTAGTTTATTTGTTTGCAGGCTCTTACCCTTAGCAAAAAATGATAGTAAATATGTTGCACGTGATGCCGGCGTAAGAAGAGAGTTATAAGCTGAGTTGAGCATAGCAGAAGATTTTTCACTTAGAGTTTTTTTTTCTTCAGAAGCAACTCCGAAAAAATCTGGATGCATTCCCAATGTTAGGCGTTGATATAGATTTTCTAATTCTTCTAAGTCTATTTCGAAAGAATGTGGTAACCCCATTACTTCGAAATGATCCAAATTATTAGAAATAGTTTGAATGGTATTACAGGAAAAACAATACAGTGGAGAAGTTAAAGAGTCTCCACAAGATTGACAGGATATATTCTCGGAAGCCACAGCTTAGTAAAAAACGCTATAACTTAACCTTCTTTTCTTTTTTTGTAATCAGATATTGCAGCTTTGATGGCATCTTCGGCCAATACTGAGCAGTGAATTTTTACAGGAGGTAACGAAAGTTCTTCTACAATTTCTGTGTTTTTGATAGACATTGCGTCATCAATACTTTTACCCTTGACCCATTCAGTTGCCAGGCTGGAGCTTGCAATCGCAGATCCACAACCAAATGTTTTGAATTTAGCATCCACTATTTCATTTGTATCAGGGTTTACCTGGATTTGAAGTTTCATCACATCACCGCATTCCGGTGCACCTACCAATCCAGTCCCTATATTATCGTCATTTTTATCTAAATTCCCCACATTCCTTGGGTCGTTGTAATGATCAATTACTTTTTCACTATAGGCCATGAATTCCTTTATTTAAATAAGTTAATTTTTTAATGGGATGTCCATTGTACAGTTGATAAATCTACTCCGTCTTTGACCATTTCATATAGCGGAGACATCTCACGAAGCCTTTTTACAGCACTTATCATTTTTCCTGCTGTGTAATCTACCTCTTCAACGGTGGTGAACCTTCCCATTCCAATACGTATAGATGAATGTGCTAGATCGTCACCCACTCCTAAGGCACGTAGGACATAAGAGGGCTCTAGACTGGCAGATGTACAAGCTGACCCTGAAGAAACAGCAAGCTCATTTACTCCCATCATCAAACTTTCACCCTCAACATAACCAAAACTTACATTTAGGTTATTAGGAAGTCTTTCAGTTGGATGACCATTCAAGAAAATATAATCAAGTTCTGAGTTTAATCTGTCTAAAAGTCTTTGACGTAATCCGATTAATCTTTCTGCTTCAGAAGCCATTTCATCAACTGATAGCTCAAGTGCTTTGGCAAAACCCACAATTCCTGGGACATTTAGAGTCCCGGAGCGCATTCCTCTTTCATGGCCTCCTCCGAACATTAAAGGAGACAAGCGAACACGGGGTTTTTTTCTTCTTACGAACAAAGCTCCTATTCCTTTAGGACCATAAAATTTATGAGCAGTCATGGAAAGAAGATCAATGTTCATCTCTTCCACATCGATAGGTATTTTCCCTACACCTTGTGTTGCATCAGTGTGGAAAAGCACACCTTTGTTTTTAGTTATCTGACCTATTTCCTTAATTGGATTAAGAGTGCCAATTTCGTTATTTCCAGCCATCAAAGACACTAAGATTGTTTCCTCACGGATTGAGTCTTCTAGTTGATTAAGGTCAATACAGCCATATTTATCTACGTCAAGAAATGTAATTTCGTATCCATTCTGTTCTAATGCATGACAAGGATCGATTACAGCCTTATGTTCAATTGGGCTTGAAATAATATGTTTACCCTTTTTTTTGTAAAATTCTGCGGCTCCAAAAATTGCCAGATTGTTTGATTCTGTAGCTCCACTTGTAAAAACAATTTCTTTACCTCCTGCACCAATTAAGTTGCCAATTAATTCACGGGCATCATCTACTACTTTTTCTACTTGCCAGCCAAATGAATGATTGCGGCTGGCTGCATTTCCAAAAGATTCCGTAAAATACGGAATCATTGTCTCCACTACCTTCGGATCAACTGGGGTAGTAGCATTATAATCAAGATAAATGGGCAACTTCATATTTAGAATCCTCAAAATTTTGGTTATTTATTTGTGCGTCTTTCATTATTGTTGCTAATGTAGTTTTCTCTAAAAACTGTTGGATTTTATTATGTAAAGCAATTAATGTATTTTGCGTAGGACAACACTGACGCACTTTACATAAATCCTTGTCATGAACACATTCAACTAAAGTGAAAGGATTATCAGTGACTTGTATTATTTCAGATAAAAGAATTTTATCTGCGGGGACTGCCAGTACGTAACCACCATGCTGTCCTCGACTAGACTTAATCAGTCCGGAAGAAACAAGCATCTTAAGTAAATTTGCCACCATGGGATAAGGTAATTGATAATTCCAGGCTACCTTTCTAGCGCTAACCGGAGTTTTAGCCCCACCTAGATGGGTAAGTATGATTATTGCGTAGTCTGTTTTTTTTGCTAATTTTAACATTTTCAACTATATTCACTTATACATATAGCACTTAATCAGTACTATATCAAGAAATATTTCATAATTATAAAAAATAATTATTACACAACATCAAAATAAAAATAAAAAAATTAAAATCTAAAGGTCTATTTAACCGGAAACAGTATTTCGCCCGATTTGTGAAGAATTGGTTCTGAGACACCAATTTCCCAAATTCTGAAATCCAGACGAACTTTATCAGAGTGAGAAACAGCAAAAATATTTGTCTTTATATTAGATTTTATATGACTATCTGCAGGAATCCAGAAGTATTTTGTTGGAGTAGTTTCGTCCGTAATAGTTTGCCAAAAATTAGCTGATACCCGTATAAAAAGAGGATTTTTTGCAGCATTTCTAATCCTGAAAAATAATTTAATTTTTATAGCTTCGACTCCATTCTCTTCAGAATTTTCTGCAAAATTAAAAGAAAGATTTTCCAGTATTGGAAGTGCAGGCTCGGGACCTCGAGTTTTCCAATACAAACGGCGCATAGAGCCCAACCATACTGATGTTTTTTCATCAACTTTCAATTCTCTCCAAATCTTAAGCAAAGGCGGAACATCAGTTGAGTCACCAAGCATTCCCATTAACATAGCGATTTGCCATGAAACATTCCCAGAATCTGTATTCATTATAATACTGCGCAGCAAAGGTAAACTCCATTCAGGATATGCTAAAAATGACCTTGCAGCCTTAAATCTTTTTTCTGGGGAAGAATCATTTAACATTGGATACCAATGGTACATAAAATTGTATTTTATCTGATCCTCAAAAAATGCTTTTGCAGTCTTATCCAGTAAGGTACCAGAGTGTGTCAGTATGATAAAAGAAACTGAAAGGCTACAAATATATTTTATAATTTTCTTTTTTTTCAACCTTGCCAATCCTTGAATCCATTTTGAATAGCTTTAGCCATTTTTTCCTTGTATTTTTCACGTCTGAAAAGTTTTGTGTGTTCGTTGAATGTTTCCTCTGAAAAATTTTTCCAGATTCGTTCCATTTTCTGTACAGCCGCACAAAGTGCTTCCTCTTTCTGTTCAGTGAAAAATATGCCGGTTTGATCAGTTACAGTTTCTAATGCTCCTCCAGAAGCATATGCTATTACAGGAGTATTACATGCCTGAGCTTCAAGAGGTGTGATACCAAAATCATCTTCTCCTGGAAATACCAGGGCTCTAGCCTTTTGATACAATTCTAACAGTTTTTTGTTTGAGAGTGTGCCATAAAATTCAATGTTTTCTTTTGCAATAGACCTGCAATATGCTTCATCCTGTCCTCCTCCTGCAATTTTAAGGGGGAGTTTGAGCGTATTAAATGCTTTCACAGCCAAATCAACTCTTTTATTTGGAGCAAAGGCACCTACTAAAAGGTAAAAACTGTCTTTTTCACCACCAGGTTTGAAGAATGATAAATCTACTGGTGGATGAATTACTTGTGATTCACGGTTATAGTAATCACGAATTTTTCTCCGGATGTTATGGCTGTTACATATGAAAGTATTAACCCTCTTTGATGTCTTTATATCCCAGCGTTTTAAATATGAGCGTGTAGCTTCCGCACCAATTCTTACTAGCAAAGAGGTTTGAGGCTGTTTAAAGTAAACTTCAAATTGATCCCACACATATCTCATTGGGGTATGTACGTATGAAATATGATAGACAGAGTCGTTATGTTTTGCTCCCTTAGCAACACAATGGCTTGAACTTACTATCAGATCATAATCATTTAAATTGAACTGCTCTATTGCTAAAGGGAAAAGTGGTAAGTAATACCTATATTTTTTCAAACCGAAAGGCATTTTCTGTATGAAGGAAGAAGTTATTTTCTTTGACTCAATTATCTTGGAAAGCTTACCCTTATCATGGATTAAAGTGTATAGATCGGCATCTGGAAAAAGCTCACATAGTACCTCAAGACACTTTTCTCCACCACGCATTCCATTCAGCCAATCATGAACTAGTGCTACTTTAATACCCTCCAGCGATACAATTCCCATCACATCTCCTCAATAAGTCTTGGGAGCAAACTGATATGTTTTAATTGTTTAAATTTTTTCGGATCAATATATGGATGTTCTTTTTCGTGATCCCAAGTAGTATCGTATGGAATGTGTACAGCGTTTCCACCAATCTGCACAACAGGCACAATGTCTGAGCGCATTGAATTTCCTATCATTATAAAACTTGATGGAATAATTTGATGACGAGACAAGATTTTTTCATATGTTTCAGAATTTTTTTCGCTAACGATTTCAATACTTGTAAAATATTCTATTAATCCTGATCTTTTAATTTTTGATTCCTGATCAATCAAGTCTCCCTTTGTTATAAGCAACAGCCGGTATTTTTTTGAAAGCTCATCAATTACTTTCTTTACATTGGGCAGCAGCTCAATTGGCTTATCAAGCATTTCTCTCCCAAAATCAAGTATTTGCTGAATTTCATGCCCCCGAATTTTTCCATCAGTAATCTCAATGGAGGTTTCAACCATGGATATAATGAAGCCCTTAATTCCGTATCCAAAGATGTCAAGATTTTTTATCTGAGTTGAAGATAAAGCATTATTAACCTTTTCAGGACAATGTGAGGAAAACATTTTTTGGAATTTTCCCTGAGTCATAGTGAAAATAGACTCATTATGCCAAAGGGTATCATCGGCATCAAAGCCAATTACATCAAACATGCCTAAGTTTGTTGTAAAAAAATGAATACGTTAACAATGAGGGATAGAAAAGTATGCGGGAAGCCAGTTTCCTAAGCAAGCGGAAATCTAGCGCGTATGTAATTATTTAGTAATTTTTTTAAGTAAAAAGTGGGGGCGAAATTCACAAAATTTCACCCCTAAATTATTACTGAGTCTGGCACTGGCGTTCCTCCTGTAGCAATTCATTATAGGAATCACGCATAACGTTGATCGTAATAACGTCTTTCAAAGTTTTTGCCGATGACTCTAACATATCTAATCCAATATCAATTGAGATGTCTTGACGAGTCAGATCTTCTAGCTGTAGAACTATATGCTTAAGTGAAGAGTTCATTTTCCTCCTTACGGTTAAATTAACGGGAATTAGCCTGCACAATCCAAAGAATCGTGTCTGAATTAGTTATCCCAGCATATCGTAAGGAAATGCAGTTACCATGCCTGCTATATTTTCTGTATCAGACGTGCCATTTCAATCGCACATTCAGTTGCATAACGACCTTGATTCCCAGATTTAGAACCGGAGCGTTCAATTGCCTGTTCCAGTGTTTCAGTAGTTAGGAGACCAAAACTAACAGGAATTCCGGTTTCCACTGAGGTAGAAGCTATACCGCTTGATGAATTTGCACAGACGTAATCGTAATGCGATGTCTCACCGCGAATAACAGCTCCCAGACAGACGATAGCATCAAATTTTCCGCTCTCAGCCAGTTTTCTGGCAGCTAATGGAAGTTCGAAGGCGCCTGGAACTTTTAATACTGTTACCTTATCTTTAACGCCGCCATGTCTTAAAAATGAATCCAATGCTCCTTCCAGAAGACGCTCACATATAAACTCATTAAATCTTGAAACAACAATAGCAATTTTCAAATCTGTGGCTATTAAATCACCTTCTATTTGATCCATAAATACCTGATTAGTTTTAACGATAATGTATCCTTGGAGAGGTAACTATTGAGAATTGTTAAATGCTCTAAGCATCTTATAATGAAAAATCCCTGTATCGTGGGAATCACTCCAGTAAACACGCAGGGCATAGTTACCTACATATTCAGTTCTTAAAGGCCGAATATCTTTGGCAATGGTTTTTGGGTCTAATTTTTTTTCCCCACTAAATTCGTCTATGCAAGTTGCGCAGGGGCAGGAGTCACGAAGATCAAAATAACTAATATGACTTTCTTTACCATCCTGCCAAAGAATATACATTTCATTACCGATAAGAATTTTTTCTGGTTTGGCTTTTTTCTTAACTTTAAGCATACTGGAGTGCTTGAGTTCTAAATTTATTTTTTATAATTTGGAGCGAATTCTTACAATTACAGCTCATATTATACATTGTTTTACGCTAAATCTCAAGAATTTGTTAGAGTACTTTTGATTACTTTTGCTAACAAAAAATTGTTTCCTAGGTTATAAAAGATAAAAAGGTAGCTATACTGTTAGATATGATCAAAATTAATCAAAGACTGAAAACTTCTGAAACTAAAAAAATTGTAGCTACTCAAAATCAACAATACACCGGAAGCGACAAAAAATTATTACCAGTTTTCAAATTAAAAATTTTTACAGGCTGATCTCAATATTTAGGTTAAAATCATAATTAAAAAAATCATATTAAAGTCAGTTTTTCTTGAGATACTTTGGTAAATAAACAGCTCCCTTCCTCAGCAGTTAATTTATATTTTTAATGAAATCCGGAAAACTAATTACATTTGAGGGACTTGATGGATGTGGAAAGAGTACCCAGTTGGAAAAGATAAAAGAATGGTTCATCATGCAAGGTTATGAGGTACTCAAGACTCAGCAGCCGGGAGGCACAAGAATAGGCAAGCAAATCAGGAAAATTCTTCTTAATCCGGAGCATAAAGAAATTCATCCGGAAAGTGAATTGCTGCTTTATTTATCAGACAGGATTCAGCACATTACAGAAAAAATTCTTCCTGCTAAAGCTGAAGGAAAAATTGTATTGTGTGATCGCTTTCATGATTCAACTGTGGCTTACCAGGGATATGGCAGGGGCTTGAATTTAAGGAGTATTGAGTCTATTATTACACACAGCATCGAACAATATACTCCAGATTTAACTTTTCTTCTGATCATTTCACCCAAAACTATTGTTGATAGACTTAACCAAAGAAAAGAACAGTCATCAAAAGATCGTCTTGATATAGAATCTAGTAATTTTTTTGAACGTGTTGCCATAGGATACCAGGAATTAGCATCTGCTGAACCTGAACGCTTTGTATGTCTCGATGGAGAACTTAGAATCGATGTAATCCATCAACAAATTATTTCTAAACTAAAAGACCGTTTTAGGATAGGTTGAAGTCAAAAAGATAATATACTTATCTTTACCTTATACAAAATTATAGACAGGATTTAATGAGAAGTACTTTTTTTCAGCAGCCATTACAATACCAGATCGAAATAGATGGAGAGAATTGGGATCAGGGTGAAAAAATAAAAGGTAAGCTATTGGTTCGCAATCTGAGCAGTGAAACAGTAGTTGTAAATGATACGCAGGTAATCCTTGCATACGGTTTAAAAAAGACTATTAGAGAAGGGAATGAGTCCCCGTGGGAAATACTTGAAAAACAAATACTTAAAAAGAATATATCCCTTACAGCAGGTAACGAGAAGTCATTTGAGTGGATGTTTAAATTGACAACAGACTGTCCAATTACAGATAAGCAGGGTGGGATGTATTTGCTTTTTGGAGGAGAAGATATTCTTTACAAAGGAGGAAGACTTGACTTAACAATAGGACTGCATCCAATCTTGCAGAATTTTCTGCAGACATTTACCACGCAATTTTTTTTCCTGCAAAAATATCAAAAAAGAAAAACAGAATGGACTGAAGTTAAACTTTTACCTCCAGAATCAAAGGAATTTCCTAATCTTGACTTTGTTCGCTGTTTACTAAGAATATCTCAAGAGCATCTTGAAGCGCATTATCTTTTCAAGATGAGCGGGCTTGGACGCTCAGGGGAAAAAATGACTGTAACAAAAAAGAATCGTGAGCTCATACAGAAAATACCTCCTGAAAAATATTTGCAATCCGGAGGGTTTCCTAATCGAGCATGTTTCCGCGAAAATATAAATGAGGCCCTTAAAATTGCTCGTCCTGAAGTGATCTTTTGAGCGTTTTTAAATTTTTTTGATTTTAACCTCACAAAATTATCTGCAAATATGTTTAAGTTTTTTTCATTATTTTGAAAAAAGGCATATAGCTAATTTAATTGTTTAATTAAATTAGCGGACATAATTCTGGTCCATTACTAACTCAACATTTTTAGCTCCCAAAGTAATTAAATTTTTTGATCTACCAATAATTTCTCCAATTACAGACTCAAATGGTTGGTTATTCTTATCTGTAAGAATTCTTAGAGAAAATTTTCCTCTGAGAGGCTGGATTCCCAAAGCATTGGAATGGCCAATACTGAATTTTTGTGGCAGTTTAAAATCTTCTAATATTTTCGCCGCAACGGGTCTGCCTTTTTCAGTATCGAAAAGCATGATAACGAGTCTGTCTTTTGTACTTACCAGATTAGATAATTTTGGAGATGCTTTTACAATTCCACTTATGCTGTTTTCCGGAGAATCTGTTTCCCGGTATACAAGCTCATTAGGAAAACTTTTAAAGGGACGGTCCAGATAATATTTTAATCCTTCTGTTCCCAGAGGAACCTGCTTAGTGAGGGGACCTATTATTTCTCCAATCGAAGGGCGGTTGGGGTCGCCATCTTTATCTGTGAGAACGAGCATCCTGTACATACCGCTTAGCTTTTGGTCCGTGTCTGTCTGGCCAATACTAAAAGTTACCGGAGGTAAAAAAGGATTAATAATTCTAGAGGCTACTAGCTCAAGTGAATCGGGATCAAAAAGTAAAATATGAGCATTATCAGTTTTTACAATTCCACCACCAACACCTGGCACTGTGAGGATTGCGCCGCTTATACTTTTCTCAAGCTTTGCTGTATTTCTGGAAATTTCGCTCCAAAGCGCGTAAGTAGTTAAGCAAATAAAACAAAGCAAGGCTGACCAGAAAATCAGTTTGTTTTTACTCACAATAAGTGTTTGAAAGCTGTTAAACCAATACTTCAGCTTGAGGTGTGGATGGGAGCACAGAATTACCCATTAGGTATGCGTCAATACAGCGAGCAGCTTCTCTTCCTTCCCAGATTGCCCATACAACTAAAGAGGCCCCCCTATTAGCATCTCCTGCCACGAAAATACCGTCCCTGTTTGTCATAAAATTTTCATCAGAACGAATAGAATAAACAGGCTGGGTGCTTCTAAGCATTTTTTTCACTTTAGAAGGATTACAGGATTTTTCTTTGCCAGTAACACTTAAATCAACCTCAAGACCTTCCAGCAATCCGTCAATAGTTGGTCCTAAAAAACCCATTGCCAGTAAAACAATGTCTGCAGATACTGTAAATTCAGATCCTTCAAGACGCTTCATATTCATTCTTCCATTATTTCTTTCCCATTCCACTTTTATTCCTTGTAAAGCCTTAACATTCCCTTTACCGTCGTCTAAGATGGCCTCAGTTAATATGTTTGCCCTACGGTCTGTATTCACTTCCTCATGCACTGGGGTAGGTCTTGGTTCCATATTGACCAGCTCAAATTGACGAACATTAGGTTTTACACCTTGCCTATTAATATTTCCTAGACAATCTGCAGCAGTAAAACCACCTCCAAGAATTATTGCCAATTTGTTCTCTGAGTAAATTTTTTCATCTTTCGGAATGTAGTCTCCAGCAACGCCCCTGTTACACTGCGGTAAAAAATCCATAGCATAGTGTACACCTTTTAAATTATGCCCTTCAGTTGTAAGTTTTCTTGCGTTTTGTGCACCGATTGCAAGTAAGATAGCGTCAAAATTTTTCTGGAGTTCTTTTACTGATAAATCCATGCCAACATTTGTACAGGTATGAAAATCAACTCCTTCTTGTCTTAGTTGTTCTACTCGTCGTGATACAATTTTTTTTTCGAGCTTAAAATCTGGTATCCCGTAAACAAGTAATCCTCCTATTTTGTCATCTTTTTCAAAAACTGTTACAGAGTGACCTGACCTGCGTAACTGCTGAGCAGCAGCAAGTCCAGCTGGACCTGAACCAATAATGGCAACACGCTTATCAGTAAGTTCACTAGGAGGCTTAGCTTTTACCCAGCCTTCATGCCATCCTTTTTCCGAAATGTGTTTTTCTATTTCTTCAATAGTAACAGTATTAACTTTTCTGAGTTTTTCATCGTAGTCCAAAGTATAGTGTTCAGTAAGTACACAACTATCTTCACATGGGGCGGGACAAATACGTCCAGTGAACTCAGGAAAGTTGTTCGTACTATGTAAAGATTCAAGCGCTTCTTCCCAGTTGCCTTTGTAAACAAGATCGTTCCAGTCCGGGATCATGTTACCCAATGGGCAACCCATATGGCAAAAAGGAACTCCACAATCCATACAACGTGCCGCCTGTTTTTGTAGATTCTCATCAGAAAAAAAAGTATCGTACTCCTGATAATCAAGAACTCTTTCTTCCACAGGACGAAGTGGTGGACTTTCTTTTTTAAATTCTAAAAAACCGGTATCATTCCCCATCTAAAATATTTAAAAAAAATTATAATTAGGCTGCTTTGTTTTTTAATGTTTCCATTACTACGCGGTATTCGTGAGGTATCACTTTAATAAAGTTAGGCAATGTTTTATTCCAGTTTTCAAGCAATTGTCCTGCTAGAAAACTTCCTGTTTTTTCCTGATGAAGTTTAATCCATTTCCTCAACCATAACTTTTCTTTAGAATCATTTACATTTTCCAAAGCGACCATGCTTGGATTGCATTTTGATTCGAATTTCTGATTTACATCTAATACATATGAAATTCCACCGCTCATGCCTGCAGCAAAGTTTTTTCCAGTTTCACCCAAGACGATAACTTTTCCACCCGTCATGTATTCGCAGCCATGGTCTCCAACACCTTCTACCACGGCAATAGCTCCGCTGTTTCGGACAGCAAATCTTTCTCCTGCAATGCCACTTAAAAAAACTTCTCCTTCAGTTGCTCCATAAAGCACAGTATTTCCCACTAAAATATTTTCTTCTGCTCGAAAACTTGAATTTTTAGGTGGATAAATTATGAGTTTACCACCGCTCAATCCTTTGCCAGTGTAATCATTTGCATCTCCCTCAAGTTCTAATGTAACTCCATGAGATAAAAATGCGCCAAAACTTTGTCCTGCAGACCCTTGGAATTTGCAATGAATTGTGTTTTCAGGTAGGCCTTTTTTTCCATATTTCTTAGCGATTCCACTACTTAACAATGTGCCAACAGCTCGATTAGTGTTGAAAATAGGCAAATAAATTTTTACGGTCTTTTTTTCTTTCAAAGCCTTTGCAGATTTTTTTATTATAATGTGGTCTAGTTGATTTTCCAGACCATGGTTTTGTTTCTGAGTGCAAAAAAAGTTATCATCTTCTCCCAGAGGTACCTTATGAAGTACGGTCGATAAATTTACTTTTCCTGCTTTCCAGTGCTTTATATTGTTTCGCTGAACCAACATATCTGTACGTCCTATCATTTCTTCAACTTTGCGGAACCCCAATTTAGCCATTATTTTACGCAGTTCTTCTGCCACGAAGAAGAAATATTTGATTACATGTTCTGGCTTTCCTGTAAATTTTTTACGCAAATCCGGATTTTGAGTGGCAATCCCGACCGGACATGTATTAAGGTGGCACTTGCGCATCATTATACACCCTATAGCAATTAGTGGAATAGTCGAAAATCCAAATTCCTCTGCACCTAGCATTGCTGCAATTGCAACGTCTCGACCTGTTTTAAGTTGACCATCTGTCTGTAGTCTTACCCTTCCACGCAGCTGATTCAGCATCAATGTTTGGTGGGCTTCAGATATTCCAAGTTCCCATGGTACTCCGGCATGTTTTATTGAAGTTAAAGGAGATGCTCCAGTACCGCCATCATGCCCTGCAATCGTAATGATGTCTGCATGAGCTTTAGCTACTCCCGCAGCAATGGTTCCAACTCCTGCTTCTGCAACCAATTTAACATTAATTTTTGCTTTAGGATTTGAATTTTTCAGATCAAATATTAACTGTGCCAGATCTTCGATTGAATAAATATCATGATGAGGAGGAGGTGAAATAAGTGTAACTCCTGGAATAGAATGGCGAACTTTTGCTATATACTCACTTACTTTTTC
>MDTG01067541.1_pt1 | contig 15779 bp, 14 predicted proteins | sample 811421 | NCBI WGS metagenome assembly MDTG01 (sample SAMN05326645, study PRJNA326480) | marine metagenome | isolation source: seawater | place: Pacific Ocean: South East | collected 2011 | reverse complement strand
CTGCAAGCCCCCAAAAATTACTAAACTTTTATGTTTTATTTTTTCAAGTAAGCTATAAGTATATTGAATATTTATATATTCCCCTTCTCCATGAATGTGAGAAGAAATAGCAGAGCTAAATATTATATCTGGCTTATAACTCTCTATTACGTTTTTTAAATCAGAAATTACATCATTATTATTCCACTTTATATTTTTGAGATAATTTGTTTCTTGAAATTGCTTATTTTTTGTATTTAGTTCTACTTCTAAATCAGTCCACTTTTTATAAAAAGTACAATCAAATAATTTGACTTCATGTCCTAATCTTTTAAGGCATCCAGTATGGCTTGCAATCCATATTGTAGTAATTCCTCTTCCCCATTTGTTAGGATTGATAAATAATATTTTATTACTCATTATTTTTATTGTATAATTGAATTATACGAAATTTATATAAAAAATGTTCAAATCAATCAAAAACTTTGTTTATAAAGGTGAGTTTTTAGAATTTGACGTACATAAACAATTGATAAACAGTGACAGAAAAAAATTTATTTTTTTTCAAATTCTTTTTAAAAAAATTTTAAGAAATTTTTATAGATTATTTCAAAGAAATGTAACTAAACCTTCAATTAGAAAAATATTTTGTGATATTGAAAAAAAAATTTTTAAATTTTTTAAAACACAAGAAAATTCATTCTTAAATAATACTAAGATAATAAATAATCAAATGAATAATTTAAAAGAAAATTCATTTACTTTTACTGAAAATCTCATCAATAAAATGGAAGTCGAAAAAATAAAAACTTTTCTCTCAAGTAAAAGCGAAATTGATATTTACGAGACATCATTAGGAAGAAAAATGCCAATGAGATATTTCAAAACTGAGGATATTATAAATTGTGAAGAAATAATGAATGTAGTTAATAACGAAAAATTAACAAATCTTTTAAAACTCTATTTTGGTTGTAATTTTAAATTAGATTGGATTTGGTCTTGGTGGTCAAATGTAGAGAGCTCAAAGGATACTATTGGACCGCAATTATTTCATAGAGATTATGAGTCTTTAAATTTTGTTAAACTATTTATTTATTTAACCGATGTGAATGGTCTAGATGGATCTCATCAAGTTATAAAAAAAAGCCATTATATCAACAAATTTCATAAGATAGAAAGATATAGTGATAGTCAAATATATTCTCATTTTGATAAAAAAAAAGATGTGCATACAATTGATGGAGATGCGGGTACGTCATTTTTGGTCAATAGTTATGCAATTCACAGAGGTTTAAAACCATTAAAATGTGAAAGGTTGGTAGTTTGCTATTTATTTTCAATATATCCTAGTAGAAGAAGTCCAAAAATACCCCCATTAATGTTCTCACAAATAAAAAATAATCGAGAGAAATTTAACGCTAATAAAAATATTTTTAGTTTATTCATTGATTATAAAAAATAATTTTTAAGTTTTATAAAATTTTTTCTCGCTTTTAAGGTAAAAAATGAAGAAGTATTCTCTATAAATGAGAATATTAATATTTAAAATTTATGGTATTTGAATTTTATTGGAAAAAATTTTTTTAAATCACTTTCAGTATTTATTTCTGGTTTTAGTAAACGATTTAAGAATGAGAAAATCTTGTATCTATTTTCTATAAGTTTTAACCATTCATTATCCTCTTTTAATTGTAGAGGTGTATTTTTCATTTTTTTGTAATCTAACAAAACTTTTCTTTTTAATAGTACAATTCCATGATGAGTAAAATTTTTTTTATTATTCTTCTTTATCATTGATCTTGAAATTGTCTCAATCATCTTGTTTTTTTTAAGTGTAATTTTGGCTACAGTCTTGTTGAATAATAATTTAGGATTAGTAATATTAGCATGTACAGTAATTCCATCAAAATTTTTTAATACTTTCACTTTTTTTTTAAAAAAAGAAAATATTTTATCATCTAAAAATGGCATATCGCATGAAACAATAATACAAAACTTATATTTTTTTTTAATTTTTTCCAATGCATGGCTACATCTCTCAGTTCCATTAAGGCAATTTTTGTTTATTAATAAAGAATTTTTAGTGTATTTTTTCATTGAACTTATGACCTTATTGCTGTCAGTAGCTATAAAGACATCTTCTTTTGGAAATTTTTTTGTAATTTTTTTAAAAGTTCTAAGTAATAAAAAATCTTTATTTGTTATATTAATTAATGGCTTATTAGGAATTCTTCTAGATCTTACTCTTGCAGGAATAATAATACATATGCTCATATAGATAATGGTGCTTTAAAAAAATAATTTTGATTTTGCATCATTGTAATCTAATTTCCTCAATATTTTTTGAAATTTCATAAATTGTCTTAATTGTTTTTTTTTCAGAATTTAATATCCGACTGTTTAGTTCTTTAAAATTTTTATCATATTTTGGAAGTTCTTTAAGGTTTAGTAGCTTACAGATAATTGTTATATAATAATTTTTCCCATATTGTCCAAATCTATTAAAAAATAATTCATGAATTATTTTTATAAGATTGTTTTTAATAGGATAATTTAAATTTTCAAATTTTTTATTGAGAATTTTTTTGTATTCGTCTCTATTTCCCCAAGCATTTGCAATTGAAATATTCTCATCCCAAAAACTTGCTTTTGAAATAATACATTTAAAACCAAAATAACAGCACTCTAATATCGCTGATGAATGAAGTGAAATAATTATATGTTTTTTTTTATTTAATTTTTTTAAAAAATCTATGTTTGAGTAAGGGGAGTCTAGAAAATAAATATTTTCTGAAGAAAATAAATCTTTTATTTCGAGATATTTTTTATGATCTCTATAAGAAATATTTTTTTCTCTCTTTTTTTGATCAAGTTTTAAAACCATATAATCATAAAAATTTGGATGTGGTTTAATTATTACTTTTTTGTTTAAATTTATTAATATTCTTAGCGTATCAATAAGCCAATCATTTACATTAGCATAACCATCATAACCAAAGCATAATTGTGCATCAGTAAATGCATGAGCATAAATGATGTAATCAAAGTTATCAAAATTTATTTTTTCTTTAATCCTTTTAAATCTTACTATTTTCATCCAAGGGATATACTTTGGATTTGTAATTCTTTTACGAATTTTTTTTTCTGCTTTTTGTTTTTGTTTATAATTCAAATTTTTATTTTCCAATTTTATTAAATTTTCATAACTAAAGTTGTTTTGATTTTTTCTAATTTTTTTTGCTGTAAAAAGACCTTTTGGAGTATTGTTAGAATAGATTCTAATATTATTTCTTAAAAAAACCTCAACATACAAGCCATTCAAATAAATTCCATGATCAACATAAGCTCCAGAGATTTTTTTTGACAAATAATATCCTGTATCTACTACTGCACCACCAAGGAAAAGATATTTAAACCTTAAAAAAAATTCAACCCAGATAGAACTTCCTGTTTCCTCAATGTTTCTCGTAACTGTTGGGTAAACATATCTCCCTAAATTACAATCTCTATATTTAACTAAAATTAATTTTGAACTTGAAAAAATTTTTCCAGATAAAATTACATATATGAAAAATAATAAAAATTTTAATGATGGAAATTTTTTTTTAATGATAATTATATCTAATTCTTTTCCAAGTCTTTTTTCTAAATTTCTTTTAGAGGCAGGCACTAAAATTTTATATATATGATTTAATTGTCTTGTTGATGCAAAAAGATTTTTTTTTTGATTATTCTTAACCATCTATAATCTAGTTTATTTACTCCATCTTCCTCTAGTAAGTAGAGTATCTTTTTCACAATCTTGAATATCTAATCCTTTAAATTTATTCATTTTCTGATACATGGATCTAAATTCTGAGATTTTTTTAAGTTCCGGTGGCTCTATTGATAATTTATTATCTTTACCTGGTAAATTTTTATCTAAAGTAAAATGTTTCTCAATGTATTGAGCCTCATTAACAATTGCAATTAAAGCGTCATCAATTCCTGCAAAATGACCACTATATCCAACTATTTTAACTATCTTTTTCAACTCTTGCATTCTTGGCATGTTTATATTTTCTGCTTTGCATGGATAAGAGGACACACAATGCATTAAAACAATTTTTTTTAATAATGGTAGCTCTTTAATTTTGTTTATTTCTTCCCATTTAGCAGCTCCTGTTGACAATAATACTGTTTCAAAATTTTCTGTACAGCTTTTAATCAATTTATAATTGTAAACCTCAGGGCTACCAATCTTTATGGTCCCATCTAGTAAGTCCTTTAAAAAGTCAATATCTTTTATATTGAATATACTTGTTAAGAATTTAATATTATTTTTTTCACAACATTCTTTAAGTTTTATATGATCATCATATTTTAGCTCAGCTTTTTTATACAGCTCTTTTCTACCATCATTATCCCATGATCCATTTTTCAAATTTTTTACAGACCATGTTTGAAATTTACAAAAATCTGCTCCACTCTCGGAAGCCGCAACTATCATCTCCTTAGCAAGATTCATATCTCCCAAATGATTCCAACCTATTTCCGCTATGATTTTCATTTTTTTGAAAAAATATAATCCAAATAAAGCTTAATGCCTTTTTCTAAATTTACTTTAGGTTTAAATCCTAAAATCTTCCTCGCTTTATTATTTTTTAAGGTTCCCCTTTTGGGTCTTTTATTATCTCTTTCTAAAACTTCAAATTTTAAATCTTTAAAATACTTTTTTAAAATTTGCACATAATCAAATAACGTTCTAGCTTTTCCAAAAGTAATATTAAAAGTTTCATTAACTCCTTTTTTGGAATTTGCTGCCAACCAACATCCATCAACCAAATCATCAATGTAGGTAAAATCTAAAGACTCTTTTCTTCCATAAATACTTATTTTTTCCTTCAATATTGCCTTTTCAATAAAATATTGTGATACTCTGTAATTCATGTCAGTTGGTCCATAAACTGCTGAAGGTCTTATAATATTATAGGGAATACTATATTCTTTACATAAACCTTTAGTAACTATTTCTCCTGCCAGCTTCATTGTCCCATAAACTTCTTTTGGTGAAAGTTTGTCATTTTCTAGTACATATTTTTTTTTAAAATCACCGTAAACCATGCTTGAAGATATGTAGATAAATCTTTTTAATTTATATTTAGAATTATCTTGAACATAATTAACACATTCAAGTAAATTTGATGTTGTATCAACTGAGCCCTCTCTGAATTCTTTTACTACTGCATTCTTTAGTCTTGCAAGTGGCATAGCAGCTGTATGAAAAATCATCTCTGGTTTATATTTTTGTATTAATTCAATTACAATTTTGGGATCTTGAGCGCTTCCTCTTTCAATAAATACTCTATCAGACTTTGATGCTCTATATTTATTATAATCTATAATTTCTCTAAATCTTTCTTTTCTGTGATCTCTATAAGCTTGATAAATTGGATCAATATAAACTGTAAAATTATCCAGAATTATCAATCTGGAATTTTTAATTTTTTTGAAAATTTTTTTTGCTAAACTGGATCCTATTAATCCCATTCCACCTGTGATTAAATAATTTCTATATGACATTTTTTTTATACCATCCTTTTATTATATTTTTTATTGTGTTGATCTCGTTATCTTTTAAATCTGGATACATTGGGAGCGAAATGATGCTTTTAGATAAAAAATCAGTATTTTTCAAAGTCTCTTTAGAATATTTTTTTAAATAGTTTTGTTTGTGTAATGGTGGATCAAAATGAGCTGAAGCTTCGATATTTTTAGATTTTAAATAATATAATAATTTATTTCTAAATTTGCTATCAATTAAAAAAGTATACATTTGATAACTATGACTTAAGTTTTTGTCTATTTTTTGTACTTTAATAATATTTGGAAAAGAACTAAGAAAACTGTCATATTTTTTCGCAATTAGTCTTCTTTTTTTATTAAATTTATTTAACCTTTTTAACTGACTAATTCCCAATGCTGCTAAATGATTAGGGAGTCTAAAATTATGTCCTGCTAAAGATGATTGTCGATGCCAAAAATGTTTTTTTAACTTTTTATCTATTCCATGAGCTATTATTAATTTAATTTTTTCAAATTCAAACTTATTGTTAGTAGTTAACATCCCACCCTCAGTAGTGGTAATATTTTTGGTAGGAAAAAAAGAAAAACATCCTGTTCCAAATGAACCAGTGAACTTTTTATCACAAGTGGCACCTAAGGTTTCAGCACTATCCTCTATCAAATGTAAGTTATGTTTTTTAGTTAAAGATACAATTTCTTTCATTTGACATGGAAGCCCCCCGTAATGAACAACTATAACTGCAATAGTCTTTTTTGTAATTTTTTTTTGAATAAATTCTGCTGTGATATTCCTTGAATTTATATCTACATCAGCAAAAACTGGTTTATTGCCCGAATTTATCACTGCATTAGCTGTAGATACCCAAGTCCAACTTGGTATTATTACCTCTCCTTTTTTTTTTATTACTTTTAAAGCACATTCTAAAGCACTGGTACAAGAGTTCATTGATATCGAATATTTTGATTTTATAAGATCACTGAAATTTTTTTCAAATATTCGATTATTTGGACCATGTGTTAACCAACCTGATTTAAGTGAATTGTTGATTATTTTAATCTCTTTTGAAGAAATATTCGGTTTAGAAAGATTTATTTTTTTTGACATAATTTTTTTTTGTTAAAATAAACTCACCTAATACCAAAACATCAATATTTGTTTTTTTAAAAGTATCAATGGCTTGCTGCGGTGTATTTACTATTGGTTGACCCTTCACATTGAATGAAGTATTTAAAACAACTGGAATATTTGTCAATTTATAAAATTCTTCTAATAAATTATTAAATTTAATGTTTGTTTTTTTATTTACTGTTTGTACTCTACAGGTATCATCAACATGTACTACAGCAGGAATTAGTTTTTTTTTATTTTTTCTTACTTTGCAGGCCATAAGCATATGTGGGCTTACTTGATCAATATCAAAAAATTGATTTTGATATCTTTCTAAAACAGCTGGGGCAAAAGGTCTGAATTCTTCTCTAAATTTTACTCTTTTATTTAAATAATCTTTCATTTTTTCTGGATAAGGTTTGCATAAAATAGATCTGTTGCCGAGCGCTCTTGGTCCAAATTCAGCACCATCTTGAAACCAAGCAACAATATTTCCAGAGGCAATAAAATTTGCTGTTGTGTAAAATAAATTCTTTGGTTTTAAATACTTTACATTTTTTTTAATCAATATTTCTTTAATTTTATTGTTTGAAAATCTTGACCCAAGATAAAAGTTGTAATTCATTTTTGGTAATAATTTTTTTCTTTTCTTATAAGCTAAAAAACATGCTCCTATTGCACAACCGTCATCACCACTTGCTGGTGTAACAAAAACTTTTTTAAATATTTTTTCTTTTAATATTTTACCATTCATTGAACAATTTAAAGAAACACCGCCTGCCAAACAAAGATTTTCAAATTTAAATTTTTTTTTTGCTTTTTTTAATTGCTTTAAGACAATCTCCTCGAGTCTGTCTTGTAAGCCTGCAGCAATATCTTTATGGTTTTGAGAAATTTTTTCACCATAATTTCTTTTTTTTCCAAATATTCTTACAAAATTTTCAGTGACCCACTTATCTCTTTGATTATAATAGTCTAAATAATATCGATTTACTTCGTAACTGTAATCACCAGTCTCTTTAATTATTTTTCTAAAAACAGACAAATAACTTTTATTTGTTCCAGGAATTTTATTTTTAGAATTTCCAAATGGTGCTAATCCCATTATTATTCCTTCATCACAATGATGTTTCCAACCTAAAAAATATGTAATAGCTGAGTATGCTAGACCAAGAGAATTGGGATATAAATTTTCACTTGATAGCAATTTTAAATTTCCTCTTTTACCACCAACTATCATCCCTGTCTCATACTCGCCCACTCCATCTAAACTTAAACATAAAGAGTTTTTAAAACCACTTGGATAATATGCGCTTGCTACATGGCATAAGTGGTGTCTATAAAATTGAATTTTACCTTTGTAGTTCAAGTTTTCTCTAATTATATTTTCCATGTTAAAAGCTCTTTGTATTCTCTCCATGTCATTAAACATAAATTTGAGCCTTTTATCGTCTTGTATTGCAGGTTTTAAATAAATTTCTCTAATATAACTTTTTAAATCATTAACAAATGCAATTTCATCTAAATCTTTAATTTTTATTTTACCAATTTTTAAACATTCATTAATCGCATCTTTAGGGAATTTTCTACTATGCTTATCTAATGAAAATCTTTCTTGAGCACATGCTGCAATGATATTTCCATTTATCATCAAGGCAGCAGAGGTGTCATGACCTCCATATTTAATTCCAAGTATTTTAGTCAATTTTAATTTTTATGTATTATTAATATCTTTTTAAAGAACATGATAAATTAATATTGTCAATATAAAATAATTAAACTATACTGTGTTCAATTATTGAACAAATCAGTTATAATCTTCAATTTTGTAATAATGCTGAGTTGAAATATTAATTATTAATGAAGCAAAAAATTTACTTTTATTATCCTAATATTATAAATGATGGAATAAAGAAAACTTATAAAGTTTATAAAAATTACTTAAAAAAAAATTATAAGGTAATTTTGATTAAAAACAAAAATAATTATTTCACAAGGAAATTTAAAATACTCAATGCAATCATATGTGCATCAAAAATTATCCTTTTAAAAGAAAAAAAAAAAATTATTTTTTCTTTAGATGATCATTTGATAATTTTAATCTTCAAAATAATTGGATTTAATTTTAAATTAATTTTGAGAACTGCAAATCCAATCTTTAACATTTATAATAAAAGTGAGCAAAAATTTATTAGAAAGAAGGGTTTTACAAGTAAATATGAAACTTATTTATATAAATATGCAGATCTTGTAATTACTTATTCAAAACAAAACGTTTTGTCTTTGAAAAAAAAATTCAATGTAAATAATGTACACCTTATATATAATTTTTTTAGAAAATATAAATATCAAAAAAAAATAAAAAAAAATATATACAATGTTTTTTTTGTAGGAAGATTTGTAGAAAGTAAAGATCCAATTTTTTTTTTAACAAACGTTATTAAATTACTCAATAAAATGAATATAAATATATTCCTTTTAGGTGAGGGAGTATTAAAAAAAAAATTAATTACTATCTCAAAAAAATATGAGAAAAATGTTAAGATTTTCAAATTTACAAAAGAACCTTTTAAAAGATTTAATAAAAAAATAGACTTGATATGTATTACCTCAAAGTTCGATGGAACTCCTAATGTCTTAGGTGAAGCAATCTCAAGATCAATACCTTGCTTGGCTCCAAAAAATGTTGGTTTAGCAAATATTTTACTCAATAATGGTAAGGGTGGTTATCTTTACAAACAGTCAAATAACAAAAGTTTTCAAGAGAACTTAATATTTGCACTTAAAAATTACAAAACCTCAATTAAAAAAGCTAAGCAAGCTTATAAAAATTTAGATAAATTTAATGAGAAAAACACTTTATTCAAACTAGAAAATTTAATAAAAAAAATTATTTAGAAAAATAAGGAACAAGTTGTAACCAATTTTTAATCTTTTTTTTGTTTTTTATTTTAAAAATATTCTTTTTTAAAAGACTTAAGTCTTCATGTGTATCAACACACATATTAACCTTAGAAAAATTTATTTTATTCTTAACATTTATGTAAAAAAATTTTTTTTTGTTAGAATAGAAATATGTTGTTACATGTTCTTTATCAAAACCTTTTTTTATTTTTTTAATATTTTTTTTAAAAAAATTAGTATCAAATATTTCGATTGATTGACCCTTTGGAAAACTTCTAGGAAGAATATTTGTAAGAAAATCTGGTTTTTTCGAATTAAAAATTTTTTGACATTTTTTAATCAATGCGGGATCAATTAGCGGACTGTCGGCACATACTCGTAAAAATGAAGGTGTACGATAATAATTTAAACACTCATCATACCTTTTAGTTACATTCTTTAAATCACCTCTAAAAAATTTAATTTTAATTTTTTTACATAAATTACAAATAGCTAAATCCTGTTTTGACTTTGAAGTTGCAACAATTATATTTTTTGATGGAAAAGTAATTCTTAATTGATTTATTACATGCTCAAGAATCGTGTATCTACCAATTTTTTTTAATACCTTCCCAGGAAGTCTCTTTGAGCTTAAACGTGCTTGTACAATCGCCAACATATTAATAATTTATACTGAAATAAAAGCTCTTAATGTAAACTTATCGTTTATTTCATAAATACTTTTTAAATAATTAATCTTAAAACCTAGATTTTTCAAAAATATTGTAAGAGATTTCTTACTAAATATATTGTAATGCTCGAAAAAAAATTCTTGCCTATCTATTCCTTTCTTTGCAGCTAAAGAGTCCGGCACCTCAATATACATTTGGCCTTTTGGTTTTAACAATTTTTTATATCTTTTAAGAATTTCTCTAATTGTTTTTAATTCAAAGTGCTCTAAAATTTTATTGAAAGTAATTAAATCATACTTTTTTTTCAATTTATCTATTTTTAGTAAATTTCTAGATACTAGTTTTAGGTTTTTACTTTTCAAAAATTTACACATATTTTTATCACTCTCGATACAATCAATTAAATACCCATTCTTTTTTAATACATAGGGAAAAACTCCAATACCACTTCCAACATCTAATATATTTTTTTTTAAGCTAATTCTTAACTTTATAAAATTTACTCTTTTCAAATTTGATGATTTTTTATTTAATAACATAATTTTTTTAAATTTTTTTTGTGTATTTTTATGCGAATAATTTGAGTAATTTTTTTTATAAACTTGTTCTAAAAAATTTGAAAATTTATGCTTATTATAGTAATGACCACATACACACTTAAATAATTTTCTCTCATAATCTTTTCTTTTCTCTAGACCAAAAAGATTTTCACCGAGATTTTTGTAATTAAATTTTTTAATAAGAGTTATTTTTTTTGATTTACAAATTTTACAATTTGGACTGTTTACCATCAAATAATAAAATAGCTAAAGTTTGGATAATAATCAAAAGTTTTAAGCTTAATTTTTGATAATTCCAAATTTTCTCTTAATGCATCCAAGCATCCTGGTGTAGCATGATTCAATCCATCAATAGCTATTATCGATCCTTTGGACATTCTAGGAATTAAATTTTTTAAACTATGATACGTGGGTTTGTAAAGATTCATTCCAAGATGTAATATTCTAACAGTAAGTTGTTTGTTTTTTTTTATATAAAGTGGAATTGTTTTAGAAATATCACCCTTAATTACCTCAATTTTTTTTATATGATTTAAAGGTCTATCGAGATCAAAAATTTCAATAGTTTTTAAAATATCATTATAATTGTTAGCATTATATTCTTTTTCTCTTCTTTTAATATTACTTAAAGTTTGATCTTTGGAAGTAATACCTGTTGATCCAGTAAAAGTGTCAAAACCAATTATTTTACATTGATAATTATATGGTTCTAAAGAAACAGCGAGATTTGCCCACCCAAGAAGACCAGATCCGTGAAATATTCCTCCTTCGATAATATTTCCCAACACATTTTTTGTCATCATCAACATTTCATATTGTGCAACTAATTTTGCAATATTTTGTCTACCTGCATACTTTGTAAAAGAGTTAATTTTATCTAAAGTGCTTCCCTTTGATTTATCAAATAAACTTGCTCTAAGATCTTGTATTCCATATTGCTTTTTTGAGGACAGCATACTTCCTTTTTTTTCAATATTTTTTTTCATATCTATTTTTTAACTTTGTAACTACCTATATATAGTTCATCAAGTCCTGACAAATAAAAATTTTTTATAGCATCCTCAATTGAACAAACTATGGGTTCTCCTTGAACATTAAAACTTGTATTCAATAAAACAGGAATATCAGTCTTATCATAGAATCTTTTTATCAAATTATAAAATTTATAATTGTTTTCTTTAGAAACAGTTTGTAAACGACCACTTCCATCAGCGTGTACAACAGCGGGTATCAATTTTTTTTTATCTATTTTTACTAAAAGAGCTTTTTCCATAAAATTACTATCCTGTGACTTTTCAAAGTAATCTTTAACTTTTTCAGTCATAATAGCTGGTGCAAATGGCCTAAAGTCTTCTCTATATTTGATACTTTTATTAATTTTATCTTTCATTAAGTGGTTTCTTGGATCAGCTAATATAGACCTGTTGCCTAACGCTCTATCTCCAAATTCTAATGATCCTTGAAACCAGGCGATTATTTTTCCAGCAATAATTGATTCTGCTGCAGTTTCAAAAATATCATCAATTTTTTCGTAATTAATTTTGAATTTTTTTAAAGTTTTTTCAATTGTATTGTCTCCATAAGAAGGACCCAAATAATTATTTGAAAATTTTAGTTTACTATTTTTTGGATTTATCATGGAGTTAATGTATAAAGCTGCTCCAATCCCTGCTCCGCTGTCATCAGGAAATGGCGGAATAAATACTTTTTTGAAACTAGTTTGACTAATTATTTTACCATTAGCAACACAGTTTAAAGCAGCTCCACCAGCAACAACCAGATTTTTTGAACTATTTTGTTTGTAAATATTTTTAGCTAAATTTAAATAAATTTTCTCAAAAACATTTTGGGCCGCGTAGGCAATATCAAAATATTTTTGACTTAATTTTTTATTTAATTTATTTTTTTTGATCCCTAAATATTTTTCTAAATCTTTATTTACATATCCAGGTCTATGAAATAAATAATGATTAAAATATTTTAAATCTAAAAAAAAATTATTTTTACCATCAAATTTTATAAGATTCTCAATTTTTTTTTCGTAAGTTGATTTTTTTCCATATGCACTAGCACCCATTAATTTCCATTCTTCGCTTTTGGGTTTAAAGCCACAAAATTCAGTAAAAGTTGAGTAAAAAGATCCTAGGGAGTGAGGGAAATCTTGTTCAAAAATCTTTTCTATTTTATTTTTTTTAGCTGTATACAGGCCAATACATTGTTTTTCACCAAAAGCATCAACAGTTAAAATTGATGACTCATTAAATGGTGACAAAAAAAAGCTACTCGCATGACTTAAATGATGATTCACAAAAAATATTTTTAAGTCTTTTCCATTTTGTAGTCTCAAATTTTGATGAAATAAATCTTTTTTAATATTTTTTAAATCTTTCATAATGTGATTAAGCGTACTATGTAAAATATTTGGAAAGTAGCTTGAGTTTTTTGAATGATTTATGTCAAAATTTTCTAAATTAATGATAGGATTCCATGAGATCGCTATTGCATATAAATCTTCAAAGGATATTTTAGCTTTATCAAAACAAAATTTAATAGCATTTGTAGGAAATTTTCTTGTTCTTTTTTCCCTTGTTAATCTTTCTTCTTCCACTGCTGCTATAACTTTATTGTCAACTATTAATGAAGCAGAAGTATTAAAGCCAGTCGAGTTTAAACCTAAAATATATTTTTTCATGTTTTTAATTCCAAAAAAATTTTAGCACATATGAACTTGAACAAAAAATTCGAGTTTTTACTTATCATACTTTTATCTTTTAAAATATTTATAATTTTTTGTCTCTTAACAATTGAATAAATAGGCGATTTTTTAAGAATAAAATTTTTTACTTTTTTTGATGTAAAATTAACAAGCTTATCACCTGATATATTAAAACCAATTTTTTCGTAATTTTCTAAAATATGTTTTGGGCTTATATTTTTCAAACTTTGTCTAAGGATAAATTTTGCAAAACCATTTTTAATAAAATTAGCTACTGGTGAGTTTATCATCAGTTTATATAAATCTTTATTTAAATATGGAGATCTGTTTTCTATAGAAAAATTCATAGAATTTATATCTTCTTCTTGTAGAATAACTGGAACGCTTTCGTAAAACATTTCATTAATCATCCTGTTTTTAAGTAATGAATTAGAAAATTTCTTCTCTTCAAAAGTTAACTTAAAATTTTTTTTAGAAAACTCCTTGGAATTATCACTTCCTTTAATAACATTTAGATAATTTTTTTTATTTGGGTAATTTTTATAATCTTTCATTAAAGGATTTCTTATCAATGGTTTAATTCTCGTTTTCCAGTTTGAAAGGCTTTTAAATTTTAATTTTTTATTAAGTTTAATATCATTAAGATAAGCTAAATGATGATCATAATAGCCTGAAAAAGTTTCATCTGCTCCATTACCACTAATAACAACTTTAATTTTGAAATTTGAAATTTCTTTAAACATCAGCCATTGAATGTAAGATGTTACTGTTAGTACCGGGTATAATCTATGAGAAATAATTCGTTTTAAGTTTTCTAAAGTTCTATTTTTATTAATCTTTATCCATTTGTGTTTTATTTTTAATATTTTGACAGTTTTGTTTACCATCTCAAATTCATCATACTTTCTGTCATCTGTATAAATTGTAAAACATCTAATATTTTTTTTTAAATATTTTTTTGCGATACTCACTAAACCTGTGGAGTCAATACCTCCACTCAACCAAAAAGCAATTGGTTTATCTGAAATCATTGATTTGTTCGTTAATTCAATTAGTTTATTTCTTGTCTTATTAACTAATTTTTTAGTACCTATTGAAGTAATATTTTTTTCTAAGAAAGAAAAATATTTATGAATTCTACAATTTAAATTTTTATCAATTATAATATACGTAGATTGTGGAACTTTTTTTATATTATCATAGAAAGTTTCGTAATTTTTATTAAGGTATCTATAGTCATAAAAAAGATATTTCTGAATATAATTTTCATTTTTTTTAAATTTTTTTTTTAAAAAAATTTTAAATGCTGGTAATTCTGAACTATAATAGAAATTATCTTTATCTTTAAAATATAGTAATGGTTTTTCACCAAATCTATCTCGACATAAAATTAAATCCTCAGTTTTTTTATCGTATAAAGAAAAGGCCCACATACCTTCAATGTTCTCTAAAGTTTTTTTTAAGCCAAAATAATAAATATATTGAATTAAAACCTCTGTGTCTGAATTAGTTGTAAAACTTGCTCCTTTGTCTTCTGAAAGTTTTTTTTTTAATTGTTTAAAATTATATATTTCACCATTGAAACTCAGAATCAAATTTTTAAACACAAATGGTTGGTTTGATCTCTTTTTGTCATCTATTATTGAAAGTCTTGATGATCCTAAAAAAATATTACTCTTAGATTTCTGACCTTTTTTTATCTCAATATAATTTTGAGAATCTGGACCACGATGTTGAATTGATGCTAATAATTTTTTTTTATCAAATTTATGATTTTTTTTTGATTTATACCCTACTATACCGCACATTTAGATTTCTTTTTTAAGCTCATCGTACTCTTTCATTTTTCTTTTCATAAAATTAATTGTTAAATTTGTTTTATGTGAAATGCCCCTTGGTGTTAAAATATAAAGATAGTTTATTTTATTTTTATTTTTTTTAAAATTTTTTGCTTTAATAAGACCTTTTTTTTTTAATTCTCTTAAACAGTAATTTAATTTTCCCAAACTAAATCCTAGCCCTTTTGCAAGTTCGCGTTGGGTAGACTCTGGTTTTTTTTGTATTCTTCTTAATATTTCAAAATGATCTTGATTATCTTTCATGTTCAATAATTGAACAAAATAATCACAAATTATGTCTTTGTAAAGGTAGATTAATAAAAATATTTTTTTTAATTTTAAAAATTTTTTTCAGTGCATAAATCAAGCCAATTGAGCTATTAGTACTGGTCAGCTACACACATTGCTGTGCTTCCACATCCAGCCTATCAACGTGGT
>MDTG01235080.1_pt1 | contig 15780 bp, 20 predicted proteins | sample 811421 | NCBI WGS metagenome assembly MDTG01 (sample SAMN05326645, study PRJNA326480) | marine metagenome | isolation source: seawater | place: Pacific Ocean: South East | collected 2011 | reverse complement strand
GACAATTGAAGCAAATGATTTGCGAGCTATCTCCCCTTCCAATCTTCTCTGTCTTGGATCTGCTGCATCTGGGTTCAGAAGCGCACCCCTTGCCCCCGTACCAATCGCCAACATGGATATACCTCTGGATACCCCACCGCGATCTTGAAAGAGCATAGCAGCGAGAATACCGGCATCGTTGGTGATGACATTCTTCTTGTGTCTGCGCTCGATGATACGGCCTGTTTTGGCATCTGTCAGTTCTAAGAACACCTCTCCCATCTTTGGTTGGATGGATGCACTATATCGAAGCTGCGTACCCATCTTGACTGCACTTCGAGCTTTGTTGACATTCTCTTTGTGTACGGACATAAAATCCCCCTATATGCTCATTGGCGAATATAGAGAGATTACCCACAAAGGCTTTACGGTTTCTTTCGATACCATAGGAAGCCCTTGTATGGACACTCTGCAACATTCACATGCTTCGTGATGTAATGAACCACATCATGCGCATCGCCACAGATGCAACGCTCTACATACGCATCGGTGCATGGTGTATGGCCAACGGGCGCACCAATCATTTTCGCTACTTCCTGTGGTATTTTGATGGTGTCTGGGACATCATTGGATACCAAGATGCAGTCCTCTCCTTCATGCACAGGACTGCCGGGTTTCTTGATGAAATTCTTCATCGTGTTCTCACGATTTCAATACCAGAGAACATGAAGCTCTGGCCGATTTCGAGCTGTTCAAGTTCTGCAATAAGCTCATGGGCGACATCCTCATGTACGAGGTGGCCACATTCACTGAGTGTCCAATCACTCCCACGATCTTCCAGATCGCCTTGCCAATCATATGTTCCTACTTCAAAAAGCATCTTTTCTCTCCGCTTTATTTGGTTCAAAACAGACACGTTCCGCGTCAGAATTGTGGTGTAAATTATTTCAAAAATCTTTGGTGTAAAAAAGGGAAAAAAGAAGCTCCCCTATAGCTTCTTTCTCCATTGCGGTTCATGATTTGGGTTGTTTTGTGTTGTCTGACCTGACTTATGCCATTCTGCATTGGATTATCTATCGCCCTTTCAAGTTACATCCTCCTGCTCGATTTTGGAGGCCCCCGCCTTGTGATTTCAAAGTCTCCCGTTTGGAGACCCGACAAGCGCGTCTGATTCTGTTTCACATCGCCCCAACGCTATCTGGGGAAGGGAAAAGGCTCGATAGTTTATCAGCCACACTACTGGTAATTCTTGCCCGATGCGTAGTGCCTGCACCGATTGGTTATTCATTTTCTGTTCTCACCTCCTTTGTGGTTCGTTACGTACACGTTTGAGGCGAAAATTGTGGTGTAGAAAAGTTGATCTTTTTCCCTAAATCAATGTATAGACCGTTCTGGTAGGCATATTTGGAGAGTTGCCCCCTTGAAGGATTAGGCCATCTGGATCATTGCTTTCATCTACGGAGCTCGTCATCAAGGATTCTGGTGTCAAGGCGTTGATATCCGACCATGGCCCGATACGCTGCTCCCCATCGAAGTCCAGCAGTATTGCGATGCAGCTTGTCTCCCCCAAAGATAGGGTGACTGGAACAGCTTCTTCATACTTGTGGCTTGATATCCAATGTGTACGCTGTATCCCTCGACCTGGCTTTGCATTGGATGGATGAAGCGGCCAAGTGATTTTCGGATTTCTGCGCCATGTTCCCCCTTCGAGATGACCCAATTGATTGAGATTGGTATATGCGCCACCTCCAGCAACAAGACACATCCCCATCGCGCCACCACCTTGTGTCACAAGGGGCTGCTTGACGATAGGCTCATGCTCTGTGACCATACGTCCTTTGACATCGATTTCTCGAAACCCTTGTCCGGGATAAGGGCCGTCATCTGCGATGGCGATCTGTTTGGTTTGCCCACCATTGTCTACTTCCATAAACTCTAAGCTCGAATAGAGATCAGCATGGGTTTTGACCATCGGTGGTGTACCTTCATTGAGATTGGTTACACCACCCTCTAAAGACTGCTTCTCGATGTATGTGTTGGTAAGAGGCTTGTCTGGTGAGAAGATGACCGTAACGGGCGAATTTGGGCGTTCTGTGTGTACCTCTATGAACTGTGTTGCATGATGGAAGCTCCACTCGTCATGTGCAAGCGGAATACCATTGAGCATGACATAGAAGATGGTTTTGGCCTTGATATGCTGGTGATGCAACTGGATATGACCCCCTCTCAAAATTGCATCGACAGTTTCTGGTGTTGTGTCCTTCTCGAATTCTCCCGAATGGACTTTGTTCCAACGGTTCAAGCGAGACTTATTCCAAAGTGTTCGCTGCTCTGCGGTTGCTGCACTAAAGGCATGAGGCTTCGCATTAAGCACAAAGTCCATAGGCTGGTTCAATGCTCCGGTGTATTCATCTTCAAAGCCCAGATGACGATGCGAGATTTCTACTGGGTTGATAGAGCTATGTTCGACCAGCCCTTGGCACATCGCAAATCGCTCTCCCTGTGTTGAACCACCATCGTTGGTATTGAGCATGCTCGATGTATTACGACCTGTCTTGATGTTCCATTTGTTGAGAACCAAGCCCGGCATATTGAGCTTCGCAAACGATAGTCTGGGGTTTGGAAACCAACAATAATCGACTTCTATGGTATCGGTTTGTTTCCCCAAAGCAAAGCGTGGGATCGGTGTAGTGAGCTCAATGCGACCTATATATGGGTTGACCGATTTGACATCGACTTGGACATCATTGATGTAGACTTGAACATCTTGTACTTCAGCAGGCTCTGGATGCTTCGAGAGATCATCTTTGACCAGCGGCCCACGACCGGTATAGAAGAAGTCGATGACATCCTCTGGTTCAGGCTGCCCTTGAAACGATGTTTTGATGTTGTGTATCGGATTACCAAAAGAGGAAAACAGGCTCTTTGATATGCTCATTTCCAGCTTGGATAGATGCACAAAGGTGTTGTTATAGGGCGCAGTTGCTGGGAACACCAGTTGAACAGAAGGTGGGTTGATCGACGCACCATCGAGACTTGCAATTGAGCCGCTGATCTTGGCTTCCTCGCCAACCGAGAGAACCCAAAGCCCATGCTTCACGTTCCGCATCAAACGTATGGGCTTGTGCCAGTCTGCGGATGTAAAAGGCACAGTCGCAGTGAAGCTACCAGACAAAAGCCGTATTGCTGTTGAGCTCATCAATATCGAAACAAGTGTTACGCCATCATCTACATGAAAGATACAGATACTTGTATTTGGATTTGGGTTGGAGCTGGGAGGTTCACTGAAGAATCCAATGTCAAGAATGATATTGTCGTCAAAGTTGATATCGGACCCAAAGGAGAGGATGGCTGGATGACCGCTGTTGGTTGCAGAAAGGGAAGCATAAAAATCCCCTTGCATGTCTCCAACCATGTTTTGAAGAATGTAGCCATCAACCGCTTGTGGGTCTGCGAGACGGGCCCAGTAGTCTTCTGTTTCTGTTTTACCAATCAAAACATCATACAAAACATCTGTAAACTTATGATAAAAAACTTTACAGATACCACTTGCGTTATCAATTTCAACATCAAAGATTTCTGGTTCTACAGGATACTCCCCTGTTATCGAGAAGTCTGATAAGTCGAAGGTGCTGACATCTATCTCGAAGTCAAGTTGTAATGTTAATCTTGACAGGTAAGTAGATTTGGATTCATGCGGATGTTGCCTCTTAGAAAGGATCTGATCTTGTAACGTGACCCCAAACTGCTGCGGTGGGCCGATAAACGTTATGATTTGAAATCCGGGAAAACCCAAAGCCCCAAGTGGCTGGAGCGAATATTTTCCACCGAACGTCGTACCGGATAGGGTGACTTCGATCTTCTGTGTTTTTGTTGGGTCAGAGGACAAGTGTATAGGGTTGATGTTCGTCGCAGAAATATCTACGCCAAACTCTTTTACAAAATCCCAATTGGTTTCATCAAGCATATTGGCATCAATCACCAGTTCTTGATCACTATGAACATAGATCAATGTTGGCGATATGACTTCAACGGTCAAGGTCGGATCAATTGCAGGCATAAAATTCCTCTCATCTATCTATTGGTGTTTCATAGGCAAACAACCAACAAAGAAGAGAGCCTTGCCAAAGACTATATGAAGAAGTCCTGTATTTGTGACTGCTTCGGACACTTGATCTCATACGTACAGATGGTGTCATGATGGTTTCCACCATGCGCCACCAGCAAGATCGACTTCATCTTGAAGCCACGCTGCTTCCCCAGACCACCGCTGTTCCAACCGAAGCACAATACCTTTGCGCCCGGCTTTGTGATTCGCTTAATCTCTGCTTTGAGATCACTGTAGAACGAAGACATTGTATCCTTTTGCATGACCTTGATACCAATGCCATCATAGCACTCTTTGATCTGAGCAGGACTGTACGGAGGATCAAAGAACACCCCATCAACGGACTCATCATCCAACGTTTTCAAGAAAGCAAGCGCATCCATATTGTGTGTTGCTTCTATCTCTGGATTCAAGTCGTTACACGCTCTCATATCCCATTTGAAAGGACTGTGACGAACAAAGGGATCAACCCATACCTCGTCGCCCATGATGCCAATTATGAGACGTATCCACTCGTATACAGGCTTGATGCTAAAGGTATCTTTGTTCGGCATCGCCCAAACTTTCTCTATGTTCATCTCAATCCCCTTTGGTCGCAGATACACTACCCCCTTCGTTTGGGTAAATTCCTATTTCACCCCATGATCTAAAATGGTATCTCAGCCTCTCCTATGAACAATTCTTGTCCGAGCAGCTTGTTGAGCTCGTCCAGGCACTCCCTCTCACTCGCCCCTCTCTCGATCATATTGGCCAGTTTATGGTTGCTCATACCCACTTCCTCTGCATAATGAAAGAGCTGTAGGATGACTTGGGGTCGTATGATTATTCTATTATTGGTCGAATTAGACATGGTTTTGCCTCCTTTTTGATTTTGTATTGCTTTGGGTTGTATGGATATATGGTGAAGCCCTTTTGACGTGCTTCCTCGATGATGGACACCACCTCTGTTGTTGTGTAATAGACCTTCCAAGTAGAAGGATAAGTCAATGAATCTACCTCCAAGTAGCGGTCTTTCCAGAGCTTCATATTGGCTTCGTTACACTCGTTTGGGGTTCTGCCGGGTGCATCAAGCGCAAACCCTGTGAAGCTGTAACGATCAAGCTCTTGATAATTCTTTGGCACAATCCGAATCATCTTTGCAACAAAAAGTCCGGGCACCTCGACACGCACACGAACACGCTCACCATCGACCCACTTCTTTTCCCAAGTTGTATAGGGTGGGCAATCTTCTTTTGTGAAGCGGTCATCCCACTCTGTGCGACAATGTGCGTCGTACACTTTTTGTCTTGGGGTCTTTAGCCCTCGCCAGTCCTTATAGGTATGTGTGCGTAATACAGGCACATCTACGCCCAAAGAATCAGCGATGTCGATGTTCCAATCTTGCATGGCAAGCTGTAATAAATCACGCATATCTATGCCTCACATGCTGCGAAGAAGGCTTTCACCTCTTCAAGTGTTTCAAAGGCTTCTGTGAAATCCAGATTCACAATTGTCTCTCCCAGATGCTTCTTCACGTACTTGGGCAAGTACTTCATGGGCTTACAGTCCTCCATGAAGTTGCCATACTCAACGGCCTCATCCCATCGGTCAGAGCTGGGGTGTTTCTTGACTGTGATATAGGCATCAAAGAAGCCTTCCATCATCTTCTCTCGAAGGTTCTCCCAGGCCGCAGACACTTCCTTTATAGAGAAGAAGTCAACCTCTCCGACATTGTTTTCACCTGTGATGTAGTTATCGCCACCGCTCCAAACTACTACTTCATATTCAACTGGCATATTCGCCTCTCCGTTTATGGTTCATGAGGTACACGGTTGAGCGTTTTTTTCTGGTGTAGAAAAATTAATTATTTTTTCCACACCACTTTTGGAGCTTTGTACGTGTGTGTATCGAACCTCAGAAAGAGAATGAAAATGAACACAGCTCAATTGAAACAAGAATTAGACAACGCACAAGAAGCCCGCAACGGGTTGGGCATGGCCTACGGCCGCGGTGACCACAACATCCGAGACATCGACTTTCAAATTGCGGATCGACGCATCCGCAACGCAGCACAGGCGTGGTGGGATAGCCTTCCACAACAGTCCGTATTCTTGGCCATTAGTGGGGAAAACTATGAAGGCGAAAACATCTTGGGTATCTACACCACCCTCGAAGCCGCCATTGAGCGTGCGCTTCAAGAGAAGCCATCAGACGTTTGGGGTGATGATATGAGCGATGATCTCACACCGGGCAAATGGGTACAAGACAAAGATATGTCTTGGGAATTGGATTGGCGACAACGCCACGTAACGCGCTTCTTTGCTCGCAATGGTGAAGAAGCCGACTACATCAAAGTCATCGAGCAAAAGCTCAATACATAAGGAGAAAACATGAAATTCATGGGATTTTTACAGTTCGTTACTGACGAAAAGGTACTGCGAGAAATGTATGATCATTTCTGTAAGAATGTGAATCAGCTTTCACAAGAAGAGTACAACAAAAGAAGCACTGCCATTGATCAGGCTACCGAAGAATTTGAAAGCCGATTGGATGAATTGGCTGATGAAGAACCGTATGGCACCTACTGTGGCACCCTCACATGGTCGGAGGCATAATGTTCAAATTAACAGAGACAATACATATTGGTGCAAGCAATTGCAACGCCATGACCATCACAACAGAAGCTGAGGATTTGGAGCAGGTTGGTCGCCAATTTGTTACTGCTATGACCAATGCAGGAGCTTCCAAAGAGGATGGCCAACAAGCATGGGAGATGCTATCGAAAGAGATTGGCGATAGGTTCTACACCCACGATAATGCTTTCACTTTTGAGATGAATAAGAATGTTCTTCGGATCGAAAGAATAAAGGATCAGCAATGAGCAATCTGAATTGGTTCTACATGCAACGCTGGGCATACAACCGAAAAATGAGAGAAGAAAAAGAGAGGAAGGAGGCGGAAGCCAAAGCCAAAGCCAAAGAGAATCAGAGCAAGAATTGAGAGGATACATCTTCGGTGATGGCTTTCCTCTCGCTTTGCCCTAATCGCTCTACATCTTTGACACCGCGCCAGCTCTTACGATGGTCGTCATAATGCCATTGTTCTTGTTGCCACGTATGGTCTGCGGAGAACAGGTCGCCAAAGAGCTCCACAAAGACATGACGGTATTCGTATAGGGTGTGTGCTGGTTTGAGAGCCATCATAATTAGCTCGACGTTCCGTTTGAGGACGAAGGGGTTGTTTGGGAAGGCTTGCACAGCTTCATGGATGTGTTCTGTACCATCCGCATGAACATGAGGCTGTATCACGAAGTCTTTGACGTAATGAACGTGCATCTTCGCCTTTCCCCTCTCGACAAATATGCCTGTTGTTTTTCCGTTTCCCAGAGAATCAATCTCGATGGTGTGCCAGTGATCTTCTTCTTCTTTGGATGTTGATTTGAGAGCCATATAATTTAGCTCGAAGGTGAATTGATCGTACAACGTGCATGCACTCTGTTTGTCATAGAGATGCTTTGTTTTCTCCACGATGTCTACACCGACATCGGCCAAAAGACCCGCCCCCTTCTCGACGGGATCAGTCTTTGCGCCTTGAAGCAACAAAAGCACCATCTCTCGAAGAAAGGCTTGATGTGTGATGTTCCCTTTGATTTCTGGGAAGTATCCTTGCACTTGTCCTGCATTTGGAAATACGGCTTTCCCCAAGATTTGATACAAGAAGGCAGAGCGTGTCAAAGAGAAGTCTGTATCGTCATGTGTGATTTCTGCGTGGTGCTGGATGGCTGCAAGTTGTTCGGCCAAAGATCGAAAGAGATGCTGGTAGTTTGTGCCTCTGACTTTGGAAACATAATTGGAAGGTAGGCTCTTCTCGAAACGCTCCAGGATCAGCTCTGTAATCTCATTGATACGCTCTTTGGCTCCCGTTGATATCTGCTCTGGGGTTTGGAGCGTAGACTGATTTTCGGAGAGCAGTCGCTGGTTGTTTGTGCGTCCTTTGTTGTCATTGTCATAGATGCTCATGCTCAATACCTACTGGTTGACTGCGAGGTTTGGATGCGCCTTGTACTGGGTCGATCTTCATCAAAAGACAGAACCACATCTCCCATCATGAAATAGCTGATGTCTGAAATCTCAAGATCCTTTGCATCTTCATTCCCTTCCACAGAATACGTCACAGACCATTTGTATTGCGATGGGCTATCTCCAACTGGCAAAGATACAAGAATTCGATTCTGCGTGAGCTCCTGTCGCTTGGCCTGTATATCTGCTTCCTCAACGTAGCCCAAACCTTGAAGTGTGATGTCATCCGACACACCCGGTATGGGTAGCCCTTCTTTGCCAATGATATAGGCTTGGCACTCTGTTTGACCAATGAGATAGGGCAAGTTGTCGATGATGGTCATCTCATCATTGTCTTTGAACACAGCCCTATATCGGCCATAGTCCTCGCCACCCCCATCGGTTGTGTGGTGGTTCAGCGGCTCACGAATCAGAAATACATTGTTGTGTTTGTTTGACCACGTCGTGATGTTCTCGAAGTCGGATATTTGATCGGTGGTTATCTGCTCTCGGATGATATGAGATCCATCTGCTAAGGCCATGGTTGTCAGCGGAACGATCACATAGGAGACACCTTCCGTTGAATCAATAACTTCGATGACATCCGATTGTCGGATGGGTGTTCCCATCGTGAGGCTGGCAAAGAGAGCTTGTAAATTGGTTCTGACTTGACTATCCACGAAGGAGGTATTCATACCTCTTTGGGTCAAGATGGTTGCGGTGATGTTTACAAAAATAGCCATCGCTTGCTTCGCCAACACATTGGCTGTGAGATGCTTCATGCTATCTATGTCTGACTGTACCGTTGAGACAATGAGATTGGTTGTATATTCCACGACAAAATTCTCATCATGCGTGTAGCTAATCAATACTTCTTCGCCATCTTCAATGTCTCCAGAGAGAACCCTTTTGATGCCCAGCGGTTTGGTTTGATCTCCTTCTTGTATCGTGTAGTCCATCTCCCCAGAAGGATCATACGGCCCCCTATAGGTGATAAGGCCATCCGCAGACTTCACTGTTACAGTCAAACCAATTGCACCCAAGTTGTCTACATATTCGATGAATTCTCCCACAACAACATGCACCTCATCGGTAACCTCGATCTGCGATCCACTTGGTGTATCTGCATTGATCAGATCCGTTCGGATAATGAGAGATTCACTGGCCTTTGTTGAATTGCCAAGCATGAAGGGAGAGCTCGGTCGATGCAGCTTGTACAGCGAAGAAGGAAGTGGGCCCGTTATTGTTCCGTAGACTTGGTTGATCATCCCTACAGGCTGCCGGGTCAAAACAAATTCTGTTCCGGTTCGGTAGCGATAATCACCTTGCAAGACATCCCCATAGTCTACACTTGGTTGATCAATGCTGGTATCCAAGCGAATCAGATTTGGAGCTAAGATTTCTACGTTTGTCAGATCGAAATACTCTCCTGTTGAAACGTTACGGAATCCCAGCTTTGGGTTCTCCGTACTCAACATCTCAATGATGGGGTTCTCTATGTTCAGATTTTCATCGACGGCACGAAAGATCAATGCGGATGGACTATCGGCAAGAAGAAATTGAACACCTGTTTTGATCTCATAGGTGAAGGCAAAAGTGTCCGTAACCGACGCAAACTGGTTGCCTCGTATCCATATATCAACACAACCTCCAATGTTTCTCCCAGCATGCTCATCATAGTCTCGAAGCATGAAGATATCATCAGCGGAGACGATCTGTGCTTCTTCAACACCGGGAACGGAAGCCGTCTGTTTGAGATAGCCACGAAGAGTACCAGAATCTACACTTGCGATGGTATTTTGCGCACGTAGCGCAAGCTGGGCGTTGCTTTCTTGATTCGTACCACCAAAAAATGCTGCGCGATTGGTAACAAATACATCCAGAACCTCTGTGGTTGATAGCTCGCCCAATGCAATGTTGCCGTTTACACCGGGTGTGTTTGCGATGGCAGGAACGGTTACGGAGTATCTTCGGCTTACGGGATCATAAAAGGATGCCAGATTTTCCAAAGAGATGGTTGCACCCACCGTTGTACGAAAAGAGACACCCCCACCAGCAACCTGTGTACCCAAAGGCAGCACTACAGAATTTGTGGGTCTCGAAGTGAGATAGAACGTCACCTCTCCCCTTGCTGTGTTTCCCTGTGAGCGCACCACACCGACATTGCTTGCCAGCTTGTCGAAGCATGAATCAATGATGGCTTGCACCTCGTAATCATAGCTCAAGAAGAACGCTCTACGCAAGGCCAATTTATAGGAAGTGTTGGGTGTGGATTCTCCTATTCTTGAAGGATCATCTATTTCCAGCAACGATGAAAAGCTGGAAGCACGATGCAAGAAATCCATGATCAAACGGAGCCTGGATGCTTCATTCAAAAATGGATCTAAGACCACATCCCGTATCACACTTCCCGGATGTATGGCGATCTCTGGGTTGATTCGATAGATGCTCGCAACGGTATCTTCGAGCAAAGAGTTACGACCCACGACGGGGAAGTTTCCAACCTCTGGCGTGATGTTCATGGGATGCGCAGCAACCTCTACAGACAAGGGCGATTCGGTTTCAACCTTTGTGATGGGATCGACATACACCGCAGTTGCCACATAATACAAGCTAACGATGTCTCTGGTTATGGCAAAGGTTGAATTTGCGATTGTTGCTGGTGTGCTCAAGGAACCATTGCCACGATAATGCTCGAAGGAATACCACTCTCTGTTGTCAAACGAAGATACTTTGATGGCCACGTGAATATCAGACATCGTTTCCGGTATCTCCAAGAGCTCATTGATGCTGGTTCGTATTGTTTCGCCATCAAGACCACGCTGCACCATCGTAAACTCGGCAAACATGGGGTCGGCTGCTGGGTTTCCTTCCACATCTGTTGCGATGGCTATATCCGCTTCCATCTCCGCAAAGTCGGCTTCATTTCTCTCCATCATGGGCGTATCCAGTAGATACAGATTGACCCTCTGGTATCCATCCACACCCCCACCAGAGGCAGTCGAACAGTACAAGTTATATCCCTTGATGTTCTCGGTATCCAAGCTGTCATTGGTCCACTTGATGCAGACATATCCATCATAGCTCTCGGCACGAATTCCTGTGGGTGGCTCTGGTGAAAACGTGATGTCGGAATCATCAACCAAACGCACCTTCAAAGACGATATCGCCCCTTGTGTGTTACTGCTGGTTGCCTTGCGCAATTGAAAGGTGTTTTGGCCTCTGTTCAAGGTGTATCCGTCTGGGAAAACATTCGGATTTGGGATAACAAATCGACCTGTGCTTTCTTCGTACAGCACCATGCTGGTATCTTCTGCAAAAGATCCCCCATCTATTGAGATCAACAAACTCTCTCCAGCATCTAGGACACATCTCCCAACGATAAAGCGTTGCTCTACGGTTGTGGTGAATTGCCCCTGTGTTGTCATCTCAAAATCGGGGAGCTCAAACATGGGTTGACTGCTCATAATTACCTCAATATGTACCTAAAGAACGCACTACTATACCGTTTTCAGACACGAAGGATGCTGCTCCGGGTACGGTGTAGACAATGTTCAAAGCGATGGGTTTATTGGATGCGTTGCGTACGGTTAGCTCGATCAAAAAGCTGGTGGGATCATCTCGATAGGACTGCACGTTGAGATAGTCGATTTGATACAGCGTTTCCTTCAACGACACCTTCTGAAACTTGGCCTGTTTCTGCTGCAACGAACGCATCCCATTTACGGTTCGCTTGACCTCTGCACGAAGCGCGGCTGCCGCTGCTGCTATCGCCTTTCTGCCAACAAGCTCTCGAAGCTGTGTACCATACCAGCGATGAAACGGATTTGAACCACGATCTGTCAGCAATGCTTTGAGAACAAATTGATAGAGCAGATCTTCATCTCGTATCAAGACAGGCTCACCCCGATCATCAAACATCAAATCATTCTCAACGCGCGTCGCCATACAACGTCTGCACTTATTCGGATCGACGATATAGCTCATCTCTATCTTGGCGTTGTAAAACAACTTCGGTGTCTCCATGAACATTGGTCGATGACTATGAACATGTCCTTCTTGCATGAAAATACCCCATGAGGGTATCAGCTTTCGCCCCTTTGCATGAGGCTGAAAGTCCAGACCCAAGACCGATGTCGCATCTCCACGAACATACAAACGAGAAGCATGGCCTGTTTCCGTATCCTCAATGAGCAGCTTGCCTTGATGATTTTTGAACACAAGTGTGCTGTTGAAGCGATACAAACGCTCGATGATCTGCTGGATGTTCCAAGAACCCGGCTTTAGCGTGAACATGAATTCGGTGGCTACCGTCTCAACATAGAGCTCTGTGACTTGCTCAAAGACAAATGGACCACCCTTTGTACCCACAACCTTTGCAGAGCTGTATAGGCCAGACGATGGTACTTCGATATCATTGACGTGCATGACCGGAGCAGCCATGATCGGTGTGGATGTCAAAAGAAGCAGCCTGTCATCCGCGAAGGACACAGGCTCTCTGACAATATTGTGCTTGCAAGACCAAGCGATTTGAAAATCAGTAGACATGCCTATGGGAAGTTATAGGCAAAGAACAGAAGCAGGCCTTAGAAGAATTTTCTATCAATAAGACTTTGGATGCTCTGCAAGAAGTCTGGAAGGTCTTTGTTACCGGGCAGAAGACGTTGGTATTTCTTCTGGACTTCGTAATACATATCGCCATGCTCGCTCTCAACGAAGTCCACTTGGGCAAATACCTCTTTGCCTTCCAACAGACCATTTCTTTCGTGGTCGCCAAACTTGCCATGCACGAAAAGTGTACCAGACATCAAATCATCTCTGTATCCGTTTCTTCGAGCTGCTTCTGAGTATTGAATATCCGCATGGGGATCAATATACAGATCCGTACTTCCTCGTTGATAGTGTATCCGTTGTGAATTGTAGCCTCGAACCGCAGTCTTTTCCGTTTTGGCTTCTTTCAACAAAGGAAGCAAGTCTGCTCGAAGCTCCGGTTTTTCGTGTGCTAATCGTATTAATTTATTTCTTAAATTCATCATAAAATTATCCTATTAGTGAAGGTCAATATACTTCGGCTTCCCATTGATCAGGGTCTACTTCCATTTCCAACTGGATCTTGAGGACAAACTCAGAACCTGTTGCCTTTGCCGTGTACCCAAGCAACTTCTTAGGATGAGGCCCGAGATAACTTCCCGTAAAGTAGGCATCCTCTTCTGCTTCGATTAATTTAATCAACTCTTTGTCTAACAACGTGGAGTTGCCGACGAGATTTTCAAGGTTGTCGTACTTCATTCCGTACTTGATGGAATCTGCGAGAATCTTGGCGAGAATCTTTGTCTTGCTGGAGTCAGCCAAGACCTGCTTCATTGCCTCCTCGAACCCCTTCTTATCCTTGATAGCCGCGTTGGTTCCGCTGTAAACCGAAAACTCGTTGATGAAATAGTCATACTTGATCGGAAACTCGTAATGCACAGTGATGTCAGTCGGTACGCTGTAATATTTCGTGTCTGTTTCCCGCTCTATACCGTCTGTCACTTCAGCGAAGGTGATCTTGCGCGGTGCGTAGTGACTCCACCACAGATTCCACTCGTACAAGTACTGCAACAGAGTGGCAGTACCATAGAGGAACCGCTGATAATCCTTACAGAAAGGCTCAACAGGTGCGAATATGGTTGCCAATGTTTTGGTCATCGAACGAGCTGTTTTTTCCGCATAAGATAATTTCAACAAAGGAAGCAAATCCTTTCTTAGCTCTGGTTTTTCATGAGCTAATCGAATCAATTTGTTTCTTAAATTCATCATAAAATTCTCTATTATTTTTGTTCTATGGTGGCTTTCGCACCACATTCTGGACATTCGGTAGGTCGGCCTGTTCGCTCACCTTTCGCGAACAATCGATCTGCTTCTCTTTCTGTGTATTCTTCACCACAACCCCATTTAGGGTTGCACCAATAAACATCTCTGCTTGCTTTCTTCAAAAGAGGGAGTAGATGAGATCGGAGCTCTGGCTTCTCATGAGCCAGTCGTATCAGTTTTTGTCTCAAATCAGACATCATTTCTCTCCGGTTATACTTGTGACCCGCTATCAAAAGATTATTGACGTGGTTCTGTGTCCTCTGGATAGCCATCGGTGTAATCTGTAAGCAGACGATACATATTGAAGCTGAAGTGCGCCAAGAAGGGCATCAATAGGAGAAAGGGAATCAACAACCACATTAGAGAACCCCTGTAGATCCGAAGCCACCTTGACCCCTTTTGGTCTTTTCATCGGAAAGCTCCATGACCATAAACAAGTCCATTCGTTCACAAGGTGCAAACACCATCTGGGCGATGCGCATGCTCGGCTCTATCATAAAGTACTCTTCGCCATGGTTGATCAATATGACTTTCACCTCACCTCGATAATCCGAATCAACTGTTCCGGGACTATTCAATACGGTGACACCATGCTTCAAGGCAAGACCAGAGCGAGGCCGTACTTGGCCTTCATAGCCCTCTGGTATCTTCATTCTCAAACCTGTGGGGCAAAGGTATCTCTTTCCCGGTGCAAGGCGATATGGGCAAGGTATAGCAGCTCGAAGGTCAAAGCCAGCAGCACCTGGAGTTTGGTATCTTGGGATGTCGCTCTGCTTCCCATGCTCCATAATTACAATCTCAACCAGATTCATCATCAAGGCCATATCTTCACCTCCCCCTATGCTTACAGTCACCATACAATCACCATACCCATAGGAAATAATAGGCACGTTACAGAGGAAAATGGATACGAACCAACAGCTTGTCGTCTTCGTCTTGGAAGCGAATCTCTTTGGTCGTAAAATCAACAGTTATTGCAGTCGCCAGATCCGCGATGGGCTTTGGTAGATTCGCTGCCTGTTTCATGCTCTTTAGGGTGTCTGAACATGTAATTCCAGAGCCACAAGTAGAGCCCAGTTGAAATATCTTTTTGTTGAAAAGGTTATTGGCTTCGTACCCTTTGTCTATCTTTTCCGATAGCTTTTTCTTGCAGTAGCCCCAAGTCTTCTTCAATACCTTTGCCTTTGCTCCTGTTCTGCCGTACTCGACGCGACCATAGAAGTGATTGAGTATACGAACACGATAATACTTGTCGTGGCTCCCCTCTGTATTACAGAGAACGCAGACTGCATCGTTGATGAAGCCCTTCTCCATGAGCTGGAGAAGAAACCTGCGATGCTCTGGATCTTGTATATGGCTGTAGTGTACTTCCATTGTCATTATGCTGCTTCCTCATCTTCGTCGAACATATCGAGCATGTACAGCGCACCAGTGAGAAGATGCTTGCAGCCAACCGCTTGTCGATCCCATGAATCTAAGCCTTGACAGAATCGACAGGTGCAATACACCTTGCCAGACTTGAAGAAGGTAGCCTCATACACTTCCTTGTTACTACCTTCCACTTCCACAATGAAGTGTCCGTTTTTGAAGGATGTAGAGATGATTTTGCTCTCCATCTCTCTGGCACGTGCCAGGAGCTTGGTATCACTACCATCTGTTCTGATGTTGTTGTTGATAAGTTTAAGAGCTGTTTGCTCGGCTGCCATATCGGATGCGTTCATAGTGCTTCTCTGTTTAGGTTCACTACACACACAGATGAATACAAAATTGTGGTGTAAGAATTTTGAGACTTTTTCTGAGATT
>MDTG01125721.1_pt1 | contig 15780 bp, 14 predicted proteins | sample 811421 | NCBI WGS metagenome assembly MDTG01 (sample SAMN05326645, study PRJNA326480) | marine metagenome | isolation source: seawater | place: Pacific Ocean: South East | collected 2011 | reverse complement strand
ATTCTCAGTAAAGGCATTGTCTTTGGGACAAATTAATTTTGTTTTTGACAAGGTTTGTTTTTCAAATTCTGGGAATAAATCAAGCATCCCCGCGACGAACATATCTCCCGAAATTCCACCAAGTGGAGTTATATGAATATGACCACTCATACCGAGGGCCCGAGCCGTGAAATCACTTCATCACCCTCCCTATTAATTTCTGCAGCTGTAATTTTTCCTTCACAAACTTGTGTCAATAATTTTATAAGTTTTGGAAGCATATCCTTGCGTGTGAGCGCACCACAGAATATATCCGATGCATCGAAGTCAATTTGGTTGGGAAGCCGTTTTGCTGTCTGTGGATTAGCAGTAAGCTTAATAGTCGGGGCTAATGCACTTCCATAAGGATTACCATGTCCCGTGGTAAAGCAGACTATTTGAGCCCCGGCCGCTACCATTGATGAAATTGATTCTGGCGAGAGGGTGGGTGTATCCATTAAATGAAGACCACTTGATGATACACTTTCACCAGCTGCTAACGCACCAGAAATAGGTTGACTACCTCCTTTAGAGATCGAGCCTAAAGACTTTTCCTCAAGTGTGGTAATGCCTCCTTCATAGTTTTGCGGCCCTGGATTACCAACAAACATATTCTTTTCTGCGGATTTAGTGATTTTGTGGCGCTCTTCAACCAATGATCGAAGGCGACGTGACACTCTCTTCGAAACACATCGTTCATATAGACTCGGCTCACAACCAAGCCATTCAAGCGTCTCAGAAAATAAAGCTGCACCGCCTGCCAAAATATGATGGTCAAATAAATCACCAACCAAGGGATTTGAAACTATGCCCGATGAGGCATCAGAATGACCACATTCCGCGGCAATGAGAATGTCAGACATTGAACAAGGTTTGCGTGATACCTTTTTTAACATATTAAGCAATCGCTGACCTTCCCTTGTTGCAGCAGCGGTCATTGCTGACCCATCTTCACCCCAATTCTGAAGCGAGAAGCCTTTAAACTTTCTGCCTGAATCAATAACTATTTGCCCGATCTCATCGCATGACCTATCATCAGGAGCAAAAACTAGAACAGCACCGACATTAGGGTGAGTTGCAAAAGCGGTGAGCATCCTTTGGTGAAAATATTTATCTGCACCAACCTGACCGCGACCATAAGCGCTCGTAACTATTACAGCGTCAGAAAGTGTCTGCACTGCATTTCTTGCTCCTTGGGTATTCAATCCACAAATAGAGAGTAAAAGCAGATGATTACGTATCCCTGGCCTCCCATTTCTTCTTGGAAATCCCAAAAATAGGCTCATCGAAGCAAACCTCCAAGGTTATGTAAATGAACATGCTCACCAAATGAAATTGGTGCCGTTGCATAACCAATTACAGCCCCAAATTTAACAACTGGTTTTCCTTTTGGAATAGAACAAAGTGCAATTTTATGACCCATTGGAATGTCATTCTTTAAAAGAACTTTGCTTCCATCTTTGATAGTCACTGTTTCGCCTGCCCGATGGTCTTGCAAAACACAAGCAACCGTATCATCGGCGTGAATGATAATTGCAGTTGTATTCATAAACAGATTTCCTGCTTTTGGACCAGAAATTCTTCAGCCAATTCAATATTCGGCTCAAAACCGAGGCCGGGAGCATCCGATAATGAAAAAGTGCCATCTTCTAAACCGAGGCCTTGCCAAGAAAATGCCGAAATAAAAGGATTGTCAGAGCTGTCCACTTCAAGCATACCTCCGCCACCAACAGCAGATAAAAGATGTGCCGAAGCTGTGAGCCCAACACCACTTCCTAAACAATGCGGGCAATAAATTCGTTCTGCATCAACTGCTGCTCTAGCAATTGACATTCCAAAACTTAGGCCGCCCCATTTACAAATGTCTGGTTGGATAACACTTAACGCGCCAAGTTTTACTGAATCTTTTAGTGCTTCACCTGTAAGGTTTTCACCACCCGCTAGTTTCATGGGTGCACACTTCGAAAGCCTACTCCAGTCAGCCTCTGAGGCATCAGCAGCTATTGGCTCTTCCAACCAAAAAAGATCAAGCTCTTTCAATTGTTCGCATTTTTGTATAGCTACCGCATAATCCCACGCCTGATTGGCATCAAGCATAAACAACTCTTCAGATTTCAGTGTATCAAATGTTTCTTTCGCTGCTTTGATACCATCGGCTGGCCCGAAACCAATCCGCTGCTTGAATCTACTGTATCCAATCGAACGCATGCGTTCAATTTGTTTTGCTGCTGTATAAGGATTGATCCCGCTAGCGTAAGCGGGGACAGCGGACGAATTTCCTCCTAAATAAACAGCAAGTGGAACTTTGGCATATCTGGCTTGCATATCATGTAGTGCTATATCTATGGCCGACACTATTTGCGCAACTGGACCAGGTTCACCACATTGAATGATAAGCCGGTGAAATCGAGAAAGAATTTTTATAAATGGCTCAGCCTCATCTGCTAAAATGCCTTTCAATGCTTCTGGTAGGATTTTTGCTGCCAGACGTGCGCGGTGATAATCTCCGTCAGGAGGAAAATTACACCAAATTTCGCCCCATCCAAAAGCGCCATCTTCATCCTCAATCCGTAATAGTAAACATGACCGGGCTGTTAAAGGAGACATTACTGTTTCGACAGGCTCGGTCAATTGATATCTAAAGTGATAAATCTGAGCGTTGGCCAATGCTTTTGAGCTCATTCAGCATCCAATCTGTTCATTGTGGGCTTTAATGGCCATAGAAAGCTACTTTTCGGGGCTGTCTTTGATGCCCAAGAGGCAAGTAAGTCTTTGTTTTTTCTTTGCTTAGCCATCGTTTTTTCAATTTCTTCTGGGACCCAATCTTCAAGTAATTTTGCTAGCATGGTTTCACGTATTTCAGCAAAGTCTGGCATATCGGCGAGATTATTTAATTCCTTTGGATCATTCAAAAGATCAAATAATTGTAAATGATCGCCATGATAATAATGAAGTTTCCAATTATCTACCCTCAACATTCTTTGCTGGACTGCCCTCCCCCCTGTCCACGAGGGCACGGAATCAGTACAATATTCACTAAATGCGATATTTTCCCATTTTTGTTTTCCTTTTGTAACAAGGGGCCAAAAACTTCGTCCCTTTGAATCTGGAAGCGATTCCCCACCCATAGCTTCAGTCATTGTTGATGCGAGATCAATAAGGCTTACAACTTCTTCTCGGATGCCTTTTGACAAAGAGCTGTGAGCTAAAATCATCGGAACTTTTGCACTCTCATCATAGAAGGTATGCTTCCACCAAAGACCTCTTTCCCCTAGATGATCTCCGTGATCAGACGCATAAACTACAAGGGTATCTTCTGAAAGCCCGAGTTCATCTAACTTATTAAGAATTTTACCTATCATCTCATCAAGAACTGCGACCAGTCCCCAATATGCTGCACGTGCCAATCGGGAGTTACGTTCGGGAACCTCTTCAATACCTCGATTCTTGCGCCACCAATTTATCCAAGAATTATTGCTTGTTTTTGCTGGTATTTCTGGCGGTTGCAATTTTTGCATAAAATAATCAACCCATTTTTTTGAAGCTACGTATGGGGCATGAGGTAACATAAATCCAACAGTCATTGCGAAGCGTTCTCGGTTACGAGCGATTTTATCTAGTGCTTTAAGGGCAGCTTCAGTCGTATCATGATCTTTCAATTCATAAGCGGATTGACCTGCGCCACAAGAAATGAGGCTTTCTGGGGTGGGCTCATTTGTTCCTCGTAAGGGTCCCATATCATGCCATGCGACACCTGGAAAATTAGGGGAATGTTCTCCAATTTCTCGCCATGCATATCCACGTAGTTGGTCAGGCCCTATGGAATGCATTCTGCCTACCAGACCAGTTTCAATTCCTGCTGCTCCTAAAGAATGAAGCCATGTTGGACAGCCTGATGGAAGCACATCATCATTTGTCCAACATTGCTGGTCTGATGGATAGCGCCCCGTCAGCATAGACATTCTGGATGGAGTGCAAATTGGAGAAGGGCAATAGGCGTTATTCATCCGCACACCCCGTGATGCTAGCCTATCTAGATTTGGGGTTACAGCAAACTCATCGCCTGCGCATCCCATTACATTTGCAGAATGCTGGTCTGAGAATAAAAATAACAAATTTCTTGGTATCATTTTTCAAGCCTTGTGCTTAAATTTCCACACTTGTCAAAAATAATTGAGAACGGTTCACCAACTTCTGTTACTAAGCCGCGTTTCTGTATCTCTGGCAGAAGGTTTGGGGTAATGGCAATCTCATCTAACTGTGCAGATGATATTATATGGCAAATACGCGGTGATTTTGGATTCCAACATGTAGCAACCATTGCGGCAATCACACTTCTCTCATTTGGTAAGACGATTGGAATTCTCGCCTTTTCTAAAATTGTTGAGGCTAGTGAATTCATATACATAGCTTTTAAATCAAGTTTATTTGCCAATTCTAATGGAATAAAATCTGTCATACCGACTCCAATTCCATTGCCGTCTGATTTTTCACTCATATCCAAAACAGCAATCTTATGAATGAAGGGTTTTTTAGGATTTTCGACACCACGAATGTCCGTACGTCCTGAAACAGCAGGATCAATGCCTGCGCCTGAAATATCCTTACCCAAACGTTCAATCAGCAAGCCATCTAGTTGGTCAAACGGAAGTTGAGCCATACTAGCTTTAGCCATTTTAAGAAGTCTTGCGTCAGACTCAAAAAAACCATTGGGAGCAACAATCTCAACATGACCAATTTGTTTATGCGCATTTTCAACAACAGCAAGTCCGGCTGTAATCGGTGCATGCTTAAGGATCATATCTGCCAGTGCTGGCAAAGTCTGCTCTAATCCGTGAGGGCCAATCATATGAACCTGACTTGCTCCCTCTGCCTTTCCTAAACCCACAGCCAACATCTTTATAAGACCACTTTCAATCTCCCTTGGAAAACTTGTATGTGCCTTTACTCGGTTTATAACCAAAATCCCATCGGCTGCTGCAGCATTGGAATCAAAATGACAAACAGTTCCATCTTTCAATGTTCCATATTTTTCTGTTTGCATACTTGACCGTATTTCACACCCAATCGCTTTTTCACAAATTCCAAGTTTTTGTAGAATAATTTTTTGCCCTTCAGCTGTTCCTCCCCCGTGTGAACCCATTCCTGGCACAACAAATGGAACAAACCCTTTTGACTTCAGCCAGTTTACAGAGGTATGAACAATCGTCTTAATATCAGCAACACCACGACTACCAACCGCAACTGCGATCTGCGCTCCCTCGGTTAAATTAAAAAGTTTTGATTTTTCTAATTCTTCAACTACTTGTGAAGCCAATGTTTCAAGGGTAGGTAATTCTGGCTGGCGTAAACGTACCAGCACAAAATCTGGTAAATCTACATTCTCTAAATGTTCAAAATGAATTTCAGGAAAAACTGGATGATTCATTGGGAACCTCAAGGTCAAAACGTTTATAAAGCTCAATCGGGGCATCGTGTGCAGTCAAAATATTTTCCATGGCTAAGCAAAAATATTCTTCAATTTTTTCATCTCTAAAGGGCGTCATTTGGCCCGGATCAGCCAATAAATCAAAAAGTACTGTCTCTGTATCATCAAAACCGCCACCTTGCATTGGCGGACGTTTGGCATCCTTAAGTGCAGGCATTTTTAAAACAGGCATTCCTAATGTGAAGTCAAAACCAGGGTGTAGTTCAGCTTCTGAAAGTTCAGAAACAGAAAAAGGAGTCCTTGCGTGTTGGGGCATTAGGGTATACTCAAAAAGAGGTAATGTTTCCATATTGGATGGGTACCTGAAATAGCTATAATGGCCGTCAGTGGCGTTAAGGGCCCCTCCAAAAATACCAAATAATGCGAAATCGCGCCCAGATGCCCCATCTAGTAAAGTTTGACCCAAAACAGTTTCAGGTTTCTCAATCTTATGTAAATCAAGTAGAGTCGCCATCACATCAATATTTTGACTTAAAATATTAGTGGTTCCTATGGGTTGGCCGGGTGAATAAATAAATAAAGGGATATTGGCAACTTCAGAGTAAAAAGGCATTCTGTTTTTACCCCACCACCCATGTTCTCCAAGCATGAAACCATGATCAGTAGTGACTATAAGGGCGGTATCTTTCCATAGATTTTCAGTATCAAATAAATCAAGAAGGCGTCCAACCTGATCATCGCACATGGAAACCAATGCCGTTTGGCTCATAATCAGGTCCGTTGTATCTTCCTCAGGTTTGTCTCGTTGATAACGCGGCCAGTCTCGTATTTTTGAGTCAACTTGCGGAAAACGCTCGCGATATTCCTTAGGCGCATGAAACGGTTCATGCGGGTCGAACACCTCTATCTGAAGAAACCAGTTTTCGTCACGGGCATGAGCTTTAAGAAACGAAAGGCCAGAATCAAAAGTTTTTATTGATGGAAATTCAGCCGCTTTATTAATATTCAATCGATTCATAGCAGCTTGAAGCCGATAACCTGAGAGATCTTTATCAATTTGGTCGGTATGATAGGTTCCAGCAAAAAGTTCATGAGGAGGGTTAATTGCGGCAGCCCAAGGATCTGCTTCTTGGCCGCGGACAAATTCCCAACTGTCAAATGCTGTGTGGTAAGTTGAACCTCCATTTTCAAAATAATGATAATGGTCTGTTATAAGATGACTGTGGATACCAGCCCCTCGCATTAGCGATGTCGCAGTTATGTCGAAAGGTTCTAGAGGACCCCATGAACGATGAAAGAAATTCAACCTACCAGTCTGAAGGTCCCTTCGAGCAGGCATGCATGGCATTGAGCCAACTATATGTTTATTGAACTTCAAACTGCGTGCTGCCAAACGGTCAAAGTTTGGAGTTGGATAAGCGCCGCCGTAGCATGATAGCGACTTAGATGTGAGAGAATCAAATAAAAGAAGAATTGTTTTCATGAATTAAATTTCTGTTTTTGATTTTTCCGCCGATATTCACTCAAAAAAGGCCAAACCAGCAGTATCACAGCAATGATTGTAAAAGCTAAAGGAAAAGGTCTCGTGAATATTGGGGTGATGTCCCCCGCTGTCATCATTAATCCTGAGCGGAGTTTTTCCTCACCCAACGGAGCTAAGACAAACCCAATTACAAAAGGGCCCAGTGGGATGCGTGCTCTTTCTAACAAAAAGCCAATTAAACCAAATAACAACATTACCCATACATCAAACATTGTATTATTCAAGGCATAGGATCCAATCACACAGAACATCATAACGACAGGAAGAACAAAGCTTCGAGGGAGATATATAAGATTGGAGATGTATTTGACTGATGACGTCATAAACAACCACATCAGTATATTTGCCAATAATGCTGTTGCAATCATTGCCCAAACAATCTCTGAGTTTGTAAGAAAAAGTGTTGGGCCAGGTTGGATTGAGTGAATGGTAAGCGCTCCTATTAAAATAGCGTCGATAACACTACCGGGAATTCCCATAGCAATAAGCGGAATCAATGCCCCTCCCACCGTTGCGTTGTTTGCGGCTTCGGAGGCAATTATTCCTTCCTCGGATCCCTTTCCAAATTTTTCAGGTTCAGATGATACGTTTTTAGTAACCGTATATGCTATTACTGAACCAATAGATGCGCCAATGCCTGGTAATATGCCTACAAAAGTGCCAATAAATGAGGACCGAATAAGATTACCACCATGTCGCACAAAGTCACGAATACTCATCAACATTCCTTTTGAAGACATTTCTGCTCTATCCGGCAGAACTCCCATTTGAAGAGAGTCTTTTATTATCTGACTGACAGCGAAAGTACCGATCAATACCGGAAGCAGTTGTAGGCCACCATTTAAAAGATACCAATCGAACGTTAATCGTGGCATACCAGTTGCGGGGTCGACACCAGGCATAGATACCAGCATACCGAGTAAGCCGGATATCAAACCCTTTACCAAAGAGCCCTCACTTACAGATGCAATCAGAACCATCGCCATCATTATAAGTGTAAAATACTCGAAGGGCCCAAACCTAGTTGCGACAATTGACAGAGGTTTTGTAACGGTAAAAAGTACAAACCACGCAATCAATCCACCAACAAAAGACGCTGTTATGCCCAACCCCAATGCACGACCAGGCCTTCCAGAACGGGCTAATGGATAACCATCAAACGTTGTCATTACCGCAGCAGGTGTGCCGGGCATGCGCATGAGAGTCGCGGTGATTAATCCACCACTAATAGCGCCCACATACATTGCCACCAAGAGCACAATTGCGTTAAACGGTACCATATAAAATGTTAACGGCAGTGTTAGTGCAATCAACATTGCACCTGTTAAACCAGGTATTGCTCCCACCACAATTCCTAAGACGGTGCCAATAAACATCATTAGAAAAGGCCAAGGTGTCAAAATCTGGCTGACTGCCTGAAATAGTGAATCAAAGTCCATCCAAGACTCCCTAAGTTGGCAAATCCACCACAAAAATGTTTGTAAAAATATATTCAGCGCCAAATGAAAATATTGCCGCTATTAGTATAATGAGAGGCAACTTTTTACGATTAAACCTTTCCATTGACCAGATTAGTAACGCTAAAAATCCAAAAGTTACAACCCCAAAAGATAAGATTTTGAGATGTAAAAGACCTACATACAAGACTGATAAAACAAGCATAAGAACAGAACCTAATGGTGAACCACCAGAAAATTCAACTTTCAATTCATGCTTAAGGTTTGAGGACTGTAACAAAGTTAAGGTTGACCGTACGATCACGATGGCACAACATAAAATTATAATCACTGATGTATAAATGGGAACAGGGCCGGAACCTAATGGCTCGAAGCTTCCTGGTGGTAATTTTACTGCCTGAACAATAAAAACCGCGCAAATTATTATAATAAAGGCAGCCACACCTATTTCTGTGTATGAACGACGATTCATGACTTTTATCTCGCCAAAAAAGAACGCCAGCTCGCTGCAAATAGCGAGCTGGCGTAAATGCATTTACTTCTTTTTAGCAAGTTTTGCGATTGGTTCGATTGCAGTCCAAGTTGTATTAAGATCATTCATAAGATCATCGCCGGAAAGGAATATATCTGCGAAGCCTTTTCCTTTAATAAACTTTTTATAACGTTCTGTTCCAGTTGCTGTCTTCAAAGCTTTAGCAAAGCCATCTACAGCCTCGGCAGGGGTACCCTTCGGAGCAAAAATCCATGACTTTATGCAAAATTGCATATCATAGCCAAGCTCGTTCATCGTGGGCAAGTCACCAAGACCTGCAAATCGTGATGACCCTGTGTATGCTAGTGGTTTTATCTGTGCTTCTGGATTTTCACTTCCATTTGGCAGTAACGTAAAATTCACTACCTCGGCTCCTGATAACACTGTAGCGTTGGTTTGGGCACCTGTTAAAGCTGTGTAATTTGCCGTTCCCCCTCCAATTTGAACAAAACGAAATTTTGCGCCTGGAACGAGTTCCTGAAGCATAATTCCTGCCATATGATTAATAGCGCCTAAATTAGCTCCAAAAATTAATGAATCCGGCTCAGCTTTCGCTTTCTCGAGGAGCTGTTTAACACTGTTTATCCCGCTGTCCTTTCGCACCATTGGAGCTAAACAAAATTCACCCATACCAGCCACAGGTTCAAAATCTCTCCAGCCGAAATTTAGTGCGCCGCTCCCTTCGCCACCCATAAGTGCTATATGAATCAAAAGAAAACTATGCCCATCCGGTTCAGCTTCCATTACTCTACGAGAGCCAATCGAATAGTGACCGCCAACATTAACTATTGTTATTGGCTGTGATAAAGCGTTTGAGTCCTGGATACCCGCTTGAAGTGTGCGCCCAACTTGATCAGATGTTCCACCAGCCTTGAATGGCACTATTAACTTGATCGGTTTTGTTGGCCAATCAGCAATTGCAGGACTAATCCCAGTCATAAGGGCAATTATAAAAATACCCAAAAGTCTAAACATTTTCTCCTCCCAGTGTTAGCATAAGAAATTACTTATAATTTTCACGGTTTAATTTACTATTTAATTATTATAAATTCATAAAATAAAGTCAATTTATGGTGAAAAAAATCATGGAACGACCAAATATTTTACTAATAAGTGTCGACCAATGGCCTGGCAATCTTCTTCGCCAAAACGGGCGTCTGGATATAGAAACACCAACATTAGACTACTTATCAAAAGGAGGTGTTCAATTTCCAAATACTTACTCTGAGTGCCCAATCTGCATTCCTGCCCGCCGTTCTTTAATGACCGGGACAACACCACGCGAGCATGGCGATCGAATATTTCAGCCTGCTTTGACAAAAGCAGATCTGCCTTTAATTGCGGAAACATTCAGAGAAAATGGTTATCAGACTGGCGCCGTCGGAAAGCTTCATGTCTATCCTCCACGTGATAGAATAGGCTTTGAGGAAGTAATAAGTTTTGAAGAGGGTCGACCTCAACTGGGTGGTCCAGACGATTGGGATATCTGGCTTGCTGAACAAGGCTCGGCAGGACTAGGTTATGCTCATGGCATGAGCAATAACAGTTATGATTACCGTCCGTGGCATCTCAACGAAGAGGCCCATCCAACTGTTTGGCTAAGCCGCAAAATGTGTCGAATGATACATCGCCGTGACCCGACAAGACCAGCATTCTGGCATTTGTCATACAATTTTCCACACCCGCCAATTGTTCCTCTAAAGGAATATCTTGCAGCTTACTCGTCGCGAAATATTCAATCCCGAGTTAGAGGAGATTGGAACGACGACTTACCTTATGCACTTGCAAGGGCACTGCATGCATGGCCAGCGCTTGATGATCAACAACTAAGTGATATGCGTAGAGCTTTTTATGCTCAATGCACCTTAATCGACCATCAATTAAGAATCGTACTAGGCACATTGAGAGAAACGCAACTTTTAGATAATACAATTGTCGTTTTCACAAGTGATCATGGTGATATGCTTGGGGATCATGGACTTTTTGCAAAACGCCTAATGTTAGAGGGTTCTGTGAATATTCCGCTTATCGTAATGGGAACAGCAAATTGTAAGAAACTTAAACCAGGACACAAAGATTATAGACTTGCAGGTTTGAGAGACATTATGCCAACTCTTCTTGAACTTGCGGAAATTGAATGTCCTAAAAGTTGCACCGGTATATCTCTTATTGACACAATAAAGCGTAAAACCATCTATTCGGAAGCCTTAGATGGTCCAATGGCTATGCGAATGGTTTTTGATGGTACATGGAAGCTCATTTGGTATCCGGCGGGGAATAAAATTCAGCTTTTTAATAAAGTAGCCGACCCTCAAGAAAGACATAACCTCGCTCACCATTCTGATAATAATGAGATCCTGACACGGTTAACGAAAGTCCTCATAAATGAACTTTATGGCCAGGATTTGGATTGGATCAAAGAAGATCAACTCTTAGGTTTTGAGGCACCTGATTTAAAAATAGCCCATGACAGAAGTTTATTCGGTCAACGCGGTATACATTATCCAGAACCGCCAATCGATAATCCAAATAAAATTGTAGGCGCTCCTTAATCAGCTGCCCAAGCAGACTGCTTTATGCAAGATCTTACCTGATTTATTAAATTTTCAGCTAATGGAGACAGTGGTGCGCCTGAGCGCCAAACAACACCTCCCTCACGTATTGGCATAATAACATTTGTTTGAACAATCTTTAATTCAGAAAAAGCGTTTGCATGTGACCTAGATAAAAACCCTAATTTTTGGCTGTGTCGAAGAATGTTAATGACTGCCCTAACAGAATTTGTCTCAATAGAGGGTATTGGCATCTCGACATCATGCTGACCAAATAAGCGACGAAGTGCTTGGCGTCCGAATGTGTCGTTTCCAGTAAATGCCCACTCCTCTTTTGCTAGACAATTGAGTGTATTTGGCTGCCTTCTATGAATTGGATGCTTAAAATGAGCTAAAATGTGCATTTTTTCTCGCAAAAGAATACGGCTTTTATACTCAGTGTTAAAATTTTCGTCAGTCAAAGAAGCAAAAAACATATCAATTTCCTGTCTATCAAGTTTCACACGCAAGTCATTATTCAACGCAATATTGAGATTTATCCGAATTTTAGGAAATTTTTCCTGTAGTTTTGAAATTGCATGCGGCAAAATCTCGTGGATCCAGTCTGGACCAGCACCAATTCTCAACACACCCCCAGAACCGTCTTTAATCTCATCAAGATTCTCAAGAAAGATGTTCTCATTTCGGTCTAAGGAATTGGCATACTGAAGGACCAACTTACCATGCGATGTAAGAGCCATCGGCCTTGTTGCCCTGTCAAAAAGAACCACATCAAGCTGTTTTTCTAATTTTGCGATAGATTGCGTTAGAGCGGGTTGCGTTACTCCAAGAGCGTTCGCAGCGCTGCTTAAGCTTTTGTTTTCACATACAGCAACGAATTGCTTCAAACCTCTTAATTTCTGCATAGGAAAGTTTTGCCTCTAGCAGTTGTTGATTTGTAATGACAATGTAGGAGAAAAAAGTACTTTTTTAAATTTTTTTTACAAACCTTAATATTTTCCAGAAAGAATTGAGTTTCCTATTTAATTGGTATATTTAATTCACTTCTTTTCAAACCTTTGTATTCATAACGCAGCCTTTTAAGGGAAATTATTAATGAAAAAAGACTGCTGTATGCCAAGCAAAAAATTCGCTAACAAAAAAACAAGATTAAGTAACACCGGGTCTAGGTTAACACCCTCTGAAATGATAAACACGTCGGAAATTCCTGGAGGGCGTCCAATATTTGGCACAAAAATGCCAAAAATTGCTGATGATGGGGAGGAGCTTAGGAAATGGAGCTCGCTGAAGCCCTTTAGGTTAGGCATATCAACAGTCACAAATGCTGAGTTTTCCTCTTTTATCGAAGCAACTGGATATGAAACATGCGCAGAACGCTCAGGTTGGTCTTTCGTATTTTGGTCGGATGTAACAAAAACCATTTCTCATACAAAAGCAGTGTTAGGGCTTGAATGGTGGCGACGAGTTGAAGGAGCAAATTGGCGTGACATTAACGGACCAGGCTCAGAAAAAGATTCCTTTCATTTAAGTCATCCAGTTGTACATGTTTCTTGGCACGATGCGACTGCATTTGCTAACTGGGTTGGTGGCCGGCTTCCGATGGAAGTAGAATGGGAACACGCCGCTCGTGGCGGGCTGGGGGATGTGCCTTATCCGTGGGGAGAAAGAGAACCAAATGAGAGCAGTTTTTGGCCATGTAATATTTGGCAAGGACAGTTTCCAGAAAAAAATGAGGGGGCAGACGGGTTTTTAAATACAGCGCCCGCCGTTTCATTCGAACCGAATGGCTATGGTTTATATAACCTTGTTGGAAATGTCTGGGAGTGGACAGCAGATAATTTTCGCATAGCTTCTCTTAAAAAAAAGGTCCGAAAAAGACTGGAATCGAGTCATGGATATCGTGTTACAAAGGGAGGATCTTTTCTCTGTCACACTTCTTATTGCTGGCGCTACCGAATTCCAGCGAGGACAGCAAATAGTCCCGATAGCACTACAAGTCATGTCGGATTTCGTGTAGCTTTTGATCACAAATAAAAATTTATTTCTTAAATCGGTTGTTCATTTTTAAGTGTGTCCGTTTGTGTGTCCGTCATATCTGCGAAATTCGCGTAATCTGAATGACACATCAATTTTTTATCCCCTCAGGAAATACAAGTAATGTACTGATTTTACTTGTATATTTAAGCAGGAGTGGAGGGACTCGAACTCCCAACCCCCGGTTTTGGCGACCGTTATTTTAAGGTAATCCAGGATAAAATGGTAGCATTTGTGCTAAATACTGCCCATCATTTACCATCTATACCCAAACAGTTTTGTACCCAAACTGTACCCACTTGCTCTAGCCAAACAAGCCCTTGCTATGGATGGGCAACTCGCTGAGCAACGCCGCAATATTGGAGTGCTTGCTGTAACCTCAGAGGACCGCCTTCACGCGGATTGGACAGCCGCTCAACAAGCCCGTTCCGATGGTCACAAAAATGCAGAAAGTCATGCTGAAAAACTGCTGGAAAATGTACCGCGTCATGCGATGATGTCAGCAGTGATTGACGGACATCCAGCGACGTTATCGTTGGCTTGGCGGGGTTGAGGGGATGCTCACAATCTCGCGTGAGGTAGAACATTTTGGCCAGACTGGCACAATTGGCGACCTTTATCGTCATTTTAGGCTTAATACGACCTCTCTTGTAGAGGCTGTGCTGAATAATTCAGCAAGATTCGTCAGGTGACATACTTTTCTCAAATTGCACATTCATTACTAGCCAATATTTGTGGACGCGGCCATTTGCTAAATTTTTGGGCTATTGGGGGTATTATACTGATTTTATGACTGTCCCTTTCATCAAAGTGCGCTTAAAATAGAAGTTTGCTATTTGTGCACAAAAAGCAACAAGAGAGGAAAATAAATGAGCATCATTGAAAAAGTAGAGCTACATGCTTTTTACTTTGAGACAGAAAACCTGGCCTCTTCCGCAAGTGGCAGTTCCATTGGGGGACTGTTCTATGAAAAGGATGCAAAAGCAACGATAACTAAATACAGCGTGAAAATAACAACCAAAGATGGCTGTACGGGAAGCTATGTATTGAATTGGGGAGCTTCCCCTTCCGTTTTCGGGCAAATGCAAATGCTGGCACCACTGCTGTTGGGTCGCCATGCCGAAGAGCGTCAAGGCATCTATGATGACTTAAAACGCGAAGCGCGGCAATTTGACCATATGGGGCATGGGCCACTGGACATTGCACTATGGGACTGGCAAGGGCGCGCGCTAAATTGTTCTGTCTCTACCTTGCTTGGCGGCTATCGCAAAAAACTACCAGCCTATGCTAGCACCTATCATGGTGATAGAAATGGCGGTCTAGATTGTAAAGAAGCCTATGCAGATTTTGCGCTTGCTTGCCGCGATATGGGCTATACTGCTTTTAAAATTCATGGCTGGCATGAGGGCAATGCAACCGAAGAGGCAGAGCTGGTAACTTATGTGCGTAAAATAGTAGGCGAGGATATGCACTTGATGCTAGATCCTGCCTGCCAACTGCGTAGTTTTGCAGATGCATTATACGTAGGCCGCGCTTGTGACGAAGCAAATTATTTCTGGTTGGAAGACCCTTACCGTGATTCTGGTGTCTCTGCTTTTGCACATAAAAAATTAAGGAGTATGCTTCATACACCACTGCTTCAAACGGAACATATTAGAGGCGTGGAGCCAAAAGCAGACTTTTTGATTGCAGGTGGCACTGATTTTCTGCGTTCAGACCCAGAATATGATATGGGACTTACTGGGTGCCAGAAAATTCATCACCTGGCTGAGAGTATGGGTGTAGATGTGGAAGTTCATGCCTGCGGCCCTGCCCACCGCCACCTCATGGCAGCTTCCAGAAATTCTAATTTCTATGAAGTCGCGCTGGTAGGCCCAGACTGCCCAAACGCCATCGCTCCTGTCTATAGTTGCGGCTATTCTGACCAGCTGGATTGTGTTAATAAGGACGGTATGGTTTCACTGCCAGAGGGCGCCGGGCTTGGGGTTGAATATGATTGGGACTTTATCGCAGCGCATCAGCTAGAACATATAGTTTTTAACTAAAGGGATTATGGTGAACCCCGCTCTAGTGCTTTAGGCGGTATGCCAAAGCGCACTAGTTGGTGATTAAATAACTATAGATCGAAAATAACTGAAAATTTGAAAGTGTAAAGCCAAGCAATTATATTGAAGCAAAAAAATGTACCCAAATAAAAAAATAGCCCTCGGCGCGTT
>MDTG01059049.1_pt1 | contig 15780 bp, 14 predicted proteins | sample 811421 | NCBI WGS metagenome assembly MDTG01 (sample SAMN05326645, study PRJNA326480) | marine metagenome | isolation source: seawater | place: Pacific Ocean: South East | collected 2011 | reverse complement strand
CGGGCAAATCAAAACCTCCACGTTCTTCTCTCTCACAAAAAAAGTGTTTCTCTTGAAAATATTAAATCCACCGCCGGTGTTGTCGTACTGCTCATCCATTATTCTGTCTTCCATCGTGTTCGCGGCCACGAGCGAGGCGAGCGTTCTCGCTTCCTCCATCGTCCGCGGATTGCACTTCCAATTTCCAGCCATGATTGGTGTTCTCAACTGCTTCAAGTCCTCTGGCCAGAAATCGTCGATGCCATTTTCGCCTTGGTCGTCGAATCCTCTTCCTCCTCTCCGGTTCCCCGGGGGGTTCCTGTTCTTCTGTTGCCGTCGTCGTTCGAGGAGAGCGTCGTTCGCCCTGTCTCCTCTTTCAACAACACCGCGATCTCGGTCGAAGAAAAACGCGCGCGTCACCACCACCGACTTCGACTTCAAAAAAACGGCGCGACGACCGCGACGACTTTGACACATTCGATGATGATGATGCACACAACATTGCATTTGGGGTTGTTGGCGCCTCATCATCGCCGCCGCGTGATGATTGGACGAGGAGAGGACGCTCATTTTTTCGCGCTCTTTCTCCAGGTAGTAGTCGTATCGCGAGAACCAATACTGCGGGACGTGGTCAGTCGACGATGGATTACGTGCGCCGCAAAGGGTATATCTTAATCGCAATTAGAAAAAAGAATTATTATTAGAGGAGTTTTATATTATTCTCTCGTATTATTGCGAATTATCAAATTTAATACTGCGGAAACGAGTGGTGGTGGTGCACCCCACACTAAAATTCTCCCTCTCCCTCTTCTTCTTCTTCTTCTTCTTCCAAAAAAAGAAAATCCCAAAACAAATGTCTTTTTCCTCCTCCGTCCTCTTTTTTTTCTTTTTCTTTTTTTTTTGGCACACGAAGCTTCACAAAAAAAAAAGGAATTCCTTCTCCCAAAACGTTTTCATTATTATTATTCATCGAAACAAACAAAAAGAAGATTGATGATGATGTTGTCGAGGAGTTGTGCTCCCCGTCGCGACGCTCCTTCGTCGTCGTTTACGTCGTCGTGTCGAGCGACCACCACGAACAACAACAACAACAACAACAAGAAGAATAAGTACAACACCATCGCGTCGAGGAAGAGGAGGAGGAGGAGAAGCGCGTCTTCGAGTCTTTTCGACGTTCGGACCAACGCGTCGTTTACGTCGTCGTCCGCATCATCATCATCTTCGAACACCAAAAACAATGGTGGGGATTACGGAGGAGAAAACATCGTCGTCGTTGGTTTGGGCACGAGAGGCGTGACAATCGTAGACGAATTGCAAAAAGGCGCGTGCTTACCGAAAGCACAGTATTGGTCGATTTCGAACGACGTCGACATATTGACGAGAACGATATCGACGAACAGATGGAGATTACCACCGGCGACGAGCGATATCGCACAATCGGCGGTGATTGATAACGCGACGAGCGCGGCACAGTCGGTGTTGTTCGCGGCGGAGAATATGGGTATAAAAGCTCTCGCAGAGGAACAGAACGACGACGTAAACAAGAATAATACAAAGAAAAGTGATCAAGAGAAACAGAGAGACTTGGATGAGATGGTGCACATATGCGTAGTCTGTTTGTCGGGCGAAGCGGGAGGAGAAGCTGGAACGTTGTTCGTAAAAGAGCTGTTCAATTCGAAAAATATCGCGAGCGAGAAGAAAACCCGGTTTCCCGGCATATGGGGCGGCGCCGAGGCGCCGAGTGGGAGCACAGTATCTATTCATGCGGTCGCGCCCTTCGATTTCGAAGGACGACGGAAACGAGACGAAGGGTTGGCATTTTTAGAGATTTGCTCGAGGAAAAAAGGTGCGGATTTAGTGGTTGCTGTACCGCAAAGAGACTCACAGGCGTTGGAAGGGCAACCGATGACTTTAGAAGCCGCGTCGGCGCTGGCGAATGATTTTTGTCGATGGAGCGTCTTGAACATCGCGAAAGACTTGAGAAGAAACTCGACGTTTTGGGACGCGCGCGTGAATGGAGAGAACGAGCGGTGTGGGATATTAGACGAACAAAACGCGTTCAAAGATGGCATTTCATCGAAAACTTTACGAGCGATTAATATCGAAAATTTATCGAAAAGTGCAGATGGTGGGTGCGGCATAGCTGTTGTCGGGTGTGCGGTGCAAGAGTTGAAGACATACGGCACGGAGGACGAGCAAGTATCCGCGGCGATCGTTTCTGCAGTAAAGGAAGCGGCGGAAGATTCGCCATTTCTAGACCCGGAGCAAGCGCTCGGCGAGAATTGTGCGCATCTCGTGTGTCAAATTTCCACGCCTCGAGGTGCGCTCGGAACTTTAGCTAGGAAATCCATAACGTCCAGTTTAGCCGCGTACGTGAACCCGTTGAAATGCGGCGTGACTATATGTAAAGCGCCGGCTGAAAATACGGTCGGATGCATCGAGATTTCCTTGTACGCGGTGGCGAATTTCGAAACCATAGCTGAGAGATTTACGTTACGCCAATCGCAGATCGCGTTGAGGAAACTCAAAGACAGAAATCTGCCCGAGAAAATGATGAATAATTTAGAATTGAAGAAGAAACGTTTGGATTGGTCTTCGATGGACGATGTCTACGGCGAAAACCAAAACAAAAACGAAATCGCGTCTCTGCCGAAGTCTTCTTCTCCGCAAAAAGCTTCGGACGGGGAAAACATCGATTCCATCTTTAACGAGGCATTAATGTCTGCTGACGAATCCAACGAATCGTTACTGAGAGCGGGTGACATGTTAGCGAATATTACGGAGGATGCATCGATAGATGACGTGCCGGAAATCGACCCGTTTGTTACCACGGACGAAAAATTTGATCTCGAAAGCGAGAACTTTGTCGTCGTGGAAGATGCAGATGTAGAAGTTCCTCCTTCTCCTCCTTCTCCTCCTAAAGTAGAAGAGGAAGCGGAAATAAAGTCCAACGCAGCAATCACTCAGGATGACGCGGCGCAAATTTCCGTTCCCGGCGAACTTACGGGAAGCGTCGTCTTGACGCCGGTTCGAGTTTTGCGGCCAAAAGAAGACGCGAGCGGGAACGTCGTCGGGTATAGCGCGGTAGATTCCGTCAACGATTACAACAACAACGACAACTACGACGAGGACGACGAGGACGAAAACGAAAAGAACGATAGCAATAGTAAATTCTCCTTGCTCGGTTGGCGCCCGTTCTCGAGCAAAAACGACTCGTCTTCCTCTTCCTCCTCTTCCTCCAAAGTCCGCTCGAGAGCATTTGGTGTTCTCGAATCCGACCGCGAAGCCCGAATTCGACCAATTCTTCGCGTTGAATACGCCAACATGTGCGTCTACGAAGGAGAAGTCCTTGAAAAAACGACTCAAGCCGAAGGCGCGGGCATCATGCGTTTCGCCTCGGGCGATTGGTACGAAGGTCGATTCGCGCAAGGCAAACCCGACGGGAAAGGTAAACTGAGTTTCAGTAAAGGAGGATACTTCGAAGGCGAATGGTCGAACGGGAAACCGGTAAAAGGCGCGTACGAGAAACCGGCTCTGCCCCGACAATAATAATAATAATAATAATGATCTCTATACTACTTAATTATTACTCCGTATACTAAAACGCCTCCTACTAATTTTATGTACTACGTAGTTGAAAAAGATTGGCAAAAATCATCATTTTTTTGTGCAAGGCACTTTTCCACACAAAAAAGAAGAAGAAGAATTGGTCGTCGGACAAAACGCGAAAGAAGAAGAAGAGAGAAGAAGGGAGAAGAAGAAAGCGACATGCGAGCGGCCGGCGACGAAGAAGACGAATGCGCCGGCGACGAGACCACGGGGTTGTTGAGCGGGGACGGAAAGACGAAAGAAGAAGAAGAAGAAGAAGAAAAGGGAACGATTCAGACGAAGGAAAAAGAAGAAGAAGAAGATCACAACGCGTCGTCCAACACGGGGACGCCATCGGTTATTCGCGCCACGCAAACGTTCTACCCGAACGTCGTGGAAGACGACGACGAAAACGACGATGAGAACTGCGCGGTTGGTGTCCCCGTCTTAGCGGACGGGTCGATTGATTTCAGCGCGTACGAACGAGGGCAACACCCGCCTCGGCATTCGTCTTCTTCGTCGACGACGAGAGACTACGCGAGAGCGTTAGCGGAAAGCGAAGGGAACCAAGACGTGTCGGTTTTGTTGGAAGAAGATTCATCAACGACGTCTTCTTCTCGAACCCATGTAAACTCGCCCAACGTTGTGGAGTTGCAAAGTTATTCGACTGGCTTGTTTGATTGCGCGTTGGATCCATTGAACTTTCTGAAGAATTTTTTTTGTATACCGTGCGGCGTGGGCGAATACGCGAGAGATACGGCGCAAGGCGAATGTTTTCCAACCGCATTGAGCATAACATTAGGGAATTTTTTGCTCAATAACTTGTGCTTTCCGATGGGGTGTTTTGCAACTGCCTCATGCATTCACTCCTCGAATGCCGTGGCTGAACATCGGTTGGGCATACACGACAGGACGGATTTAGCGACAGTTCTGTGTTGCGCGCCTTGCGTCGTCTCGCGCATGCAAAGAGAAATCGAAGCTCGAAAAGCGTTAGGCGTCATGCCAAGTAGAGAGGAGCTCATGCTCCGCTTTCCGAACGAGTTGGATGACTGGAACAGTCTCCATCACGGTAGAATAGGAGACAATTATCCGATGAATAGAAGAGATTTTGTCGCTCCCAGACGCGTGCGCATGGTCCATCGCCGAGGTACCATGGTCGGCGGAAGACTCTAGCTGCTCGTCTAAAAAACGCCAAAAACAACACTAGATGGATAGAAGAAGAAACTGTCGTGTTATTACGTACGCTTTTGTAGTGCGTGGCACGTAAAAGCCTGTCGCTCTCGCGTCCCTCCTCTTTTTCCTTCGTCGTGTTTTTTTTTCGTAAACATTTTTCATCATTTTTTTTTCGTGTTTTGTCGCAGTAAATAAAGACACAAAGGCGGCTCCCACCAAAAAGCAATCATCATCATCATCATCATCAATTGAATTTCCCCCACAACAAACAAACATTTGAGTAGTAGTATGGGGTCGAGCGGCGAAAAGAGCGCGAAGAAAGCGAAGAAAGAAAAGCGGGGGGACAAACCGGAGAGCGGGGGGTCGTCGAAGAAGCGCGGGCGAGACGGTTTACCGGTACCGTCCACGCCAGGGGACGAGGACGAGGAAACGCTCAATCCGGTGTGCGCGATTGCCTCGCCGTTGGCCGATGGGAAGTTAACCAAGAAGTTGTTGAAAGTCGTGAAAAAAGGTACGCTTTTTTTCGTGCAACACACACAGAGAGAAGATTTTTTGGCACGCTCGCGTTTTGAATGCTTTTGATTCGAACTCGTCGTCGTCGGTATCGATGGCGGCGTGCGTTTGCGACGAATTCCTCGCCGACAAATTGGCTCACGAAAACCTTCTCTTTTTCACTCTTCTCTCACACACATACGACAGCGTCTAAATTCAAACAAGTACGCCGAGGCGTCAAAGAGGTCGTCAAGCAACTGAAAACGGCAAGAGAAGGATTGTGCGTGATCGCGGGCGACATATCTCCAATCGACGTCATCACGCACGTCCCCATGTTATGTGAAGAAGCGGGGGTGCAATACGTATACGTGCACTCGAAGGAACAGTTAGGCGCCGCCGGAATGACGAAACGGCCGACGAGCGTGATGTTAGTGTTACCGAAAGCGGTGAAAGGATCGGTGAAAATGGGGAAAGATGATGAGAAAGAGTTTGAAGAGATGTATAAGAGCGTGCATTCGAAAGTGAAAGGAATGCACGAGAAGTAAGCAAACCGCGTGCTCTGCGCGCGCACACGCCCGCGCGAGCCTTAAGGCGAGAGATTCGTCGCGACTCAAACAACGATACGTGTACTAATACTACTAATACAATAAATTATTCTACCGAAACAAATTCTATTTTCTACGAGCATCAAAACAAGAAGGACTTCTTTTTCTTCTTGTTCTTGAGCAAAGCCGCTTGGACTCTTTCTACTGCGTTTTCGACGTCGTCATCGACGTCGTCCTCGTCCTCGTCGTCGTTGACCTCCTCTTTCTTCTTCTCCTCTTCCTCTTCGTCGTCGTCCTCGATTAAGGCGCGCATCTTCCTTGCCTCTTCGTCGTCGTCGTCGTCTCGCCTTCTTCGCTGTTTACTTTTCATCTTCATCTCCTCTTTCCTTTTCCTCTTCTCCATCCCTTTCTCTCTCTGCCGCTTAATCTCCTCCTGAAAATCCCCAGCCTCTTTTCTCTCCCTCATTTTCATTGCTCTCGTTCTCAACTCTGGATCTTCCAAGCACATTTTCTCGAACGCCTTCTTCGCGAATGCTTTCAACGCCTCCGTTTTCGTCTCTTCGTTCTTCAACTTTTGATGACATTCGGACAACACGTCGAACGCTTCTCTCGCTTTCGCGTCGTTTGGATTCTTATCTGGATGGGTGAGTAAACTCCGCTTACGAAAAGCTTTGGATAAATCCGCCGCGGTTACGGTCCAAACCGGATCGCCGATCTCATCCGACGTCGGTTCTGCAACTGCCAAAGCTTTGAAATAGTTTTGGTTTTTGTACGCCGTTAAAATCTGTTCCGAAATGGTTGCGTCGTTCGAACCACCACCACCATTCGTTGTCGTCTCTTCCCCTTTGTTCTTCCCAGCCGCTCCCGCGTTCTCGTTCTCGTCGTCGTCCTTTCCTTTCCTCCGCGGTGGTGGTAGCATGTGTTCTGGTATCTTCACCTCTCTCTCTTCCTCTCTCTCCCCATGGCGGTTCACAAACTCCGACGCTTTTCGAGTGAACATTTTATCGAAATCTAATTCCTTCATGTCTCTTCTTCTTTTCGCGAAAAAAAAGTGAGTGAGTGCCCTCCTCGCGTCGCGTCGTGTGCTTTTGTAAGGTGCTCTCGATGACGAGACGCGTCTTCTTTTCTCTTTCTCTCAATGGCAACGAAGACGACAACGACTTTGACGACGATTTAAAAAAGCGTCATCACCGCAAAGTAACCACATTCGCATCCAAAAGTCTTTTTTCTCCTTTTAATGTAAGAAAGAGCAAATTGAGTTTTTAGGGTTTCAAAAAAAATGAAAAAATTTTAAAAGACAGAAAGAGAAAAAGGGGGATGAAAACTATTAGTATATTATTGTTTTGCATTTCACATTTCTTCGCTCAATCACGCTCTCAGTCTCAGTCTCAGTCTCAGTCTCTCTCTCTGTGCTCTTTCGCGTCGTCGTCGCGATGAGAAAAACGCGAGGGGCCGCGGTGAGGATGGTGGCGAAGAAAAAGTCCGTCTCTTTCGTCTCAACGGACGACTTTTCGACCGCTTCGACGAAGAGGAGAGGCGGGAAGCGGTCGCCGCTGGCGGAGATGTCGATGAACGAGAAAGACGACGACGAAGAGCGGGACTCACCGATGACGGCGAGACGAAAGTGGGACAAAGAACAACGCGGCGCGAATGAGAAGACTATGGGGACGCGTTGGAAAGCGACGGCGATGGATAAGGTGTTGATATTAACGAGGAGAGTGGAGAGCTTAGAGGTGCGTGAATTTTGGTCCTTTTTCTCTCTCTCTCTCTCTCTCTTTCTTGGAAGAATCACAGTGAACAAACGCTCTTCCTCTTCCGTCTGATGCGAACATAACGTGTGCCTCTCTCCTCTACTCTTACACGCACACACACAGGCAAAACTCATCGATGCAAACGAGTACATCAAAGAACAAGACGCGTACAGCCATCGATTGCAAAAAGATTTGGTGGAAGCGCAGAAAGTGTACAAACAGTTAAGAGTGCTGGAGCAAGAGCGAAGGTTAGCGGACGACGAGTTGGCGAATTTGGATGGAAAGTTAGCGTCCATTAGGAACGAAACGAAAGCGGAAATTCAACGTTTGACGATTGAAAACGATCGGTTGAGGAATAAGGAAGCAGGAGAGTTGGAAGATTTGGAAGAAGAGGTGAAGAACAAAAGGTTACACGTGGAAGATTTGGAGCAGTCGTTGTCGCGATGTCAAGGTCGAGAAATGTTGATGTCGCGTGAGAGAGACGTGGCGTTGATTGAAGCAGACAGAGGGGCAAAGGAATTAGCAGCAACGCAGGCGAGGTGCGTGGCGTTGTCGAAAGCGCACGAAGAAGCAGTCATGAGCTGTTCGAAATTGAAAGTGGAAAATGAACGGATGAAGGAGGAAAATGTACAGTTAACGAGCGAGGTGGAAGACTTAACCGAACAAATAGAAAATAAGAGGAAAGAGAACGACTTGTTATACAGCGCTATAAAGGATAAGAATTTGGTCGTTTTAAACGAGAAGCAGACGATATCGTCGAATTCGTCGATTCAACAAAGGGTTGATTTCAAAGAAGCACTAGCAAAGGCGACACACGAAGCCGTACGAAAAGCGGACGAGGCGGAGAGAAAGTTGGAAAGCGAACGAAAAGACGTGACGGAGTTGATTTGCTCGTTCGAGGAAGAGTTAAAGAGTAAGACGGAAAAGATCGCGAGTTTACGGTTGGAGTTGGCGAATGCGAGATCGAAGAATGCTACTTCGTCGTTCAACGTAGCTCCTCGAGAAGTAAAGAAACAGCAACAACAAAGAAAGCAATCGGTTTTATTGAATGACCCGCTGGACGATGAAGATGACGAAGAGTACTACTTCGAAGAGCAACATCATCATCACAATCAAAAGACGCAAAAACAAGATCAATACGATGAAGACGAGCAGGAACAGGAAGAGTACGAGCGTTCGGAGGAGTTGAAACGATTAGACGCCACTCGATGGACGCTTCAAAAAGAACTTGAGAAAGAAATTCGAGACGCCAATGCACTTCGCGACGAGAACAAAAACTTATCGTATTCGTTCGATAAGTTACAACGCGAGCACGATTTCGTCACGGAAAAATTGCAAGCAGCGGATTTACACGTGGAAATGTTGGAAAAAACGCACAGAGCGGCGAGAGAATCGTTAAAAGCAGCCGAGGAAGAGAAATTTCAAGCGGAAAGAGCTGTTCGAAACGCGAAAACGGACGCTGAGATGGCGTTGAAGCGGAAAGAGTCTGAGGCTATCTCAGAAAACCGAGCGATGAAAATGCAACTGCAAAGTTTAGAGAGACAGCTAGAGAGGTGCGAAGACCGCGTGAAAGCGGCTGAGTTGGATGCTGCCAACGCATTAGTCAAAGTTAACGAAGAAGTCGAAACGAGAGCTCGCATTGAAGTGGACATGCAAGCGAAGGAAAATAAGCTGAAAATCAAAGAACGCGACTTGAGAAACAAGTTAGAACACTCGAGACAAGCGTTACACTTTGTCGTTTTAGCCGAGACAAAAACGTTGATGAAGTTATACAACGCGGCTGAAGTCACCCGAGAAACTGGCGTGATTGATACGAGCACTAGGCCGCGAGACGTGGAGGAAAACTTGTGGAACCGAATCGTGGACGCTTTAGCCAGCATAGATATACGAAACGAAGAGCTTTAACTTTAAAAGTATTTGCTATTATTAAAATACCTTTACGTCGTCGATGCTCTCTTCGTCTTCTTCGTCGAACCTCTCGAACGCGTTCGAATCGTGTTTATGTAAATTTGTCCTCATTGGAACGTCGCCACCGGGAAGCGCCGCATCATTATTCCACGGAATAGCGCCATTACCGCCATTTCTACTACCATCCGCTCGCTCTGCATCCACAAAGGCCAAAAAACATCCTTTACACAAATCAAACTCGTCCTCGGGTTCTTCCAAACACTCTTTACACGACCATCTTTCGCCTAAAATATACAAAGCGCATCCGTCGCACGTTCTCGGTAACTCCCACGCCTCTCTGTCTATATCGTCCGCTACTCCCGCTATGTTTTCTAAATGTCTCCGAGAAAAGTTCACAGATTTATTTTTACTATTCGCATTGTTACGTTTGTTCTTCTTCGCAGGTGCATCTCGTCCCTCAGCGCTACAGCCGTCGACGTTCATAGTCGCATTGATTTCTAAGTTCACTTTCTCGTGCACCTGCAAATTCACGGACACGTGCTGTTCATTTTCTCCACCGCTAGCCATAGACCCATCCACAAACCGTTTCCTTTTCTTCAACACTGATTTCAGCACAACCACGCGCTCTTCTTCTTCTTCTGCTTTCATGATATCTTCTCCCTTTGTTTTTGACTTTAAATTAGGTGAAGAAAAATAAGTTTCTCTCTCTCTCTCTGTTTGCACGCGTAAAAGTAATAGCACAAAGCAGCGAACACTCGAGCGTCATTCCAACTCGCTCTCTCGCGTATGCACTCGGTGCGTTTCCTTCGAAGAAGAACACGAACGAGAACACGAACGAGAACAAGAACAGGTAAAAAGAGACGCGTCTTCTGGTGCTCCGTCTCCGCGCGTGGTGCGCAAAAGAGTGTGACTTTGTGTGAAAAAAGAGACGACAGGAGTTTTGACATTCGTCTTTAAAATCCAAAAAAAAAAGAATTCCCCACAAAAAAGAGACGATGCTTCGCGAAAGCGCGGGCTTACCGCGCTCGCGAAGCGGGCACAAGAGTTTGCACCACGCTCCCATTTCTTCTGCTTCGAATGATAACGGTTTCCACGCGACGTTACCGTTACATTCGACGTCTGGTGATAAATATCAAAAGGAAATGAGAAAGAAAAATGCGCGAGAGAAAAACAGCAGCTCGGGTTGGAAAGCGATTTTGGTGGTATTTGTTTTAGTGCACGTGTGTTCGAGCGCGTATTATTACAATCGGATGAAAGCGGAAAGAGAGGAGCATGACGTCAGTTTAGCAGACTCTGGCAGTGATTCCGCTCAAAACACGCAAACGCCGTCTCATTACGATTTACTCTCCGAAAACGATGACGAAGAAGACGAAAAGGATAGGAGTCTATTGACCACAAAGTTACGGTTGGAGCTCGATGAAGCGAAGAGGACGATATTGACGATGAAAGAGGAGAGCCAGGTAATACAAATGCAGCTGAAAGATTTCCATGCGAAAGGATCGAATAGCAATAATAACAAAAAGAATGCGTTGCAACAATCGGGAAACGTCGAGGCGCATCATAGCAGTAGTAGTAATAGTAATGGAGGAATAGGAGTGGGTTTGTTAGTTTGGAATTACGAAACAACTGGGCAACCAATTGAAATCAAATCGACGCCTTCGGCGAACAGAGACGTTGCATTGGACTCGAGGCCATTCTTTTCCATCGTCATGGCGGCGTATAATCAGGGTGCGTACATCGACGAGACGGTGAAATCAGTTGCCGCGCAGTCATACGAACGGTGGGAATTGATCATCGTCAACGATGGTAGTTCCGATGATTCGTGGGCAAAGGCCTCAAATTTGATGGATAAATATGGGAAGAGAAGAATTCGGCTGATTAATAAACGAAATGGAGGTTTAGCGGATGCCAGAAATGTCGGCATGCGATATGCCAGAGGAGATTGGTTGTGCATGTTGGATTCTGACGATTTGTTAGCGAGAGATTATTTGAGTCGAGCAGCGGAGTTGGTGGAGGAAGAGCACGGAGATGGAGGTGATATCGCAACGACTACTTCAGGAGGCCACACAGGGACTGGGGGCGTGGACATCATCCCGGGTTGCATGCGCAACTTTGACGCGGTATCGTCCGATTGGTGTTTTCCGGAAGGCTTCTCCATCGTCGGCGTTTCGCACTGGAACAAATTTCATGCCTCGGTTTTAATGAAAGCTGATTTGATGAGGAAGGTTGGCGGATACGATCCAGGTATTCCGTGGGGTTTAGAAGATTGGAACTTTTGGTTAAATGCGGCTAAGTTCAACCCAATCGTCAGGTTCGTCCCGGAAATTACGTTTTATTATCGCCATCACAAAGGCACGTCCATGCGTAAGAAGATGTTTGCGGCGTATTTGGAGCAAACGAAAGCGATGGTACGAACGAATCACGTCGAGTTATACGAACCAGTACAACTACTGCACGATCACGAGACGATTGAGAACATGCACGATGATACCTTGAAAGAATTGGAGAAGAAAATGCAAAAGTTTCCCTTGCAACCGATGCCATACTTTTGGAGAGCGTTGCGAAGGACAAAGAAAATGGAATACGAAGAAGCCATCGATGATTTGAAAATTGCCTTGAATTTGACCACATCGGAAAAGCGATACAAGTGGCAAATGTATTATCGATTGGCGCTTTTACACGAAGCGTTGGAGGAGTATCCAGAGGCAGTAAAAGCCATCAACGGCGCCTTTCGCGACGCGTATTTTAACGAGATTTTATTGGTCAAACACAGATTGGAGCAAAAAGTCTTGGGCGATCCAAAAGTTGTTTCCGCGCATTTAGTAGAAGCAACGCCAACGTATTGGAAATCGGAAAAGGAAATGCACGACATCAACGAAGGGACTTTAGCTGGGAAACTTTTGAAGTCCGAGCAATCTCACGAACTCACTTCACTGGTCGCCGAGCAAATGCAACGTATGAATGCGTTGTTGCAAATAGCCACTGCCAACCCGTGCGGCGACCCTTCCGAACCGTTACCGAATAAAGGTGAATTTAATTTAGCTAAAAATGGCAACTTCAACGCCCAAAAGGATTACTGGAACCCGTTTGGTTCAGGTTACAACTTAGTTCATACATTGTCCCGATCTGGTTCTGGCCCGCAACCGTGCGCGCACGTCGAAAACGACAACGACGACGCCTCCTCTGGCTTTACGCAACTCATCGAAATCAATCAAATAAAACCCGAACCAATATTGGTAAAAATGTGGTCCAAATCCAAAGGTGTTTCCGGTACATCCAAAGATGCCGGATACTCCTTATACGTCGATATCTGGTACTCTGACGGGTCCAATGATTGGGGATTCAACGTTCCATTCAATCCTGGAACGCATGGTTGGGAGCGCGCCGCCGCGTTCATTACCAAAGACAGACCCATCAAATCTATCCAAATATACGGCATGTTGCGTGGTAAAGAAGGCGAAGCATGGTTTGACGATATTACCGTCTCGAGAGGGAAACACGCTGCGTGCGCCTGCCGCGAACGACAAATGTTTGAACCCACTGAAAATGGGGATTGCGAACAGTGCTTAGCTGGTATGAGATGTTTCCTCGGGGATGTATTCGATCTATCCGTGCAGTCGGTCGTTTTATAATTTTATAGCAACGGTAGCATTATATGTAACTAAGGTACCACTGACTGGAACTGCTCTGAAGTAATTAGATATTGAGTGTTTAGTACTACCTAGGTGAAAGAGGTCTTCTTCACAAAAAATCCCCTAAACGATACATGTCCTCTACTCATACTCCACCTCAAAGCAAAAGACAACTCCTATTTATTTCCAGAAGAAACAGAGAGCTCGAGCAAGAAGCCGAACGTGCACGCAAGCTCTCTTTTATCGAAGTAGACTCAAAGTTAGTAAACGAAATCCAACGCCTTTTGGAAATCGAAAAGAAAGTGGCGACGCGAATGTTAAAAGAAGCCAACGGATCGGCAGAGAAGTGTTTGAAGACATTTTTGGATGAAGAAAAGTGACGATACAATAATAAAGAGTATTGAGATGCCGAGAAATATCTCGAGAGTTTTGCATTACCGCGCAAAGTGTGATAAACGTTTTGATTTTATTCGTTTCGTTATGTTTTTCGTGATGTTAGTAGAGCTGTGCAAAGGTGAAGATGCGACCAACAATATTATTCCTTCGCTTTCAGACGAAAGCAATGATGACGATAACATTCCAATAAGACAAATTAAATTTGGAGAAACCGTTAAACTGGAAGAGTTAGGACCGGTTATTGTGCAATCGGATTGCACGTTGAGACGGATAGATAATTGGCACAAGTTAACTGAAGGCGAGCGAGAGGCAACGATGAGAAGGATTGGAGGGAGGAATCAGGTGAGGTTGAATAAGTGCCGAGAGCAACAGGTAGATGTAGGAGATGGTGAACTTTAGAAATGTATTATATGTACTTCACGCGTGCGATAAAATCAACGTCTGTTCTTGTTTGGGGTGATCATCGGTCGATTCGAGGAGTGCCTTGCTTTATTCCCAACGCGAACGCCATAGTTTTCGTCGAATTCGGTTTCGTAGTATTGTTCTGGTACCGATTTCTTCATATCGTCTTTTGTTCCGGATGATGCTGAATCCAAATGCACTTTGGAATCTTCCACTCGCAAAGCGTTTAAGTACTCGTCCGAAAAGAGCGAGCGCCAAAACGTATCCGCGTTGCTTTTGCCGCCTGCGTATCCTGCGCCGCGTCTGCAAAATTTCAATAAGCAGATTTCCAAAACGTTATCAACAATAACCCATGTGGATAAGTCGACTTTAATGTCTTTGTACAACTTTTTATCGTCGATGATGACCTCGTCTTTATAGTGAACGCACAACCTCGATCGAGAAAGGTCCACTTGAACGTCTTCACTTTTCGCCGATTCGTGTGCGCTCATCCCACCAGAGAAACCATCCAACCGCACAAAAATTTCCACGTACGTTTGATTTTGTTTCCATTTAATCTTTTCCGTTTCCAAACCTAAATATTTTTCCACCTTAATGTCGTGCCAATACAAGTCGTTCTTGGCCATTTCTCTCGCTTTCAATAATCTCGTCTCTTCCGCCTGTCGCATGCTCCTCATGTCTTCCGCATCAAATTTCGGCGGTTCCGGTTTCGGGTTTGCGCGACCGTACATGTCCTCCACGCTGACAATTTTACGCTCAATGCGATCGACCTCGTCTGTGTAATTGACGAGAGAGAGTCAGAGAGAGAGAGATGAGAAAGAAAGAAAATGGCATTACGAAGTTTGCGAAATGTGTTCAAAAATTGAAAGAGACTTCTGACGCACCATCTTTCAAAACGGCTTGCTTGCCGTGACTTCGCATCCACCTCGCGAATTTCGGTTCCGTCCCTTCCGTCGCGTCCGCGAAATCGTTCTTCCGACAAAACGCCTTATGAAACGGCCAATACGTTTTCTGACACTTCACCGAACAAAAAAACGCCGCGTGACACCGACTGCATTTCATCAAGTGATCTCGTCCTCCGCAGTTCTCGCACGCGTTTTGTGCGGACTCTAGAAACTGATCTCGCTCTTGAAAGTGACACGGCGCCACCTCGTTCCCTCCACTCATCGTCGTCCTTCGTCCTTCGTCCTTCGTCCTTCGTCCCGTGGTGGTGGTGGTGGTGGTGGTGTCCTCGTCGCCGTATAAACGAACGCGCCGCGCGATGTTCTTTACGAAACACACAAACAAGATGTGTATTAGTATTATCTCTTTTTTGCGTTTTTTTTTCTTTGGCAAAAGTCAAGCCGTTACACCCAAGACGCACAACAGCGAATAGAATGAATAAAACAAATGACAAACACACAACAACAAAAGCGTTATTTTTCTCTCCTCTCTCTCTCTGAATTGAATGCTGAATTTTTTTTTTCGTTTTTTTTTTCGGAAAAAAAAAAGAGAAGAGGAGGAAGAAAAAAAAAGAGAGTTACGTCAAAGTCACTTTTGGGACCTTTTCATAATATAAAAGAACACATTATTACACGAATTGAAGAAGATGATGATGTCTTCGTGTGCTCGAACCGTGCCGTCTTCTGTTGTTGTTCTCCTCTTTCACCATCGAAAACCTTCTTCTTCTTTGCGGCGCTTTTTTTGCTCGGATGGTGGTGGTGGTGGTGGTAGTATCGAGAGGCAAAAGGGGACGCGCAATCGTACTCTTTTGACGCGAAGAAGGCCAACGGAATTTGTCAGGTGCAACACCACCGTTGGAAATACAAATGCGACGACGACGACGACTTTGAGGAATCGACATCATCATCATCATCATCATCATCATCATCATCATCATCGCCACGATAGGAAAACGAACGTGGTGGTGGGTCG
>MDTG01360760.1_pt1 | contig 15781 bp, 16 predicted proteins | sample 811421 | NCBI WGS metagenome assembly MDTG01 (sample SAMN05326645, study PRJNA326480) | marine metagenome | isolation source: seawater | place: Pacific Ocean: South East | collected 2011 | reverse complement strand
TGGATGACGGTTTCCTTCCTTCGGACAACGGACCACCATGTACGTTTTAGTTTAGTTCGATGATTCTCATTCTGGAACACCAATATGTCATTTCTCCCTCAGGATTGCCAGCCATTCGGATGAGTATCGTTGATTGCCCCATGCGGGGTGAGCAACACGTTGAATTTGGAGTCTTGGGAAGGCGATTCGTGCCGGGAGAGAGCCTCGCTTCGGCGACTTCGGGGTTGATCCGAAGCATAGGTTCGGCATCGAATCCACTGATTTGCACGAGCCGCGGGAAACCGCGGCTCGTGCAGTTTTTGTGTAGCATCCGACCATGACGCAATCAGACCTCTCCTCGAATCGTTTTCACTCTCTCAAGGGTGTCGCCTGCTGTGTCACCGGCGGGGCCGGCTTCATCGGCTCCCATCTCGTCGAAGCCCTGGTCGGCCAGGGTGCCGTGGTCACGGTCCTGGACGATCTCTCTTCGGGAGATCTCGAACGGCTGAGCCCCTGGCGTGAGAATCTGAGGGTGGTCGAAGGCTCGATTCTGGATGATGAAGCACTCGATCGTGCATTTGGTGGTGTCGAACTCGTCTTTCATCATGCCGCTCTGGTCTCGGTGCCTGAATCGATGGAATTCCCGGAACGCTATGAAGCGGTCAACGTCGGTGGGACGCGATCGGTCCTGGAGGCGGCGATCAGGCACGGCGTTTCACGTCTGGTTTATGCCGGCAGCTGCAGTGCGTATGGGAACCTTCCCGGGCTTCCCAAGGTTGAAACGGATCCAGTCGAGCCCACCTCGCCATATGCAGCCACCAAGCTCGAAGGCGAGCTTCTGGTCGGTGCGCACGCGGACTCTTCGGGCCTTGATACCGCCCGCCTTCGATATTTCAACGTCTTCGGCCCACGTCAGCCTCACAACTCACCCTATGCAGCCGTTGTTCCAAAATTCGTTGAGGCACTCTCCTCGGGAGGCTCCGCTCGAATCTTCGGTGATGGCGGGCAGACTCGCGATTTCATCGACGTTCGTGACGTCGTTCAGGCCAATCTCAGGGCAGGTGCCCTCGTCGAACCGCATCAGGGGTGCGTCTACAACATCGGCTCGGGGGCACGAGTCTCGATTCTCGAAGTTCTGCAGACCGTCGCGAGCCAGCTTCAACTCCCGGTGCGCATGACGCTCGAGGAAGCGCGTGATGGCGAGGTCAGGGACAGCGAAGCCTGCATCGATCTTGCCAAGGAACGCCTCGGGTTTCATCCAATTCGATCATTGGCCGAATCCGTTCGCGAGATCGCCGAAGCCTCGAACTGACCCGGGCCTCGTCACTTGCCGATGTCCTCTGCCCAGAGATCCGGTTTTTCGGTCTGCAGTTTCTTCATGAGTTCGATGCAGCGATCGTCGTCGAGTACGTCCACCGTGATCCCATGTTCCTCGAGCCAGTGTTCCGCGCCCTGGTAGGTCTGGTGTTCTCCGATGATGACGTGCTTGACGCCGAACAGGCAGGCCGAACCGCTGCACATCTGGCATGGTGAGAGTGTCGTCGCAAGATAGAGTTCCCCCCAGTCACGCCGTCTGCCGGCATTTCGAATGCAGACGATCTCCGCGTGGGCGGTGGGATCTCCACTCTGGACGCGCATGTTATGACCGGCCGCGATGATGGTGCCGTCTTCCAGTGCGAGTGCGGAACCGATCGGAATGCCTCCCTCCGACCATGACTTTTCGGCCTGTTCGATCGCGTGTTCGAGGACCGAGTTCATCGTTTCTGGGGTCATCATCATGCTTCTCCAGACACATCGTCGTGAAAAAAAAAGCCGGGAGCCGAGTCCACCGTCCGTTTACGGTCTGACTCGGCTCCCGGCTGATGCTTGATCGAACTCACTTCGCAGGATGGGATCCCGCGGTCGAGAAGCTGGGTCCGGCTTCTCCCGACCACTTCACCGAAGGGACGTCTCCTGCCTTCAGCGCGCCCACCGAGTCAGGGCCGTTGTTGTAGGCATGATCCGCCGAGCGAGCGTATGCCGGGTGGAGTCCATTGGCGTCATGACCGATCATGTCGCTTCCACCGTGGTGTCCCCAGACATCGTAGTACGGGTCACTGTAGCCGCCGTAGGTGCTTCCGCCCCAGTAGTCCTGAGAACCGTTCGACTGATTCTGGGTGTTGAGGTTCACGCCTTCGGTCTGGGAATCGAGATAGGGGTACTGGTGCGAATCGGCGACCACGCTTCCCTTGTTGCGTTCCATGATGTACCCACTGTCATTGGCCAGGGACATCACATGCATGGCTTCGTCCCAGTGCGATGCGAGGTAGCGCTGGCGTGCCTTGAACTTCGCATTGTTGGCCTTGATGGCATCGGAGTTCTTCGCGTCGGCCGCGGTTGCTCGTGCGGTGGCAGCCTTGGCATTCGCAGCACTCTTGTCCTTGGCCCAGGTCGTGTAGTCGTCCATCATTCCGTTGGTCTGGATGAAGGATGAGACGCGAAGCATCGTTGCCTGCATGTTCTCGTATGCCGCCCAGTTCTTCGAGACGGTCGCCTTTTCCTTCGCGAGCACGTCCGCGGGGTTGGAGACCTCTGCGTCCGGAGTCCCGTGTTCGCTCATGACTCGCTGAAGTGCGATGCCGTAGGCCTTGTCCAGGCTGATCCCCTTGGGCTTGGCGGACGGCGTGTTTCGGTAGGTGTCCCACTTCGAATCCATGCCCTTGGTGCTGATGAATTCAGTCATTTGCGTGATTCGGGTGTGGGCCTGAATGGTCATCGGTTCGATGGTCGAATCGACGAACTGCATGGCAGCCAGTTTCTGAGCTGCGGTGGCGGACGAAGTATCTGCTTGTCGGTTAGCCGATGCGGTGGCGATCGTGAGAAGCAGACAGGTGGAAATCGTTGTGATCAATGTTCTGGGGTGCATGAACGGGGCTCCTTTAGGAGATCCAAAATAGCCACAGAACCACCTGCTGTGGGGGATGCAGGCAAAAAAAGACGCGCATACTCACGACTCAGGTCCATGCGCCCAGAACTATGGCGAGATCTCCGCCTCCCACGCTGCCATTTTGATCCAGATCCAACTCGGGGTCGTTCGATCCCCACCCGCCGAGGAGTGCCGCCAGGTCCGCTCCGTTCACGGCACCGTCGCCGTTGATGTCTGCCGGAAGCAAGCCGCACTGGAGGAGATTGCAGTCCCCCCCATCAAGTTCCAGGCAGCAGAGATCCGCTTCGTACACCTGGGCGACCCCGTCGCAATAGCCATCTCCCACCCAGGTGGCTGGCCAGCATGCCTCTGACCCGTCGCAGTCGACCACCTCATTGGCGGAGCAGCTTGATCCGACCACGATCCATTCGTGGATCTCGGTCATCAGGGCGTCTCGCATCGATTCATTTCGAACCATGTCGGTGTTGTCGACCACCTCGACCAGAATCCGGGAGCCCGGCACCACCTCATAGGCACTCAGATCCAGAGTGTTCTGGTCGTTTTCTATTTCCACTTCGTCGATCCACCATCGCTTGGTTGTTGCGGTGGAATCGCTGAGGACCGTATTCACGACGAGGAGCGCATCCGAAACCGTCTCGCCTCCCGAGGGCTCGAAGGTGTCGACGACGCCCGCAAGGCCGTAGAACTGAAAGATCAATTCCTCACGGGAAGGAGAGTTGAAGGGCTGGGCGAGCGAGCGCATCATCGAGTTGCCCGAAGGTCGATAGATGCCGAACGAGTGGTAGGCACAGCCTTCGAAGCAGTCGTGTGCTCCGACGCCCGCAAGATTCGATCCCAGCCAGCGGTCCCATTTCTGACCACTACCGCTCATGGCATCGAAGCCGAGGATGCTCGCATTCGCCGCGGCGGATTCACCGCCGGTATAGGTGTCACTGCTTCCCCCGTAGGTGTATTCGTCGGCAAGGTTGCCCAGCGAATGCCCGAGCTCATGAATGAAGACCTCGACCGATGAGGCATTGAATGCAGAATACGTTCCGATGTCCGCACCTGAATAGCCTGCGCCGCCGTATTTCGTGCTGTTGGCGACCGCTGCGATCTGGTCGACGTCCGGAGCGAATGATGCCATCGCCGCCGCAGAACCCGTGTTCACGCAGAGCAGTCGTTCAATGCCGGAGCACCAGAACCTCATGTCCAGTGCCGTGTCCCTTTCGACGCCTTCGGTCGGGTCGTCGTCCACCCCGGATTCCGCCGAAATCACGTCCACTCGATGAACGTTGAAGTATTCCTGATAGCGGATGAAGGGTTCATATTGAAAAAGTCGTTCGTATCCAGCGACGGCGACCGCCGGCCACGTCGGAAGATCTGCTTTCGTGAATCCGTCTCCGATGAACACGATGTCCACTCGATTCGCTGACGGGCCGTTCGAAAGGATGGTCTCCACGTTGGGCGCACCAAAACGATTGATTCCCGCGGCGGTCTGGATCGGAAGCTCGAGCTGGAAGCCCTCGAGTCGAAGGTCGGTCTCGGACTTGGGCATGCAGTAGTTCACTGTCTCGGTCGGTGGATCGAGCACCTCGCCATGAATGGTCGTGGTGAGAATCAATGAAGTGATGGCGAGCATGTTTGTGTGAATCTGCATTCATTCATTCTTGCACACGAGGCGCATCTCAGGAAGTCTCATCTACGAAGAAAGCCCCTCGAACTCGAGGGGCTTTCTTTCACAGTCGTCAGCATCGGCGGTTCAATAAAGATGTTCGCCCGGCATCTCGTCCGGGACGGATTCCTCTTCCTCGACCGGTACGACGGTCATCTCCCTGATGTTGCTCGCGGCTCCGTCGGCGGCCTCTGCAGCATGCTCGTTTTCCATTTCCCCCGATTCCATGGCACGCATCTGATGCCATTCGTCGAGTGTCAACATGACCTCTCTGGCCACCGAACCCTTGTGTTCTCCGAGGATTCCGGCAAGACCCATTTGATCGACGAGTCGCGAAGCTCGGCTGTACCCGATCGCGAGTCTTCTTTGTAGAAGCGAGACCGAACCCCTCCCGGACTCGATCATGATCTCGACGGCCTGGTCGAACAACGGATCCCGTTTGCTGGGTTCGAGTCCCGATTCGGCGTCGTGATCGTCGGTGCTGCTGGCGTTGGAGGATTTGATCGCCACGAGGCTGCGTTCGAAATTGGGTGCTGCCACCGTCTTGAGGAAGCGGGCCACGTCGCGGGTCTCCTTGTCGGTGACCAGCGTGCCCTGGCATCGACTGATCTCAGTGCTCGCGGGGGAGAGGAACATCATGTCCCCCTGGCCCAGAAGGAGCTCCGCGCCCTTCTGATCGAGAACGATTCGACTGTCCATTCCGGAAGCGACCTTGAAGGAGACACGACATGGCATGTTGCTCTTGATCAGGCCCGTGACCACGTTGGCCTGCGGTCGCTGGGTCGCGAGAATCAAATGGATTCCCACTGCTCTGGCCTTCTGCGCGATGCGGACGATCGAGTGTTCGACTTCCTTGGCCGTCATCATCAAGTCGGCCAGCTCGTCGATCACGAACACCAGATATGGCAGCTTGTTCGGCAGCTTGGCCTTGGCCAGTTCGCTTTCCGCTCCGGCTCGTTCCCAACGATCCTCTTCCTCGAGTTCGTTGTAGGACACGATGTCCCTGACACCGCATTTCTGGAGCAGCTCGTATCGCTCTTCCATCTTGCCCACGGCCCATTCCAGAATGGCCGCTGCCTTCGTCATTTCGGTGACGACCGGACACATCAAGTGGGGGACGTCTGAGAACTGGCTCATTTCAACCATCTTCGGGTCGACCAGAACCATCTTGAGTTCGTCGGGCCGCTTGGTGTAGAGCCAGCTCATGATGATCGAATTCATGCAGACGCTCTTGCCCGAGCCCGTCGTACCCGCGATCAGCATGTGCGGCATCTTGGCGAGATCAGCCACGAGTGGTTCACCTGCGTTGTCCTTGCCCAGGAACATGGGCAGGATCATGCCGTTGGCTGCGCCACTGGACATGAGTTCGCTCAGTCTGACCTTCTCCTTGCGAGGATTGGGTACTTCGATCCCGACGGTCGTCTTGCCCGCCATGGTCGGAATGATTCTGATGTTCGGTGCCTGGAGACTTCGCGCCAGGTCGCTCTGAATCGAGTTGAGACGAGCGACTCTCGTGCCCGGAGCGAGTTGCACCGAGTACAACGTCACGACCGGTCCACTCTCGATTCCGGTCACGTCGGCGTCGATCTGGAATGTGTGAAGCGTCTCTTCGAGGACCTGTGCCTGTTCTCTGACGTGGCCCTCCATCTGCTGCGAGAAGTTTTCTTCGGGTGCCTCGAGAAATTCCAGACCGGGAAACTGGTACCCCTCGAAATTATCCTCTCGAGGAAGGTCCGCTTCCGTCACTTCATGCGGCTTGCTGGAGGCCATTCGAACCGGCAGTCTCGCAATCTTCGCGCGCAATTCCTCTTTCGTGAGAGCGGGACGGGATTCTTCTTCCTCTTTAAGGGCTCCCTCCTCCTCTGCATCCTCATAGTCATAACCCTCTTCCTCTTCCTCTTCCTCTTCCTCGTCTTCTTCCTCGTCCTCGTATTCGTCCTCGTATTCGTCTTCGTATTCGTATTCGTCCTCGAGTTCCTCGAAGTCCTCGAGATCGTCGACGGCAGGACCACCCGCTGGGCGAAGCACGCCTCGCGCGGTTGTGATGCGCTCCGCCACCACCGAGAAGGCAGCTGGAATTCTTTCGTTGAACACATCACCCGCTCTGCGCAGGATGTTTGGAAGTCGAAGCACCAGTTCATCACCTGCGATGAGAGCTCCGATCACGAATGCGGTCATCATCCAGAGTGACACGCCAAATCCGTTGAATCTGGCTTGAAGATGCTCTGAGAGATAGCTTGGGATCAGCCCGCCAGGAGCTGTCGGGGTGCCAGCCACGCCACCGAACCAGGTCACGTCGAGGGTGGCCAGTGCCAGACCGGACAGGCATGCTCCGACGATCCGAAGCGTGGGATGTGTGATCTCACGGCCTCGAAGGATCGTGATCAAACCGATGAGTGCCCAGGCCAGCAGGACCCAGATGCTGAATCCCAGGGCCCGAAGCGACCAGTTGGCGAGGGTCGCACCCACGATTCCCATTGGATTTGCCGTCGGATCGTTGTGTGCGCTCGTGGATCGTGCCGGCCAGTCAGCCGCATCAAAGCCGATGAGGGCGGTCACCAAAAACAGCCAACATGCTGCCACCAGGACCCAGCCAGCCACTTGCATGGCTGATCGTTCACGGCGTTGGGGGGCCTTTGTCTTCTTTCGCATTGCCTTCGAAGTCCTTTTTCGTGCCATAGTTCCTGTAAATATCGGCAGAACACCCGTTTCTCAGTGAGAAACAGAGGCCATATACGACCCACTTTCCGCTTTCTGTCGTTAGGATTTTGCTTCGAGACCCACCCTCGGTGCCAAACTGGCCGGTTCGAGGTGTCTGAGGGGCTCAATCAGCTGTCGAGAGGCTTCGATGAAATTCGAATTGATCGATCAAATCCTTGAGTCTTCCCCTGAGCGGGTGGTGGCCATCAAGAATGTGTCGAGTGCTGAAGAGTACCTGGCGGACCATTTTCCCTCTTTTCCGGTCCTCCCGGGCGTTTTTATGCTCGAATCCATGCTTCAGGCGGCTCGATGCCTCCTGGCCCAGCATGGGGCTCATCAGATGATGCTGGGAGAAGTTCGTGCCCTTCGGTATGGAACCTTCGTTCGGCCCGGCGAGACCCTCAAAGTCGAGGTCCAGCTCCAGAAGACCGTCGATGGGGTTCACACGTTCAAGGGAAACGGCTTTCGAGTTCTTCCCGGTGATTTGAGTGAACCCGCCACAGCCGTCTCCGGACGTTTTACAATGCGCCCTGCAAAGCCCTGAGGTTTTTCGTTTGAGAATCGTCGCACCGTGGCGGCTTGATCAGTACCTGTCATGAAGACGGCACCCCCGTCATGAGGAGCAAGTGGATGGCACTTAGCCGAGATGAAGTAAGCAATCGAGTGAGCAATGTTCTTGAAGAGGCGCTTGGCGTCGATCAGGACGAAATCACGCCTCAGGCGACGTTGATCAACGACCTCGGAGCCGAGTCGATCGATTTCCTCGACATCAGCTTCCAGCTTGAAAAGACTTTCGAGGCCGACTGCTCCGCCGACACGCCGTTCAAGATCGAACAGGGAGAACTCTTTCCTGAAAATCTGCTGAACGATGCCGAACTGGTTGAAAACGGACGAATCACCGACGAAGGCATGGCGCTTCTCAAGGAGAAGATGCCGCATGTCGACTTCTCCGAATTCGAATCCGATCGAAGTGTCGGTAAGATTCCCGAACTGTTCACCGTCAAGACGCTCGTGGATTTCTGTGAGCGCAAGCTCGCGGTCTGCGCTGCCTGATCTGGCTCGGGGCATACGATGCGTTGGATGTGGATTGATGCAGTCACCGAATACGAGCCTGATTCCAGGCTGGTGGCGGTGAAGAACGTCTCGCTCGCCGAGGAACATCTGCACGATCACTTCGCGGCGACCGAGACGCATCCCGCGCTTCCATTGATGCCCAATTCGCTGATCATCGAAGGCATGGCCCAGACCGCGGGCATTCTCGTGGGATCGGTCAATCGCTTTCGTGAGAAGGTGGTGCTCGCCAAGATCACGCGAGCGACCATCGAGTCCGACGTGGTTCCGGGCAGGACCATCCGTTACGACGCGCGACTCGACCGAATCGACGAGGCCGGCGCGGCGACGAATGGAACCGTCGAGATGCTTGATCATGCCTCCGGAGAATGGACGCGGATCGGTGCCGTGGATCTCGTCTTCAGTCACATCGATAACAACATGGCCGGACTCGAATTCCCTGAACACAACTTCGTGTTCAGTGACAATTTCCGCACGATTCTTCGATCGGCGGGCATGGATTCTCTCTGCGATTGAACGCATGGCACACCACAAGGCAATTTATCCCGGTTCCTTCGATCCGCCCACCCTTGGGCATTTGGACGTGCTCACCCGGGCTCGTCGTCTGTTCGATGAAATCGTGCTTGCCGTCGGCAGAAACCCCGACAAGGGCGGCCCTTTCATTCCCATCGACACCAGGCTTGCCTTGCTTCAGGATCTCGTCGACGAGATCGTGGCCGAGGATCCCTCGCTCGCGAAGGTGACCGTCGCCGCATACGAAGGTCTGACCGTCGACTTCGCACGTTCACAGGAAGCCAGTGCCATTCTGCGTGGAATCAGAAACACGACCGATCTTCAGTCCGAATGTCAGCTTGCCATCACCAACCGCCAGGTGGCCGACATCGAAACGGTCTTCGTCGTGCCCGGGGAGGCCTTCGCTTACACCTCGTCGAGTCTGATTCGACAGATCGCCGAGCTCGGTGGGGATCCTCAACGGCTTAGCACCATGCTTCCCGTCAATGTGATCGACATCATTTCGGCACGTCAGGCGAAGGGGAGTGGATCATGAGTCTCGACATCCGACCGATTTCACTTGGCGCACTCTCCGCTCATCCGCTTCGCGGTGAGAAAGGTGAAAAACGACCAGGCCATCTCACGACGACCCTGGTCGTCCAGGACGAGGTCAGAATCCTCATCGATCCATCGCTCCCCCCTAAGGTTCTCGCGGAACGACTCGATGAACGAGCCGGCCTCTCTCCCCAATCCATCGACATGGTCTTTCTCACGAGCTTCCGACCGATCGGTCGTCGCGGGTTGTCTCTTTTTCCAGACGCTCGTTGGCTTATCGCCGAGCCGGAGCGCGAGGCCATCGGTGTCGGCTTGATTCAGGAATACGAACGTGCTTCGGACGCTTCCGACGAGTCCCTGCTCGACACACTGCGGGGAGAGATCAGTCTGTTGCAGAGATGCGAGTCCGCACCCGACACGCTCGCCGAGGGCGTGGATCTTTTTCCACTGAACGGACTGACGCCCGGCTTCTGTGGTCTTCTGCTCGCGGATCCCAAGTGGACCACGGTCATCGCCGGGGACGCGGTTGCAACCGTGGAACATCTCGTCGCTGGCCAAGTGCTGCCCGAGGCCCATGATCTCGAGGCCGCACAGGCTTCTCTCGGTGAGGTCATCGAAATCGCTGATTTCATCGTTCCCGGACGTGATGGCCTCACCCCGAATCCGATCCGCCGCTGGTGACCTTCGAGCGTCTTCTCCAAAAAAGGAAGGGGCCCCGCTCGGGGAGGCGATTCCGAGTCGGGGCCAATCCAGGGTCCTTGATGTTCCTCAGGTGTCTTGAAAGTGCCGAGACTGGCCGATCGAAGCGTCCGTCGAGCATCCGAGTCAGGGCTCGGCCTCGGCACTTTCAAGCCACCCGATCGGATGACTGCTCAAACTGTCCATTTCAACGCCCTCAAGACAAGCCCCAGTCTCAAAAAGGGTGTCGAGGAGTTCCAATTGAGCCTGTCGGGACCGGGAATTGCCCTGCTAGAATGTCGCCATGGCCAATCCAACATCCAACGTGAATCTCTCAACTCGAGCCGATCGGGCCTCGGATCCTGCCCCGATCTCACTGAAGCCTCTGGAGCGTCCGATCACGATTCGCACCCTTCAGCGGATGGTCGATGCCGGCGAAGCGTTCGCTTGTCTCACCGCTTATGACGCTCTGACGGCCGGGCACATGCAGGCAGCCGGCGTCCCCGTGCTGCTGGTGGGTGACACTGCTGCCGAAGTCATCCTCGGATTGCCCGGGACGATCCATGCACCGCTCGAGTTTCTCATCACGCTCACCGCCGCGGTGAAGCGTGGTGCGCCCAGATGCTGGGTCATCGGTGACATGCCGTTCATGAGTTACCAGGTCAGCATCGAGGAAGGCCTGAGAAACGCAGGCCGCTTTCTCGTCGAAGGTCATGCGGATGCTGTGAAGCTTGAAGTCGACCTTGGTCACGTCGAACTCGTTCGCCGCATGGCCCATGCCGGCGTTCCAGTGATTGCACACATCGGATCGAAGCCTCAACAGGCTCGTCGCCACGGCGGCTATTACTCCGATGGTCGCACGGTCGATGCCGCCAAACGTCTGATCGCGGAAGCCGTCGCCTTCGAAGATGCCGGTGCCTCGATGATTCTCGTCGAGGCAGTGCCGTCGGAGGTCGCCGCTGAAATCGTCAAGAGCGTGCGAATTCCCGTCATCGGGTGCGGGGCAGGCCCCGAATGTCATGGTCAGATCGTCGTCACGCACGACCTGCTCGGTTTCACCGACTGGCAGCCTCCCTTCGCCCAGCCCATCGATCAGGTCGGCGATGCCGTCCGTCAGGTCGCAGCCCAGTGGGCTGACAGAGTTTCCCGCCGAGCCCACGGCGAACACCCCTATCGTATGAGCGAAGGAGAGGCCGAGCGTCTCGGCAATCGGACCGACTCCTGCGGCGGATGATCCCGTCTTCAACCTGATCCATCCGCTCTCATCGCAGTCTGCTCATCTTCGAAACGCGACACCTCATGTTCCATCCACACACCGTCCGTCTCGACCCGTCTTCAAGACGTCATGGCCTTTCGATGAGTTGGATTCCAGCCATCATCGTGATGTTGCTGGGACTCCTGATCATTCTCCTGGGTCCCGGGTTCGTTCGTCAGGTCGTACATGACCGTGAACGTGACGTCGTTCTCGAAGCCTCTTCCCGTCTGACTGCGGACAACGTTCTCGAACTGATCAACCAGGCCTCACGAGACATCGCACTCAAGGTTGCACCGTCGGTCATCCATGTCTCCACATCCGGAGAGCTGGGGCAACGGGGATTCTTCACCTCCAGCGGTTCGGGATGGGTCTACGACGATCGTGGACATGTCATCACCAATGCACATGTGGTCGCTTCCGCCGAGAACATCGAGATCCAGTTCCAAAATGGCGAACGCAGAACCGCGCGTTTCATCGGTTCCGACGTCAGAAGCGACATCGCCGTCCTTCGCGTCGACCCGATCAGAATGCACCCCGCCGAACGCAGCATCGAGATTCCCGAACAGGGTGAACTCGTCTATGCCTTCGGATCACCATTCGATTTCCGTTTTTCAATGTCCTCCGGAATCGTCTCCGGATTGGGGCGTTCCGCCGGTCTGGCCGCACTCGACACGGAGAATTTCATTCAGGTCGATGCCGCGGTGAACCCGGGCAACTCAGGTGGACCGCTTTGTGACGTGCGAGGGCGCGTCATTGGTATGAACACCGCCATCGCGACCGGTCGTGGCAATCAGATAGGGGAGGAAGGGCAGTTTGCCGGAATCGCGCTCGCCATTCCGACCAGAATGATCGAACTGATCGTCGATCAGATCATCGCCGGAGAGGAGATCGTCAAAGGCTATCTGGGCGTCCAGATGGTTTCGATCGCACCTCCTGCTCCCGCGCCCAGGGGGTTGAGCTCATCCCTTCGCGGGGTGTACGAGTCTTTTGAAGGCATCGGGGTGCTGGTGACCGACGTTCCTTCCGATGGTCCTGCCGCACGAGCCGGGGTGAAAGCGGGAGACGTGATTCTCTCCATCGATGGCGTCGCGGTCTCCCAGGTCGACAACGTCGCCGCCCAGGTTGGCTTTCGGTTGCCGGGTTCCACCATCGCACTGGAGCTCTGGCGGTGGGATCCGGACTCCGAGGACTCTCGGCGCAGGGTGATCGACGTGGTTTTGGGGACGATGAACCCTGCTCTGATCTACAGGGAAAGCGTCAGCTTTCTACAAATGATCGGGCTCAATGAACTCGCCACTCTCACGCCCGTACTTGCGGCGGAACTCGGCATCTCCTGGGTTCCCGGAGTGTTGGTCCTCGATTCCGCACCCGGTACGCCCCTGAAGGCCGGAGACGTGATCCGCTCCGTCTCGAACGAGTCAATTTCAAGCCTTGAAGACCTCTACACCCGTATTCGAACCGCGAGGACACGTGCCGGTCGTTCCTTCTCGGGTACGACCGTTCCATTGCAGCTGGGCGTCGGGGGAGCTGACGGAGAGATCCGAAACATCCAAATACCGCTGCGTTGACTTGGATCGATCGATAAACTGGAGCCCCATGGAAAACACACGCCAATCAACACGTCCCCTGCTCGAAGTCGAGAACCTCAAGACTCATTTTCCGGTTCGACGGGGAATCCTCCAGAGAGTGGTGGATCATGTTCGCGCAGTCGATGGCGTGAACTTCAAGATCAATCCCGGCGAGACCCTCGGTCTGGTGGGTGAGTCGGGCTGCGGCAAGACCACCGTCGGTCGAACGATTCTCCGCCTCATCCCCGCGACCTCCGGGGTCGTGAAGTACGAGGGCGAGAACGTGTTCGACATGAATGCCACCGAGATGAGGGACATCCGTCGCAAGATGCAGATCATCTTCCAGGATCCCGCAGGTTCCCTGAATCCCCGCATGCGCGTCGGTCGCATCGTCGGCGAGCCACTCGAGGTTCATGGCCTCGCCAGTGGTGACGAACTCCGGGAGCGCGTCGAGAATCTCCTCGAGCGGTGCGGTCTCTGGCGCCAGGCCGCCGACAGATACCCACACGAGTTCTCGGGTGGCCAGAGACAGCGCATCGGGATCGCACGGGCACTTGCTCTCGAGCCGAGATTGATCGTCTGTGACGAACCTACCTCCGCGCTCGACGTCTCGATCCAGTCGCAGATTTTGAATCTGCTCGCCGATCTGCAGGATGATTTCGGACTCTCCTATCTTTTCATCTCGCATGACATGGCCGTGATTCATCACGTCTGCGACCGCATCGCGGTGATGCTCGATGGCCAGATCGTCGAAGAGGGTGATCGCGATTCGATCATCGAATCGCCTCAGCACGAATACACGAAGGCTCTTCTCTCCGCGGTTCCCGAAGCGGATCCCCGCCGAGATAAGAAGCGCCTTGTGTACGAAGGGATGCGAATGTGATCGGTTCCAGACTCCGCCCACGCCACGGCTCCTCGCGAGCGATTTTTCTCATGGTGATCGCCGTGTTCGTTCTTGCATGGATCGGCACCGCCATATTCGGTTATCGCGTCTACCTGAACGTGCTCGACACCGCGCGGGAGACCGACACCACCATGCGCGCTCTCGCCTGGGCGGTCCTTGTGTACACTTGTGAAGAGGATGGCCGTTTTCCAACCGAGGCACAGCAGCTGTTCGCGATGAAGACGCTTCCCGATCGGATCGATTGCGTTCCTGCAGATGAGGGCGCATGGCCGAGCACCCTTCAGGAGATTCTTGGTGAAGAGCCCGTCCCCGAGGACCTCGCCTATGCATCCCGAAAGATGAAGCTGTATTTCTCATCCGATGGCGCACGTCCTCCCGTGCTCGATGCCAATGGTCTCCCAACCCAGATTGGTACCACTGAAGAGATTCCTCAGTGGTTCGAAGCCATGAAGTCGTCGTTCGAAACGTCCGACTCGTGACGCCCCCCTCCGAAGGCCGGGCATTCGATCTTCATGGTTTCAAACGACCGGTGAGCGCACTCGCCACCTATTACCTGATCATCTCTCTGGCAGCGGTCCCTCTGTTTCCCGTGTTCTGGTTGTTTCGAATGTTCAAGTACTGGACACTCGAATACGACTTCGATGACGAGGGAATCTCTATGAAGTGGGGCGTGCTCTGGCGACGTGAAATTCACCTGACCTACCCTCGAATTCAGGACATCCATCTCACGCGTGGAATCGTGCAGCGATGGATGGGGCTGGCGAACGTCTCCATTCAGACGGCAGGTGGTTCCGCCGCACCCGAAATGGTCATTGAAGGCGCACCCGATCCGAAAGGCCTTCGTGACGCGCTTTATCTTCGGATGCGAGGCGTCAACACCCCATCATCTCAGGAGGCTCCTGATCTTTCGGGGTCCGATTCCGGTCAGGTGCTCGTCCTGTTGACCGAGATTCGGGATCTTCTTCGGGACCGAGCGTCATGAACTCTTCCTTCTCTGGCAATTCACCCGACGCAACGCGTTCTCTTGCCTATGGTCCCTTCGGTCGAATGATCGCCTGCGCGCTGAGGATCCCGTCAGAGCCCGCTGAAGTGCCTGTGGATTCAGGTGAGCTGATCAGGAGTTTCCATCCGTCACCAAATTGGCTGCGACTCAGGCGATTGCAGGTCATCCTTGGAACACTGTTCGCACTTCTGGTGAACCTGGTTGTCGTTTTCGCGCAGATGATGACAGACGGTTCGTTCAGCTTTTCCATCTCACTCTTCGACTGGTCGAACATCAGCCTGTTTCTTGCGCCCCTCTTTCTTCTGGCGGGCCTCTTTCGACTGATCACCCTCCGGCTTCAGTATGACTGCACCTGGTACGTCCTCACAGAACGCGCTCTGCGCATTCGTCGTGGACTGATCATGATTCAAGAGACCACGATCACCTATGCCAACATCCAGAACGTCAGTGTCCAGCAGGGGCCTCTTGAGAGGATGTTCTCCCTTTCCAACATCAAGGTCGAGACCGCGGGTGGGGGCGGGGGTGATTCCAAGACCGACTCCCTGGGCCACTCCGGGCTGATCGAGGGGGTTGAGGGTGCCGATTCGTTGCGAGATCTGATGATGGCTCAGGTCAGGCTTCACCGATCCGGTGGACTGGGTGAAGGCGATGCCGTCATGGAACCCTCGCACGAGCCCCAATGGGCCGGCATGTCCGAGATTCTCGTCCAGATACGGGATGACCTGGTTTCCGCCAGATGAAAAAAAACAGCGGATCAATGTCGACATCCTGCCGATCAGGCCTCCCTTCGCCGCCATATTCGTAAGAATGGTGTCATGACAGAGGCGAGTACCAACGCAAGCAGCGAAACCGTGGCCGGCGCCCCCAGTGGCGAGGCCGTCTCCATCCGTGCGGTCGAACCGGAAGGGCCGCTGGTCGACGTGATGAACGGAAGCGCACGCTGGGAGATTCCCGTGCTCGACCATGGCTTCGTCGCTCTGGTCGACGTCATGCCCC
>MDTG01280549.1_pt1 | contig 15781 bp, 17 predicted proteins | sample 811421 | NCBI WGS metagenome assembly MDTG01 (sample SAMN05326645, study PRJNA326480) | marine metagenome | isolation source: seawater | place: Pacific Ocean: South East | collected 2011 | reverse complement strand
TTTTTATTGATGCACTTGTTTATGAAAAGCTTAACAAGTGATACTTATAATGTCTTATTTTATTTATTCCCTGTGATAGAATAACAGCAATTTATATAGTAAGTTTTATGAAAAAAGCTCTTATATCTGGTATCACTGGCCAAGACGGATCCTACTTAGCTGAATTTTTGCTTGAAAAAGGATATGAAGTCCACGGTATTAAAAGAAGATCATCATCTTTAAATACTGAAAGAATTGATCACATATACCAAGACCCACACCTAGAGTCAAAAAATCTTATTTTGCATTATGGCGATCTAACAGATTCAGCGAATTTAATTAATTTGGTTGGGTCAATTAAGCCAGATGAAATTTATAATCTGGGAGCGCAATCTCACGTGGCTGTTAGCTTTGAAACTCCTGAATATACTTCAAATGTTGATGCTTTAGGAACCTTAAGACTTCTTGAGGCAATTAAGTCATCAAATCTTATTAATCACACCAAGTTATATCAAGCTTCCACATCTGAATTATATGGACTGGTTCAACAAGTACCTCAAACTGAGAAAACTCCCTTTTATCCAAGATCTCCCTATGCAGTTGCAAAGCTATATGCTTACTGGATAATTCAAAATTACAGAGAGGCTTATAATATTTTTGCCTGTAATGGGATTCTTTTTAATCATGAGTCACCCAGAAGAGGAGAAACTTTTGTAACAAGAAAGATTACAAGGGGTATTTCTAATATTATTTTTGGACAACAAAACTGTTTATATATGGGTAATCTAGATTCATTAAGGGATTGGGGCCATGCAAAAGATTATGTGAGAATGCAATGGATGATGTTACAACAAGACAAACCTAAGGATTATGTAATTGCAACTGGAAAACAATATTCTGTAAGAGATTTTATTTTAATGGCAGCATCAAAAATTGGCCTCGAAATAGAATTTGAAGGAAGTAATGAGCATGAAACTGGATATGTGAAAAGCATCTCTAGTGATTTAAAAAGTGATCTTTCAATCGGAGATACTATTATTCGTGTTGATAGCAGATATTATAGGCCTACGGAAGTAGAAACATTACTAGGCGATGCATCAAAAGCTTCAGAGGAGCTGGGTTGGACCCCAGAAATTACTATAGATGAAATGATTGATGAAATGATGAGCTATGATATGCAAAAAGCAAAAGAAGATTTAGTACTTCAAGGTATTAAAAATGAATAATAACTACCCAGAAAAAGATTATTTCAATATTCGCTTGCTTGATATTTTAATTAGTTTTCGAAAACTATATTTAAAAATATTATTAGTAACATCTATTGGGGCAATAATCACAGTATTATTTTCGCTATCTATTCCAGAGAAATATGTTTCACAAGCCATATCTGTGAAAGCTGAAGAATCTCAGCCTACAATCAATCAATCAACAGGCAACTTGCTTGGTATTCTAGGGTCTCAAACAATTTCCAGGTCAGTTGATAAAACTATTACAATCCTAAATTCAAGAAGTTTTTTTAGAAATTTTTATGAAAATGATAAGTTTCTTTTTGAACTTATGGCCGTGTTGTCATTTAATATACATAATAAAAAATATAATATTAATGAAAGATTATATGATTTAAAAGAAAATAAATGGATTCAGAAACCAACGTTTGAAGAATCCTATGAAGTTTTTCATGATGTTTTTAGTGTATCTTCAGATATGGTTACTAATGAAATTTATACTATTACTAAACACCCAAACCCTATGGTTGCTTTAGAATGGAATAAAGATATCCTTGCCAAAATCAATCAGATTACAAAGGATAAGCAAATAAAAAAATCTCAAAGTGCTATTGATTATTATAAAATTCAATTGCTCAAAGAGAGTTCTGTTTCAGTAAGATCTGTCTTAATGTCATCAATGGCAACTGAGCTTCAGACTATTGCAACATCAAATTCTACTGATGAATATTCTCTTGAGGTAATTGATCCTCCTTTTTTACCAGAGAGATCATCGGAACCAAATAATGCAGTAATTTCAATTCTAGGTTCGATATTATCTTTTGTAATTGCCTGTTTATTTTTTATAACCAGAGATCTTTATAGATTATCTAACAATAAATTAAATCAATAAAGTTTTGCAAGAATTTTGAAATTATTAATATGGAAATAAAACCTAAATTTTTAAATATTGCATGTGGCGATACATTCATACAAAATGAGAATTGGATCAATATTGATTTCACTTCTCATTCCACTAGCATAAAAAAAGCTAATATATTAGATGGATTGCCCTTCAAAAAAAATGAATTTGATGTTATTTATTCATCTCACTTCATAGAGCATATCCCACAAAATCAGGTTAAAGATTTTTTAATGGATTCATTTAGAGTTCTTAAACCTGGTGGAGTTATTAGGTTTGTAACTCCAGATTTAGAATTTTTAAATAATGAGTATATCAAACAATATAACAAAGAATGCTTTCATAAATCAGACTTTATTACCTCACTTATTTTAGATCAATGCGTGAGGTCGGTATCGGGAGGAAAGTTAAAAAAAGATATGGATTATATATATAATTCAAAAAATAAAGACATGATAGATTATGTAAAATTGCTTGTAGGTCCAGATGCTTTTAGCTATATAAGTTTAAACGAGCAATCTTTTACTAGAAAAGTCATAAATAAAATCAAGAAAGACCCAAAATTTTTATTTAATATTCTTTTTATGATTAGAGTAAAATTTGTTTCATTTTTTTTACCTAAAACTTTCAGAGACCTCAATATAAGCAACGCATCCATTGGAGAAAAGCATATGTGGTTATATGACTTTAATTCTCTTTCAAATTTACTTGAAGAAACCTCATTTAATTTAGTTAAAAGAGTTTCATTCGACAGTACATCCTATTCATCAAACATTTTTTCAAAACTGGATATGAAGAATTCAAAACCAAGAAAAGGCATTCATCAGCTATTTATTGAAGCAATTAAGGCATAATAGTGAACTTAAATTTTGATGATAATATTTTTGTAACTGGGCACAATGGTATGGTTGGTTCTGCTGTTGTTAGCGCACTAAAAAAAGAAGGCTATCCTAATATTGTAATTGAAGAAAAAAAAAATTTAGACTTATTAGATCAGTCCAAAGTAAATCTTTTTTTTAAAAGTAAAAGCATTGATGCAGTCTTTATATGTTCCGCAAAAGTTGGGGGTATACATTCAAACTCTGAGTATCCTTATGATTTTATATATCAGAATCTCACTATTCAAAATAATATTATCAACAGCGCTCATTTAAATGATGTTAATAAATTATTATTTCTTGGATCGTCTTGCATATATCCAAAAAAAGCTAAGCAGCCAATCAAAGAATCAGAATTACTTAAAGGTCCTTTGGAACCAACTAATCAATGGTATGCTCTTGCCAAAATAGCTGGAATTAAAACATGCGAGGCTTTAAATATTCAAAATAATCGCGATTATAGATCCTTGATGCCAACAAATCTTTATGGACCAAATGATAATTTTCATGATATGAATAGTCATGTTATTCCCGCTCTCATAAGAAGATTTTATGAGAGTAAAATTAATAAAGAAGATTCTATTATTATCTGGGGTTCCGGAAGGCCTTTGAGAGAATTTCTTCACGTAGACGATCTGGCAAAAGCATCCATTCACGTAATGAAGATGAATAAGCAAGAATATAGTTCATATATTAAACCCGATCTTTCTCATATCAATATTGGAACAGGTCAGGATGTTTCCATAAAAAAGCTTAGTGAAATTCTAAAATCTATTTCTGGATTTGAGGGAAAGATAATTTTTGACGAGGCGAAACCAGATGGCACTATGAGAAAAGTTTTAGATATCTCTAAAATAAAATCAATGGGATGGAAACCAGACATAGATCTAAAAAAAGGACTTAAAAGCACTTACCAATGGTATGAAAAAAATAAAAATAGTGCCAAAAAAGCATAACTAAAGTCTTTATGTATAAATTATCGATAGTAACAGTGGTTCTTAATAAAAAAGATGAATTTCATGAAACAATTCGAAATATAATCTCACAAACATATCAAAATATTGAAATTATTGTAATTGATGGTGGATCAACTGATGGAACATTAGACATTATTCAACAATATAAAAATAAAATTACTTATTGGCATAGTGAAAAAGATAAGGGTATTTATTATGCAATGAACAAAGGGATAGAAGTTGCAAGTGGAGATTGGATTAATTTTATGAATGCTGGAGATCTTTATATAAATAATGAGGTTCTTAGCAAAGTATTTTATGACAAAAATTATGATGACAGTAGGCTTTTAATAGGAGACAGCCTTATAGAATATGATGGATTTAAAAGGAACTATAAAAATGGGGATATTTCATCAATATGGAAGGGCGCACAATTTATTCATCAATCTTGCTTTATTCAGACCAGGTATCAAAAACACAATCAATATAATGTTAACAATAGAATAAGTGCGGATTTCGAATTTTTTTATAAAGCCATAAAGATTAATAAAATCAAAACTTTTAATCTCAATCATTTAATATCAGTTTTTAGAGCAGGAGGAATTTCTGATAATAAAAGAGTTGAAGCTCTTTTTTCAAATTTTAGGCTTGTATTTAATAATTCCAAATTAGATTTTAAAGTAATCTTTTTTTACATTTATAAAATTTTAATAGAGTCATGTAAAATTTTTATAAAAAAGGGGCTATCCAGAAATATTATTACAAATATTCAGAAGTTTATTTATGGTAAAAATTAAACATAACTTTTATATATTTAACCCAGTTTTGTTAAAATTTCATTACGTTTTTGGACTAGTTTTTGTTATATTTGCATTTTTACCATGGGTAAACTTTGGAACAAATTCAAGGGATACACAAGCGTGGCCGCTTATCTTCGGAACTTTATTCTTATTAATATCGCTTAAAGAGAGTCTCAATTTTAAAGAACTTTCAATTTTTACTCTACCAATTCTTGCTTTAATAGCATGGTTTTTTTTCTCTCAAAATATAATGGATTTCATTGCATTGAGAGCAATAATTAATTACTTGGCATTTTCAGTTTGCTTTTTGGCATTTACTTTATTCATAAAGAGATACTCATTTCCTTGGAGATTAATTATCTCCATAAATATTCTATATATCTTTGTAGGCTTAATTCAATTATATATTCCTGATATTGTCTCTAATATTGTTACTACAAGAGGCCTTATTGATTCTTCTAGGGGAGTAACAAGCCTAACTTCTGAACCAACATTTTTTGGTCTGTTTTTATTCTTTCTATCTTTTCTTTATCTAGTAGAGTCAAATTTTAAACCTAAAACAAATCTTGTTCTTTTGATTTTTATTAATGTTTTGTCAATATTTTTTCTTTCAAAATCAAGTACTGTAGCTTTATTTTTTTTGATTTCTATACCTTTTATTTTTTTTACAAGATTTAACTTTAGACTTACTTTTTTAATTTCATGTTCTACATTACTGATAATATTTCTAATTCCTTATTTATTAGATGGTTCAAGACTTCTTGACTTATATGAGCTTGTCAAAGAAATAGGAATCATGCAGTTAATTTTCTTAGATCAGAGCATCAATGACAGAGTTGCCAATGTTATATATCCATTACATGGATTTTATTTGAATAATTTTCTACCAGGTGGGTTCCATTCATTTTCACAAATGCATATTTATTTAACAGACTATTATTTAGGTTTTTTTAATTTTGGTTCAGGCAGCACATCAATCCTTTCGTATATTGGAGCCTTTGTATATGAATTAGGATTTCTTGGCATTATTTTTTTACTATGGATCTTTGTCTTGATTCAGGACGGAACGATTACAAGGTTTTTTGATACCACCCTTTTATTTATTCTTTTGAATAGCTCAGTTCCGCCTTCCTTGCCATTGATACCATTTATATTTGCTGTCTATTTATTAAAAAATAATAACTTAGAAAATTATGACTAAAAATATTCTAGTTGTAGGAAAAAACAGCATCTTAGCGAAAAATTTTATTGAAACAACAAATAAAAATCAATTTTTAACATTGCATTCTTGCAGTCATAATGACCTACCTAATGAGATTCAAAATTATGATGTTGTTATAAACTTTTCTTTCAATCCAATGCTTTACATAGATGAATATCAAGAGGAATATGACCAGGATTTAAAGATAGCTCGCCTGGTCAAAGAGCACAAAAATATCAAATTAGTTATCCTTAGTTCAAGACAGGTTTATGGAATTCATGAGGAGCTAAACATTTTCAAAGAATCAGATATCGATCTTAATTCAAAAATAACTACTTATGGATTAAATAAAATTAAATGTGAAAATAATGTAAAAAACTGTATTGATGATAATTCCAGAATTTTAATATGTAGGAGTTCAAACATTTTTGGTAATAACGTTGGTGGAAGAAATTTTGTGGGAATTGCGTTATATTCTTTATTAACTTCAAACGTCATTAAATTAAACTTAAATAAGAAAGTAGTAAAAGATTTTCTTCCAATTGATATTCACTCAAAGATATTAGAGTGCTTAATATCAAACAGCGCATTCGGAACATACAATGTTGGTTCCGGAGTGAATATAAATTTGGGTGAGTTATGCGAACAATTTATTAAGGGATTTAAGTCCGGTATGATTGAAGACAAAACATTTATAAATGATCAATTTATTCTTGATATATCTAAAATCAGGCAATACATTGATTTAGATATTTCATCAAAAAAGATTTTATCTTATGCTTACAATATTGGAATAAATTTAGGGGAGAAATAGGTGCCGTTTTATAAAATATTAATAACTGGAGCTGCTGGTTTTATTGGTTCACATGTTTTTGATCATTTCTCAAATCTATATCCTGATGCCAAAATTACTATCTTAGATAAGATGACATATGCTGCAAATAAGAAAAATATTCCATCAATTGAAACAAATTCAAATCATAATTTAGTCATTGGCGATTTAATTGATTTAGATATTTGTTTAGATACAACAAAAGACAAAGATTTGGTAATTAACCTTGCAGCAGAAAGTCATGTCGACAATTCTTTTAACAATTCAATTATTTTCTCAAGATCTAATGAGCTCGGAACACATACCCTAATGGAAGCTTGTAAACAAAATAATGTTAAGAAAATTATTCATGTGAGCACAGATGAAGTTTATGGTGAAAATGTAGACAAGCCATTTTTAGAAGAGGATAGATTAAATCCTACTAATCCCTACTCGGCATCTAAAGCAGCTGCCGAAATGATTGTAAAAAGTTACCATACCTCTTTTAAATTGCCTGTAATTGTTGTTAGAGCAAACAATATTTATGGAATAAGACAATTTCCAGAGAAAATTATTCCAAAATTTATATTAAGATGCATTGATGGTAAGCCACTCCAGATCCATGGCAATGGATCAAACTTAAGGCATTACTTGTCTGCAATAGATTTTGCATCTGCTATAGAACTTCTATTAACAAAAGGAGAAGAAGGACAAGCCTATAATATTGCCTCTGACCTTGAACTATCAAATCTTGAGGTAGCTGATCTTATCAAGGACCAATTCCACAATAAAAAAATTAATATCGAACACATTGATGATAGGCCATTTAATGACTCTAGATATGCCGTTAATGATACAAAGCTAAGAAAGTTGGGCTGGAATCCAAAAAGAAATCTCAAAGCAGATTTACCTGAAATAGTAGAGTGGTATAAGAATAATTTAAATTGGTTTAAATAAAAAGTGTCTATCTACTTGTGTGGTGTTTTTAATGGTCCAGTAACTGGTCAGTTGCAGACTTTACTTGGAATTGAAGAAGCTCTAAATAATAACTATGGTTTAAAAAAAGTTAAATACCCACCTCTAAGTATTTTCTTTTTATTTACTTGGCTAGTTTTTATAATTAAAAGTGTATTTATATTTGCAAACAACAAAGATGTATTCTATATGGTTATTCATCGATCAAGATTAAGCTTTTGGTTAAGAGACCTACCAATATTTGTAATAGCGAGCACATATAAATCAAAAATAATTTGTCACCTTGTTGGATCTGATATTGAAGAATTTGTTAAGGGCTCTAATTTATTGGAAAAGTTTCTGCTAAAAAAATTCTTTTCAAATATTAGTTCTTGGATTTTACTAGGAGATTCTATGAATAAACAAGTTGAAGATTCATATAAATTTCTTGGAATTGAAAACAATTCAAAGTGTTTCAATAAAGGCAAACTTTCATCTTACTTTTTGAGAGGTTTTTATTCTAATGAGACCGAGCTATACATTCAAGATTCATTTATAAATGAAAAACTCTTAAAATTTGGATCGAATTTAAAAATATCATTTATGTCTAATCTTATGGAAGATAAAGGAATTGTTGAATTTATAGAATCTATGATTTTTCTAAGAGAAGAAAATGATGTCAAGTTAGAAGTATTTATTGCTGGAGCAATTATTGAAAATTCTTCTGACAGATTAAAAAAAGCTTTGAAAAAGGCTTCGGAGAAAAGCTACATTAATTTCTTAGGCCTAGTTCAAGGTAAAGAAAAATGGCAGCTTTTATCTGAAACAGATATTTTTATATTACCTACTTATTATAAAACGGAAGCTTTGCCACTATCATTAATTGAAGCAATGAGATTTGGATGTCTATGTATTTCATCGAACATTGGAGAAATAAATGATTTATTGAAAGATGGTAGAGGAATAATAATTGAAAACGTTAATACAAAAAATCTTGAAGATATTATTAAATTGGCAATAGGTGATCGTGATAGCTCAAAATCCAAAATGATAAATTCATTTAATTATGCTGGTATGAATTTTTCATATAAAACTTATCAACAAAACCTTATAGATATAATAGACAGACACGTGGATTAATAAATATAGAATGTTTTATAATTAAATACTTAAATACATTAAATGAAGATAACACCAATTATTTTAGCAGGAGGTAAGGGCACAAGACTTTGGCCGGAATCCAGGACTGCAACTCCAAAGCAGTTTATTAAACTTACAAACAATTTTTCTTTATTGCAAAACACCATTTTAAGACTTAACAATTTTGATTTTAATGACCCAATTGTTATTTGTAACAGTCAAGATAAATTTACTATAAAAGAACAACTAGATTCAATAGGTAAAAATGCAACACTTATATTAGAAACAGTAGGCAAAAATACTGCTCCAGCAATAGCTATTGCTGCTCTTCATTCTGAGTGCTTTAACAGTGCTATGCTTGTTTTGCCAGCCGATCACGAAATAAGTGATATACATAATTTAAAAAAATCAATTAAATATGGAATTGACTTAATTAAGGAAGGTTATTTAGTTACATTTGGAATTAAACCACTCTCTGCACATACAGGTTACGGATATATAGAGAAAGGTTTAAATGTTAAAAACGGTTTTCACATAAAATCATTTAAAGAAAAACCAAATAATGCAGTTGCAGAAGACTATTTAAAATCAGATGCATATTTATGGAATAGCGGAATGTTTTTAATGGAATCAGCATTATATGTTGAGGAATTAAAAAAATATTCTCCTGAGATATACAGAGTTTGTAATAATGAAAAACTCATAAATGAAATTTCTTCAGATGAATATTCTATTGATGAAAAAATATTTAAAAAATGTCCAAGTGACTCAATTGATTATGCAGTTATGGAGAAAACTGAAAAAGGAGTAATGGTTGAACTAGACGCTGGATGGAGCGACATTGGGTCTTGGAAGTCTTTATGGCAATTTCTTGAAAAAGATAAAGATGGTAATGTACTAATAGGTGATAACATTGTGTCTGATGTATCTAACTCATATATAAAATCTGATGAGAGATTAATAACCTCTGTGGGTCTTGATGGTGTAATTATTGTTGATACAAAAGACTCTATCTTAGTTGCATCAAATGATAAAAGTGAAGATGTTAAAAATATTATCACAGTTCTTAATAAGAAAGATCGTATTGAAAAAGACTTCCATAGAGAAGTTCATCGACCATGGGGGAAGTATGACTCTATTGATAACGGAGAGGGCTTTCAAGTAAAGAGAATTACTGTTAAACCTAAACAAAAATTAAGTGTTCAAATGCACTACCATAGAGCAGAACATTGGGTTGTTGTTCAAGGAATTGGTCGCGTTCACTATGGAGACGAATACAAAGATTTAAAAGTAAATGAGTCAACATACCATGATAAAGAAGTTGTTCATGCATTAGAAAATCCAGGTGATAAACCATTAATCTTAATTGAAGTTCAAGTTGGAGATTATCTTGGAGAAGATGATATTGTTAGATATGAAGACATTTACGGAAGAAGCTAACATAAGTGAGAATATCTATAGTAACTGTAACCTTTAATAGTTCCAAAACAATTAGAACAACACTAGAGTCTGTTGCTAATCAGTCATGGCACAATATTGAACATATAATTATTGATGGAGGTTCTTCAGACAATACGTTATCAATTGTCAGTGAATTTCAACATGTCTCTAAAGTTATTTCAGAAAAAGATAAGGGTATATATGATGCCATGAATAAGGGTATTAAAAATGCATCAGGAAAAGTAATAGGCTTTTTAAATTCTGATGACTGGTTTGCTAATGATTTTGTAATTGATGAAATTGCAAGAAATTTTGAAGGAACAAACATTGATGCAGTTTATGGCGATTTAGAATTTGTAAAAAATGAAGATGATAATAATCCTAGACGTATGTGGATTTCAGAGGAGTATAAAGATAATTTTTTTTCAAAAGGTTGGGTTCCTCCTCATCCAACATTTTATGCAAAATTAAGTGTTTATGAAAAATTTGGATTATTTAATGCAAATCTCAAATTTGCAGCTGATTTCGATATAATGTGCAGGTTAATAGCAAAAGAAAAAATTAACACAAAATACCTACCTGGAACAAAAGTAAAAATGAGACTTGGCGGCGCAACAACCAAGAATTTAAGAAACATAATAAAGGGAAATATTGAAATTTATAATTCTTTAAAAAAAAAATAATGTTCAAATAAGCAAGCTCTTTATCTTTAAAAAAATTCTTATGAAATTAACCCAATTTAAATTATGAGCAGTACTATCAGTGTAGTAGGTGCCTCTGGTTTCTTGGGCACAAGACTATCTAAGAGATTAAATGAAAGCAAAATAAATCATAATATCTATGATATTTCTTTTCCAAGAGAATCAAAAAATTTTATTGATGTTGAAGATATATATTCCTTAGACAATTTAAAAAACTCCTCATGCATTATAAATCTTGCAGCTATTCATAGAGACGATGTTAAACCACTATCCAGATATGACGATGTTAATGTTAACGGCGCAGTTAATATATGTGAATGTGCAAGAAAATTTGGAATTAATAAGATCATTTTCACAAGCTCAGTAGCAATTTATGGATTTGCTCCAAAAAATACTGGCGAAGATGGAGAGGCAAACTACTTTAATGACTATGGAAGAACAAAATATGAGGCTGAACAGGTTTACAAAAAATGGCAAAAAGAGGATCCATCAAAAAGATCCCTAGTAATAATAAGACCAACTGTTATATTTGGCGAAGGCAACAGAGGTAATGTATACAATCTCTTAAACCAAATAAATCAGAAGAGGTTTGTCATGGTTGGTAATGGTGCAAATATTAAATCGATGGCTTATGTCGAAAATGTAGCAGCATTCATAGAGCATACAATTAAAAAATCTGAAGGGATTCATATATTTAATTATATTGATAAACCAGATTTAGACATGAATAATTTAATAAAGCTAGTAAGAAAAACTTTATTTAACAAAAATAATGTTGGAATAAGACTTCCAGTTCATATGGGATTATTATTAGGATATATAGCAGACCTCGTTTCAATTATAATTAGAAAATCTCTTCCAATAAGCAGTATAAGAGTTAAAAAATTTGTTAGCGATACAATGTTTTCGTCAAAAATTGATGATAGTAATTTTAATCCTCCATTTAACTTAACCGATGGATTAATAAATACTATAAAGTATGAGTTTTTAGAAGATAACAAGCATAAGAAGAAGTTTTATTCAGAATGATTAATATTAAAGATATAAGTAATGCAGCCCCATATTTACGCTTTAAAGAATTATATAATGATGCCTTAAAGGCACATCAAAAAATCATTGAAGCAATAAGTATTTCTTCATATGACGCAAAAAATGATGAAGTTGAGTCAAGATTTGTGAATCTAAAATATATTTCTAGCGAAGATTGGATATTTTTTACAAATTATGACTCTCCTAAAGCAATTCAATTTAAAGAACATAATCAAATAACAGCTCTCTTCTTTTGGAATTCAACAAATGTACAGATTAGAATCAAGGCATTGATAGACAGAACAAGTGAAGAATTTTCTAACACACACTATCTTGCAAGAAGTAAAGAAAAAAATGCACTGGCTCATAGTTCTGTTCAATCATCACCTATAGATTCTTATGATGATGTTGTAAAAAATTATGAAATAGCAATAAACGATAAAGATTTAACCTCATCTAGACCAGATAATTGGGGTGGTTTTGCATTTAAGCCCTATTATTTTGAGTTTTGGGAAGGAAATAAATATAGACTTAATAAAAGAGAAGTACATCAAAAAATTAATGAAGGTTGGATAAAGAGTTTCATTCAACCATGATATTTTCTTTAAAATATATTATATATAGTATAAAATCCTACTTTTATGATCTTTACTATATATATTTAAATACTCCTATTTTGAATATCCATTCTATATAATTTTTTAGGTAACTATCATAGCCATTAATAAAAAAAACCTTGTTCCTATAAATTCTAAAATAAAAGCAGAATCTGTAATGCTAATAGGCGCTGATGGAGAAAAGAAAGGAATAGTAACAATTAGTGACGCATTAAATTTAGCAGAACAAAATCAATTAGATCTTGTTCAAGTGTCTCCTTCGAACGCAGATGTAATTGTATGTAAACTTCTCGATTATGGAAAACATTTGTTTGAAAAAAAGAAAAATCAATCATCATCAAGAGTGAAAGTAAAAAAAACTACAGTAAAAGAGATTAAATTTAGACCTTCTACTGACACAGGTGACTATAATATTAAATTTAAAAAAATAAAAAGCTTTATTCTTGATGGTGATAAGACTAAAATAACTGTCCGATTTAGAGGTAGAGAAATTTTGAATAGTGCTATGGGCTTAGACTTACTTAATAAATTAAGAGAAGACCTTAAAGATATAGCTCAAGTAGAGCAGGAGCCATCATTAGAGGGCAGGCAATTGCTTATGGTAATGGCGCCTTTAAAGAAGAAATAATTTTTTAAAAATAAATATATTATGGGATATAAAATAAAAACACATTCTGGGGCAGCGAAGAGATTTAAGAAAACTGGATCTTCTGTTAAAAGCAAGAGTGCAAACAGAAATCACATTCTAACAAAACAGTCTACCAAAAGAAAAAGACATAATAGGGGCCTAAATAAATTATCAGGAACTGTTCTTAAAATGGCCTCTAAATTAATAAAAATAAATAGGTAATTATTATGCCAAGAGTTACAAAATCAGTTACAGCGAAAGCAAGACATAAGAAAGTACTTAACTCTACAAAAGGTCATTATGGAGCTAGAAGTAGATTATATAAAACTGCTAAACAATCTAATATCAAATCCTTACAATATGCATTTAGAGACAGAAAAAATAAAAAAAGGTCTTTTAGATCACTATGGATTGCTAGAATAAATGCTGGTTCAAGAGAACTAGGAGTCCCATACTCTAAATTAGTAAATTCTTTATCTCAAAAAAATATAATTTTGGATAGAAAAATTCTATCCGATATAGCTATTTCTGATAATTCAACTTTCAAAAAGGTTGTTGAAACAGCTTTAGGCTAGAAACTGGTCTAATGCCAGATTCAAAAGATCCCAGTACTCCTGAGTTAATAAAAAATATTGGGGGTCTTCATCCAATAAATCAAATGAAAGATTCGATCATGAATCTTCTAACGTCTTTTGGTTTTGAAATCATTAATGGACCTGAAATAGAAACGGAAGAATTTAATTTTGATATGTTAAATATTAAAAAATCACATCCTGCAAGACAAATGCATGACACATTTTATGTAAATAAAAAATCTAATGTTTTAAGAACACATACCTCTCCAGTTCAAATAAGAGGAATGCTAAAAAGAAAACCACCTATGGCTTTTATCTCAGGCGGTAAAGTTTATAGAAAAGATGATGATGCAACACACCTCCCAATGTTTCATCAAGTTGAAGGTATTTATGTAGACAAAGATGTTAATTTTTCGCATCTTAAAGACCTTATCTTTAAGATCATTAAAGATCTTTTTGGAAAGGAAGCAAAAATTAGATTTAGACCATCTTATTTCCCATTTACAGAACCATCAGCAGAAGTTGATATACTAAATGAAGATGGAAAGTGGCTTGAGATATTGGGTTGCGGCATAGTAAATCCAATTGTTTTAGAGAATTGTGGAATTAATTCTAAAAAATATTCCGGTCTTGCTTTTGGCCTGGGAATAGAAAGAATTGCTATGCTAAAGTTTGGCGTAAATGATATCAGAGATTTTTATAAATCGAATCTAGATTTTTTGAGCCAATTTAAATGAAAATACCATATAAACATTTAATAAAAAATATAAATCCTAAACCTGATATTAATGAATTGTCTCAAAGATTATTTCAATTAGGTCACGAACATGAAATTATTGATGGGATTTTTGACATGGATTTTACACCTAATAGAGGTGACTGCCTTTCGATTAATGGTTTATTAAGAGATTTAAAATTATTTTATGATGTTGCAACGCAAAATAATATCTATGAAAAAGATATAGAACCATTTAAATTTAAATTTAATAATAATGCTGAAAAATTTTGTACCAATATATCTTTTCTAAAAGTAGAAGTAGATGCAGTACCATCTAATTATTCTGGTTCATTAGATAATTATTTTCAGGATTTAAATATAAAAAAGAATAATTTCTTCACTGATATATCAAATTTTATTTCATACGAGACTGGTCAACCAACTCATTGTTATGATGCTAATAAAATTCATGAGCCTATTAGGCTAGATTTTAATAAAAAAAAATGTCAATTTGAAACTCTCCTAGATCAAACTATTGAAATTAAAGAAGAAAACTTAGTTTTTTATGATAAACATAATGAAGTCATCAATTTAGCTGGAATAATTGGAGGGAAAGACACAGCTTGCAACAAACAAACTAAATCTGTATTGATCGAATGTGCATATTTTGATCCTGAAGCTATTATAGGAAAATCTATAGAATATGGGATTAACTCAGAGGCAGCTCATAAGTTCGAAAGAAATACTGATCCAAATTGTCATAACTATGTTCTGAGAAGATTTTTAAAAATTATTGATAATCACACGAATATAAAAAAAGTTGATTTATTTTCAAAGACGTATGTTGAGCGTCAAATAAATTCAGTTTTAATGCAAATACCAAAGATTAATAAAGTTTTAGGTACTAAAATTGATGACAATGAATGTGTAGAATATCTTACAAAATTAGGATTTATAATTAATGAAGATAATATCCTCGTCCCATCATTCAGAAATGACATAAATTCAATTAACGATATTTCAGAAGAAATTGCTAGGGCTGTTGGATACGATAATATAGAAAGTCAAAAATTTACGATTAGTTTAAACGAAGACCTAAATATAAATTATGAAGAAAGTAAGTTAAAGCAGCTACTAATTGATTCAGGTTTTTACGAAGTCATTAATGATCCCTTTGTTTCTAAAAGAACTAAAAAATCTGTCATTGTTGACAATCCTTTAGACTCT
>MDTG01068252.1_pt1 | contig 15784 bp, 14 predicted proteins | sample 811421 | NCBI WGS metagenome assembly MDTG01 (sample SAMN05326645, study PRJNA326480) | marine metagenome | isolation source: seawater | place: Pacific Ocean: South East | collected 2011 | reverse complement strand
TGTGTTCTTGTAAAAAATGGAATTACAAAAGAAGAGGCAAATACTGCAAAACAATTTGCCTATAGAACAATAAAGGTTTCTAAACCTACCATAGGATATTTTGGTGCTTTAGGAGGTAAAAGAAATATTGTTTCACTTCTGCAGACTATTTTAAAAAAAAATTTAGACTTGGTAGTTTATGGTCATTTGGATATGAAGCATAAATTTGTTTGTGGAAATTCTTACAAAGGACTGGTTGACAGAAATATAGCTTTAAATAAATCATCAAAATGTGATGTTTTACTAATTTCAATAAGCAAAGAAGAAAATAGTTTATTTGCTATTCCTTCTAAGGTTTATGAAGCGATTTTATTAAAAAGATTTATTCTTTTATATTGTCCAAAAGAAGCTTTAATTTTAGAATATTTAAAAGAAATAGATTATCCTCATTACCATATTGAATCTGCTGAAGAGTTTTCTTTAGAAGCTTTCATGAAAACTTTACAAAGTATTGAACTAAAAAAATTTATGGATCAAAAAGAATTTGAAGTCCCAATACGCGAAAATGAGTTTGATAAATTGAAAGAGTATTTAAAGTGAAAGCAAAAGAATTTTTAAAAACTTTTTATTTTAAGATTCTAAATTTTTCATTAAATAGCTCTGCTAAAGAAGATGATCTTATCAAAATTCATAATAATCTTATTCAAGCTCTGCCAAATATCAATGATCAATACACCTCTGTAGACAAAAACGACGTTTACAAGATAAATAATTTAAGGACTTTACATGCTTTTCAAATAAAAATAGTAAAAAGAGCAATGTCATTTTTAGATAATGTTCTATGTCCTACAATTTTAGAACGTGATGATACTATCTCAAATAAATATACAAGCTGGTGATACGGTCAGATTATGCTTAGCAAGTTGGTTTTACTTTTAATAAGAAAGCTTAAAAAAGACGATTCATATGAATTTAAAAAGAATATTAGTTCGCAAGATTTGCTAATTATTCTCTTGGCGAGAGCTACGGCTTTTTTGAGAGGGTTGATTTTTTGTTTATTTTTTCTAAGAAAATTTAAAATTTTATTTAAAGGAAAAGGCTCATCTATAAATCACTCTTCAAAGTTAAGCTTTAAAAGCCCTTTAACAATCGGAGAAAATGTGAGCATTAATTGTTTAGGATCCAATGGAATAGAATTTGGAAGTAATGTTCATATTCCAGACGGAAGTATTATTAGATGTACTGGAGTAATTTCAGAACTTGGTATTGGCTTAAAAATTGGAAATAATACTGGACTGGGTCACAATACTTTCATGAATGCTCAAGGAGGAATAGAAATAGGAGATGACGTAATTGTGGGACCCAATACCTCGTTTCTCTCAGAGAATCATGTCTTTTCAGATCCTGTGATTCCAATTAGAAAACAAGGAGTGTCTCGTAAAGGAATCATTATTGGTTCAAACACATGGATAGGTTCTAATGTGACAATTCTAGATGGAGTTGAAATAGGCAAAGGAGTAGTAATTGGCGCAGGGAGTCTTGTCACAAAATCTATCCCAGATAACTGTATAGCTTTTGGTTCACCTTGTGCAATTTCAGGAAAGCGTAATTGATTAGAAAGTTAATTTGGTTGGTTTATTGCTTCAAAGTTAAATTTATCATTTCAAATTTAAAGCATCGATTATTTTAGAATACAATAAGTATCTTTTTTGAGTTTAATAAAGATAAAAAAATGAAAAAGATATTAATAGTTTTTGGAACACGTCCAGAAGCAATAAAAATGGCTCCTATGATTCATGCATTAAAAGATGATTCCAATTTTGATCCTAGGATTTGCGTTACTGCTCAACATAGAGAAATGTTGGATCAAGTGCTTGAACTATTTGAAATAGATGCTGATTTTGACCTTGATATAATGAAACCTTCTCAGTCCCTTGAAGAAATTACCTCTTCAATTCTTGTAGGTTTACAACAGATAATGAAGGACTTTAAGCCTGATTTAGTATTGGTTCATGGAGATACAGCTACTACTTTCGCTGCTTCACTAGCTGCGTACTATCAACGAATCAAAGTGGGTCATATTGAAGCAGGACTTAGAACCGGAGATATATATTCTCCCTGGCCAGAAGAAGCAAATAGAAAGCTAACAAGTGTTATTACAGATTATCATTTTGCTCCTACAGAATCCTCTAAAAAAAATTTACTCAGGGAAGGAATTCCTGCTAAATCAATTTTCGTTACAGGAAATACAGTTGTTGATGCTCTTTTTTGGGTAAAGAAAAAATTAAAAAAAGATAAAAATTTATTTAGAACTTTATCAACTGAATTTAATTATCTCGATCAAGACAAAAAACTTATCTTAGTCACTGGACATCGTCGCGAAAGTTTTGGGAGTGGATTTGAAAGGATTTGCGAGGCACTTAAGCAAATTGCTATCATGAATCCTGAAATCCAAATTCTATATCCTGTCCATCTTAATCAAAATGTTCAAGAGCAAATATATGGCTTCTTGAATAACTTGGAAAATATTTTTTTAATTGATCCTCAACAATATTTGCACTTTTGTTTCTTGATGGATAAGGCCTCTATAATTTTAACTGATTCAGGGGGTATTCAAGAAGAAGCACCATCCTTAGGGAAGCCTGTTTTAGTGATGAGGGATAATACTGAAAGACCAGAAGCAGTTGAGGCTAACACCGTTCGTTTAGTAGGAACGGATGTGAAAAAAATTGTAGATAATGTCAACTTATTATTAACCAACAAAAAAGAGTATGACAGAATGAGCTTTGCTCATAATCCTTATGGAGATGGTCAAGCCTGCAAAAGAATTCTAAGGTTTTTAAAACAGAAAATGTTGAAATAATGAAATTAACTTTGAGTTAAACGCTTATCAAAATTTCTCTTACTCAATTTGAAAATCAATTATTTTAGGCTTAGTAAAGTATAATTAATCATGACAGTTTCTCCGAGATCAATAATAATATTTTGTGCCTCCATAACTCTTTTAATAAATGTTTTTCTCTCATTAACTAGAACACCCGCTTTTTTAACAATTGCAGCTCTCAGTTTGCGAGATGTAATCTTGATCCTTTTAGCATTTACTTGGCCAGTTTTAATCAGAAATAGAATAGCTAGCAGGTATGCTATGACTGCCTATTTCATTTATTTTTTCACCATTTTAGCCTTTGCCATTCAACTCATTCTTTTACGTAATTATGCTCCAATTTTAAATTCGATTGCACTTAGCCGTATTGTTTTAGCCCTTCCAATTTTATGTATCCTCTTTTGTATCATCTGGCCTAAAGATCAACTAGAAGACAATTCTTTTATAGAAAAAATCTTCAAAGTATTTCTCACTTTATGTCTTATTGAATCAATTTTTTTAATTCTTGGTTTGTATCCATTTTACTTAGACTTAATAGGATTTGATAATTATATGGACTCAAAAAATACTAGCTCAGGAATTGCCTTTGGTTTTTTTGGTTACAGATTAATAACACCACTGTTTAATGCCTCAGTAGGAGGTGTCATCTTATCGTTTTTGTTTGGATTCTATTGGCTTTCAGGCCAAAAGAGACTTGCAATAATTACTTTAATACCTTTAATTTTAACTGTATCAAAGTCAGGGTTCGTAGTAGCTATTATTTTTATTTTGTCAAACAGTTTTAGCGCATTTGGATTCTTTTTTGCTTGCATTGCATATTTCATCATGGCTATCTTTTCCTTGAATAATTTGATCTCAGATTCTCAATTCTCTGACAACATATTAATTCATCTTTCTTCAATAGATTATCATGTGCGTGGTTTGATCACTGGAATGGATCGTCTTTTGCTCCCAGTTGGATTGGGTAATGCAGGCACTGTCCCAGGAGTAGAAATGCCTGAACTTATTGGAAGAGAAAGCGGAATAGGAGTTGGCTTAGGGACTTCAGGTCTATTTTATTTAATTACTTTCGTAGTTTCTGCATTTGCACTAATACGTGAGTTTGGAAGGGTAGGATTTTTAATGGTTTTTGGATATACACTTGTTGCTTTGATGAACGAAGGAGCAAGTTCCTTTTACATATGGGTTCCTTTGTTTTTGTTATTTTTTAAGAGTAGTCAAAAATATAATTTCAAACTCAGATAAGTTCCAATGTTATTCAGCATAGTAAACTATATACACTTTCGCTCTTTTCTTTAGAAAAGATCATTTAATCATTTCTAATAATTATTTTAAAACTTAGATTAAATAAATAGTTCTAAAATCAAATGAGAGATAAAAATAAATTCAAAAAAAATCATCTTAAGAAAACGATATACATTGTAGGATCCAACGGCCTTCCAGTTAGATATGGAGGATGGGATATGTTTCTGGATAATTTTACAAAGACTTTGTCTAGAGATTATAAAATTTTTGTCTATACAAGCATATTTGAGTCAGTAAAAGGCTTAAAAAGCCACAATGGAGCTTTTATAAAATTAGTTCCTTTGAAAGCAAACGGATTTCAGAGTATTTTTTATGATTTTTTTACAATGCTTGATGCTTCTTTTCGAGGAGCAGATTACATATTAGTTCTTGGATATCCTGGAGGCATTTTTTTTCCAATTTTTAAACTCTTCAAATCCAAAGTTATCCTTAATCCAGATGGAGTAGAGTGGCAGAGATCAAAATTTGGAAATTTAACAAAGTTTTTTCTGAAACTTTCTGAAAAAATAGGAACAATGTATGCTGACAAGGTAATAGCTGACAACAAAGTAATTGCTGACGATCTCCTAAAAAAGCATGGCGTTGTCTCTTCGGTTATTGAGTATGGTGCTGATCACTCTAGCCAGGTAGATTTAAGAAATAGCACTGCATCAAGATATTCAATTAAAAAAAATAATTACGCTTTCAAGGTCTGTAGAATCGTACCTGAAAATAATATCAGGATGATTCTAGAAGAATTTTCAAAAACTGAATATAAATTATTACTAGTTGGAAATTGGACAAATAGTAAGTTTGGTATTGACCTTCGAAAAGAATACAGTAATTATCAAAATTTATCTTTATTAGATCCAATTTATGACCAAGAAGAATTAGATGAGTTAAGAAGTAATTGCAAACTTTATATTCATGGGCACAGCGTCGGCGGAACAAATCCTTCTTTGGTAGAGGCAATGTATCTGGGGTTACCCTGTCTTGTTTTTGATGTTAATTACAATCGAGAAACAACAGAGGAAGCTGCAAAATATTTTAAAACTTCAGTTGAGTTTCAAAATGCATTAAAAATACTTTGGGAAAGTGATGAACTTTTAAATTCTATGAGTAAAAAACTTAAAAATATTGCTCTTAGACGTTTTGAATGGAAAGAAATTATTATGAAGTATAAATATTTGATAGAAAATATTTCATGAAATCATTTAATTTTCAAAAATGTAGGTTTTTTGACAACAGATTAATCACCATAAATTTTCTGAATCTAAATAATTTTTTTACAAAACATTAAAAATGAAGACCAAAAACAACAAGCCCTTAGTAATGGTGACAGGTGCCAATGGCTTTATTGGTAGTGCTCTTGTAAGTTTATTAAAAGAAAAAAAATATTTAGTTCGACAATCTTTAAGAAAAAAAAATTTAATTAAAACAAAAGACGAATCTAGTTTCTTTTTTAATGGAGACATAGATGAATCAACAAATTGGATGGATGGTTTAAAAGATGTTGACATTTTAGTCCATACAGCTGCTCGGGTTCACATTATGAAAGATAAAGCCTTTGATCCTTTATCAGAGTTTCGCAAAGTAAATGTCCTTGGATCAGCAAATCTAGCTAGGCAAGCTGCTAAATCAGGAGTTAAAAGACTAATATATCTAAGTTCGGTAAAAGTAAATGGAGAGTCTTCTTTTCTAAGTAATCCTTTTAAACCAAGTGATTTACCTGAGCCTATAGGGCCGTATGCAGTTTCAAAGGCAGAAGCAGAATTTGAATTAATGCAAATTGCTTCTGAAACTGATCTAGAAATTGTTGTCATAAGACTTCCTCTGGTTTATGGCCCAGGAGTTGGTGCAAACTTAGGTTTGCTGATAAGTGCAATAAACAGAGGGTTACCTCTTCCTCTAAAATTGATTACTGAAAATCTAAGGAGCATGGTTTCCATTTACAACTTGATTGACTTCATTTTATTTTGTTTTGATAAGGAAAATGCAAAAAATGAGATTTTTATGATTAGTGATGGGCAAGATTTATCTACAGCTGAATTGGTAGAAAAAATAACTCAAGCATTAGGCAAAAAAAATATTATGTTTCCTTTTCCGGTTTTACTTTTGAAGCAAATTGGATTTATTTTAGGTAAAAAAGACTTTTTTGATCGTCTTACTGAAAATTTACAAGTAGATATAAGTAAGAATCTCTCTTTGCTAAGCTGGCAACCAGCTTTTAGTGTAGATGAAAGCCTAAAACAGACTGTTAAAAATTTATGAATGAAATTTTATATTTAATAAAGGCTTTCAAATATCTAAATTTTAAAAAAACTTTAGAGTTTTTTCTCTTTTGAGAACATTTCATTCATTATCTTTAATAAATTAAGTTATATTAATTAAAATCTTGATAACATGTTGGTCTTTAAAAGATAAAAAAGTTAAATAAAATTAATTTTTTATAGAAGTATGAATGTCTTATCATTGATTGGAAGAAAATCAGAGTTATTTTCTAAAGATTTATCTAATAAAGAAGATTTTTTATCTACCACAACAAAAAATTCACGTTTCTTAGTTATTGGCGCTGCCGGCTCAATTGGTCAAGCAGTTTCTCAAGAAATTTTTAAGCGAAATCCAAAAGCCTTACATGTAGTCGATATTTCTGAAAATAATATGGTTGAATTGGTTCGAAACCTCAGAAGCTCAATAGGTTATAGCCAAGGCGATTTCAAAACCTTTTCTATTGATTGTGGATCTGTTGAGTTTGAATCTTTCATTAAAAACGAAGGCCCCTATGATTATGTTTTTAATTTATCTGCTTTGAAACATGTCAGGAGTGAAAAAGATCCTTATACTTTGATGCGTTTAACAATGGTAAATGTTTTTAATACACTCAAAACACTACGTTTAGCAAAAACAATGAAAGCAAAAAATTATTTTTGTGTTTCAACCGATAAAGCCGCAAATCCAGTAAATATGATGGGTGCTAGTAAGCGAATAATGGAAATGTTTCTAATGAGAGAGAGCCTTGATCAGAACATTACAATGGCAAGATTTGCTAATGTGGCTTTTTCAGATGGATCACTATTAGATGGCTTTAATAAAAGATTTTCAAAAGAACAACCTTTCTCAGCACCGGATGATGTTAAAAGATACTTTTTAACATCTCAAGAATCTGGAGAGCTTTGTTTATTATCTGGTTTACTAGGAAAAAATAGAGATATTTTCTTTCCTAAACTGAGCGAAAATTTACACTTAATTAGATTCTCTGAAATCGCAGTTAGCTATTTGAAACAAAGAGGTTTCAAAGCTTATGTATGTAATTCAGAAGATCAAGCACGCGATATGGCTAGGGATTTAATTTCAAATAAACAATGGCCTTGTTATTTTTTTAAAAGCGACACTACGGGAGAAAAAGATTTTGAAGAATTTTATACTGATAACGAAGTATTAAATTTAGAAAATTTTTCATCGATAGGGATTGTCAAGAATAATCCAATTTTTGAAGAAAATAAATTAGATGACTTTACCTCTGCAATTGAGGACCTAAAAAACAATAAAGATTGGAAAAAAGAAGATTTATTAAACCTATTTTATGTTTTATTACCAGATTTTAAACATAAGGAAACTGGTAAATATCTAGATCAGAGAATGTAAAATGGAAAGAGTTTTCGATCTAATTTTTTCTAGTCTTGCCCTCATACTGCTCTTACCTTTATTTACCGTGATAATTTTGTTATTAAGATTTACAGGGGAAGGGGAGATTTTTTATCTCCAAAAGAGGCTTGGCCGAAATGGGGAAATGTTTAGTCTCATAAAGTTTGCAACAATGCTTAAAGATAGTCCGAAACTTGGAACTGGAACCATAACAATGAAGAATGATCCCAGAGTCCTTCCCGTTGGATCTTTTTTAAGAAAAACTAAGATTAATGAGTTACCACAACTACTGAATATTTTTTTGGGTAATATGAGTGTTGTAGGGCCGAGGCCGTTAACTAAAGAGACTTTTAATGCCTATTCAGATGAAGTTAAAAAAAATATTTTAACTGTCAGGCCCGGTCTTTCTGGAGTTGGTTCAATTATTTTTCGTAATGAAGAGGACATCCTGTCTGGATCATCTGCTTCATTAGATTTTTATGAAAAGAAACTTGCACCTTATAAAGGTACTTTAGAATCTTGGTTCGTCAAAAATAGAAGTATTCATACTTACTTTAAATGTATATTGATAACTCTTTATGTAGTGTGCTTTCCAAAATCTTCCATTGCTTGGAGGGTTCTGGATTCATTACCTAAGCCCCCAAAAGAATTAAGGGTGATATTAAAATACCCTTTTTAAAGAAATATTTCTTCTTGAGATAGGATATTCGTAAATTCTTTTCTCAATGAATTAGAGTCCAGGCACGTTCATGAAGGTAATAGATTCCAAATTTTATAAAAAATTCAATGCTACCTATTATGAGAGCGATTCTTATTTCACCCGTTACAAAGAAAGCGATTATTCCTGTTAAAAGCGTTGAAACGATTCTCCATGTCAATGACTTTACTAAACTTCTTAAGTGTGTATCTTGAGATTTTATATTATTAAGTAAAAACATAAATTTTATATAGAGGTATTTCAAACTTATAATTTTTTTATCGATTGATCCATAATTAATGCAATTAAAGGTTCTGTAGATTCCGCAACTGTTTTTTCTTCAGTTTGAACTATCAAATCTGCACTGAGTGGAATTTCGTATTTACTATCTATACCAGTAAAATTTGGAAGATTACCCTTTCTTGCCTTTCTATAAAGTCCTTTAGGATCTCTTGCCTCAGCGACTGATAGAGGAGTATCGATAAATACTTCCAAAAAGTCATTATTTTCAAACATTTGTTTTGCCATATCTCTTTCAGCTCTGAAAGGAGAAATAAATGCAGTTATTACAATTATTCCCGCGTCCATCATCAGCTTAGCTACCTCTGCAATTCTTCTAATATTTTCAACCCTATCCGCGACAGAAAACCCCAAGTCTCTAGATAGTCCTTGCCGGATATTGTCTCCATCTAGGATATAAGTCCTATAACCGCGAAGGTTAAGTTTTTTTTCAGCTTCACTAGCAATGGTAGACTTCCCTGATCCCGACAAGCCTGTGAGCCATACAACCAGCCCTTTGTGACCAGACAATCTTTCCCTTTCCTGTCTATTAACCTGAAGTTTTTGATAGTGAATATTAGATGCTCGTCTCAGCGAAAAACGAATCATTCCTGCAGCAACTGTAGCATTTGTATACTGGTCAACAAGGATAAAAGAGCCTAATCCCGCACAGTTCTCATAGGACTCAAAGGGAATCTGTGAATCTAGGCTAACTTGGACACTAGCAATTTCATTGAGTTGCAGCTCTCGACATGACAAATGTTTAAAGCTATTTATATCATATTTAAATTTTATATCAGTTAGACTAGCATTGGTTTTGCATGTACCTAGTTGTATTGAATATCTTCTTCCTACATAACCTGGTTCTTGATCCATCCATACTATATCTGCTTCAAAGTAGTCTGAAACTTCACATGGCTCTTTACCAGATACTATTAAATCTCCTCTAGAAAGATCAATTTCATTTTCAAGAGTAATGGTTACAGATTGATCTGTTGATGCCTCTGATAAGTTTTTATCATAGAGGATTATATCTTTGACTTTAGAAATTTGTCCCGAGGGTAATGCCCTTATCTCCTCACCTTTTTTTATTTTGCCGGCAAAAACTTTTCCAGCAAAACCTCTGAAAGTAGAATTTGGTCTGTTCACCCATTGGATAGGGAACCTAAAGCCATATTTATCCATCTTTTTTCCTACTTTAACAGTCTCTAAGAACCCCAAAAGGGTTGGTCCTTGGTACCATGTCATCTCTTTTGAACGTTCAATTATATTATCTCCATGAAGAGCAGACATAGGGATGGGCGTAACTGAAGAAAATTGAAAGTTAGTTTCAAGCTCACTAAATTCAGCGAAAATATTATCAAATTCTTTTCTTGAGAAACCCACAAGATCCATCTTGTTTATAGCAAGAACTATATCCTCAATTCCTAGCAAAGACGATATAAAGGCATGTCGCCTCGTTTGTGTGAGAATACCTTGCGATGCATCTATTAAAATTACAGCTACATCTGCAGTAGACGCTCCAGTCACCATATTCCTAGTGTATTCCTCGTGTCCTGGAGTATCTGCGACAATAAATTTTCTTTTTTCGGTATTAAAATATCGATATGCTACATCAATTGTGATTCCTTGCTCTCTTTCTGCTGAAAGACCATCAACAAGTAAAGCAAAATCGATCTTACCATCTTGTGTACCACTTCTTTTAGAATCTTTCTCCAGAGATGCGGCCTGATCATCAAAAATCAGTTGTGCTTCATAAAGCATTCTGCCTATTAGAGTACTTTTTCCATCATCTACCGAACCACAAGTGATGAATCTCAGCAGGTCAATTTTTTCTTCTGATCTTATGAAATTATTTATTTCTTGTTCTACATTCATTGACTTACCGCTAGAAATAGCCCTCCTTTTTTTTGATTTCCATAGAGGAAGTCGAATCGGTGTCTATCACTCTCCCTTCTCTTTCACTTGTTTTGGCTTTCATGAGTTCTGACATTATTTCCTGTAAGTTACTAGCCGAAGACTCGACCGCTCCAGTCAATGGATAACATCCAAGCGTTCTAAATCTTACTTTTCTAAATTTTATTTCCTCGTTTTTATTTAGTAACAATCTGTCATCATCAACTAAAATTAACATTCCATTTCTTTGTATTACAGGTCTTTCCTCAGAAAAATAAAGAGGAACTATGGGTATTCCTTCTCTATATATATATTGCCAAATATCCATTTCAGTCCAATTCGAGAGTGGAAAAACTCTGATACTTTCTCCTTTATTTTTACGACAATTATAAAGATTCCAAAGTTCCGGTCTCTGATTCTTAGGATCCCAAGAATGACTCTTTGTTCTAAAAGAAAAAATCCTTTCTTTAGCTCTACTTTTTTCTTCGTCTCTTCTGGCACCTCCAAAAGCAATGTCAAAACCATATTTGTCTAAGGCCTGCTTCAGCCCTTGAGTTTTCATTATGTCAGTGTGCACAGAACTGCCGTGATCGAATGGATTTATATTTTTTTCGATGCCTTCAGGATTTATGTGAACTAGAAGTTCCATTTTAGAATCTCTTGCTGCTTTATCTCTAAACTCATACATTAATTTGAATTTCCACCTTGTATCTACATGCATTAAAGGAAATGGAGGCGGACTTGGAAAAAAAGCTTTTTTTGCTAGATGCAACATAACTGACGAGTCCTTGCCTACTGAATAAAGCATTACAGGATTTTCAGCATGACCCATTACTTCTCTTAAAACAAAAATACTTTCAGCCTCAAGTCGATCAAGATGAGACATTCCGTAAGTATTGTCTTTTTTAATTTTGCCCTTAATTTTTTTTTCTTTTCCCAATGTTTCTTGAAAATGTCCCAAGTTAATTTTCACCTCTTTGAGGTCTTCATCTTTAAGATTCAGTGACCTGAATATTGCAACTAAATCACCTGAAGGGAATATTTGTACGGACTTACCTGAAGCCATAATTTTTAAACCCTTAAGGATTGAAGTTTTATCCAGTCCGTTCAATTTGCACCAACGTTTTGTCTTTCTTCCATCTTGGCACACCAAAACCTTATGTTTAATTGATTTTTCATTTGTAGGTATGTCGTGGATCTTTGCAAATAAAGTTGTCTCCCTTGCTTTTCTTGCCTTTTTTACTAAATGGTTGAATACGGTCGTTATAGATTTGTTATTTTTCGCGTCAACCTGATCTTTTTGATTATCTGAGGTTTCTAACCATTTGATAGAGGCGAGCCATCTCTCAAAGGTCCTCCTGCTTGTGCTGAACTCCTTGGGAATAGATAAGTTATCTAGACTAAATAATACAGAGCTATTATTTATTATGTTTTCAGCAAGCCAGTTTTCAAATTTTTCTTTAGACATGGGTGACGTGAAATGTTTATTTAGTTTAATATAAACTAAAAACTCTAAAAAAAATATAAATTTACAAATTTTTATAGATTATTTACATTTTACGTCATCTTTTATTTTTTATCCTTTCTCTAAGGATGTTAGCGTCGTAATAATAAAATTTCTTAAGAAGAATTATTGTTTTAAGCCTTGAAACTTTAAAAGCCAAAACTATGCCTTAAAAAGAGCTAGATATTTGATATCATCAGTTGCTATGGAATTCGTTTATATATCTGTACTAATTATTTCAATTTTTTCATTTATCTTAGTTAATAAAATCTTCAGAAAATTAGGTATTGCTGATAAGCCGGATAATGTAAGAAAGTTACACTCCGAAGCAGTTCCGCTTGGAGGCGGTATTGCATTATTCATTTCCGCTTTCATTTCGATAGCACTTTTTTTTGATATATCACAACCTTTTTTAGATTATCCTCCCTTATTAAAAGTATTTTTCGTTTCTACGATAATACTTCTTATTGGCCTTTGGGATGATATTAAACCTTTACCATTTTCAATTAGACTAATTGTGCAAATATTTGCAAGCTGGCTAGTTATAACCTTAGCTGATGTTCATATTGTTGATTTGGGAAATTTGCTGGGGTTTGGAAATATTTATTTAAGTCAATTTGGAATACCTGTGACTATATTCATGGTTGTGGGAGTATGTAACTCCTTCAACATGTTAGATGGTATGGATGGTCTTTTGGGGATCGTCATTTTAGTGGCAATCTCAGCTCTATTTTATATGGCTTTTCTGACAGGTGTTTCAGAGGTTTTTTTAATTATGAGTATCATCACTACCTTTATTTATCTTATATTTAATTTAGGCCTTGCTGGGAAAAAACGAAAAATATTTTTAGGAGATGCAGGTTCAATGTGGATCGGATTTATGTTGGCTTGGACTTTTGTAATTCTTTCTCAAGGCGATGCAAGATATTTTGAACCAGTTACGGCATTATGGTTTATTTTGATACCCCTGGTAGATGCTTTATCTACTTTCATAACGCGTCTTTGGAATAAAAAATCAATATTTGAAAGTGATCGAACCCATATACACCACATGCTTATTGACTTAGGTCTCTCAAAAATGAAAGTCTTGTTAATAATATTTATTACTTCGTTAGTTTTTTCTTGTTTTGGAATTTACGCACATTTAATTTCTTATCCAGAGGCAAGACAATTTTACGGGTTTTTAACGATTTGGTTTTTTTATGTTTTACTAATCAAGTATCCACTATCAGATATTAAAAGATAAAAATGTCATTCAATATTATCGAAACTTATGATGATTTGTCTTACCTGAACAAAGAACTTTTAGAAAAAAAATATATAGCTATAGATACTGAATTCAGGAGAACTAAAAAAGATAATATGAAGCTTGCATTACTTCAGGTTAATGATGGCGAAGAAATTTATTTAATAGATTCTGTAAAAATTGAAAATCCTGACAATGCGTGCGATTTTTTGTTTTCAAACTCTGTCCTGAAGATTTTGCATTCCTGCAAAGAGGATTTAGAAGCGATTTACTCTTGGACTGGAAAAACTTTATCAAACGTTTTTGATACTCAAATTGCCAATGAATTTCTGGGAGGAGATTACTCAGTAAGCTATCAAACTTTGGTCGAAAATCAACTAGAGATTATTTTAGATAAACGAGAAACAAGATCGAATTGGTTAAGAAGGCCTCTAACAGATTCACAACTGAGCTATGCCGCTTCAGATGTTGAATTTTTGATTCACTTATATTTAGACCAAAAGGAAAAACTATCAATAGAAAAAAAAATTAATTGGTTTTACGAAGATATAAATCTGCTGGTTAATAATACATTCTCTCCTTCAGACAATGTTTGGCAAAAACCCGTAACATTAACAAAGCCAGAAGAGAGGATAGCAGTTAAAGATTTTAATAAAATAATTCTAAGAATTTCAGAAAAGGAGAGAATCAACCAAACTTTATTTTTTTCAAAGAAACTGCAAAAAATATTTATTAGGAACCTTTTTTCAATGGGCATAGAACTAGCTTTTAAAGATATGAGTAAGTGGCGTTGCGACTTACTCCGTAATGAGATTGAATCCTTTTACTTTGAATACAAATGATTTTTTGGTTGACATATATTATAGGAGTGATTTTGCTTGGATATCTGAGTGCAAACTTTCGAAAAGAAAATTTTAGCCTCATTTTTATATTTATCTTGGTTTTGTTTTTGACGCCGGCTCAGATATCCAACTCAGATATTGAAATGGCTCCTTCAGTTTTCATCTTTCTTTATAATGTCATTTTTGAGAATGACACATCTTTGCGACCTTTGAGGACTTTAGTTCTTAGTATTCCAACCACTCTATTGGGTTATATCTTCTTGGTTGCCTTTAAAAGAAAATTCTTCTAAGTTCTAATGTTTTTAAATCTATCAAGCCAATTGCATTTCTTCCTTTAAACATACCTGCCGACTCTCCCGGATTAAATACAATGGTTTTGTTAATTCTCTCTTCCCTATATTTATGAGTATGTCCGTGAACTACAATGTCAATACTATTATTAACTTCAAGAAAATTCTCTATACCATCTGGTTCATGGAACATTACTATTCTTTTCTGCATTATAGAGAAAGCATATGGAGGTTCTCTAAAATCAAAGTTATATTTTGAGGATACTTCATATAAGCCTTTTTCCTGTCGGTCGTTGTTACCAAACACACCTCGAAGATTGCAATTAAGCTTTGAAAATCTTTCTAAAGTATTTTTATTAGTAATGTCGCCTGTATGTAAGACCAGGTCAACATTATTCTCATTGAATAATGAAATAATATTTTCGGTATTTTTTACATTATTGTGTGTATCGCTAACAACGCCAAGTAACATTAATTAATGAACTTTTTCGAGAATATGGATTCCGCAAGCGCTACCAAGGCCAATGACATGGGTGAGACCAATTTTAGCTCCCTCTACTTGCCTCTTTCCAGCTTCACCCCTTAAATGTGTACAGACTTCATAGATATTTGCTATACCTGTAGCTCCTAAAGGATGTCCCTTAGACAATAAGCCTCCAGAAACATTCACAGGTATTCTTCCTCCTAAATCTACTTCTCCGTCATCAATTAACCTGCCGGCCTCTCCATCTTTACATAGGCCTAAGTTTTCATAATGCAACATCTCTGCAGTCGCAAAACAATCATGCAACTCAACAAGATCTATATCCTTTGAATCAAGTCCTGCCATCTCATATGCTTCAGCAGCTGCTTTTCTAGTACAAGAATTAACATCAGGCATGACTAGATCTCTTTCTTGATAAGGATCACTTGTCATTACCGATGCCTTAATTCTAACCGCTCTTTGCATGCCTAGTTCCTTAGCTTTCTTTTCAGAAACTAATACTGCTGCAGCTGAGCCATCAACATTTACAGAACACATCAATTTTGTATTTGGGTAAGAAATCATTTCAGCATTCATGACCTCATCCAGAGGCGTTTCGATTTGATACCTTGCTTTCGGATTCATTGTTGAGTGATGATGGTTTTTTACTGAAATTTTTGCAAATTGTTCAAATGTAGTTCCGTATTGTCTTGAATGCTCCATTCCTGCTTCTGCAAAAACTGCAGGCATAGTTCCTGAACCTAAAAGACCTTCT
>MDTG01289710.1_pt1 | contig 15785 bp, 14 predicted proteins | sample 811421 | NCBI WGS metagenome assembly MDTG01 (sample SAMN05326645, study PRJNA326480) | marine metagenome | isolation source: seawater | place: Pacific Ocean: South East | collected 2011 | reverse complement strand
TTAGTTTTTTTTCAAGATTGCGGACGCTTAACACTGAAAGTTCAAATTCAGTACTTGGTTAAAATAATATTATAAAAAAACAGATTTTTTTTATGGCCGGATTATAGGTGATTTATAATTGACAAAATTGTTATAATTTTAACTAGATCTTTTTTGTGATTTAAAGATCTATTAAGGAGTCAGTATGTCAAATAAAAATTCTCCACTATTTTACGATATTATAAAGCGAAGAAGAAGTACTAGAAAATTTGAACCTGGGAGAAAGGTGTCAAAAGCTGCTTTAAAAAGAATAATAGAATGTGGAAGGTGGGCACCCTCCGGTGCAAATGTACAGTGTTGGGATTTTATCGTAATAAACGATCCAGATATGATAAAAAAAGTAACTGAAGTTTTCTTAAGGCAGGCACAAAGATTGGTAGATCATGCTAAGGGATTTCCAGCAGTCAAAAAAACTTATTTGGCAAACACTGTGGCAATTGTGATTGTTTTGGGAGATCCAAGATGGAAAGTATGTTTTCCTCATTCAACTGATGATGTCTGGATTAAAGAATACACTGATAATAATGAAGCAATATTTTTGTGTTCATTGGGGGCAGCTATACAGAATATTCAACTTGGTGTAACAGCGGAAGGACTTACATCATCATGGTTGTCAGGTGGAGGGGAAAGTAAGACAAATGAAGAGTTGTCTGAACTCTTGGATTATCCAAATTGGATGACTGCTTTTGGAACGATTCCAATAGGTTATCCTATCGCAACTCAAGATAGGAGGTACCGTCGCCCACTGGACCAACTAATTCATTGGAATGGCTACAATTCCTTACAGTATCGCAAAAATAGCCAGGTTGATTTTTACGAAAGTACACTGAGACCATTTGCGATGTATAGGGATAATGAATTTATGACTGATTGGAAGGATATTGAGGAAAAACTTGGTAGTTGGGCTGACGCATTTACTGGTAAAGAAACTAATCCTTCTGGGGTGGTGGAGCCAAAAGCTGACTTTTCAAAACCTAGGTCGATTGGACAAGCAACTAAAAGAAGAAAAAAGATTAAAAACTGTAAATAAGTTATTGTTTTATATTATAAAATCAAAATGTTTTAAAACTGGTGATATTATTTCCCAGGTGCCTTTAAAGTTTGACTCGACTATAAAACTATCACCGGCTTTAACAATTTTTGCAGGACTTCCATCATCTGGAGTGATTATAATTTTACCTTTAATCATGTGAACAAATTCATAAGAGCTATAAGTTGCGTGATAGGTGCCCGGAGTAGCCTCCCAAATACCTGAGATCATGTTTTTTTCTCTGTTTGTGTGAAGTATCTGGGTTTTCATCGTTGGTTTTCCTGCGACTGGAATCCATCCGTCTAAGTCATTGGTATCTACTGATGCGTTTTTTATCTCATTGAAGAGGGTGATCATATTTTAACCTTTTTCAAGTAAATCTGGTTAGTATCTATATTTCTAATTTAATCTTTTACATTAAAAAATAACAGATATTAGGTATACTAAACATTAAGATTAAACAATATTTTTTTATTGTTTTAAATCCTATTCTTGCTATCACTCTCGTATAAAATTTTTTGTGGGCTAATTATTTGGAACATTATGATTACGTGATAGTTGGTGCTGGATCTGCAGGTTCAGTATTAGCAAATCGATTGTCAGAAAATAAAAAAAATAAGGTATTAATCCTGGAGGCTGGAGGAAATGACTCGAGTTTGTGGATTAGAATGCCCATAGGTTATGGCAAAATATACTATGATGATCGATTTAATTGGAAGTTTGAAACTGAACCAGAACAAAATTTAGACTCAAATAGAATGTATTGGCCTAGGGGAAAGGTATTGGGTGGTTCGAGCTCTATAAATGCAATGGTATACGTTAGAGGGCATCCAAATGATTACAATGATTGGGCTAAATCATGTCCGGGTTGGGATTGGGAGTGTATGGCCCCAATTTTTAAAAAAATGGAAGACTGGACGGGGGAAGATCATTATTTACGGGGCAAAGGAGGACCTTTGACTGTAAGAGATATATCAGAAGATGTTCACCCTATTTGTCAAACTTATCTGGAGGCCGCGGCTCAGGCCGGAATTCCTTTTAATTCTGACTATAATGCTGAAAACATGGAAGGTGCAACATTATATCAAATTACTACTAAAAATGGATTTCGTGCTTCTGCTTCAAGGGCGTACTTTCACCCGATAAAACAGCGCCAAAATTTAACTTTAAGTACAAATAGTCATGTAACTAAGGTTTTATTTAATGGTAAAACGGCTATTGGTGTCGAATATATTAAAAATAATAAAAAATATTCAGTTAAAGTTTCATCTGAGGTAATTTTGTGTGGTGGCGCGATAAATTCTCCGCAATTATTACAATTATCAGGTGTAGGTGCCCAAGCATTACTCAAGAATTATGATATACCAGTAATTTTAGACTCGTCTAATGTTGGAGAGAACCTGCAAGACCATATGGGCGCAAGTATTTATTACAGATCTAAAGTTCCTACCTTGAACCAATCGTTAGGTAGTTTTTGGGGTAAGTTAAATGTTGGAATTAACTACATTTTAAATCGAAAAGGGCCATTATCTTTAAGTGTAAATCAGGGTGGTGGGTTTGTAAGAGCTCAAAAGAGTTCAGTATTTCCAGATACACAAATATATTTTTCACCAGTTAGTTACACGCGAGCGCCATCAGGAACTAGGCCTTTAATGAGCCCAGATCCATTTCCTGGTTTTCTATTAGGTTTTAACCCATGCAAACCAACAAGTAGGGGTTTTGTTAAGATTAAATCAAACAACCCCTTAGAGTCGCCAACGATGTATGGGAATTATTTATCTACAGATTATGATCGATTAATTATGCGAGATGGCTTGAAATTGATGCGTAAAATAGGAAGAACACCTGCTTTGCAATCGATTATAGATTCTGAACTTTCGCCCGGAATTAAAGTAAAAACAGACGAAGAGATGGATGAGTTTGTACGCGCTAATTCTTGGACGGTTTATCATCAATGTGGAACATGCCGGATGGGGTCTGATCCAAAAAAATCTGTTGTAAATGAAAGACTCAAGGTTCATGGATTGAATGGTTTGCGAGTAGTTGACGCTTCAATCTTTCCATCAGTTCCAACTGGTAACACCAATGGTCCAACAATCGCTGTAGCAGAAAAGGCAGCCATTATGATGATTGAAGACGCTGAAACATTGGAGAGAGTTGATGATTATTAAAAAATTAGAAACCTTCTCAAATAGCTATGTTAGCTTTGTTAAGTTGACGGCAGAAGATGGTTCAATTGGATGGGGCCAGTTATCGACTTATCATTCAGATATAACGGCAAAAATTTTTCATAGGCAGGTTGCTCCTTGGGCTCTTGGAAAAGACACAGATGATCTAGATAAATTGATTGATTTAATTACAGATAGAGAACATAAATTTCCAGGTTCTTACCTACGTCGCGCTATCTCTGGATTAGATACAGCAGTGTGGGATTTAAGGGGCCGCGTTGCTTCTAAATCAGTTGTTGAACTTTTGGGAGGTTCACCAGGTAAACTTAGAGCGTATGCGTCTTCAATGAAGCGTGATATTACTCCAAAAGATGAGGCTTTAAGATTAAAGGTATTAAGGGATGAGAAGGGGTTTGATGCCTTTAAAGTTAGAGCTGGTGCTGAGGTTGGGCGAGATACTGATGAGTGGCTAGGTAGAACTGAAGAGATAATACCGACTATAAGAAAAGAATTAGGTTCTGAGGTTGATTTGTTAATTGATGCAAATAGTTGTTATTCTCCCAAACGAGCCATTCAAATTGGCCATATTCTTGAGGATAACAATTTTTGTCATTTTGAAGAGCCATGTCCCTACTGGGAACTGGAGCAGACAAAAGAGGTTACTGACACATTGTCTATTGACGTAACTGGTGGGGAGCAAGATTGTGATTTGTCAACTTGGAGAAGAATGATTGATATGAGGGCAGTAAATATTGTTCAGCCGGATATACTATACTTGGGTGGAATAAATAGAACCTTAAGAGTTGTTAAGATGGCGAATGACGCGAAAATACCAATCACACCACACTGTGCAAATCTCTCCTTAGTCACTCTTTTCACTATGCATTTATTGAAAGCAATAAGTGGAGGCGGCAAGTATTTAGAGTTTTCTATCGAGGGTGTCGATTATTATCCTTGGCAAGAAAATTTATTTATAAATAATCCTTTTGAAATTGAAAATGGTATGGTGGAAGTTCCTGATACTCCAGGTTGGGGGATTGAAATCAATCCACACTGGCTTGAAAACTCGAGTTATGAAATAAGTGAAATCTAATAGATATAAAAAATGGGCTGACAATGTTCATGGAGAAATTTTAAGGTTGTAAAAACAAGTGACAAGAAATGCATAAAATCCAGAATCTTTAAATTCTCTGTAAGGTTGAGTTATATATTTAATTTGCAATAATGTAAAAGTGACTAAATTGTCGTAAAAGAATGAGAAAGGTTTTGAAAATGAGCAGCGTGTTGTCCGGTATATATTTTATATTTGATTGAAAAGAATATTTAATGAACCAACAAAATTCATCTCGTGTCGATTTAATTCGCTCTAATATTACTTGTTTGGTAGCTGTTGCTCTTTTTGCTTTCACATTTCCAGCGTCAGATGCTTTGTTAAATGACTGGGGAGTACTATCTGTAATAGTGTTTAGAAATGTGTGCGCCTTTCTTTTGTTACTTTTAATCTGGCGTATAACAGAAGGTAATTCTAAGCTAAAAGATGCTGATTGGATTGGTGGAATCTGGGTTGGTGGTGTTGGATTTGGTATTGGCTCAGTGTTAATGATTTTAACTATTTATTTAACAAACCCTGTAGTGGCCGCCTTAACAGCAGCTATAATGCCTATAGTTGGAGTTATAATAGAAGTCATTCTTGATGGTAGAAAATTGCATAGATGGTTTGTTCTAGGTTTTTTACTTGTGTTACTTGGAGGTTTTCTAGCGACTGGAGTTAATTTTACTGATGCGTCTTTTGGTTTTGGTGCTTTAACGGGAGTGTTGGGAGCAATACTTTACGCATGGGGTTCTCGGGCTACGGTAAAGAGTTTGCCAAATTTAACCGCGTTAGGTCAAACCACTGTCACTAGTTTTGGGATGACCTTGTGTGGTATTGGGTTTTATTTATTTGCACTATTATTTGGATTGCCTGGCACTTTAATTCCCACGATAACGAGTGACCATATTATTTTAATTCTAGTAACTGGTTGGGTGTCACTTTCTATTTCGCAGTATTTGTGGATAAAGGGAGTAGGTGGACTTGGAATTGGCATTGCATCATTTCATTTGAATGGAGCGCCATTTTTTGTGATGTTGATTTTGTTACTTTTAGGTGGAGAGTGGAATTGGCAACAAGCAATTGGCGCTTTAGTTTTGGTTACCGGTGTCATGGTATCTCAAAGAAATTAGCAGGAGTAGCAAATGCTATTCCTGCTAAATATACAAATATTATTTAGCTATCACGTTAACATTTACTGGTATTTTATCACCAACTAAGTAACTATTATACGAATAGCTGGTACCAAGAGCCCCGTGGAAATCATAAGTTATTCTATAATTTTTCAATTGTGTTGAGTTAACTTCTTTTTGCTGCATTGAACACGTTTTTACAGTTCTAAAGCCTACAATCTGATTGTTAGAGTTATTATTGTTAGCTCCAATTAATCCGCCTGCTATTGCCCCTACTGCCGCTCCTCCATCTTCTCCGGTTATCACTTTACCACTTACTCCTCCGAGTATCATTCCTAGTAAAACATTCCCAGAATTATCAGTGTTACGGTTTATGTTACCATAGATTGGTATTTCTTCATCACGACAAACTTTAATTGGTGAGTATTCAGTTACTGTTTCATAGTTTTCTTCTATTTGCACGACTCGGGCGTACAATTCGGCGGCAAAAGTATTTACTGTTGATAGACTGAATAAAGTAATAGCTATAATGACTGTTCTCATCGGTGATGCCTTTCCAGATAATATTATTGAATTAAAAATTCAATTTCTATTGTTGTGGTTGTTCTGGTTAATAGTATAGAATTTTTAGTGATGAAATCAATAACATGCCCATGTTATCGGATAACATCTTTCATTTATTGCGGTAATTATACCTTTGGTAATTTTGCTCGGTTACTATACCATCCACCTAACGCTGTTTCATATGCCAGTCCTGCTTGAAAAACATCTTCATCACAATATGTTCTCCCAACAATTTGAATTCCTGTGGGAACGCCGTTTGATGCTCTTCCTGACGGTACAGTTAAAACTGGACAACGGCTCATTGTGTTAAATGGCGTAGTCATACACCAGCCAAGCATTTTATTTACTTCCTTATTATTTATTTCCAAATTATCTTTTGTAGGATCAAATTCAGCGGGCACTGCTGGAATTGCTGTAGTAGGACAAATCAATACATTGTACTTTTCTAAAACTGGCCCCAGGGTTTCATACATTTTATACGCAACATCTAATGAACTAAGAAAATCACGTGGAGTGCTATTTAATGACTCCTCTGCAAATGCTTTTGCATAAGACGTAAGTTTTTCCCCGTGTTGCTCTAATTCATCTTGCATCGCCGCACCAAATATATGCCCCAGGTATGCCAGCCCGGCTTCTAGTATTTCTGGACCCCAATTTAGGTCAACTTCCTCTACCGTAGCTCCTAATGATTGAAAAATTTCTAAAGCTTCTAGGGTATTTTTTTCAACTTCCGAGTCTACTTCAAAGCAACCAAGATTCGGTGAGTAGGCAATTTTCCAGTCTTTTATTGATTCATATTCATAAGGTAACGTGAGTTTTGGTCTTAAGGTAGCAATATCTCTAGGACTTGGCCCACACATTACATTTTGAAGTCTGATCGCATCTTTAACGGTTCTCGCTAAAGGCCCAGTGTGACAATAAAAGTCAAGATTAAATATGGCTTCTTCTGGATTTCGACCATAAGGAGGCTTGTAACCAACTAGCCCGCATGTAGAAGCTGGAATTCTTATCGATCCACCAATATCTGATCCAGTGCATATAGTGGAGGTTCCAGATGCTAATGATGCAGATGAACCTCCAGAAGAGCCACCTGAAGTAAAGTTTTTATTCCATGGATTTCGAGTTACTCCCCACAATCGTGACCAAGTAAACCCAGCACAGGAGAATTCTGGAGTCGCTGTGCGAGCGTGAACGATTGCTCCAGCGTCCAATACTCGTTGATTTACTGGAGATGTTTCCTCTGCAATGTAATCTTTATAAATCAACGAACCTTTTGAAAGTGGTTGGTCAATAATTCCAGACTCGTCTTTTATGCCTATTGGCAATCCCTCGAGTGCTCCCGTAATTTCATTATTTATATATTTTTTTTCTGCATTTTTTGCTGCTTCGTGTGCTTGATCGAAAAAAGTGTATGTGAAAGCTTTAATTTCATTATCTACATTTTCTGCCTGTTTGATAACTGCATCAATCAATTCTACAGGTGATAATTTTTTGTTCTTAAACGCTGTTATGGCATCATCACCCGAAATGTAACATAATTCTGAATCGCTCATAGTTTAATCCTTTGAATAATAATTTTCTGCTATTGCGTGTATCGCAGACAAAGTATTTAATTTATGCTCGGCGGTTGTGAAGTCTGGCCAAGTAGAAAATTTTACAACGACCATGTCATATTCTGGTGATATATAAATCAGCTGTCCAAATACGCCGATGCACATAACAGTCATTTTTGATTTATCTTCAACCCAGAATTGGTTCCTGTATTGACCATTAGGAAGAAGTTCTCTTAGTGATGCATTATCTAACCCATGTTGACCGTTACGAATATCTTCTATCCATTCTTTAGGAATAATCTGTTTTCCATCTAAAATACCATCACTTAAGTGAAGTATTCCAAATCTAGCAAAATCCCTTAGGGTAGAGCTAATACCTCCACAGGACAGTCCATACCCCGCACTATCTACTGTTATATTTGCATCTTCTTCTGCACCCATTTTTTTCCATAATTCTTCACTGATCAAATCTGCTAGTTTTTTTCCTGTAACTCTCTCCATTGCATGTGCAATTATATCTGTTTCAATAGATCTATATAAAAATCTTTTGCCATGCTCTGTTTCTTTTTCTTTTAGTGAGATTATTTGGTCCCAAACACAGGTAGGCCAGCTTTCGCTGGGATCTGATCCTTCCGGTATTGGCTTCCAACCCGATGCAACATCCATTTTTCCAATATCTGAATTTCGGACGTCATACTCTTCTCCAAATTTAACTCCAGAAGTCATGTCAAAGACATGTTGTAGTTTAGCGCCATTCCAAGCGGTATTGCGTAATTCGGGTAAATAATGTGTGATCTGTTCGTTCGGATCTAATAATCCTCGCCCAATTAAGATTCCCGCAACAGTAGAGGTAACTGATTTTGAAACTGATTGTGCGATATGAAGTGTTTCGGGTAGCATCCCATTATGGTAACTTTCATGAATAACTTGGCCGCCTATGTGAACTAAAAAGCCATCAGTATAGGTATCATTCAACATTTGAGAGATAGTCACACTTTCGTTATGAGTATCTTTAAATTTTATATCTTCAATATTTTGTAGATTATATTTTAGTTTACTAATATGATTTTTATCATGTTTGATATTAGATGTGGGAAGAATTTGTCTAATATTCTGAAAAGTCCATCTATTCCAAGGCGGTCTGTCCCAGTCAATTAAAGGTACTCTCCATTCTTTAGGTGTTGAAGATCCTAGCATTATTGGCGGGGTTTTATCGGAATTTTTGTAGCTATTCATTGTAATGTCTCTGAAGTTATGGTTGGTATGGCCTGTTTAACAGGCCATACCGAAAGGTTTATTTCATTAAGTTAGTCCAGATTTTTGTGTAAATTTTATTTACCTCTGGTGGGCAAGTCTCCAGAAACTTACCTTTTGCTGCGAGCTCTTCTGGCACAACAATCTCTGGCGCCGTAAGCATATCTTCTGGCATATATGGTTCAGAACCAATTATACCGTTTGCATATCTTGCAAATGCTGACATCATTGCAGCATTTTCAGGCTCCATAATGAAGTTTTGAAATAACTTGGCATTTTCAACATTTTTTGCCTCTGACAAAACTACAACGGCATCTTGCCAAAGTGGGTATCCTTCTTTTGGATGCCCATAATGTACAGTTTCGTTTTGTAGTCTGGATCGGAAACTTGCGCCATTCCAGTTTACACCGGCATAAATATCTTCTGATGCAAATTTAGAAAGATTCCCGTAAGCCATACTTTTCCACTTTGGTTTTGCCGCTACGAGTGTGTCGTTAACTTTTTTAAGCATTGCTTTGTCATCTGAACAAACTTCACCGCCATGATACCAAATAGCCATGCTCATGACATCCATCATCTCTGGGACAACGTTTATTTGGCCAATCAATTCTTCGGGTGGGTCCAGAAAAATGGATGAGGTATTTATGTCACCTTTGTAATACTTGACATTTACCGAAACACCTGTTGATCCCCATTGCCAAGGAGCGCTGTATTGTCGTCCTGGATCCCAAGACACATCTCTAAATTGTGGAAGGATGTTCTTAGCATTAGGCATTAAATCAACACGAGTATTTAGCAACAGTCCTTTCTCAATCCATATTGGCACGTACGAATTAGATGGGACTGCAATGTCAAATCCATGTCCACCAGCAGCTACTTTAGCAAGTGCTGTATCATTACTATCGTAATCAGTTAGAGTTACTTTTATATCATATTGCTTTTCAAATTTCTCAATAAGATCTGGGGGTGTGTAATTTCCCCAGTTAAAGATATTTAATTCTCCTGCTCCGAAAGCTGCTGAGCCGGAAAAAGCAAACGCAGCTGCTACCACGCTTGAAATTATTCTAATTTTCATTTTTCTCCTCCATGTTTTGCCCTGGTAAAGGGCGATTAAATTCCGTATTTTATTTTTTTCTCTGTGTAAGAAGAAAAAATCCTGATACGAGAATGACGCTGATTGCAATATTCGCTGTCGCGATTGCATTTGTTTCGGGTGTTATAAATCGTCTTAATTGGCCTAACATGTAGGTAGGTAATGTTTCTTGGCCTGCTGATTTCACAAATTCAGAAATCACAACATCATCTAAAGATATGACAAAGGCTAACATATATCCTGCTATAATTCCTGGCCATATCATGGGTAAGGTGATGCGTTGAAAAGTTTTCCATGGTGTAGCGTATAAATCGGCTCCTGCGGTTTCAAGTGTGAGATCCATGGACTCCAGTCTAGCCCTTATGGGTAAATAAGCAAAAGGTATGCAAAATGCTGTGTGCGCGATTATCAGGTAAAGCATCCCAGTGTACCCTGTAGCTATTTTTATCATTGCAAAAAATACTAATAAAGCCACCGCGGTTACAATTTCTGGAATCATGAGTGGTTGGTTAATGATTACATATATTAAAGTTATTCCACGAAACTTTTTTGTTCGAGTAGTTGCTAAAGCTGCCATGGTGGCAGCGACTGTTGCGATACTAGCGGCGATAGCGGCTAATACCAAAGATCTGATGGCTGCTTCTTGGACTTTTTCATTATTCCATGCAGTTACATACCATTTAAAAGAGAAAGATTCAAACATCCCAAGAGACGGACTGCTATTAAAAGAGTAAACAATTAAAATAATTATTGGGCCATAGAGAGCAACAAATGTAAATAAGGCTATACTTTGAAAACTGGGAATTCGCTTTATATCGTAGGGTTTCTTTGAAAGTAGATTTTTAATCATTTTTTACCACTCTCACTACTGGAAATTTTTACGAAATAGATGAGAGCTATCATAACGATCACCATTAATGTCAAAGACAAGGCAGCGCCTAATGGCCAGTTTTTGCCTTGTCCAAATTGTAAGGCAATGAGGTTGCCAAACATTAATTGATTGCCACCTCCAAGAATTCGTGGTGTAACATAAGCTCCCAGACAAGGTATAAAGACTAAGATTGAGCCCGCTATTAGTCCTGGGCGAACTAATGGCACAATGATACGACGAAAACACTGCCATCTTGATGCATATAAATCGTATGCACCTTCAACCAATTTAAAATCTAATTTTTCAATTGATGCATAAACGGGTAGGACCATTAAAGGGAGATAAACATAAGTCATACCAAAACCAACTGCAAAATCAGTAAACATCATCTCAATCGGTGCATCTGTTAAGCCGATCCATTGTAATAAATTATTTATAACGCCTTTGTTTCTTATTAGTTCTTGTATTGCATATGTTCGAACAAGAAGATTGCTCCAAAACGGTATTGTTATTAAAAATAACCATATATTTCTAGATTTTGGTGAACGAGTGGCAATAAAGTAAGCAGTGGGAATACCAAAAATGGCTGTTAATATCGTGGTTAATAATGACAGTTTGATCGAACGCCAAAAAATACTTAAATGAGCATCAGCCCAACCTAAACTTTCATCAAAAAAGTCTCGTTCTAAAACGACGCTTATCCAGGTTTCTGTAGTAAAGGTCCATATTACACCAGTGTAGTCTCCAGGTGTTAAGAATGAATACAAAACGACTATTCCAAGTGGTCCTGCAGCGGCAAAAAATATAATTGCTAACGCGGGTGAGGATAACAGCCAACGATTTCGAACATCTCTTTTTTGGGATAAACGTTCCACCTCAGCAGCTTTTTCAGCGCTTTCCGAAAGTAGTAAGTTACTATCCATGCTCATTGTATCAGATCACCTTTTTAATCGTTTAAGATCTGTATGGCATTTTCGTCAATTGTTAACTCGACCATAGTGCCTATCTCAAATTCTGTTCCTTCATGAGGAGTGTTTTGCTTTCTTATTGTAAATTCGTCCCCAGTTTTAAGTTCCAAATGGAAATGTGTATCAGTGCCAAAATACACTATATTGTTAATTCTGCCTTCAAAGGTTTTTTTATTTCCATTTGATTTTTTCATTTGTACATGCTCTGGCCTAATCAGTATTGATTTTTGACCATCTGATTTTTGTTTAATAGACTTAGAAAGCTTTAATTCGGTACCATCTGACAGTATAGCATTTCCATTCTTAATATTTGCCGATAAGAAATTACTATCCCCTATAAAATTCGCTACAAATTTATTTTCAGGGTGATGATATATTTCCCTAGGATTACCATATTGAAGAATTTTTCCTTCATTCATTACGGCGATTCTGTCGGACATGGTTAAAGCTTCCTCTTGATCATGGGTCACAAAGACAAATGTTATTCCAGTTTCTGATTGCAAACGTTTTAGTTCAATTTGCATTTGTTTTCTAAGCTTTAAATCTAAAGCGGATAAAGGCTCATCTAGCAATAGAACTTGTGGTTTTGGAGCTAACGCCCTGGCGAGAGCAACTCGCTGTTGTTGGCCTCCAGAAATTTCTGCAGGTTTTCTATTTTTTAAATCTTGCATCTTCACCAGATCTAACATTTCATCTACGGTATTTTGTACTTCAGATTTTGACCAGCCCAGCATTTCTAAGCCAAAAGCAATATTACCCCCAACTGACATATGTGGAAATAGAGCATAACTCTGGAACACTGTGTTGACTGGGCGCTTATTCGGTGGAAGTAATGAAATATCTTCTTTGTTTAATAGAATTGAACCACTAGTTGGGTGTTCAAAACCAGCTATTAGTCTTAACAAAGTTGTTTTCCCACACCCTGAAGGACCTAATAAAGTGAAAAATTCATTTTGCTTAATCATTAGTGATACATCATTTAAAGCGTAAACATCAGTGTCACCTTTATATACCTTAAGTACATTTTTTATATTTATTGCTTCATTACTTTGTGTCATTATTTTGCCAGTTTAAATTTGCCCCAAGAGTTGTATAATTCAAATGAGTCAGATGGTTCCATATTAAATTATTTTTTGCAATAGTGATCACAGTTTAAAATTGTTATTTCTAAATTTTTAATTAAAATACAATTAATGCTCACGATACAAAAATATTTTAATTTTAAATAAGGCTATTATGAAAGAGATAGATCCATTTCCATTGGTTGAAATTTCTGGTTCTCCAATAGAGCGGGGCGCGCAATACGGTGAAGAGGCAAAAGATAAGATATTGGTGTCTGTAGATCTCTATTGTGAGTCATTAAAAACTCTTGGCCTAAAAAGATCTGAAATATTGGATCTCGCAAAAAGTTTTTTACCATCAATTAAAGATTGGGCACCCGATTTAATTGAAGAAATGAAGGGTATTGCGAAAGGAGCTTTAGTTACACTTGAAGAAATAGTTCTGATAAACTCCAGAACTGAATTACTTCAGTTGGCTGAAAGAAAATCAAATTTTGAAGACACTAATTCCGATGGTTGCACAGGTGCATTCATAATGCCCAAGTTATCGTCTACTGGTGAGGTAATTCATGGTCAAAATTGGGATTGGAAAGAAGAATGCATCGATAATTCAATTGTCGTGCGAATTCTTAGGGATGATGGACCAGATGTACTAACTTTTACAGAAGCGGGGGGTGTTGCTCGAAGTGGTTTAAACTCTAATGGTATATCGATTACAGCAAATTATCTTAAATGCGATCGAGATTATGTAAACTTGGGGATCCCTTTGCCTTTTATTCGGCGTAAAGCACTAGAATGTAGTTACTATTCTGATGCGATACGAATAGTTGCTACCACTCCAAAATCTGGTGCGAATAATATGATTTTAGGATCTTCCGAAGGCATGGGAATAAATTTTGAGTGTGCTCCTGATGAGAGTTTTGCAATTATGCCAGATGATAATGGCTTAATTGTCCATGCAAATCATTGGCAGCATGCAGCAGCACTATCTAAATTAAAAGAAACTGGCATATCATGGTCACCAGATAGTTTTTACCGTGATTTTAGGGTGCAAGAAATATTACGCCAGAAGAAAGATTTATTAACGGTTGCTGATCTGAAAGAAGCGTTTTTCGATGACTTTGGATCTCCTTTTAGTGTATGTGTGCCTCCATATCAGGATACCGAAAATGACCCCGGGGCAACTGTTGCAATGATTATTATGCAACCATCACTTGGTATCATGGAAATAGCTCCTTTTCCTGCAATCAATAAAAAGTTCAATTTATATCATATTGGCAGATCAAAAAATTAAACGTGAGAAAAAATATGAAAAACTTAGAGCCACACACTTATCCGAACCCAGATCTTTTGGTGACGAGAAATAATAGGCCACGATGGAATCAACCAGAGACTCGTAGGCATGGTTTTCATAATTTTTACAGGTTGCCAAGGTATGTCATGTCTGTGAGGTCGGCGGAAGTTCTCAATATAAATACAAATATCAATGAAAACATTGGATCAAGATCAGACGTCTTAAATATGACAAAAAATGAATTTTTTTCTGGAATGGCGGTGATAAAAAATAGAGAGTTAATCTTTGAATCATATGCTAGTGATTTTAATTCGTCACATCCACATTTGGCAATGTCTGTTATGAAGATGACAATAAATTTAATTATAGGTGATCTTGTTACAAAAAACTTATTAGATCCTCAAAAAAAGGTGAAATATTATATTCCAGAGATGGGTTCGGGTTACGCAGAAGCGACAGTGCAGCAAGTCTTGGATATGGATTTAGAAAATGAATACTCTGAGGATTATAGTGATGTATTTGCGGAATGCTTTTTGCACGAAGCTTGCTGGGGCTGGAGGTTAAGTACCGAAAAAAATCCAGAAAGTTCTCAAAAGAACTTTTTAAAAAATATAACGAGCAAAAAAGGTAAAATCGAAAATAATTCAAGCTACGCCAATTATAAATCTGCAAATACGGAAGTTCTTGCCTGGGTTGCTGAAATTGTAAGTGGGCGAAGCTTTATGGATTGGATTATTGATATAGTTGAAGCAACTGGAATTGAAGGTAATTGGTATATGTCTACTGATAGAGAAGGTTTTCCTGCTTTCTCTGGAGGAGTAAGTTTAAATACTCGCGATATGGCTAGGTTTGGACAATTGTATTGTAGATATGGTCGTGGGGTAAACAATCTTCAGATAAGTTCAAAAAAATATATTGAAGAGACGATAAAAAGAAAATCTTTGCCATTAGATAAAAGAAAAAATTCACCTAATTATTCCAATCAAACTTTCACTAATGGCACCTGGATTGGTCATGGTGGTTACGGCGGGCAGTTTTTGTTGGTAAATCCTGATACTGGTATTTCTGTTTCGTTCTTCTCTGTTTTAACGAATAGGACGGCGATGGATTATACTTATCTGGGCGATATGGTTAAAATGATGGAGGCTATTGCCTTGGAGTATTAGATTTTTTAATCTCCGCCTCAGTTAAAAGGCTTACTTTATCTATGGCCCCAATCGTCTGGATCATCTGAGTTTCCTGGTGAAAGACCAATTATATCGCCATCAGTATTACACCCTAAACCCAAGACAGTTCTATTTGCATAACTGAAGTACGCACTTACTTGATTTATTTCCAAAATTTCGCCATCTGTATATCCAGAATCTCTTAATTCAATAATATTTTTTTCAGTAAGTTTAGAGGGTGTTACTGTTAAAATTTCAGTATAGCGCATTGCCAATTTTTCTGCATTCGTTAAGGGGGCTTGCTCAATCTTGTTTAAGTCAATCGCATGTTTTATCGCAGTTGATTTGTCATCGTCATCGAGTAATCTTTTTAGCCCAGCAAAATGATGATCAACACAATAATCACAGTTGTTTAATTTACTCACCCAAACCCCAAGCACCTCAAGAAACCATTTTGGAATAGAATTACCGGAATGATGTAAGACGTATTTATAGATAGCC
>MDTG01231887.1_pt1 | contig 15785 bp, 14 predicted proteins | sample 811421 | NCBI WGS metagenome assembly MDTG01 (sample SAMN05326645, study PRJNA326480) | marine metagenome | isolation source: seawater | place: Pacific Ocean: South East | collected 2011 | reverse complement strand
TACCCAGAGTCGCAAATTATCGTAATTTTTGATGCTAAGGGTAAAACCTTCCGCAACGACATGTACCCAGAATACAAAGCCAATCGTCCATCCATGCCCGATGAACTCCGCGTTCAGATTCAACCGATTCACGACATTATTAAAGCGATGGGCTTGCCACTGCTGGTGATCGATGGCGTAGAAGCCGATGATGTGATTGGCACTCTGGCCGATCAAGCGACTAACGCTAAGCGCGACGTCATTATCTCAACGGGTGACAAAGACATGGCACAACTGGTTAACGAACACGTTAGCCTAATCAATACCATGACAGAAACCTTTATGGACGTTGGCGGTGTTATCGAAAAGTTTGGGGTGCGCCCAGATCAGATTATCGATTATTTATCTCTTATGGGCGATAAAGTCGATAATATTCCGGGTGTTGAAAAGTGTGGCCCTAAAACTGCCGTTAAATGGCTTACCGCTTATGAAACCATGCAAGGCGTGATGGATAATGCCGATGCCGTTAAAGGTAAAATCGGTGAAAACCTGCGTGCTGCTTTAGACTTTCTACCTCTGTCATACGACCTAGCAACCATTAAGTGCGACGTAGAGCTAGAACAAACTCTGACAGAAATCGAACCAAACCCGATTGACAAGGATGCACTTCTAGCGTCGTTCAACGAGTTTGAGTTTAAAACTTGGGTTGCCGAGCTTGGTGGAAAAGTCACAGACAAAGCACTATCAAAATCTGCCAGTGCAAGCAGCGCAGAAAGTACCGACGAAGTCGCACCGCCTGCCGAAGTGATTGAAACCGATTACCAGATCATTTTCGGTCAAGCTCAGCTTGATGAATGGCTAGAAAAGCTAACCAACGCAGAATTATTCGCTTTTGATACCGAAACGACCTCGCTAAATTACATGGAAGCCGAAATCGTAGGTTTCTCTTTTGCCATAGAAGCAGGCACAGCCGCTTATGTTCCTTTAGCGCATACTGGCCCAGATACACTATTAGAAAATGCTCCGGTTCAGCTTGATCGCGATTCCGTTTTGGCTCAGTTTAAACCACTACTAGAAAGTACAACGAATAAGAAAGTCGGCCAGCACCTCAAGTACGATGCTCATGTATTAGCGAACTACGGCATTAATCTGAAAGGCATTCAGTTTGATACCATGCTTGAATCTTACGTGCTTAACTCCGTCGCGACTCGTCATGATATGGATAGCCTAGCATCGTACTACCTAGACACCAAAACAACTAAGTTTGAAGAAGTCGCCGGTAAAGGCGCTAAGCAAATAACTTTCGATAAAGTCGAAATTTCAATCGCAGGACCTTATGCAGCTGAAGATGCGGACATCACCTTGCGTTTGCACCAAACACTTTGGGCACAGCTAAATGCCAACGACAAAGCGGGTTTAAAAACCGTCTTTGAAGATATCGAATTACCCTTAGTCAACGTACTAACCAAAATCGAAGCCAATGGTGCCTTAATCGACCCAGATATTTTGCATGAACAAAGCAGCCAGCTTACCGTTCGCTTAGCAGAGCTAGAACAACAAGCTCATGATGTTGCAGGACAAGTATTTAACCTAGGTTCACCGAAGCAACTGGCTGAAATCCTGTTTGAAAAACTCGAACTGCCAATCGTGAAAAAGACTCCAAAAGGCGCGCCTTCTACTGCTGAAGAAGTGTTAGTTCAATTAGCAGAAGATTATGAACTGCCTAAATTAATTTTAGAAAATCGCAGCTTAAGCAAACTGAAATCGACTTACACCGACAAGCTGCCGCTAATGATTTGTGAACGTACAGGCCGTGTTCATACCTCTTACCACCAAGCCACTGCTGCGACGGGTCGCTTATCTTCTACTGATCCGAATTTGCAGAACATTCCGATTAAAAGTGAGGAAGGCCGTCGTATTCGTGATGCCTTTATCGCACCCGAAGGCTATACCCTGGTCGCGGCGGATTATAGCCAAATCGAATTACGCATCATGGCTCACCTTTCAAGTGACGAAGGGCTTTTAACGGCTTTCGCGAATGGTGTTGATGTTCATACAGCAACTGCTGCGGAGGTCTTTGACGTGACCCTAGAAAACGTTGAGCCGAACATGCGCCGCAGCGCCAAAGCCATTAACTTTGGTTTAATCTACGGCATGTCAGCATTTGGACTTGCGAAACAACTAGGCATTGGCCGTGGCCAAGCTCAAGAATACGTCGATTTATATTTTGAACGCTATCCTGGTGTTAAGTCCTACATGGATAATACCCGAGCTGATGCGGCCGATACTGGTTATGTCGAAACCATCTTTGGTCGTAGACTATACCTTCCAGACATCAAAGCTAAAAATGGCCAGCGCCGTCAACATGCTGAGCGAACAGCGATTAATGCGCCAATGCAGGGAACGGCCGCCGATATCATTAAAAAAGCGATGATTAACGTTGCAGATTGGCTGGCAACTGAGGAATTTGATGCTCAGATGATCATGCAAGTCCACGATGAATTGGTTTTAGAAGTAAAAACCGAGCAACTAGAAGCGTTCTCAGCCAAGTTAAAACAAATTATGGAGGAGGCTGCTGAACTAGCGGTGCCACTTATTGTCGAAGTAGGATCAGGTAAAAATTGGGGCGAAGCTCACTAAATAATCCTTTTTAAATGGCGCATCCTTAAAATGCGTCTATAGTTAATTTATGTAAGCAGTCATGTGCTTCCAAAGTCTCCATTAGGTCTACGTTACTCGTATATTTACCAGTAACGTTGCTTTTTCTTCGGTGATTCCCCAAAGATCCGAAGCCTAGCCCGATTGATTCCCCAATTATCAATCGGGCTCTTTTTTGCCTGTAAGAAACTCCTCTTAAATTAAAAGCATCTCTTAAATTAAAAGCAAAAAGAAGCCCTTACAACATTAAGCTGTAAAGGCTATTTGTGAATCGCGATACGCTGCATTTACTGCGCAGGAGGCTCATTACCTTCGATAAACGGAGCATCTTCACCTTCAATATCATCTTCATGAAATTCAGTATTATCCATAAACCACTGGGTCAAATGCTTACGTAATTCCTTTACGCCATCGCCTTTCAATGATGAGAACATCTGCACAGTCGCTAAGTCGCCCATATTGGCAACCGCTTTACGTACTTGCAGCATGGTCGCAGAAGCAGGGCCGCGCTTAAGCTTATCGGCCTTAGTTAATAGAATGTGCAACGGCATATTCGATTCATGTGCCCAATCGACCATAGTTTGGTCAAATTCAGTCATCGGATGACGAATATCCATCACTAAAACTAAACCACGCAGGCAATCTCGCTTATCTAAATAAGCGCCCAATTGCTTTTGCCACTCGATTTTGATCGCTTTGGGTACTTTTGCGAAGCCATAACCAGGCAAATCCACAAGTCGATAAGGGGTATCATCAACCTGAAAAAAATTAATTAGCTGAGTACGACCAGGGGTTTTACTGGTTCGAGCAAGCTTAGTCTGCTCGGTTAAAGCGTTAAGCGCACTCGACTTACCAGCGTTGGAGCGGCCTGCAAAGGCGATCTCTACACCGTCCCATTGAGGGCACTGAGTGAACTTTGCGGCGCTTTGCATGAACCGAGTCTTGGTATAAATCAATGTTTGTGCATTTAACATAAGGTAAACGTAATGACCGTTAGGAAATTAATGGTATATAATTATCGGCTTTTGTAATCCGACAAGTAATTGTATCATAGTCGGATGATTCAAAGCCGTGCATTTTAATTTAGCTCCCAAGAGGAAACTCAAAATGAAAAAACTAGCACTTCTTGCAACTTTGGTTGCAGCGACTAGCTTTAATGCAAATGCTTTCGATGTTGACGCAAAATATAAACAGACTTGTAGCATATGCCACGCAATGAGCGTTGCTGGTGCACCTAAGGCTTTTGATGAAGCTGCATGGGCGCCACGCATGGCAACAGGAATGGATGCTTTACTAGCTTCTGTTCATAACGGCAAAAATGCTATGCCGCCAAAAGGCTTGTGTAATGATTGTACTGATGACCAGTACAAAGCATTGATCAACCACATGGCTACAAGCAAATAATTAATTTTTTATAATAACTGGACCTGACGATGAAAAAAGTACTGATTAGCTTAATCGTTTCTGTTGGCCTTATGTCTGCTGCTCAAGCAGGCGATGCGGTAGCAGGAAAAACCAAAGCAGCCACTTGTGGTGCCTGCCACGGCGCTGACGGTAACAGCTTAGCCCCTAACTTCCCTAAAATTGCTGGCCAAGGCGAGCGTTATTTAGTGAAGCAAATCACCGAGATTAAGAATGGTGACCGTCAGGTTCCTGAAATGCTAGGTTTCGTAATGGGTTTGAGCGAAACAGATATTGCTGATATCGCTGCATACTACTCAGAGCAAAAAATGTCTGGTGGTACTGCTGACCCTGCTTTAGTTGAAGCGGGCAAGCGAATCTTCTTAGGTGGTAACGAAGCAACAGGTGTTCCTGCTTGTATTGCTTGTCATGGTCCTGCTGGTAAAGGCATGTCTGCTGCTGGCTTCCCAAGTGTAGCAGGGCAACACGCTGCTTATACTGAGAAGCAATTGACTGATTTCTATAATGCTAAGCGTACTAACGACGCTAGTAATGTTATGCGCGATATTGCTTCTCGTATGCACATGGATGAGATCAAAGCAGTTTCTAGCTACATTCAAGGTTTGAAATAACCTTCTTCTCTACTAGGCAATTCATCTATATTCAGTAGATTAAGTGTCATAGAGTGTAAAAAAGCGGCTTAGGCCGCTTTTTTTGTGGGTGCAATACCTACCTAAGATGGAACCTTTATGCCACAATCGCTGTCAATAACCCGTATAAATACTTATTGAACTATTGAACATCGTTTTGGAGATTTAAATGTTAGGACGTATCCTTGCTGGCGCTGCCATTCTTTTTGCTAGTATCACTGCTCTTGCGAGTGATGGTCACGACCACAAAGAAGCTCCTATTGCTGATATGAGCAAATCTTATAAATTAATTGCACAGCCACAAGCAGTCCCTGCTAATGGTAAAGTTCATATCGAAGAAATGTTCTGGTATGGCTGTGGTCACTGCTTTTCTCTAGAAGGCCATGTTGAAAGCTGGATATCTAAGTTACCTGCCGATGTTGAGTTCAGCCGTATACCTGCCATGTTTGGTAAGTCTTGGGTTATGCATGCTCAAATGTATTACATCGGTGAGACTTTAGGCATTACTGAACAATCTCACGGTGATATTTTCAAAGCGATTCACATGAAAGGCCAACGTCTACAGCGTAAGTCTGAGCAACAAAAATTCTTTGCCGCTTATGGTGTAAGTGAAGAAGACTTTAATAAAGCTTATAGCTCTTTCACGGTTAAGAGCCGCCTAAAGCAAGCAGATAAGCGTGTTCGTGCATATAAAATTAGCGGCGTTCCTGCCATCGTGGTTAACGGTAAATATCTAGTTGATGCGGCATCGGCTGGCGGTCAGCAAAATATTTTCAAAGTTGTTGATTATCTAATTGAACAAGAACGCAAATAACGTGCATGAGTAAACATGTAATCAGTTTATCTGATTTTCTTGACGGCTTGCCTCCTGCGGAGCAAGCCGGCGACATTCTTAACCTCATCAGCTTTAATATTCAGGTCGGAATTCAAACGGCTGGATATCATCATTACCTAACCCGTAGCTGGCAACATATGCTGCCGCACAAGCAAAGAGTTCCTACCCTTGATCGTATTGCAGATATTCTGCAACATTTCGATATAGCGGCCTTACAAGAGGCTGATGGTGGTAGTTGGCGCAGTGGCTTCATCAATCAAGTTGAACATCTTGCTCAGCAAGCTAACTTTCCCCATTGGTACCAACAAACAAACCGTGACATAAAACCGATTGCGAAACACAGCAATGGCTTGCTTTCACGCTTAGAACCCAGCCAAGTTGAATATCATAAACTACCAGGGTTATTACCTGGCCGTGGCGCTATGGTTATGCGCTTAGGCACAACCGACCCTATTGTAATTATCGTCCTTCATTTGGCATTAGGCACCAAAACCCAAGCGGAACAACTCGCCTATATCCACAGTCTTGTTGCTGACGCGCGCCATGTAATTATTATGGGAGATTTGAATAATCACGCCGAGCATTTGCTCACTAAAACGCCCCTTGCGGATATCAATTTCCAATCCGTTGATCCATTGCTCCATACCTTTCCTAGCTGGCAACCTCGAAGCGGATTAGATCACATACTGGTCAGCGAAAGTCTGCAAGTGAATAAGGTGGCTGTTTTGAATGCACCTATTTCAGACCATCTGCCAATCGCCATGCAAATTGAACTGCCTAAAGGCATTATTATTTAGCTGATTTTATTTAGAGAATTATCCAGCACTTTCTTTGAGGTTTTCTATACTGAAATAAATATCTGTTTATAGCGGTGTAACCTCTATGTCGCAGCAAAGCGATAACTCAACTAAAAGTATCAATAAATGGCGTGATAAGTATTTAGACTTAATTGATCGCCATGATCAGCTAGAAAAGACCAGTGAAGCCAATCGTGACCAAATGCGACGGGCATTAGTGATGGTCTCTTTACTGGCTGAAGGCCAAGCTGATGAAATTGACCTGCCGCTATCAAAGCTGCGAGAGAGCATCAAACCGCAAAACAACAACAAGGGCCTAGAAAAAATCTTGGAAACCTTGCAAATTGAAGTCAATCGCTTTGAACAGCAATGGAAAATTAAAGCAGATCTATTACTCGAGGATATCCAGAAAGCGGCAAAGAAACTTTTACTATTCCCTTGCGATAACCAACAAAAGAAGCAAATAACTCAAATCAGAAAACAGGCAAAAAATGCTCTGAAGAGTTGGACAGGGCATGCAAATCAATTAAAAAGCTGGAGCCACTTGATTGCCTCGTTAGAGCTTGTAGAAATTCAAAAAAGCTCTACTAATCATGCGGATAAAGAAAGCTCCGAAGAAAAGAATTCAGGATTCTTTAGTCGCTTATTTCAACGCGACGAAGATTCAGCAACGCCAGAAGTACCTCAATCAGATGACAAGCAGCCAGCCCTAAAGACTAAAAACGAACATATCCAAGCTGCTCCTATAAATCAAGAAGCACCATCGCAACCTGGATACGACCATATAGAACAAGAAATTAGCAACATGCTAACGAGTTTACTATGCCAGCTCGTTATTCCCGATCGTTTCTATGAACGCTTAGAAGCGTTAAAAGCAAAGCTAACAGGGAAATTAAACTGGTACGAACTCGTACCATTGCTTGAGCAAGTCGCAAACCTTGTGATTGATGCACTCGGCGACGGGCAAGAAGAGTTCGAACAGTTTTTACAAAGCCTTGATCACCGTTTAGAGACTATCCAGAATCTTGTTAACAAAGCTTCTCAAGGACAATTAGATCGGGGCAAGGCCCGAGACGCTTTTGAATCAATCCTTGAAGGTGAGGTTGACGAAGTTCGTTCTATTATTAATAGCAAGAATGATCTTGGTGAACTTGGGCATAGTATCAGCCAACATTTAGGCTTGATAATGACAGCGATGCAAGAATATCGATCAGAGGAAGATACCCGCGAAAGTGCGCTAACGGCTCAACTAGCGGATATGCAACAGAAACTCCATGAAATGGAAAAACTGGCCGAAGTTGCTCAACATGCTATTGAAGAACAGCGTAAAAAAGCAATGCATGATGCATTAACGGGCCTACCTAACAGAGAGGCTTACGATCAGCGACTTGATCAAGAAATAACTAGGCTTCAGCGTTATGGCAATAAACTGTCCTTAATGGTTTGTGATATCGATTTGTTTAAACGTATTAACGATAATTATGGGCACTTAGCAGGGGATAAAGTTTTAAAAATAATCGCTAAATCTCTACAGATAAATTTACGTGATAGCGATTTTATTGCCCGCTTTGGTGGAGAAGAGTTTGTTGCTTTAATGCCAGAAACATCAAGAGAAGAAGCAAAATTAGTCGCGGATAAACTTAGACAGAAAATTGAAAATAGCCCGTTTAGTTTCAAAAAAGAACCTGTTCAGATCACAATATCGTTTGGGATTAGTGAGTTTGCACAAAACGAAAGTGCTGATGAAGTATTTGCGCGTGCCGATAAAGCGCTTTATGAAGCTAAAGATAATGGCCGCAACCAAGTTAAATTAGGCTAACAAGATTCAAGTTGATTTACTAAACAGTCGCTTTACATTTAAGGGCCACTCACAAATCAAACTTGATTAATGGGTGGCTCTTAAAATTACATAGACATAATGTATTGCGCGTTAGCTTATTAACTACTTAGCAGCGTTCTGTAGTGCCGCGATACGATCATCTAGAGGTGGGTGACTAGAGAATAGTGCTGAAAGCTTACCTTCACCACGAATACCAAAAGCAACCAGCTCACCACTTAACTCACTTGGCTGATCATAAGTTTCTTTCAAGCGCATCAAGGCACTCGCCATAGCAGCATTACTGGTTAATGCAGCACCGGCTTCATCAGCACGATACTCACGACGACGACTGAACCATGCAACTATGGTTGAAGCCAAAATACCAAGTACAATTTCAGCCACGAAGGTCGTGATATAAAATCCAATACCCGGGCCATGTTCATTTTTGAATACGGCTTTATCAACAAAATTACCAATAATACGTGCAAAGAACATAACAAACGCGTTCACAACACCTTGAATCAAGGCCAGAGTCACCATGTCACCATTGGCTACGTGACCAATTTCATGGCCTAAAACAGCCTCCACTTCGTCTTTATTCATGCGCTGCAAAAGACCCGTTGATACGGCGACCAATGCGTTGTTTTTATTCCAACCGGTAGCAAAAGCGTTAGGAGCATCCGAATGAAAAATACCAACTTCTGGCATACCAATACCCGCTTTATCTGCCAGTGCTTTAACAGTGCCATGTAGCCACTGTTCAGATGCGTTCTGAGGTTGTTCAATAAGCTGAACACCCATGCTGCGTTTTGCCATCCACTTTGAAATAAGCAAAGAGACAATTGAGCCTGCCATGCCAAAAACTAAACAGAAGGCGAGTAGGTTATTAAGATTTAGGTTATTACCTTGTTCCAAATAACTGCCAACGCCTAAAAGGCTTAGCGTAATACTAGCAACTGCAATCACGGCTAAGTTAGTTGCTAAGAATAATATAATTCTCATCATGAAATATGCTCTCCTAATTCTCGGTAATAATTGAAACTTTCATATTATTGATTGTAATACTTTGGATATAAGTACTTTGGCATTTTTTACAATGACAAGTTGCTTTTAATTGAGTCATGAATTGTCAGCAGATGTCGTTAATAATAAATTAGCTCGCATACGCTCAATAACAGGCTTAGATTCAGGACGAACTCCTCTCCAGGCTGTAAATGATTCTGCTGCTTGTTCAACCAGCATGCCTAAACCATCTAATGTAGCGCCAGCATTCAAGTTGGCGGCCCATTGATTAAACACGGTAGGTTCAGGACCATACATCATGTCATAACAGGTTGTATTCGTATGAATAACTGTATCTGGAACCGGCGGTAAATCACCGCTCAAACTAGCAGAAGTGCCATTAATAATAAGATCGAACTGACCTTCTACCTGATCAAAGCCACAACCCGATATAGTGCCAAGATCAGAAAATTCCTGCGCTAATGCTTCTGCTTTAGAAACTGTACGGTTAGCCAATACGATTTCGAGAGGATTCTCTTCTAATACAGGCTCTAGAATTCCACGAACTGCTCCACCAGCACCTAAAACAAGAACACGCTTGCCTTCAATTTCACAGCCATTATTAACAGTGATATCACGCACCATGCCAATACCATCGGTATTATCTGCGTGGACGGAGCCATCTTCTTTTTTAATCAGAGTATTTACAGCACCTGCGCGCAATGCGCGTGAAGAATACGTATCGGCATACTGCCAAGCGTCTTCTTTAAAGGGCACGGTGACATTTAAGCCAAGGCCATTGCGGAAGAAACCATCGGCTTCTTCTTTAAATTTTTCAAGCGGTACCAAGATGGCTGAATAAATCAGATCTTGCTGGGTTTGCTCAGCAAAAGCACTATGAATTTGCGGGCTTTTACTATGGTTGATGGGATTACCCATCACAGCGTATAAATCGCTCATGATTAAACCCAATCCTTATGAGGAAGGAAGTCTGTATATAATTTAGCTTCTGGGCTGCCTTCTTCAGGATGCCAGTTGTAATCCCAATGAGTCACAGGAGGTAGTGACATCAAGATCGATTCTGTACGACCATTCGACTGCAAACCAAAAATAGTACCGCGATCGTATACCAGGTTAAATTCAACGTAGCGACCACGACGGTAGCACTGGAATTTACGCTCGCGTTCACCAAAGTCAGTGTCTTTACGTTTAGTGATAATCGGACAGTATGCATCTATGTATGAGTTTGCGACCGCTTGCATGAAATCAAAAGACTGATCAAAATCGATTTCACCATGCCAGCTATTCAAATCATCAAAGAATAAACCACCCACACCACGATTTTCATCGCGATGTTTCAAATAGAAATATTCATCACACCACTTTTTATACTTCGGATACACGTCCGCGCCAAAAGGCTCACAAGCTTCTTTTGCGGTCTGATGCCAAAAAACTACATCTTCTTCAAAGGCATAGAACGGTGTTAAATCAAACCCACCTCCAAACCACCAAACAGGTTCTTCACCTTCTTTTTCAGCAACGAACATACGTACGTTCGCATGAGACGTCGGAATATAAGGATTACGAGGGTGAATTACCAAAGAAACACCCATAGCTTGAAAACTACGCCCAGCAAGTTCTGGGCGGGCCGCTGTAGCAGATGCTGGTAACTCAGCTCCCATGACATGAGAAAAGTTTACGCCGCCTTTCTCAATAACAACGCCTTGTTCAAGTACTCGACTACGACCTCCACCGCCTTCTTCGCGCAACCAAGATTCTTCCATAAATTTACCACCGCCATCTTGCTCTTCTAGAGCATTGCAAATGCGATCCTGTAAATCTAATAAGAAGTCCTTTACGGCTTCAATTTCGATATGAGTAACTTTTTTGGTTTTAGCCTTGTCTTGGCTCATGTCTCGAGACTCTTTTAACTAATTCTAATATCAGACTCTATCTTACCCTTTGGCCGTCAAGAGTACGAATTTCTGAAGGTTTAGAATAACCTCCCAGTTCGCCAGGAAGGATGTAACCTAGCTGATTTTGAAAGTAATCTATTACTTCCTGAATTGACATTGCAGCACCTTCCCCCGAAGGGTTTGCCGATGTTGAAATAATAGGACCAACTTCCGCACAAAGCTCCTGAACCAAAGGATGCCGACTAAAACGTACAGCAATAGTATTATGCTGACCTCGAACCGATGTTGGCACTGACGATTTACACGGTAAGATCCAAGTAACTGGGTGGGGCCGCTCTTCTTCAATTTGTGCAATATCTTGCACACTTAACGGCAGTAAAAATGCTTCTATATCCGCTAAGTCTGAGCACAAAAGGATCATGCCTTTCTCAAGCGGGCGTTGCTTTAAACGTAGAATTTCTTGAATAGCTGCTTCATCGGTCCACAAACATCCTAAGCCCCAGACACCTTCTGTAGGATAAGCAATAACGCCACCAGATTTTAAGCTAGCAACCGCTTGCTGCAGGTGGTTTTTTTCTAAGGTATCGGGCACAGTAAACTCTTTCTGACTAAGGTTGTTGTTAATATAAGGTTGTTAATAACAGCACATTCAGCAGAATTATAGATGATGAATAATCATCCGCACAGCGTGCTTGCATAAGCTTACATAGAGCCATTAACACCGAACATAACCACCAGGCACTTGTGCCACCTGACTTTTTAATTCCATAAGAATTAATTGCTGAGTAATTTCCGAGACCGATAAACCCGTTCGGTTTACTAGGCTGTCAATTGCAGTTGGTACAACATCTAATGCTTGATAAATAACTTTTGCTGTTCCTTCCAGCGTTGGTACATTTAACTTTTCAGCCTCTACAGCGCGCATATCAAGTGCTAAATCAGAATTCAACAGCCCGATAATATCGGCTGCGCCTTCAACCAAACTCGCGCCTTCTTTAATTAACTGATGGCATCCTCGACTCAGCGGATTAGTAACAGCACCCGGTAGCGCAAAGACTTCTCGCCCTTGCTCCACAGCCAGTTTTGCCGTAATTAAAGATCCGCTTTTATACGCAGCTTCAATCACTAAGGTACCTAAACTAATTCCGCTCACAATCCGATTACGTCTGGGGAAATGTTGAGCCAGAGCTTTAATATCTGGCAAATGCTCTGATAGTAAAACACCACCTGCCGCCACAATATGATCCGCTAAAGCCTGATGCCGCTTTGGGTAAATAGCCTCTAACCCTGACCCTAATACCGCTATCGTTTTCCCTTTCCCGAGTCCTGTAGAATTGCTCAAAGCACCTTTATGAGCTTCTCCATCGATACCAATCGCAAGGCCACTGATAACATGCCAGTCTGATGTAACTAGCTGCTTAGCGATAGTGAATGCTTGCTCACGTCCGTAATGACTTGGGTTTCTACTTCCTACAATGGCAATAGAGCCTTGGTTCAACAATTCAGGATTACCACGATAGAAAAGAAAGATAGGCGCATCTCTTAAAACTTTAAGTGCGTCTGGGTAGTTAGTGTCGTCAGGAATTAAAATGCCGCAATCAGGCTGCTGGCACCAAGCTTGAATTTTACGCCAGCCCGACACAACGAAAGTATTCGGATCAGTAGAAGTGCGGAGTTGCTGCCACTCATTGGCGCGATCAGGCTTTAAGCCAAAAGAAATTAAGTCTTCAGAAGTACAATCAGCCAAAGCAGAGCAAGTTGGCAGCTGCTCTCTAATTTTGTTCAGCGCAATACTGCCAATGCCAGGGATGCTTGATAGAGTCCACCAAGCAAAAAGCAACTCATCCTTGAGCATGCTATTTCCTCATATTTACAATTTTATTTTTCTACAAATCGACCGTTTTAGTAAGGGCTTCGAACTTGGTCGCCAACTCTTAGTACTTGCGTTGCTTTAACAACAAGCGCATAAGACAATTTTTCGTAAGCTCTAAATACCATTAACTGACCCGCTTTTTCGGAAGGTAGACGAATTCTCTCATCCTTAGCGCGATCACGAATCATCTCACCTTTTTTCATGATATCCAGAACAGCACCTTCCGTAACGCCATCGCGAATACCCTTGTTGATCACAATCATACTGTACTGACCAACTTGAGTTACACCACCCGGAACAGAGATAATATAGCCGTCTACGTAGTCATCTGGTGCCTTTGGCTGAAAGCGAGCCGTGATCTTGCGATTCTCAGTAGTTAACAAGCGATCGCCTTCAACTACTTGCTGACTGGTTTTAACCAAATCTAACGTTACGATATCTTTTTCAAGCGCTTTAACATTTGCCAAACCAATTTCTTTCGCTTCTAGGCCCAGTACTTCATCAGTCACTGGATCACGATAGATTTCACTTGATCGAAAAAGACCATATGCGTTTGCAGTGCCGTCAGTGAAATCTCCACGAGCGTAAGCTGTACCACCAGCTCCATTCATGATTCGACCACCACCAGCAGCGACAACGTAAGGGGCATTATTTAATTCTTGCTCTTCAACAACACGGTTATTCACAATAAATGGCATAATTGCATCCATTGGAATCGTAGGAATCGCAGATTCAATAGGTTCAATTCGTGCTGTAGGGCTCATTTTCACCGTACGACTTTCTTCGCCACGAGAAACAACTGTGACTCGAACCTCGCCATTAATGCTCATCAAACCAATAATATCGCCCGGGAAAATCAGATGCGGGTTTTTAATTTGGTTATTTTGGTACCAAATGTTCGGCCATTGCCAAGCATCATCGGAATACTTTTCAGCAATTCCCCATAAAGTATCACCTTTTTTAACCGTATAACGCTCAGGAGCGTCTGGTTTTAGCGTTAAAGCGTGACTAATAGTGCTTACTACTAGAAAAAACGCTGTAATTAGGTAACGAACTGTTTTGCTCATCCTATATTCCCTTTATCATTGGCACATCTGCCAACAGTCTTGGTTTGCCTTGTTATTTTTTAAGACGCTATTTACTAATAATTAGCTCTAACTATGACATATTAGCAAGTTAAGCCCCAATAGTAATATAAGTGCATCACATCTATGGCCATATTAGAAATACTAGAGTACCCAGATAAGCGTCTGCGTACCATTGCAAAACCCGTAACAGAAGTCACGGATAAAATTCGAAAAATTGTCGATGACATGTTCGATACTATGTATGAAGCCCCTGGAATTGGCCTCGCAGCCAGTCAGGTAGACGTTCATTTGCGTATTGTAACAATGGATCTATCGGAAGATAAGTCTGAGCCTATGGTCTTTATTAATCCAGAGGTAACTGTTTTAGACGGTGAATTAGAAAGCATGCAAGAAGGCTGCTTATCGGTCCCTGGGTTTTATGAAGACGTTACCCGTATTGAGCACTGCCTTGTAAAAGCGCTCGATCGTAATGGTGAAGCCTTTGAATTAGAAGCTCGCGGTTTATTAGCAGTTTGCATTCAGCACGAACTTGATCATCTTGAAGGTAAGCTAATGGTGGATTATTTATCTCCTCTCAAGCGTAACCGCATCAAGTCTAAGCTTGAGAAACAACATAAGTTAGCAGCGCGCCACAATCGTCGCTAAGACATTGCTGACGCTAGTATCTGATTTTAGCTATTTAAAGAGATAATATGGACGCTCTGAATATTGTTTTTGCCGGTACGCCGGATTTTGCGGCTGGGCATTTACAAGCCTTAATCAACAGTCGTCATAATGTGGTGGGTGTTTATAGCCAACCAGATCGTCCAGCTGGGCGTGGTAAGAAGTTGCAGCCTAGCCCAGTAAAGCAGGTTGCGTTAGAGCACGATATACCTGTTTTTCAACCTCTGAATTTTAAGCAAGAAGGTTCTATTGAAGAACTAAAAGCCTTGAATGCCGACATAATGATTGTCGTGGCATATGGTTTATTGCTGCCATTGGCCGTATTAGAAGCGCCTAAAATGGGTTGTTTAAACGTACACGCGTCTATTCTTCCACGCTGGCGTGGAGCTGCACCAATTCAGCGAGCCATTCAAGCGGGGGATACCGAAACGGGCATCACCATCATGCAAATGGATGTCGGTTTAGATACTGGTGATATGCTGAGCAAAACCTTCATTGAGATTAAAGCCAATGAAACTGGTGGCAGCCTACATGATCGCTTATTAGAGAAAGGCCCTAGTGCTTTATTACAAACTCTAACTTTATTGCAAGCTGGTGAAACTATTGCAGAGAAGCAAGACGACTCATTAGCCAACTACGCGCACAAATTGAAAAAAGAAGAAGCCTTAATTGACTGGACCTTAAGCGCAAAAGAGATTGAGTTAAATGTCCGCGCCTTCAATCCATTTCCTTGTGCTTATACATTGCTCGGCGATCAACGCATCAAGGTATGGCAAGCGATTGCACTGGGCGAACCGACAAAACTACTTCCAGGCACAATCGCACGCGTAAGCACTGACGGGCTTGATGTCGCAACAGGGTCAGGCTTGATTCGACTATTGAACATCCAATTGATCGGCAAGAAAGCCATGAGTATTCGTGATTTTATTAATGGTCAGCCTAACTTATTTCAGCCACAGCACATGTTTGCTAGCCAGGCCTAATTAACTATGTCCAAACCAAGCATGTCCAAACCAACAAGCTTTGATGCGTCAACGTTTACTGTAAAAACGCCTCCTACAAAAAATATCCGCGCCACTGCTGCACGAGTTTTAACTCAGGTGC